>Ga0129333_10000251_pt1 | contig 40002 bp, 36 predicted proteins | sample CPB6_08_DNA_FD_94474 | JGI IMG/M metagenome (GOLD analysis project Ga0129333, IMG submission 94474) | Freshwater to marine salinity gradient microbial communities from Chesapeake Bay, USA - CPBay_Sum_0.6_0.8_DNA | ecosystem: Environmental > Aquatic > Marine > Coastal | place: USA: Chesapeake... | reverse complement strand
GGTCCTACAGGTCCTACAGGTCAAACAGGTCCTACAGGTCCTACAGGTCAAACAGGTCCTACAGGTCCTACAGGTCAAACAGGTCCTACAGGTCCTACAGGTCCTACAGGTTATACAGGTCCTACAGGTTATACAGGTCCTACAGGTCAAACAGGTCCAACAGGTTCTTATAATTCACTAATTCAAAATGTAACAGCTGAACCAATGGGTCATCAAGATAGAACAACATCAACTATTAGTTTTGACCCAAGTTCATTAATTTTTACGATATCACCTGTTTCAACAAGTTACAATGTATGGGTAGCGGGTAATTTATTTACAATTAATTCTACTCAAACGACCAGTATACCTAATACTACAGGATTATATTATATTTATTTTAATACATCTGGTAACTTAGGGAATCAAACAACTTTTTTTGTATGGGATCAACAGGCACCAACAGCGTATATTTATTTTAATTCTGCTCAACCGAGCGAATACATGTTGTTCGATGAAAGACATGGTATTACGATGGATTGGGCAACACATGAATATTTACATAGAACTAGAGGTGCGGCAATAGCCAATGGTTTTGGAATATATGGTTACACAACAACTGGTACAGGTAATTTAATAACAGATATTCAATACTCATTAATAAATGGTACGTTTTTTGATGAAGATTTACAAGTAGATATAACAGATGGTTCTCCAGGTATATGGTCGATGGATTTATCACCCGTTACGGGACCAGTATTATATTATGAACCAGGAGCAACAGCGTGGAGAAAAACGAGTATAAATAATGTTCCATTATATAATAGTGGTGTAGGCGCTACTCCATATTATAATGATTTTCTTCAAACAACAGGGTTGACTGCGTCTTCAAATAATAAATTTGTAATCCAATGGATTGCTGCGACAAATATGGCTTATACGCCAGTAGTTTCAATAATGGGACAAACCCAATATAATAATATAGGTGACGCTGAAAGTGCTCTTTGGAGTGAATTAAATTTAACTGGACTCCCTATAGTGGAATTAAGACCTTTGTATCAATTAGTTTTTCAAGTAGCGAACTCATATGGTAATGACTATAAAGCAAGATTAGTATACGCTGGAGATATACGTTCGTTTAGTTCTATAGCGGGTTCTAGTGTAGCGAATATAGGTCCATCAGGTCCAACAGGTCCGACAGGTCCTTCACAATGGAATTCAAGTTCTTATACAATAACAAAACCAACTGGTTCAACAAGTTTTTCGGGAATAGGTTATACCGGTTCTGTTGGTATTTTTGGCGATTTATATGTAACTGGAGTAATAGATCCAACAATATTAACTCTGACAAATCCAACAAATACAAATTCAATAAACATTAATTCAATTACAAATGAAATAAAATTAGATAATGGTATAGGTAATAATGTTTCTTTAGGTTTAAATAATAGTGGAAATTTAGGTTTAACTGGAACAGGATTATTAAGCGGTACATCGGGTGTCTCAAGTGGACAATATTTAATAATAAATATAAATGGTGTTCAATATAAATTAGCGCTTTTAAATCCTTAAATTCCGATAATAACAATTTTTATTTCATATAATGAATTTATATTATATGACATACACTTGTCCTTTATGCGCATTAGATCCTTCAAGTCATTCATTTACAAAAGTTTTAGAAAATAAAAACAATTTATATTATTACACATGTCCATCGAAAGCAAAATTATATTTTGATAAAATAGGTATATTGAAACATTATGATGGAATTTTAAGTGAAGTGCCAAAAAATAAAAATTGGATTTGGATTTTTGACGGAACAAATTATGGATTACATCATTTTTTACAAATAGAATTAGCGATTGATTTAGCGAAACTCATTACTTCAAAATTTAGTGACAATTTAAATAAAATAATAATAATAAACCCTACCATCTATATTAGGTCTATTTATAATGTAGTAAAACCCTTTTTAAGTGAAAAAATAAATTCATTAATAGAAATAAACTATGGTCAAAAAACAATAGATGATGTTATTAAAATATAAAAATAATATATGGATTCAAAATATTATTTTTATGTTACATTGTTAATATCTGTTATAGTTCAATTAATAACTGGAATTATAGAAGTAATAACTTTATTCTATAAAGTTCCAATTACTTACTTTTTAATAAAAGAATTATTATTTTTAGAGGTATTTGTTCAAATAATAGAAGGTCTATTTTATGTATGGTTAGTTTATAATTTTAATAAAGTAATAAATGTAACCCCAAAGAGATATATAGATTGGGTAATAACTACTCCGACAATGTTAATTACCCTAATTTTCTATCTAATATATCTTGAACGTAGAGAGAAAAATAACACTCAGCATTTAGAGTTCTTTAAATTGTTTAATGAAAATATTATAAATTTGACATATATCTTAATTCTCAATTGGTTAATGTTATTGTTTGGGTTTTTAGGTGAAATGAAAATAATACCAATAATATTGGGTGTTGTTTTAGGTTTTATACCATTTTTAATATATTATTATTTAATATATATAAATTACGTAAAAAATAGTAATAATGGTATATATTTATTCTTTTATTTTTTCTTTTTTTGGTCATTATATGGTTTAGTTGCGGTTTTACCGTATTATATAAAAAATACTTTTTACAATATATTGGATTTATTTTCAAAGAATTTTTTTGGTATATTTTTAAGTTACATTATAATTTCAGGCAACTACTAATAAATAAGTAGTTAAAATTTATTGTTAATGTGTATTTTATCAGTCTCAAACTTAATTAAAAATGGTTCTCTATCCATTTGTGATACCCAAAATAAATATTCTTCTTTAATAATGGTAAATCCAATACAAAATTCGATGGGTTTTTCGCTAAATTTAAATGGATCACTATAAAATAGTGGTAGATTACTTTTATTATCTAATAAAACTAGACAATGATAATAAATAGGTGGTTGACCAGGTTCACTGTAATGAACGACACCAATAAATGTATTATCGTCAAAATTAATGAATGGTGTTGAACCCCGCAGTTTACCAATTAAATTATTTTCATATTTTCTCTCTATTATAGTCTGAAAAAAATTGTTATCATTGATAAATCCAATAATAAATGGATTCCATTTGTATATAAATAGTTTCGCACCATTTATGTCATTATAATTCGGCAAAGGAACCCAATTTTTTTCACAACTTGTCTCCCACATCATATTAATAATTTTCATATTTTTACAAATAGTATTTTTATAATCATAATCACCAATTATAATTTTATGTGTATTTTTATCTGTTTCACTATAATTAAAATTAGACGCAATAAATTTTAATGTATCATTATCGTAATATAATCTTATATCTTCTAACCCAACTGAATAAGCGTTACTATTTGTTTTAAATTTTGAATCATCAATATTCATTATACAATCTTGTAAAGGTACAGGTTCCATGGTTTCATTGTTAAGTTCAGATTTTACATTTACATTTCTAATTTGCCTCATAGGATTGTTCGGGAAGAAGTCACAATCCCAATTATCTTTATAATGATAATTTACATATCTAGTATTTAATATATGTTTATTATTTATAAAGTCATAAATATATGACGAAGATGAAGCGTAGAATTTATCATATATAATTGAATTATTGTCGCTAAAAAAAATATTAGAATCCCATAATGGATAGGTTAAAATTTTAGTTGAATACTTTTTAATACATGCTCTGTATAAATATTGTGGAATATTGATAATACTATCATTGTGGTCGGCTTCATACCATATGGGATTTATATAATTCTCTTTTTCTAACCACGCCCAATAATTAACTTCCCACATTAAAGTGTTAGTAACCTTCAAAAATTCTAAAAAATATTTAATACTTAAATCATAAAATTTTATTAAAGATTGTTTATCTCCAATAAAGAATCCGCCACAAAATCGCCAGACTACTTGTTTTTTTAAAAAATTAATATCATATACTTTATGATTCCAACAACCAGGAATTGCAATAAACGAATCAATATAATTACGAAAAGCGTGTTTTTTAATTTCATTTAATGTTCTCTCTATATCTTTAAAAATATAAGGTAAACTAAAATCAAACCAACAAAAATATTCATTATTAAATGGATTTATTACAATTGTTTTATATAAAAATTCTGTTTTAGAATTCATAAGTAGCATATAGTTAAATGTATCTTTAACATTACTTCTTCTCTCTGGCAATTGAAGAAAATCTTTATTAACATTTAATAATTTATACATTTGAAAGTCTTCAATAGAGAGAATTTCAATTATTTTAAGGTTGTCATATTTTTGAGATAAGTTTTCCATAATAATTTTATATTCAGAACTAGTAAAAATACAAATGTTAATACCGAGTTCAACTATTTTAATAAAAAGTTCAAGTCTTTTTTCAAAAGATTTGTTTTCTTCATAATCAGAATCATATATTTTAAAATATGAAGTAACAAAAGTTAAATTACTTTTCATTTAAATAATATTTAAATTAATTTTTTAAATGAAAATAAAATTAGTTATTATATTTAAGTATAGAATCAATATATTTTTTGTCGTAAATTCCTATACGTGTAGTTCTATCCCATGTACTGTAATTTATTATGACTCTCTCATGTTCGACTACAATACTTAAACAATATTCAATAGGTTCCCCCTCAAATTTAAATGGTGCAGAATAACGGAGTAAGTTCATATTTTTATCGAAAACTGAAATTACATGATAATAATGACGTGGTGTTTCATGTGAAACAATATGACCAATAAACCAAATTTCATCTTCACCAATATCTATTTTAATATTCCCATTATTTAAAGGATTTTCTTTAATTTTAGTTGAATATTTAAATCCACAAGTTGAGCCACGAATTCTAGAAAATATATTTGGTGTTTGTATTTTAGAGACAACATTAAGAGTAGAGTCTTTAATGTTACAAATGACTATAGGATGCCAATTATAAATAATGTGCGTTTCATTATTGTAATCAACATAAACCCAATTTTTTTCACAAATAGTTTGATTAAATAGTTGTGTAATTTCAGAACCATTTAAACAACCATTATCAATATCATATAAACCACTTACCATACCGATTCTATTGCTTTGGTGTAATGTAGTTCCTATAAATAGTAATTTATTTGTTTGGACATCGTTAAATATTCTAATATCTTCAATTCCGATATACCTCCTGTCATCAAATATTAAATCTAACCATTTTTCATAAACTAAATTGAAATTTGTATCGACCTCAATATATTTATTTACAGTAATAATATGTTTATCACAATTATGGTAATTTCCTTTATTATCGATTGTATAATTAACAAACCTTATATTCATTCCGTAGTTGTTGTTGTGTTTATTTTTAATGAGACAACTAGAAGAAGAAATCATTTCAATATTTTCATTATTGATAATAGTATTTATTTTGTTGTCTACATTAACTTTACCAATTGGTGTTAATATATCTTTATAATATTTTAAGTTTTCTAATAAATTATTAATTTCATTACCATCATTTGAATTATTAAAAACTTGTATAGCTTCATAATTGATATTAGTAACACCTAAATAGTTAGCGATAATAGTATATTCATAAAATATTTTGCTAGTATATATTTCATTATGTAAAAACAAATATTGATCTCTATTAAATTTTTTATCTAAAATTTTACGGGCTTCACAATATATCATATTTCCAATTTTATGTTTAGAATGAATTCTACAATAGTTGATAATTTCATACAATCCTTCTAGACGTTCAGGGTAATATTCATATCCTTCCATCCAATACTTTATTGCATGATCTATTTTATTCATACTTTTAAAACAACATCCAATTTTATAATAACTGTACCAAACTTCTTCGCGCCAACCTTTTAAATCAATTCTCTTTTTGTAACAATTAATGGCTTCACCATATCTTCCAACGTCAGAATAACTGTTACCTAAATAAAAATAATATCTAGGATTATTAGGTTCTTCTTTAATTCCGTCCAATAATAAACGTATATCTCTCTCAAATTTATCATTTTTACATCCACCGTCACCAAAATCTCTAATGAATAAATCATCTTTAGAAAATCCAACGATACTGCTATTTGGTGGGATATCGACATATTCATGTGTAACTCCAATATAACGATAAAGTCCATTATTTTTTACAATTCTCATATTTTGATAATAAAAAGAATCGTTGCCTTGAAGCATGTAAAAACTATCAGAACTACTTAAGATTTTTTTATTAAAGTTTTTAATTTCTAAAACCATGTCAGCGTCTAAAAGCAATACATAATCAGACATACCAACACACTCTTTAAGAGCAAAAGACCTATTGTGGCAAAAATTGACAAAAGGTTCTACTACAATTTTGCCAGGTATATTTTTATTTTTAAAATAATTTTCTATAACTTTTATTGTATTATCAGTAGAACCTGTGTCACATATACAATAACAATCTATTATTGGTAACACAGAATCAAATAATCTAGTTATAACTTTTTCTTCATTTTTAACTATCATATTTAAACATAACGTAGGAGTATTTAAAAGAAGTTCCATATTAATAAAAAGTTATTAAGTATTTAAATTAAAATTATATAAATTTATTAAATAAATATATATATTATTAATATAAAATGGCATTTACTAGATTTAAATATGATGATTGTAGGACGATGAAATCATTACAACAATCAACAGATCCGGGGAGATGGATTTTAAATGTTCCAGGAAATGGAGATAAACCTTGTTATATAGAAGACCCTCAAATTATAATTCAAAAATGGGGCGCAAATTTAAGGACAAACACAATAAATTTAGAAAGCGATTTAAGAGGTGTTAACCGACATTTAAGTCGTGATTGTTTAGGAAAAGACGATTATAAAAATTATAATGTTCCGAATGAAGCAATACAATATCCGAATTGTAATAATTTAACGACAGGTCAATCAAGAGCAACAAATCCGGCTTGGTGGTATCGTGATTTAGAACAAGTAGATTGGTATTATCCGCCTTTGAATCCACAAGTAAACACATGTCTAAATTTTCAAAATAATTTGAGCACAAGAATTTTAGAAAAAGATTATTTTACTCCAAAGAGAGATTGTGTAGTAAATGAGACAAAAAATTATTTGCCATCAAGTTATAATTTGATTAGAGGTTCATATATAGGAGGTCCGATAACATGTCAACAAACAAATTCTTGTCAGCAACTTTAAAATACCTTAACCAATAATTTAGATTATTATATGAATAAAATATAATACTCTATATATATAAATATGGAAATAGCAATCCCTTTAATAGCATTAGGTGGAATGTATGTAATATCAAATCAACAAAATGAAGATTGTACTAAAAAAGAAATTAGAGAGAAAAAACAAGAAAATTTTACAAATATGGGTGTAAGAAGTAATTTGGGTGTAAAAACTGATAATTATTTACCGAATACAAATATTCCTCCACAAAATTATCCAGTAACAAATATAAATCAATTGGTTGATACTGTTCAAGAATATCCTAATCCAAATACCGCCACAGATAAGTATTTTAACCAAAATTTATATCAACAAAATGTGAGAAATGATGTTCCAGTTTCACAAAATATCCAAAGTATTTATTCACTAACAGGTAATTATTTAAATTCCGAGCAATTTAAACACAATAATATGGTTCCATTTAATGGGGGTAAAGTTAAAGGTCGCACTTATGATATGAACATAAATGAATCAGTTTTAGATAATATGGTAGGTTCAGGTTCTCAAACAATTAAAAAAATAGAACAAGCGCCTTTATTTAAACCCGAAGAAAATATGCAATGGGCGTATGGTATGCCCAATCAAAGCGATTTTTATCAATCAAGAGTTAATCCTGGAATGAAAAATAATAATGTAAAACCTTTTGATACAATAACAGTAGGTCCAGGTTTAGATAAAGGTTATGGATTTTCAGGAAGCAATGGTTATAATTCAGGAATGGAAGCGAGAGATAAATGGTTGCCAAAAACGGTAGACCAATTAAGAGTTGATACAAATCCAAAATTAGAATATGAACTACTTGGTCATGAAGGACCTGCGGATTCATTTATAAAAACAGCGTCAACAACACAAATGTTAGGACGTGTTGAAAAACAAAGACCAGATACATTTTATATAAATACACAAGATCGCTGGTTAACAACAACTGGCGCTGAAAAGGGTGAAACATTGAGACCAATTCAAGAAATGGGTGTGATAAGACGTAATGATGTTTTATTAGATTATACGGGTCCAGCAGGTTCTGTAGATATAAAGGCATCTTATGCGCCTGAAAATTTTGAGCAATCAAAACGTCATGAAGTTTTAGAAGGCGGTGTAGGACATTCAAAAGCAACCGGAAAAGGAACACATGAAGATGGAGACAATTTTTTAAGAAGTCATACAAATTATGAAAACAATCGTTCAACGATTAGACAACCCGACACTTTTAGAAGCGGATTTAGTGGTACTATTGGCGCTGTAATTGCTCCTCTAATGGATATTTTAAAACCAACTAGAAAAGATGAGACGATAAATAATGTCAGAATTTATGGTGAAGCAACCACATCAGTTCCGAAAGGTTATGTTTACAATCCACAAGACGCTACACCGACAACAGTTAAAGAAACAACATTATACGCTCCTACATTTAATATTAACAACCAAAAAGATGGAATATATGTAAATAATTATACTTCTCCAGATTTAACACAGAGAGATACAACGAGTTGCGAATATTTTACTTCCGCAGGTGGATACGCGACTGGGTATGGTGATATGAATTATGACGCGGCGTATAGACAACACAATAACGATATTAAATCGCAAACTATTTACAACAGAGCAAATCAAGGTGGAACTCAAATATTTAATCAACAAATGAACGTACATTGTAGAGATGATTGTGATAGATTTTCTGGAAGAGTAAATCCGGCTTTTTCAAAATTAAGTGGATTACCTCCTTCCGTCCAAACTTATGGCGCTATTAAGGCACCTCAATATTATAATGAATGCGCCGGTTGTGACCGCATTAATCCTGACATATTAACCGCTTTTAAAAATAATCCTTATACTCATTCATTAACTAGTTCTGTTTAAATATATATAAAAATAATAATTTAAATATACTTAAAGCAATAATAATATAAAAATATAATGAAAAATATACCTAATTGTGCAAACACATTTAAGAGTTTTTATATATCTAACGACTTATTTTATCAGGCATATAGATTACTAGGCAGTCCAAAACCATTTGACGTTACATTGAGGGATGGATTACAATCATTAAATTTTGAAGAAACTTTTGATTTAGAGAAAAAAATAAAAATTTATGATTATATTATTGAAAATTATATGCCAACAAATATTGAAGTTGGTTCAGTTGTAAGTAATAAAATATTACCAATATTTAAAGACACTGAACAAATATTTAATTACGCTGAAAGTTATAGAAATATAAACAATTATGTTTTAGTTCCAAACGCAGATAAGTTAACAGAATCGATGATTTTTGGGGTAAAAAATTTTTCTTTTATTACTTCAGTTTCAAATAGTTTTCAAATAAAAAATACAAAAATGAATTTGGATGAAAGTTATAATTCAATTAAAAATATGATGGATTTTTTAAATGAATATAAAAAACAATTTTCTAATATCCAAAATAGATACATATATAAGGATAATTCTGAATATAAAGTAAAAATATATGTTTCTTGTATAAATGAATGTCCTATTGAAGGGAAAATAAGTACATCAATTATAGTAGATAAGTTATATAGATTAAGTCAACTAAAACCAAATAAAATATGTTTATCCGATACTTGTGGAACATTAACTATTGAAGATTTTCGCGAAATAATATATGGAGTTAAAAATAGAGGTTTAACATGTTCTTTATTTTCATTACATTTACATATAAATTCAGAGAGAGAAAAACACGCTGAAGAAATTGTACATTATGCATTAAACAATCAAATTACTGAATTTGATGTATCGTTAATAAAATATGGCGGTTGTTCCGTAACTATGGATAAAAAAAGATTATTGTCAAATATGACGTATGAACAATACTATAGATTTATCGCAAATTATATTATAAATAAATGTAAATAAATGTAAATAAATGGAGAGAAACTAATAATAAGTAAAAAATTTTATAACTAATATTTTATTTTATGGGTTATAAAATAATACGTTATATTTAAATATAAAAAGACATCATTAATTATAGTAACTTTATGTCATTAAATATTCATCAAACTATAAATGAAAAATTAAATTACTTTTATGAAATACATAAAATTCCTAATATAATTTTTCATGGACCATCTGGTTCAGGTAAACGAACAATAGTAAACAATTTTATAAATAAAATTTATGATAATGACAGAGATAAAATCAAATCATTTGTCATGTATGTAAATTGTTCACATGGTAAAGGTATAAAATTCATAAGAGAAGAATTAAAATTATTCGCAAAAACACATATAAATTCGAACGGAGGAAGTACTTTCAAAAGTATAGTTCTATTAAACGCCGATAAATTGACGATGGATGCTCAGTCAGCGTTACGAAGATGTATTGAATTGTTTAGTCATAATACCAGGTTTTTTATAATTGCCGAAGAAAAATATAATCTAATGAAACCAATTTTGTCAAGATTTTGTGAAATTTATATACCAGAACCTGTATTAGACGGAATAAATATTAATTTATATCAATACAATTTAAATAATGTATTTGACTTTAAAGACATAAAGGTCAATAGAATAGAATGGTTAAAAAAAGAATTGCTAAAATTTAAAAATCAAAAACTAGTAACTTTAGAAGAATTAATGACATTTTGCGTGAAGTTATATGAAAAATCATATAGCGCTTTGGATATCATGGATTTATTAGAAAATCACAAATTTATGGATAATGTATTAAATTGCGAAAAAAAATATGAATTGCTTATTTGTTTCAATCGTGTGAGAAAGGAGTTTAGAAATGAAAAGTTATTGATATTATTTATCTTAAATTTTATTTTTTTAAGTTCAGATTTGTCTTTAGAAAATATAAGTTTTATGTAAATGGATGATTTTAATGTGAGTGCTCTACATGAATCAAAAAATGAATGGGGTTCAAGATTAGTAACTATTTTGACACCACTAATTATAGAGGGTTATAAATCTATTTTAGAGGAATCCGTAAAACTTTGTAAAGAAAATGGAGAGAATGACAAGTATTTGATGACTTTCCAAAATTTAATTTCAAGAATACCAAAATGGAATCCTCAAATTATTGAAAATGAAAGAAAAAGAATATGCGATAAATCTGGTTGTAATTATTTAGAAGATTTAGTTACTTGTGTTCACATAATACAATTAAAAATTTTAACTACTATGCGTGTAGGACAAAAACAAAAAAAAATAGATATTAATATTCCAAAATTAGATGATTTTATTCACAAAACTTATATTAATGTAGCTAGAAAAGTATATAAAAATGTTTATTTATTTGAGTTACATGTACCACCATTACAAATTCAAAAAAATTATAGAGAATTAGAGATCATTGTACAAGAATGTATATTGAATACATTGAGAGAAAGTATACCCGTTGAAGCGATATTAAAAGCGTATATGGATGAAACGGTGGAAGAAGATGTAGTAGAAGAAATTAAAGAACAAATCATCGAAGAACCTATACGAAGTAAACAACAAGAATTAGCGACTACTGAGGAAAAACAAAAATCTTTATCATTCAATAATATTGATTATGTAAAAACCGAAGATGGTTCAATAACTAATGTAGTTGCACCAAAAAGTATAGAGAGATTAGAAGAAATTAGCGAATTTAGATCTCAACAAAGAAAACAAGAGGAAGAGGAAGAAGAAAATGACAAAATTAAAATTTCTGAACAACCATTTCAACTTGACATGTTAGATATACATAATATTGAGGAACCAAAAATTGAATTGTTACCTGACTTATTAATTGATGATATTGAAGTTTTAGAATAAATTGCGTAAAAATATTTATAACATTATGATTAAGTAATTTAATGGAAAATATATTTATTGTTTCAGCAATCATATCAATCGTATTTTTGGTCGCAAAATTTATTGAAATGAGATTTATTGAAAAAGAAAGTAAACCGTTAAAATTGTTAATTAGAGATACACTTATAGTTTATTTTAGTGTAATTTTTGGTAATTTTATAGTAGAACAAGTAAATCCCGTTATGAAAGGGGGAACAAAGGTTACTCCTGTTTTTACGGATAATCCGGGATTCTAAATATAAATCTTTTTATTATATTATTATATAATGAAAAGAACAAAGAAAACGTATAGAAAAAAAAGTAACAAAACAAAACGTTCCTGTGGAGGAAATAAAGTTATTAAACATAAGAATGATATATTAATAAGAGAAAATTTTAGAAATATGTTTCTTAATGCGTATAAAAAATTAGTAGACGCAATTAAATCTGGAAATAATGAAAGTATCCAATTATCTATTAATTCATTTAAAAATGGATTTAAAAGTAATCAATTGGGTATAAATAGTTTAATACCGATAACGAATGATTTTAAACCAATCAGAAAAAAAGACAATTCAAAACTAACCCCATTAATAGCATTTGTTCCGTTATTATCTGTACTTTTTTATGCGGTGGATGATTTAATTTTAAGAAAGACGTTGATTGATAGTTTTGTCAAAAATAAAGGAAATATTAATCTTGAAAATTATTCAAAAACGAAAAAAATATCTGCTTTATCAACTGCTTTACACCTTAACAATAAAGATTTAATCAAATACTTAATTGAAAGGGGTGCTGACGTAAAATTATTAACTGATGAACAAAAGGATTCACTTGATAAAATAATGACAGAAGAAGAAATTGAACATATTATTGAAGAACCTTTACCAAAAAAACCCGTAATAAAATTAGAAATTCCAACCGAGTTACCGTCTGAATCCGGATATGACTTAAATAAAGAACCTAATTTTTGGAAACCGTTATTTAATGAAGGAGAATTAAATAGTGTTAAAAGTATACTAACCAATATGATAATGACAGATTTAAATATAGGATTTAACCAAAATATAGTTAATGAATTATGGAGCGTTTGTCAAATAAATAAAGCAATAATACCGACATATTATATACCCAATAAAAATGAATATTATTACGTAAATAACTGGCTTATAATGGATACGGACATAGATTTTTCACAATATAATATTGTATTGTGTGCAACTTTATTGTTATACGGAATCATATCATATAAAATGATTGGACAAGATTACGAATTAATATTTAAAGGAGGCAAAGCAATACAATTGGTATTATCAACTATTTTAAATAATGAAATATATAAATCAGAAGATATTGATTTATTAATAATGCCAAAACAAGATATTCTATATGACGAATTAAAAGTAAAAAACTTATCTGGTCATCTATCGTATTTGATTAAATGGTTTTTAACTTCTCCGGAGACAAACATTAGAATATCTGTACTGCCTCCTAATCCAACTAATACAAGAGCAAATCCATATATATATAAATTAAGTTATATAAAGACGCGACAACGGTTCGATCATAGAAAAAAAATAATGGTTGATGAATATAAACAATTTTCAGACATTGATTTTAAAGAAGTACCTTCAAATATAAAACAATATTTTGAAAAATCTGGCGACTTTCAATTTGATATATCGGAATTACAAGAAAAAATATTATTTAGATGTCCAAATATAGGTTCTATTTTGGATGAAAAAATATATTATTACGCAAAATATATAGAATTTAAAAATATATTGAAACGACGTGAAAAAATAACAGAAATTGGATATGAAAATTTAACGGAATTAGATATTGATAGATATTTGGAAAAATTTAAAAAGGCTATAGTAGCGATGAATAAAGGACTTCAAAAACAAAGATTTCCAGATATTTTACCTTTTGAATTAAATGAAAGAGAGAGAAAATCCATATTAACTCGTTTAAATAAATTAGGTATAATTAACGAAAATACAAAAAACGAAATATTAGATACACTATATTCATAATATTCATAATATATTACCTTCCGGTCCATACTTTTACTACTGATTGTGGAATTTTTCCAGTTTTTAAATTATTAATGTATTCATTATAACTGTATCCCCATGTTTGATATTTCATTATGTCACCAAATAAAGATTTTTGATTAATTATTTTATTATATTCTGTAAAAAAAATACATCCTAAGATTCTCTCTAAACAACATCTATCATTCCTACAATTTATTTTATGAATCATGTTTGTTATCTTATATTTTTGTTCAATTCTCTCTAAAAAGTTTAAATTAATATATGATTGAACACCGAAACAACCAAACCATTTGTCATGCGGCATCCCGATAACGTTATTGTCTAATGTTAATTTGTTTTCAATATTGTTACTATTATTTATACCTTGTATAATTCTCTTTGTATTATTAATATTCTCTCTATCTGGATAAAAAAACCATAATGGCAATACATCGATTCCATTTAATTTTTCGAAAGCGATTCTTTTATGAAAGAACACACTGTCGTGAATTATAATAGCGTTATTAAAAAATTTATATTTAAGAAAATAATAATACGGTAATAATTCTCCCCTTTTTGGAAACTCAGACTGTATAACCTGAATATTTTTATAATCAAAATCTGACTTAACATACTGATAATTACTGTTATCATCAATTATGACAATTTCTGTAAAAGGATAAAAAGTTTTTAATAATTTCACACATCTATTCCAATACTTATTGGTTAGAATTGAATTTACATGTCTGGTAATTATAAAACCAAATAAACTCATATAATATATAATATATCACTAAAATATTTTATATTATGTTAAATATAACACGGAATAGTATCTATATCCATAATTTCATGATGATTATCTTCCTTATATTTATTTACTAAATATTTTTTAAATTCATCCCTTTCTAGTTGAGCTTGAGGTGTATGATTATGGACACATCTAGCTATCATTTTATATAACTTAAAATCGGGATATCTCTCCATACCATTATTTTTATATAGCATATTAATGCCTTTATCATCTAAACACCACTCATAAATTAATTTTTTAATCGGGTCTCTTATATTGTCAAAATTTTTAATCTCTTCAATATCATCTATCACATAATCAAAAATAGAACACGCTAATCGACATAAATCAAAACTAGGGTTAGGTTCTAATCTAGGTTTTTTATCATTAAAATAAGGTTCTGTATTATATTGTGTTGCTGCGTCTCCTCCCATTTGAAAACTATCACTGCAAAATACTTTACCATCAAATTTATAAATGCTTCTTCCGAAATCTATAATTTTAAAAATACGTCCAAAAGTAGGTACTTTGTAGACTTTTTTTTTATATCTATAAAATAAATGTGTTTTATTTGTTTGATTATACATAACATTATTAGTGTGTAAATCGTTGTGTGTGAAATTAAATGCTTTTTGATAAGTTATTAATATCATTATTATTTGCATTAGCGCAGAGAACCATTCATCTTTGGACAATTCATTATTTATAATTAAATCATCCAAAGTATTTTCGCAACATTCCATTGTTATGACTTGAACAGGGAATTTTGGAATAGTAACATTAATAACTTCTTCTTCTTCATCATCTTCATCTTCATCATCTTCATCTTCATCATCTTCATCTTCATCATCATCTTCTTCATCATCATCATCATCATATTCTTCATCTTCATAATTATCATCTTCATAATTATCATTGTCATCAGATTTGGTTGATCCATTATGTTCTTCATGATTATTAATTTCACTTAAATTATCATCCTCATTATCATAATCTTCATTTGTATATGATGTACGAGAAGAACATGTAGAATTCGTTTTTAATGTTAAATTATTTATATTATTATCTAATAAAGAGTCATTAGTTAAATCAATTAATTCAATATTGTCTTTATGTTCATTTTCATATTCATTTTGAGAATTATCAAAAACATCTTCAAATATTTGATTATCAAATGATTTTATTGATAATTGAGATTTAACACTAATATTATGTTCAATCTTGATAGGTTGTAATTTTGGAGTATCATTTTTAAATAAATGTTCATAATCATCAATTTTAAACAATATATTTTTATTTTTGTTGAAAAAATCAGAAGTATTTAAATAATCTATATCATCATAAACATTAATTGTAAAATTAATTTTTACGCCTAAAAAAGAACCATAATAGTCAACTCCGTGTAAAAATGAATGATTATTTTTTAAAATACTCGTAAAATATAAAAACAAACCATCTATATACGCAGAGTTATTGATATCAATAAATTTCGGATGACATTCACTGTTAGTAGAATTTAATTTAGGTAGTGAAAATAATTTCTTGTCAGTAACATCATATTTACCAATAAGATATTTAAATGGATCTAATAAAGGAGCTAACTTAAAAAATACATCTATTTCTTTAAGTTTGTTATTATTAATATTTTTTAGTTTACAATTAAATAAACGTTGTTCATAATTGTAATTATCGTTTATTTCAGAAATGTACCATTTGTGATTTAAATTTATACTGTTATAATTTGTGTCATTTAGAGAGAAAAATCTGTTATAAATTGGTATATAATTTTGTGTTTTACATATAAAATTAGAGTCTTCTAAATTTTTAAAGAGTTCAATATTTTTACGTTTTTGATAATTTACCAAAGACATTCTTTTAGGTATTAATTATATAAATTAAATCTGTTTTAAACTTATTTAATTTATATTATACTTATTTAATTCATAAATAATTCGTTAAAAAATAAAAATAATAAATCATAAAATTATATAATATGACTTTAGAACTTAAAAAGTTTGATATGAAAAATATTCAGTTTAAACCAAATGAAAACAAAGGTCCTGTTGTTGTATTAATCGGTAAGAGAGATACTGGTAAATCATTTTTAGTAAGAGACCTTTTATATTATCAACAAGATATACCAATTGGTACAGTAATTTCAGGAACAGAAGAAGGGAACGGATTTTATGGTAAAATGGTTCCAAAACTATTTATTCATAATGAATATAATACTGCTATCATAGAAAACATTCTTAAAAGACAGCGTACTGTATTAAAACAAATTAAAAAAGAAATAGAAACATATAAACGCAGCACAATTGATCCTAGAGCATTCGTTATATTAGACGATTGTTTATATGACAATACGTGGTCTCGTGACAAAATGATGAGGTTATTATTCATGAATGGTCGTCATTGGAAGGTCATGTTGGTCATCACAATGCAATATCCATTAGGTATTCCACCAACATTAAGAACTAATATAGATTATGTATTTATCCTTAGAGAGAACTATATAGCCAATAGAAAAAGAATATACGAAAATTACGCTGGTATGTTTCCTACATTTGAGTCATTTTGTCAAGTAATGGATCAATGTACTGAAAATTATGAGTGTCTCGTTATTAATAACAATTCTAAATCAAATAAATTACATGACCAAGTTTTTTGGTATAAAGCAGATAATCATAACGATTTTCGTCTTGGTTCAAAGGAATTTTGGGAATTATCTAAAGGACTTTCAGATGAAGATCAAGAGGAGCAATATGATCCTTCTAAAAATAAGAAACGAGGCGCTGGTCCAAAAATTAGCGTAAAAAAGACCACCAAATGGTAAAAATTTTGCTTTCTCAATTGGGTAAGCAAGATTACATACTTTTGCTTTCTTTATCGGGAGAGCAAAATATTTCTCCACAAGTTGGTGGAGCAAAAAAAGACAATAGAGGTGGTCATAATAAAGAAATTTTTATGATGAGTATTAATACATTTAAAAAATTCTGTTTAAAGACTCAAACAAAAAAACTGACAAAATTCATGACTATTATATAAAATTGGAAAAAATAATTCAAAAAATTATAGATGAAGAGTGTAACGAATTAAAATTACAATTGCAAAACAAAGATAATTTTAACAAGTAAAGGTTAGATTTTAATGAAAAGGTCTTCCTAAAATGTCGCTAAAATAAGAGAAAAAAAGACTGCTAAGTGGTAATTGTTCAATTAAATTTATTATAATAATATTTAATTATACATCAAAATGATTATTATTTACGTTCAATAATATGTGTATAATATGTATATATATTATATGGAAAAATTAGATAAAATATTTTATATAAATTTAGAAGATAAACCTGAAAGAAATGATCATTTTTTAAATCAATGTAAAAATCAAAATATACCTATTAATAAAATTGAACGTTTTTCGGCAATAAATGGGTTGACTTATTCTTTTACTGACGAAGAAAAAAAAATGTTTAAATCTGCTGAGTTTAATACTCATTTAATAACACCTTATTTTTTGGTAAAAAAACTAATGGGTAATCAATTAAGTCATTTCAATATTTTACATAAAATGAAATATAAAAATTATAATTATATAATAATATTTCAAGATGATGTGATTTTAAAAGATGATTTTGTCTCTTATATAGATAAAATTATAGAGAATATTCCTGATAACGCTGAAATTATTAATTTAGGATTACATAAAGTAAGTGAGAACGATAAATTTGAAGGTTATGATTTAATGTCTAATGTGCCTGATGAAAATATAATTGAATACGATATAAACGATTACATTAGTGTTTATAAAAAATTTCACAACACAACACACCAACTCGTAAACCCTGCTTCTCTAGCGTATATTGTTACAAAAAAAGGTTGTAATAATTTATTGGAATATTTTTACAAAAATGGTTTTTTATATGCGACAGATTGGAATTATAATTTTTATTTACAATCTAAAAACATATTTTATGGAAGTAAATTAATTTTATGTACTGGCAATCAAAATTTTAAATCGGATATATTTGTTGATACTAATTTATTCTCAATGGAAGATTTATTAGACGTTAATTTATATTATACAGACAAAAATACAATACATTCATATTTTATTGTATATGAAGAATTATTTAAAAATATTCGTAAAACTGTAAAAAATATATTAGAAATTGGAATTGGTAATTTTTCTCACAAAAACGGTGGCAGTCTCATATTATGGAATTTTTATTTTAAAAAAGCGTGTATTTATGGTGTTGATATTATATCTAAAGATAATATTTATGACAGAATTTTTGATAATTGCTCTACTCGAAATATAAAATTGTATTTAAATACAGATGCATATGATAAAAACTTTGTAAAAAAATTGCAAGACGATAATATTCTGTTTGATATAATTATCGATGATGGACCTCATACATTTGATTCACAATGTATGTTTTTAAATTTATATTCAAACTTAATTACAGATAATGGGATATTAATAATAGAAGACGTTCAAGATATAAATTGGATTGAAACTTTTAAAAAATTAACTCCAACACATTTAAAAAAATATATACATATTTATGATTTGAGACATATAAAAAATAGATATGATGATATTCTTTTTGTTATAGATAAAAATAATGAAAATAATGAAAATAATGAAAATAATGAAAATAATGGAAATAATGGAAATAATGGAAATAATGGAAATAATGAAAATAATGAAAATAATGGAAATAATGGAAATAATGAAAATATAACAGTAAAAAAAGTAAATTTATTTAATGTAAGCATTTACAAATATCCTTCACATGTTGAAGAGTTTTTTATGGAATTATTTAAAGAATATAATTTTTATTATGAAAATGATATAACATATGAAGATATATTAAAAAATGATAATACCAATATATATATATTTAGTCAAATTAATTTTATAAAAAATAGTTTTATAAAAAAATTATGTTTTATTTTATATCTTTTATATGTTAATGGTGGTTTTTATGTTGATTTAAATGTTATACCTGATATTAACATATCACATATAAATCTTAAAAATAACACGTTATATTTCGTAAAATCCATTTTAGATACAAAAAATTTATTTTTAGGAATAATTGGTTCATCTAAAGAAAATAAAATAATTATAGATTTAATATGTAAATTGGTTAATTTAGATAGTAATGTATCATCTCATTATGTAGATTTAAATAAAATTTTTGAAATTATTTTAAATGAGAATCAAGAAAATATAATTTACTTAAACGAAAAAAAAATTTATAATGATAATATTTCAACAGTTAATTCTGAAGGCATAATTTTATTTAACCATTATTACAATAATGAATTAAAATATAAAATACCTCATATTGCTTATTATTAAACAAAAACATAACTAACAATCGTCAAATGAAATGCTTAAAGGATATTTAATTGAGCAATAATCTTTCCAATTAGTTCCTGGATTATTCAATTCGCACCAATCAAATAATATTTTACCGGATTCTAATTTAAACGGAAAAGGTTCCCATAAATTATATTTAAATCGTAATAATAAATTCATAATTCCCATTTCATTAGTTCTACATAGAGTGTATTTATTCATCGCTTCTATCATTTGTTTTTTATCACATAACTTCAATATACTTGTATCATAAATCCAAATACAGTTTAAAAAATATTGCTCATTTAAAATATTCTCTCCAAAATCATTTTTAACTTGTTCAATCAATTCTAAATTATCATAACTTAATTGACAATTAAAATTATTATAGTTACTAAATTTTCCATCTTTGGGAGCCAATATTTTATTCTTATAATCCAATTCTAACAAATATTTTACGTCGTCCAATATCCTTAAACCCGCATCTAAAAATATTATGCGTTCCCAATTCATAAAATAATCATCGAATACATGTAACTTTTCCCATTGATTAAGTTTAATAATTTCTCTCTTATCTGAATTAGAAAATCCATTCAATCCAATCTTATTTAACAAATTAGACTTATTTATTAAAGGAAAACTTACTTCTTTTATGCCATAAAAATCTTTAAAGTTATTATTTAATTTAAAATCAATAGTTATTAAAACAATTTCACCTTTCCAATTTCCAACACTTCTTAAGTCAATAATAGTTCTTTTTACTTTATTAAAATAGATAGAATCTGTAACAAGAACAAACGCAGTTTTAACACAATTATGTTTTTTCTCGTTATCTTTAATCTGATCTAATTTATAATATAAGTTAAATAATTCTTCAGTAGTAACCTTATGAAAAGTTATTGCTTCACATAATTGATTTTCATCAGTATGTAATCCGACATTAAATTTATTATTGTTGATTTGTTCAATAATATGTGTTTTTTTAAGTTCATTAATCCATAATCCTATACATAAATCGTCACAAAATTGTTCTTTTAAATTTATTAAAGGATAATACGCGTTATTAATGCCTATATTATTTACATATTCAAATATCAACTTATATAATCCGTTAGATATAGCGTAACCTGCGCCACCTGACATATATAGACAAAATTCTTTTTGAATGTGGTCTAATTCACAACCAATATAACAATTGTCATTTTTATTATAATTTTGAAGCATTTTTTCCAATCTATTTATAAATAGATATGTATCATCGTCTATAAAAATATACCAATCATAATTTAATATATTTTTCATATTATATATAAAATGTATGTATTTCCACGTAATATTTTGTGAATCATCCATACAATTCCAACCGAATTGTCTTTCTCTAATGTTAGGTTTAGATGTTAAATAATAAATATCTTCTTTATTAATATTTTTAAAAATTGTATTCATCTGATAACTAACGCGTGTATTAATGTATTTATCACAAGTAGAAATTATATAGCATAAACGCATATAATATTTTTGAATTTATATTTAAACCCTTTAAAAAATAAATAATAATAATAATAATAATAATAATAATATTATTTATAAAATAAATTTAATCGTCTTTTTTACTGGCAAATGGTCCAGATTTTAATTGACTCTGACCATAATCAGTTTTTCCAGTAATAATATTATCACCTTCAAATAATTCCATACAAATATCAGCAGTAGAAATGTTTTCTTGTTCCTTTAGAGTTAATTCTTGAGTATTGGTGTTATTAACACCAATTAAATTTCCTTGTTCATCAATTGTTTGCGTTAAAGTATTACCGGATTTTTCAGCGTTCTTAATATTTTCTTCAATCGCTTTTTGTTTGGTTTCTTTAACACGCTGTTCAAATTCAATCTTAGCGCGTGATTCATTCTTTTGTTTTTCGTGCATTAATTGATTAAGTTCTTCTTCCATATATTCAACTCTTCCAGTCTTATAGGCTTCTGGTTCCCAAGGCATCCACATGCCAACGGGACCTACATATACATCATGATTAGGGTCGATTTCTCTCAACATTTTACATCTTAATTCCGCTTCTTCTTGAGTTGGATAAGAACCACGAATTTTTAATCCTCTAACACTTGTCTGAAAGTTATTTGCGATATCAAATTGTTTTTGTAGTTCATCTTCGTTATTGTCAAGAAATGTTTTATAATCATCTTCTAAAGAACTTTTAGATAACGTTTCTCTCTCTTCATTAACAAAATCTTTGAAGTCATCAGACAAATCTTGAAAGGACACATTGTATTTATATGATACAAAATTTAAAAATTGAACAAATTTTTCCATAGACTTATTAAATTCCCATTTTTTCAAAAATTGTTCAAAAAAGAACATCTCTTTTTGTTTTAAAATTTTATCCGGAGAACAAAATGATACACAAACGAATTTTTGTCCAGAAATAGGTTTATCTTCTTCAAGAGCGTCAACATATTTAGGATTTTTTTTACCGTTAATATTCTTTCTTTCAAAACTATTTTTTTTAGCAAGTTTCTTATCTTTTGAACGATCCATTTTAGATAATTTGATTATTTATTTTTAAGTTTTTTATCGCAATTATTATATTTTTTTCTTTTTATTTATTATAATGAACGGAATTATAAACGTCGCTGAACTTATTAAGAGAATCATTAAATATCTCGTTGAAGGTCTAATGGTTGCCATCGCTGCCTACGCTATTCCTAAACGTTCTCTAAATATTGAGGAAATTGTATTGATTGCTCTAACTGCCGCCGCCACTTTCAGTATTCTAGATACTTATGTACCATCTATGGGTGTATCTGCTAGATCTGGAGCTGGTTTTGGTATAGGTGCTAAAATTGTGGGCTGGCCTTCAGGTATGTAAATGGTAATTAAAAATAAAATTGATTTAAAAATTAATCATTAAAATTATTTAATTTTTAAATATGTTGTATAACAATGAGACGCTTAAAGATTACTGTAAAACCAATAATATAATATTATTGGAAGATTATGAAACTAAAATATGTAGAGAAGATTATATAGAAGGTATATGTATTAACCAATGTAAAAATATATTTAAAAAAACTTTTAGGCAGATGGTAAAGACTGGCGCATATTGTACTGATTGTATTAAATCTATTACTAGCAATAAAATAAAAACCGCTATTGTAAAATGGGATCTAAATAGATTATTAAATTATTGTAATACTAATAATATTATTTTATTAGATGATTATTCCAATAAATTTATAAATAGAGATTCTATATTATCTTGTTTATGTAAAAATAAACAATGTAAAAATATATTTAAAAATACATTTCGCGAACTCGTAAAGTTAGATGCGTTCTGCTCAGAATGTAGAAAAGAAATTGGAAAAAGAAAAATTAGAGAAACTAACCAAAAAAATTTTGGAGTTGATTCAGTACTTAAATCTCCTGAAATTAGAGAGAAAATTAAAATAACTACTTTTGAAAGATATGGAGTAGAACATGTATCAAAATTAGAAACCATTAAAGAAGAAAAAAAACGCAAAAGTTTAGAAAAATATAATGTTGAACATGTTTTACAAAGTCCTGAAATTAGAGAAAAAATAAAGCAAACAAATTTAGAAAGGTATGGAGCAGAAAATCCTCAACAAAATATAGAAGTTAGAAATAAAACATGTAATACAAATTTAAAAAATTACGGTTATAAACATTATTCACAGTCAGAAGATTTTAAAAATAAAATAATAAAAACAAATTTAGAAAAATATGGAGTTCATCATCACTCGCAAAATCCTATTGTATCAGAAAAAATGTTTACAAATGCTTATAAAATAAAATCCTATGAAATGCCCTCAGGTAAAATAGTAAATTATCAAGGTTATGAAAATTTTATGTTAGACCATTTATTACTTATTGAAAAGGTTTGTGAAGAGGATATAATTAACAATCGAAAAGATGTGCCTGAAATATGGTTTCATGACAAAAATGGTAAAAAAAGAAGACACTTTGTAGATTTCTACATTAAATCTCAAAATAGATGTATTGAAGTAAAATCAATTTGGACGCATAAGGAAAAAAATTTTGTATTAGAAAAACAGGAAAGCGCAAAAAATTTAGGATATAAATATGAAATATGGATTTTTGACAATAAAGGAAATATTTTAGAAACAATTATTTAAATATACACATATTTTATACATGGTAAAAGTTCGTAAATACAAAAAATTTAAGAGTCGTAAAATCCGTAAAACTCATAGAAATCGTAAAAATAAAAGAACGAGAAAACAAAAAGGTGGTTCATTATATGGCACAGGTGTAGGTGCAAATTGTAATGATCCTAATTATTCAATTTATAATACTAGAGAATTAGAGTTATTTCCATATAGACCAAATTAGATAGTTGGTATAAATTCCCAATCTAATTCTTCACAAATTTTTCTCCATATAACATCTTGTTCGATTCTTTTCTCTCTATCTTTGAGCATAGGAAAATCTTGTAAATATTGTTCTTCTCCAAGTAATTCACAAAGTTTATACGCTGTGTAATAATAATTTAAAAAATTAACTCTATCGTCAGGGCAAAACTTAGAATATGGCGCTTGAAGTTCAATAAATAAATTACATAGAGTTTCTTCAAGTTCAGGCGACATAATGGGTGGTTTAATTCCCAATTTATCTTTAATAAAAGGAATATGTTCGTAATATTTATTGTATCCAAGTTTTTTTAAAATTTCTTTTGTTTTTTGATTTGTAATTTGATTAATATGTATTCTCTCTTTTTTAATTTGTATTTTAATATTTTCGATGACATCCGGTGGAATCTGTGTTGTTTCTTTTCCTTGAAACTGCGCCAATATTTCTTTAAAATGATTAATTCGTTTATAAGCGTAAAAACATACTTCTTTAGGTGGTTCTTTATAAGATGGTTTTTCATTTTCAATAAGATAAGGTATGCTTCTTGAACAATTATTACAAACTAATATGCCTTCATCTTCAAGAGGTATAAGTTCTCCTTTATGACAAATTTTACATATATCAGTTTGATATACAAAAGAATTAACATCTAAAAATCCGTCATCAATATTGCTAAGATATTTTTGAACAATATTGTTGTTGTTTTGTTGTAATAATATATTATTATCATCTTCAAATTCATCTTTAATTTTAAAAAAAGAATTTACTATTTTATTTTTATTTGAAACATTTTGAATTTTAGCGCCAGAAGATATGTTCTTTTTATTTTCAAAATACTCAAAAATAAATTTAGAATTATCAAGATAATAGTCTTTTTTTTTAGATTTGATCTCTCTAATTTTAATTGTCAATTCATTAATTTTATCTTCATAATCTAATCTCTGTTCAACAGTTAAATTATCAAATTCTTTTTTGAGAGTTTGTTTGAGTTCCTGACGTTCTAATTTAAGTTCAGGTATAATATCATTCTCATCCTTATCAATTTCGTTTAATATTTCATTATGTTTGGTATCAAGAGTTACGGAAGATTTTTTATTGTATTTTATTTTTTTGCTAGATTTTGGTTTAAAGCTAGGCATAGTATTTCCTTTTAAATATTAAAAAAATTTATTTAATTAATAATATTTTTAAAATATATTTTATTAATTAATAAAAAATTGAATTTAAAAACATTAAAATAACAAATCACAAAGAATTATTAAAAGATATTGCTTAAATGAATACTTTACTAGATAAAATGTTTATTAAAAGATTTTGTTTACCTATTAATGTAGATATAAATAATTATGAGAAAGGTGTAGAAAATATACATAATTGTATTTGTGGTGATTTTAATCACGCATCATTATTTTATAAAGATGAGGGACATCTTAAGAAAGTTAGAATAATTTGTTTTGGATTCAATAAAGAAGGAGATGTAGAGAGAAATATTCCGGGGATTCATGCAGAACAGGACGCTATAAATAAATTACCTTCTTTAAAAAATAAAAAACGTTTAGAAGCGATTAATTTATTAGTTATTAGAATATCAGGAAAAAATAAAATTCAATCTAGTAAACCGTGTGCCAAATGTATCGAAACGATGAAATTACAACCGATAAAAAAAGGATATAAAATACAAAATATTTATTATTCTAACATAAATGGTGAAATAATAAAAACAAATTTAAATAAATTAGATAATGAAGAAAAACATTATACAAAATATTACAGGAAACAATCACAAAAAATTATATTAAATAGTTAAGTTAAAACATGACATTAGTTTTCTAACTGTAATTTAATGGATATAAAAATTAATTTAGATACTTTAAAAGATTTAGAAAGTGAAAACTATAAAGTAGATATTATTAAATTTCAAAAAATGCTTTTACTTTATAATTCTATTGAGCAAGGAAGGAGTGTAAAAAAACGTGGAGACTCTTATGTTTTTTCTAAAAATCACGAGGGAAAAAAAGAAATACTAGAAGATTCCTATTTATTGAAATTTATGAACACCAATTTAGATTTGAATAAATTAATAAACAAGTAATTTTTTAATATTATGATTCTTAAAGTGAAATAATTAAATTAATTTAAATTAATTAATTTAATTTTAAAAATTTTTTTTTCTTTAGCAATAGTATAAAATGGGAGGCGGATTAATGCAACTAGTCGCTTATGGAGCTCAAGATGTTTACCTTAAAAACCTGTAGGGTAGAAAAATGTCGGGGAATATCGAAAAAATAAGATATTCAATAACCCCCTTTGTGGATTCTTTAGAACCACTGACATTAATTAGGGAAATTAGACAATGTTTAATTTGAAAAACCCTAGTGAGAAAATCAAACTGCTTGAAACCCCTAAAACTTATTCTACTAAGCAATTTTTGTGAGAAAGTTGTGGCCAAGAGAAAAAACTTGGGTATAGTAACAATGAATAAGATGATATTAGATATTATATTTAATTGAAATGGGCAATGAGCATCCAAACTTCTTTAACTTAAAACAATATAAAAAAAATACTATATTACTCATATGGATAATAAAATTTGTAAAAAATGTCATATAGAACAACCTGTTACTAATTACAGAAACTGTAATCATAACACATGTAAAAAATGTGCAAATGAACGAGATAAAGTATTAAAAAAAAATGCTAGGGTAAAACGGTTAGAAACTCTTATAGTTTGCGAGTTATGTAATCAGACAAAAAAATTATTTGAATTTGCTAAACTAAAAAAATTTTATAAAAGACGCATATGTCTAACATGTTATCCTGGATTTTTAACACAACAAAAGACTGAATGGTGTAAAAAAGAAAGTTTAAAAAATCCAAATTATCGCATTAAAAAGTCAATCGCTGCTCGTTTAAGAAATGTTTTAACAAAAACAGACACAACAATGAATTATATTGGTTGTAATATACAATATTTGAGGGAATGGTTTGAATTTAATTTTACTGATGAAATGAATTGGGATAATTATGGGTTATATTGGTCGATAGATCATATTATACCTGTATCTAAGTTTGACCTAACTAATGAAACAGAAAAATTGCAATGTTGGAATTGGTCAAATTTAATTCCAGTAACGGTAAAATACAATTCAACTAAAAAACAACAAATTGACTTAATACAGGTAAATAGTATTTTAAAAAAATTAGAAAAGTTTAAAGAAGAAGGTTCAACGACTAAATGGTTTTCGGAAGAATTTATTTTAAATTTAGAATTAGCAATGAAAAAATATAATTCTTTTTAAGATATAGTCTAATCCTCAGCGAAAGTTGAGGTAGAGGAATTGTACAGGAAATCCTCAAATTACTTTTTGGAAAGTAACTTATCGTAGATACACTAACTTCGCTATTGAATCGATCGAACAAACATTCAATGGTCAAGCTGATTTCGGACGCAGAGTCCAATGTGTTATCAGCAGAAATGGAGATTTGGCTTATAGAACTTACTTACAAGTCACTCTTCCTGAGATCAACCAACTTATGGGTCTTGGAAACTACAGCACTGGTCAAAATACCGGTGTTTATGCCCGTTGGTTAGATTTCCCTGGTGAGCAATTGATTGCTCAAGTTGAAGTTGAAATTGGTGGTCAAAGAATTGATCGTCAATATGGTGATTGGATGCACATTTGGAACCAACTTACCATGACTTCTGAACAACAACGTGGATACTTCAAGATGATTGGTAACACCACTCAACTTACCTTCATCACTGATCCTTCTTTCTCGGATGTTGAATCCCCTTGTGATAGTTTGGCACCTCGTCAAGTTTGCGCTCCTCGCAATGCTCTTCCTGAGACCACTTTGTACGTTCCTCTTCAATTCTGGTTCTGTACCAACCCTGGACTTGCTCTTCCTTTGATTGCTCTTCAATATCACGAGGTCAAGATTAACCTTGATATCAGACCTATTGATGAATGCTTGTGGGCAGTTACTACCTTGAACTGTAACTCCAATCCTTATGGAGGTCAAGCAAACCAATACTCTGTTGGTCGTCCTGTTCCTGCTACCATTGCTTACAACCAATCTTTGGTCGCAGCTTCTCTCTATGTTGATTATGTCTTCCTTGACACTGATGAACGCAGAAGAATGGCCCAAAACCCTCATGAATACTTGATTACTCAACTCCAATTCACTGGTGACGAGTCTGTTGGTTCTTCCAGCAACAAGATTAAACTTAACTTCAACCACCCTGTTAAGGAACTCATTTGGGTTGTTCAACCTGATCAAAACGTTGACTACTGCTCTTCCTTAACTTGTGATGCTCTCTTGTTCAAGGTTCTAGGTGCTCAACCTTTCAACTACACTGATGCCATCGATGCTCTTCCTAACGCTGTTCACGCTTTCGGAGGTCCTGCCTCTATCGCTGCTGATTCCCGCGCTTTTATTGATGCTCATGGTCTTTTCCAAGACGCTGGTGCTCTTGATTATGCGCCTGGTGCTGGTTTCACTGGATACTGGCATGGACCTGCCAACCCTTATAATGAAGCTAACCTTGGTGGTGTTCCTACCCCTGTTCCTGTTGGAACTCCTGCTGAGATTGCGGCTCTCTTGTCAAGCGGAACTAGTTCTGGACACCTTGAGAACTCTGGTGTCTCTGACGCTGGTACCTTTGTCCTCACTGAGACCTCTTTGGACATGCACTGCTGGGGTCAAAACCCTGTTGTCACTGCTAAACTCCAATTGAACGGACAAGACCGCTTCTCTGAGCGTGAAGGTTCTTACTTCTCTTGGGTCCAACCTTACCAAGCTCACACTAGAGCACCTGATGAAGGTATCAATGTTTACTCATTTGCTCTTCGTCCTGAGGAACACCAACCAAGTGGTACGTGCAACTTCTCCAGAATTGATAACGCCACTCTTCAATTGGTCTTGTCTAACGCTACTGTTGAAGGAACTAAGACTGCTAAGGTTCGTGTTTACGCTACCAACTATAATGTTTTAAGAATTATGAGTGGTATGGGTGGTCTCGCGTACAGTAACTAAGGAAATATATAAAAATATATATTATTCTATAAAACAACTTAAAGACATTTCATATTATATAATTATAATATGAACCAACTCACAACCTCACAAAAATTTGTGGAACGGCTAAGAAATAAACCTTCTTATTGTGTTAATTGCGATTATTGTTTTCTTCATTATGGAAAATATGAATTTATCATTGATAATGATGATTTTATTGAAATTAGAGACAATTTTACTAAAACATTTAAACTTGATACAAATCATACATATCCATATTATAAGGAAAATAATAAAGAGATAAATATATTAGAATATTTATTTCATTTTAATTCTGAAGAATATATATATATATTTAAAAATAATAATAGGTATGATTTAAGAAGAGATAATGTTATTTGTTATCCAAAAATATATCAAGAAATAGTAAATAAATATAATATTATTGATTATATTCCTGGGCATTATGCTACATTAGGTCAACAAGCTTATAAAATTAAAAATTGTTTATGGACAATTAAAGACGATAATCAAGAGTATTTATTAATGTATTGTGAAAAAGATACATTATGTAAATTGTGTCCTGAAAGTTATAAAAAAATATTAGAATACGAAAAAACAATTAACAAAAAATTAACTTGGTATAAATGTGCGAATGGATATATACAAACACATAATTCTTTTGATGGAAAAATTTATTATATTCATCAAATTATAATGAATTGTTATGGAAATGGCAGAGGAACTAAAAATATTAGCATAGACCATATTGATAGAAATCCATTAAATAATACAATAGAAAATTTAAGAATTGCAACGCAAGAGGAACAATTAAATAATACAAAGGGTATTTTGCCAGGAACACTAAAGGAAAGAACTAGTAAAAAAGAATTACCAGATGGAATATCTTATGATATGTTTAAAAAATATGTTTACTATAATCGTGAAATTTATAATAATAACAATAAAAAGGAAAGAGAATTTTTTAGAGTTGAACATCCTAAACTAGATAAACCTTGGTGCACAACTAAATCCGAAAAAGTTTCTATTCAAGATAAGTTAAAACAAGCTAATAAAGTTGTAGATGATCTAGAGAATAATATTTATCCTAAAAAAGAAGGAATTCAATTGCCAAAATATATTTCATTATTAATTTTTAGAGAGAAACCTCATTTAGTATTTGAAAAACGTGTTGATGGAAATCGTTTGAACTTAAAAATGGTTTTACCAGAAGAATATGATTTACAAGAACAATTACAAATATTTAAAGAAAAAATTAACACAAAATATAACATACAATTAATTGAAAATGTTTAAGTTATATTACATTATTGATTTTTAGTATTACACCTTTGGACATTTAAAACGCCAATTTAAAACGCCAATTTAATAATAAAATTGAGTTAAAAATAATAATATTATATAATTATAAATCTAAACCTAAATGACATCATCAAAAGCATTGTATAATTATTTTGAACATAATGGAGAATTACACCCATCAATAATATTTGATTTATTTGGTTATGGGAATTGGACTACATCAATGAAAGAAAATAAAGAGGATACACTTTCTATGTTTTTAGGATTATTCAAAGGATTATATATTATGGATGTTCATTATAAACAAATATACCGATGTTTTCTTAAAAATAAATTGGATGATTTAGTTCATATAAAATATTCTATAAATAAAAGCAAATATTATAAAAAATTTTATTATATAAAAAATTGAAATAAAAATAATTTATTAAATAATAAATATAAGAAAGATAAAAATGACATCAACTTTTAGAGTTATGAAGTTTAATTATAAAGTAGTTTATAGAAGTCATGTACATTCAATAGAAATTGAATCATGTAAAACAATAAGTAATTTAATAACTGAATTAAAAATTAAAACAAGAGAATATATTAATAACTATTATGATATTGAAGTTGTAGAAGCAGGAAATGAAATGAGTCCAAAATTAGAACCATGTGAAATGACATTAGAAGAAAAATACGGAGATAAATTTAATTATATATCATTTTATATTCGTCCTGTAATTAGAGGAACATTTATTATGAGTGATGACTATTTACGTTTTCCATATTAACAATAAATATTCAATGGTGTAAAATAAAAAATATAAAGTATAAATTTTTATATTTTTATAATTTTAATGTTTTATAAATTTTAATATTTTTTTATTCGATATAAATCATATTAACAAAATCTTTTTATTATAATTCTTGTTCATTATTATCATCATTATCACTTTCATTTTCACTCATTTCAATATATTCACCATTTTCATATTTAACATTGTTACTATTAAATAATATATTCATATTAATTATTTCAGGTTTTTCTGTTTCAGATGTAAATAGTTTGAATATTTGTTCATCATCTCTAAAACGAACTGTATATGTTTGTTGAATATTATTTCTACCAATGCGTCCCATTGCTTGAATAATTTTTTCCTGTGTTAAATTTAAATCTTTACTTAGAAATCCATGGCAAAACTGATAATTTGTTCCATAAATATAATCACTAGAAGATATGATTAAATATAATTTTTGTTCATCCGCTAATTTTTTCATAATTTCGGTATAAGCAATATTATCGTGATTAATAAAAACTCCTATTCCCATCATCAATAAAATTTTCCAACTATCAGCAATTCCATTTAACGCCATTATATCATTAACTAATTGTTCATCAACATTACTGGTAAAAGCATTTTTAACGTCTAATCCTTCTGCCCATTTATCTAAGTGAATTTTACGATTGGGAATAAACCCATCATTTAAACATGCGGGTTTAATCATACCTTTTAATGTATTTATCTCTTCATTTAATTTAAACAAAGAACCCTTATTTTCAAATTCAGGAGGAATATCTTTACTTACTTTTTTAGGGTCTTTATTAGATTTATTTCTACTATATGGAATATCATTTTTTACTTTTTTATCAATCCCTTCTTTAATTTCATCAACCTCTGATTCTAATAAATTAATTCTCTCGTTTATAATATTATTATATTCTATTTTTTTCATAATTTCATCCATTACTATTGCAGGAATATTTGCTTGTTGAATACAAAATTTCGCAATTTTTTCTACATCGTTTGATATAAATATTGTAGGACCGTCCGTAAGAGTATAAGCGTCTTTTGTCGTAACGTATACTCCAGATGTTCCTACCTTTAAAAACGAATTATCTTTTTTATAATTTTGTTCGCTTGATAGTCTAGTCAATGGTTTCCCATTCATATTAGTAAAGTTGCTAGGATTATGACTATTAAATCTTGTAATTCTAACGCCTTTTGGGTCAATTGTATTATTCTCTATAATTCTCGGATTTCTTATATTTTTAAAACATTCATAAATTGTTTCCCATTTACCAGGTAATATATTTTTTAATATTTCTATATAATACATTTTTATATTTTTCATGTTAAAATCATCTAAATTATCAAAATATCTGTCTACACTTATTTTTGACTTAACTAAATTATTAGTGTTAACATAAGTTATAAATTCAACAACCTCTTTTAAATCAAAATAACGTAAAAGGGTCAGATAGTCCGTACAATGTTCCGCTATTTTTAATATATTGTTATAGTTTTCATCTAAATAATGGGGCAATATAACAAATCCGTCTTTGTTTATAATTGGTATTGATTTTTTACAATCATGACTAACTATATTATAAATATCAGAATTTGGAAACTTATTTTGAAAATCACTAATAGTCTCCGTTAGTTCTTTTAATTTAGGTAAAGTTGCTGAAGATAATACTACATTAGGAATAATATTTTTTTTCCAATTTTTTCTGATTGTCTTATGAAATTCATGTTCATCATAATCTAATGTAATGGTTGGTTCATCCCAATACATAATAATATCCTCTGCCGAAAAGAACGCTAGCATATAATACATTGCTGGTAAATAAGATTTAATATCACATATCATTATTTCAACCTTATCACCAACACTGTTATCTACTTTTCCTATTCCACCGGTACGTCTATTTGTTGTAAATTCTTTCGCAGCGAAATAGTGTAATCTAATATCATCCGCGCTTGCACACCCGAACGCAAAAGCAACTTTTTTATTTACAGAAATAGCGGATCTGGCTAACGCTAATCCAACATGTCGAGCAGCGCATACAAATATTATTTTATGTTTTTCAGATAACGCTATTGGCGTTAAAGTTTTTCCTGTTCCAGTTGGCGCCATATATAACACGAGTTTAGAGTTAGAGTTTTTACAAACAGTAAAGATTTCTTTCTGATGCTCATATAACATCAAATCAGAGTATTTTAATAAATTTACATTTCTCTCAATGAAATCATACGCATTTTCAATAATTATATCTTTTTTGATAGAATCTTCAAATAAAACTAATATTCTATTTGTTAATTCAATTAAATGACGATTTAATCTTATAACATTATTTCTAATTAATTTGTATAGCGTAAAATAATGAAAATGGAATAATTTCTCTGATTTGTTGAAATTTTCTGTAATTTTCTCAATTTGATTTAATACAACAAATTCATAAATCTCATTTTTCATAAGAGATAACTCGTCAAATCTGTCTAATCTTAACCTATCAATTGAATTCAATTTTACTAAACTTTCTATTTTCATTGGTTTATATGTGTTAAAATATTGCTTTAAATATACCTCAACTTTATCAACTACATTTCTCAAATATTTATTAAATATGTAATCCTCTATTTTCTCATTATATTCTATTTTTAAAAATGTAAATATAGAATTATTGTTATTAATTCTGATATTCACATCATCATAACCTTTAATTATCATATTCAATACATCAATTTCTTGTTTCACAACAGGAATTTCAATAGAACTCCATTCAGACTTGTTCAACTTTCTTTGATTTAAATCCATTATTATTGGTGTAATTAACTAATTATGCTCTTTCCTTTAAATCTATTTTTTATTTCAATTTTTTATTTTAATTTTTTTTATAAAATCGTCCATTTTCTTCTATTGTATTATATAATTGATTATATTTATCTGTCAAATACTCTAAATCAATTCCTGTTGAAATCTGCTTAAAAAAAGATAAATGCGAAACATAAAAATCAGAATATAATATATTTTTAAAATGTTTATGTCTTACGTAATCAACCGTTAAATTATATTCATCATCTTCAAATGAATCTGCTATCTTATACCATTTTCTCCCTTTATATCCAAAAAAATTAATACTAAATCTACTTGATATTGGTATAATTTCATTATTATATTCATAATCTAAAAACTTTTTATGGTTTTCAATAAAATAATCGTGTAAAATTTCACCCTTTCTACCACTTTCCCATAAACTACCAAATAGACCTTCATAAGGTTGTTCTAAATCCATTAAATCTTTTGGTATTAAGTTATATTTATTTTGTTGAAAATAAGCAGAAACTCCATTATTAATTGTATTCGCAAAAACCAGGTCATATTCATTATTTTTAACAAACTCTATAAATTTTGGTAATTTATACAAATCCATAAAAACTATATCGTCGTCGCATTTTATTATAATGTCATTTTCAAACTGTTTATCATTATAATGATTATAGTAATTTTTCCAACTTTTTTCGCAAGTATCCATAAAATAAAATCCTTTATTTTTTACAGGTTCATATATTAAATCTCCAACTGAATTATGACCCGTTTTAAAGTATATTTTTTTTATGTTAAAATTATTTGTAATTTTTTGAGACATTATTAATTTTTCGTTTTTAATTACATTCAGTGTATCGTCGTTTATTTTTATTAGAAACTTATTGTAATTATTCCCGTCAGCTATTCTATTTTGTAATAAACTTAAAATATCATTATTATTCTCTCTAATAACAGATTTTGTATTATTCCAACCACCCAACACAATTTCATAATCTACACTTATATTCGTTATCTTAATATGTATGTCATTAGTTGCTTTTACTGTTAATTCAAAAGAATTATTTAAAATTAGTGGACTAATTAAAATATAATTACCACTACCAAAAGACGATGTTCTTTTTAAATTACTTATTGTTTTTAAATATTTTTCATCATCTACATTTCTCGTATTATTCCAAAAATGAACTTCATTTATTATTTTTAATTGTAACGCTTTTTCAAGATATTTTCTTAAAATATCGATATTAGTTCTCCTTCCAGCAAAAACTGAAATAATATTCATAAGTTATATTATTAAAAAAAAACAAGATAATTAACTCAAATTTTAATTAAATATTAAAAATATAAAATAAAATAAAATTGAAATTAATAATAAATATATAAATATATTACATAATAAAAATGTCACTAACGTTCGAAATAGTTTCAATTGAAGGCAATATCGGTTCTGGCAAGTCTACATTGTTAAGCAATTTAAAAAAGTATTTCAATAATGATGATAATATAATATTTCTAAAAGAACCTGTTGAAGAGTGGGCACAAATAAAAGATGAAAATGGGGTTACAATTCTAGAAAAATTCTACGCTGATCAAGAAAAATATTCATTTTCCTTCCAAATGATGGCATATATTTCAAGATTAAAACTAATAAAAGATACCATAACTTCATTAAATAAAAAATATTCGCAAACAAAATATAAAAAAAAAATAATTATAATTACAGAGAGAAGTTTATATACTGATAAAATGGTATTTGCAAAAATGTTATATGATTTGGGCAAGATTGAACACGTTAATTACCAAATATATTTAAATTGGTTTGAAACATTTTCACAAGATTATCCTGTTGACAAAATTATATATGTTAAAACTAATCCTGATATTTGTTATGAAAGAATAAGTAAAAGGTCTAGAGAAGGAGAAGATAAAATCCCATTAGATTATTTAAATTTATGCTCAGAGTATCATGAAAAAATGTTAGATCCGCTCTCAATTAATTGCGTTTGTAATAAACAATTGGTTTTAAATGGAAATTGTGATATATATCAAGACAATAAGGTTTTAGAAATTTGGTTAGACCAAACAAAGAATTTTATAAATAATAAGTAATTATATTTTATAATATATATGAACATAAATTACAGAAACGACAATACAATTTTTTTTACTGTAGCGCGAATGAATCCACCAACGCCTGGACATTTATATGTTATTAGTGAATTAATTAAAGAAGCTTTAAATAAAAATATAGACCACGTTTATGTTATTCTCTCTAAAACAAATGACAACAATGAAAATCCAATACCTTGTTCTGAAAAAATCAATATTTTAGGAGCAGATAAAACTACAATAGATTCAATGACATATTCTCTGATTAGAGAAATGATAAGTGAAGTTCAAAATGACACTAACATTAGTGGCGCTGAAAAAGAAGAAAAAATACAAAAATTAAATAATATGAACGTTATAAGTATATGTGTTCCTGATGTTCCACGAGCAACACCATTTACTGTAATAGGACAACTAATATATTCACTTAAAAATGTTCAAGACATAAATTTATTTGTTGTTATAGGGGATGATAGAGGAGATATAGTTGATAGTATCGCTGATATTTATTTTTATAAAAAAGATAATGTCGTGTCAATAGATAAAAAAATTCTTGGAAGATCAAATATGGGAACCTATAAAAATTTATCACCAGAACAACTAGCAACAATCGATATCAAATCTATGCCTGTTGGGAGTTCTTTTTCAGGTTCATTTGTTAGAAAATTAGTTAAATATGGTCTAAAAGATAAGTTTAATGAAATATATACGCGTTATTTAGATCAAACAAAAATAGACGAATTATATAATTCAATTAAGAATGGATTAGAGTTACCAGTTAATAAGAAGAGAGAAACCGCACCTAAACCCATAAAATATACATATCCGTTAATTAAGGATGTTGTAAATGACGAAGACGAAGAAAGAGTTTCAAAAAAACAAAGAATTTCTGGTGGTAAAAAAACCAAGAAACAAATTAAAAGAAAAACTAGAAAATATAATAAAAATAAAAAAACTAAAAAATACTTAAAACGAAGATATAGACACTAATAAATATTTTATAAATATAATTATAATTGCTACATATAATTATATTCATTTGATTTATTGATTTGATTAGAAAAGTAAATCTACAACTACCGGATAATGGTCAGAGTCATATTTTCCGCAGTATTCATTATAACCATGATAAATAAATGCGTTAAAAATATTTTTTCTAATGTAATCTGTAACTAAAATATGGTCTATCATAGAATAATCTTTATTAGATGATGTATTACAATTATTGTCAGAATCCCACCAATCGCTATATCTTTCCTTTTGTAAAATTTCCTCAGCAACATTAAATAATTCATATGTTCCGGCAAATTCACCTTGATAACCCTTGAGTATGTCAAGAACCATCGATTTTGGTTTATTACTATTCATATCCAAAATTTCCGCATCATAGTCATTAAAATCGCCTAACATAATAATTTCATAATCTTGTAATATGTATGTAGATATAACACTTTGTAATACAGACGCTTGCGCTTCTCTTTGGGCGCATCTGGATGTATCTGTAGGAATCGCTATTAAGTGCGCCGATATAAATGCTATATCAACGCCATTTAAATTAAATTCAGTAATATAATGTTTGCTAACCCCAGAAGAACTTGTTCCGGTATATCCACATTTTGAATTAGGGACTGGGTAATTATATCTGACTTCTGTTCTATATAGACTTTTTAACGGATCAATGCGAGTTAGCATACCAACATTTTGTCCAGTTCCAGTGTCAGTACCTTTTTTAAGATATGGTTTATAAGTTCCATCTAATTTATCCTTTAGCGTGTTGAGTTCATCACACCCCTCAACTTCGCAAAAGTTAATAATATCGGGGTTCAAATCGTTTATAACTTTCGCAACATTACCCATATGAATTAACGCTTCCGATTGATTATTCCATGTACAACCATTTCCAGGGCAATCCATAGCGCTATAGTAATCAACAAAGAGCCATTCAACATTATATTGCATTAAACGAACTTTTGTTTTATCGTTACGTCTATCATCAAATGAACTAACAACAGGACATTCCGTGTCAGAATATATTAAATTAAGTATAAAACTTAAAAATACAAACAATCTAAACATCCTTTATAATATTTTATGATATTTTTTTATGTTGTTTTTTAAATATAATAAAATTGAATATAAAGAATACAATTTATATCCAATAATAAATGGAAGCGAAAGTATATCCCGAATTTGACTTCAAAATGAATTTTGATGGTTGTAGTAAAGGAAATCCTGGATTATCTGGAGCAGGATATGTAATTTATCATAAAGAAAAAGAAATAGTGTCCGAATCTAAATTTATAGGAAATAATTATACAAATAATTACGCTGAATATTTCGGATTAATATGTGGTCTCCAAAAAGCGATTTCTATTGGAATTACTCGATTATATGTAGAAGGGGATAGTCTATTGGTTATTAACCAAATGAAAGGATTATATAAGTGTAATTCTAAAAATTTAATTGAACTTTTTAATTTTGCCAAAGAATTAGAGAGAAAATTTGAATATATATCATTTAATCATGTATTGAGAAATAAAAATAAAAAAGCAGATGAGTTATCGAATTTAGCGCTAGTACTCAAGTAACTGAACGTTTAATACTTTATTTGCTTTAAATTTTAATATATCTAATTCTTTCTTCGTCGTTGGAAATTCTTTATCTCCATAAATATCTTGTAGCATTAACCATTCAAATAATCCTCCCGGATATACATATACATTATTAAACCCGAGAGAAGTTAATTGTTCATATTTATTATATATTTTGTCATCATTTGAATTTTTACCGTAAATAATTATTTTTACATTTTTGTTACCATTTTTCATTAATGTATTTATTATGTGTTCTTCTTTATCACTTAATATAGTATTTGGTATTAAACAATCTTGTTCTGAATATGAAAGTGTATTTATTAATAAATGACTACTATTATTTTTAATTGCGTATTGAATGTCTTCATAATTTATTTTTATTGATGAAGATGTTTTATTACCCATTAATTTAATATTAAAACTTAATTTTAAATTAATATATTAGAAAATTTTGTTTAATTATATTGAATCATAATTTAACATTTAATCATAAAATACTTAATGAAATTTAACAACTATTTCTACTTCTTCTTTTTTAATACTTTTTGTCGCTGATATTGATAATTCTTCACGTTTTTTTCTGGTCTTCGAATTATCTATGACACTTTCTTTCCTTTTTGATGTACTGTTACGACTATTCATATCTTTTTCAATATTCGCATAATTCTCCTCTATGTAATTTATAACATTATTTTCAAGC
>Ga0129333_10000250_pt1 | contig 40023 bp, 36 predicted proteins | sample CPB6_08_DNA_FD_94474 | JGI IMG/M metagenome (GOLD analysis project Ga0129333, IMG submission 94474) | Freshwater to marine salinity gradient microbial communities from Chesapeake Bay, USA - CPBay_Sum_0.6_0.8_DNA | ecosystem: Environmental > Aquatic > Marine > Coastal | place: USA: Chesapeake... | reverse complement strand
GAATGCGACCGCCGAGGTGCGGCGCGTGGTGGCGGTGCAGCTGTCGCGACACGGCGGGGCGGGGGCGGTACGCGAGTTCGTGGAGCTCCTCCTCACGGCCCGCGGTGAATGGGCGACGCAGGTCGAGGCGTATGTCGCCAGCCGGGAGCGTGAGGCATGAACGTGGAGCAGATGATCGCCCGCGGGCGGCAGGTCCTCGAGCTCGAACGCGACGTGGTCGCGGTCGCCGCCGAGCGCCTTGATGCGTCCTTCGCAAAGGCCGTCCAGCTCCTGCACGATTGTACGGGACGCGTCATCGTCTCTGGCGTCGGGAAGTCGGGACTGATCGGGCGAAAGATCGCCGCGACCCTCACCAGCACCGGGACCCCCGCGACCTTCTTGCACCCAACGGAGAGTCTGCACGGTGATCTGGGGATCGTCGGCGCCCACGATGTAGCGATCCTCCTCTCGAAGAGTGGCGAGACGTTCGAGCTCCTCCCGCTGATGGAACAGCTCACCCGGCTTGGCGTCCCGACGATCGCGATCACGGGAAGGGTCGACTCCACCCTGGGCCGGCATGCCCGCGTCGCGCTCGATGCCGCCGTACGTGAGGAAGCCTGTCCCCACGATCTTGCGCCCACCACGAGCACCACGCTCGCCCTCGCCCTCGGAGACGCCTTGGCCGTGGTGCTCCTCGAGGCCAAGGGATTCCGACGCGAGGACTTCGCGCGGTTCCATCCCGGCGGCGCCCTCGGACGAAGGCTCCTGCTGCGCGTGCGCGATGTGATGCTCATCGAGGAGTTACCGATCCTACCGCTCACGGCGACGATGCGGGAGGCCGTGGTCGAGCTCGCAAAGCGACGCGGGATCTGTCTGATCGCCGATGCCGCACATCAGCTGCTTGGCGTGATCACCACCGGCGACCTCTCGCGTCTGATGGAGTCTGGTCAGGAGATCTTCCCGATCCCGGTCGCCGAGGTGATGCATCGTACCCCGAAGGTGATCGATGCGGATGCCTTGGCCAGTGCCGCCGTCCATCTGATGGAGACCAAGGGGGTGGTCGCGGTCCCGGTGCTCGATGGGTCGCGACGGATCGTCGGTGTGGTGCATCTGCACGATCTCCTCCGTGCGGGGGCCGGCTGATGCGTCTCCTCATGGTGTTGCTGTTCGCATCGCTCCTCGGGGCGGCCTGTGGTCGCGGGGAGGATCGCACCTCCTCAGCGGTCTCGGGCGGGCTGCTGGATACGGCGGATCAGGTGGCGTTCGGGTTCCGAACCCTGGTGACCGATGGGGGGCTGCTGCGCGCCGAGATCTTCGCGGATACGGCACTCTTCCAGAACCAGAACACGAAGATCGTCCTGCTGCGCGTGGCCGGGGATTTCTTCGGCGCGACCGGAGCCAAGGCGGCGACGGCGACCTCACGACGTGGGACCTTCGATACCCGGTCGAGCACCCTGGAGGCCTTCGGCGACGTGGTGATCACCTCGGTCGACGGGCGTGTGCTTCGGACAGCGTATATCCGGTACGACCGATCATCGAATCAGGTCTATTCCGACTCGTCATTCGTGCTCACTGAGCCAGGGGAGCGAGAGATGCGCGGGATCGGCTTCCGGACGGACCCGAGCCTGAGTGCGATCGAGGTGCTTCGGATCCGCAGTGGGAAGGGCGGGACCTTCACTCTCCCGGACGATTCGTGAGTCGTCTGCGTTCGCTCCTGGTGGGGTGTGCTCTGACGCTCTGCGGCTCGGGGGCCTTCGCGCAGACCGGCGCCAAGCGGCCCTGCGTGCTGGAGTTCACCGGTGTCGTGCGCCAGGGAGTGTTGACCACCTCCATGCGGGTCACCACGATGGCGGATGGCGCGAAGCACACGTACATCAGCGGCGGCGTGGATGCGACCTGTCGCGGGCAGGGGAATCGTCTCCTGGCGGACAGTGCGGAGCACTATGGGGATCGGAAGGAGTTGATCTTGATCTCGAAGGTCCGCTACAGCGACGAGCGGATGCGGCTCGATGCCGACCGCATGGTCTACTTCCTTGAGTCCGAGCGCGTCGTGGCAACGGGATCGGTGAGAGGAAACTCGACGGGTGGGGCGCGGTTCACGGGACCCGAGCTGACTTACCTACGGGCGCGTCCGGGCATCCGGTCGGTCACGTCGTGGCGTGCCCCCGGTCGGCCGACGGTCCGGTTGGCGACGGCGCGCACCGATGAGGTCCGCGCGAAGCGGATGACGGCGAGCCCCGCCGATTCTATGGACGTCACCGCAGACGAGGTCTGGTCGGAGAACGACTCCTTGGTCTGGGCACGAGGTCGCGTCGTCATGGACCGGCATGATCTCCAAGCGACCGCCGACTCCGCCTACTTGGATCAGGGGACGGAACATGTACGTCTCCGACGGACGCCGCGCATCATGGGCACGGGGGAGCGTGCGTTCACGATGGTGGGACGTGAGATCGATCTCTGGTCGCGGGCCCAGGCGCTCGAGCGCGTCCTTGCCGCTGGTGAGGCCCGCGTCGATGGGGACTCCGTGGTCCTGCGAAGTGATACCGTCGACGTGCGGATCGCAGATGAGCAGATGGACCGCGTGATGGCGTGGGGGACGCGCGCGTTCGCCGAAGCGCAGCGCCAGCAGATGGAAGCGGATTCGATCGACATGCGGATGCCGAGGCAGATCCTCGAACAGGTGCAGGCCTTCGGGCGGGCGATGACCCGAGCGGAGGTCGACACCGCCCGCATCACCTCACCCGATCCCGACTGGATCGCCGGTGACACGGTGATCGCGCGATTCGAGACCGTCCCGCGAACCCCCACGGACACCGCGTCCACCACGCGACTCACTGAGGTTCAGGCCATCGGGTCGGCACGGGCCTTCCAACAACTGGCTTCGGCGGAGCGCGGGAAGGACCGTCCCAATCTGAGTTACAATCGCGGGCGGATCATCGTGGTTCGCTTCGAGGCGGGCGAGGTCGTACGCGTGGATGTCCAGGATCGTGCCTCGGGACTCTATCTCGAACCCGCATCCGAGCCTCCTGCCCCCACGTCCTCAACCACCCCGGTCTCCGGGCGGCGGGTACCATGACCGAGCTGACTTCAGCGCAGAGCCCCGCTGAAATGGATGCGGTGCTCCGACGACTCACCGCTGGGGATCGATCCTCCCTCTTGTGCCTGCTGGCGATCAGTGAGTGGGCGACCCCCGACGGGACCGCCCCCTTTCACGAGGTGGCGACCGCCTATCGCATGGAATACATCGCCGCGCTTGCCGCAGAGGGTCGCCGTGCGGAGTCCGCGGCGGAGGCCGGGCGGCTCTCGCTCAGTGAGGTGCGGCGACACCTCACGCAGACGGTGATCCCGCGGCTGGTCGCGGCGGGGGCCCTGCTCGAGGGAACTGGCCGGGGCGATCCGTCCACTCCCCCGATCGTCGTGGTGATGGCTGCGTCGGTATCGCGGTTCCACCGCGAGGCGCCGGAGGCGTTCCGTGCGGCGGCCCGCCGGCTCGCGATGACACCAGCGGGGTCGCCCGCGCGTCCCGCCGGGACGCCGCGTCCGGCACCGGCCGGCGGCGAGAGTGTGCTACAGGCCTCGGGCCTCATGAAGACCTATCGCGAGCGCCATGTCGTGAATCAGGTAGCGCTCGAGCTACGCCAAGGGGAGATCGTCGGACTGCTCGGACCGAATGGGGCGGGAAAGACGACGACCTTTTACACCATCGTCGGCCTGATCCCGCCGGATGCGGGGACGATCCGGATCGACGGCGAGGAGGTCACGGAGATGCCGATGTTCCAGCGTGCGCGACGCGGGATCGGGTATCTCTCCCAGGAGCCGTCGATCTTCCGTAAGCTCACGGTCGAGGAGAACATCCTCGCGATCTTGGAGACACTGCCGATCCCGCAGGCGGAGCAGGAGGCTCGGCTCGAGCAGCTGCTCGATGAGCTGAGCATCAAGCATCTCCGGGCGAGCAAGGCGTACGCGCTGTCGGGCGGCGAACGGCGGCGACTCGAGATCACCCGCGCGCTCGTCACCAATCCGAAATTCATGATGCTCGATGAGCCATTTGCCGGCGTCGACCCGATCGCGGTGCACGACATCCAGCAGATCGTCGCGTCGCTGAAGGGACGCGGCATCGGCGTCCTGATCTCGGACCATAATGTCGAGCAGACCCTCGATATCGTGGACCGCGCCTACATCATGTTCGATGGGGCGGTGAAGGTCTCGGGGACGGTGGAGGAGCTCGTCTTCGACGATACCGTCTCGCAGGTCTATTTCGGCCCGACGCTCACCACGCGGCTCCGCGAGCGATTCCGTGCCGAGCATCCGGACACGGTGCCGACCGCCGCGTCGACGCCGCCGCCACCCTACGAGCCGTCGGCGTGAAGAGCGGGTTGCACCAGTCGGCGCGGCTCGGGCAGGAGCTGCGAGCGAATCCACGCCTCTATCAGGCGATGGACATGCTCTACATGCCGCTGATCGACCTCCAGCAGCATCTCAAGCAGGAGTTGCTGGAGAATCCCTTTCTCGAGCTGATCGAGGAGGGCGAGAACGGCGACGCCGAGCCGGAGGAGCAGGGTGAGGCACTCGATGTCGTCGCGGAGGAGACCTCGACGGAGGCGCCCACCGACGAGACGATCGACGATGAGGCCCCGTGGGAGGATCTCCTGCTCGACGGGATCGACCAGGACGGTGTCCGAGCACCATCGGAGGTGCGCGAGTACGTCGAGCCGGTCTCCGTCGAAGCCCGCGATCTCTCCGACCACCTGCGGGATCAGGTGCGGCTCCTCGATCTCGGCCCGCGAGACCAGCTCCTCGCGGACGAATTCATCGGGAACATCAACGATGAGGGGTATCTCACCGCGACCTTGGACCAGATCCTCACCGGGATCAACACCGTCATCGCCCAGGCCGAGGCGGCATCGGAGGACGAGCGGGACGCCCCGCGGTTCACCATGCCCGAGGTGGAGCGGATGTTGCGGATCGTGCAGTCATTGGAGCCGGCGGGGGTCGGCGCACGCTCCCTGCAGGAATGTCTGACGCTCCAACTCCCCGAGGCGGGGCTCCTCGACACCTTGGCCGAGCGGCTGATCCGCGAGTTCTTCGATGACCTCCTCGCGCACCGCTGGGGGGAGATCGGACGACGGATCGGGGTCGCGCCTGGCGAGGTGCAGGCCGCCGCCGATGCGGTCGCGCGCCTCACCCCGAAGCCGGGTCTCGCGTACGCCGATCGCGCGGCGGACTACGTGATCCCCGACCTCATGGTCGAGAAGATCGATGAGGCGTACCTCGTCTTCGTGAACGACGGGAACCTCCCGCGCCTCAAACTGAGCCGCGCCTATGAGGAGGTCGTGCGGGACAAGCGGAAGTTCGATGCCGAGAGCAAGGAGTTCATCACCTCCCGTCTGAGTGCGGCACAGTGGCTCATCCAGGCGATCGAGCAACGCCGCCAGACGATGCTCAAGGTCATGCACTACATCGTCGAGCGGCAGCGCGAGTTCTTCGAAAAGGGGATCCAGGGCCTGCGGCCACTCACCCTCCGCGAGGTCGCCGAAGGGATCGGGATGCATGAGTCGACGGTCTCCCGGGTGACCAACGAGAAGTTCGTGCAGACGCCGCGGGGGGTGCTCCCGCTCAAGTTCTTCTTCTCCTCTGGGCTGCGTAGCAGCGAAGGGGATGACGTCTCCGCCCGTGGCATCCGCGCCGCGATCGAGAAGATGATCGCGGAGGAGGACCCCCATGCCCCACTCACCGACCAGGCCATCGTCGAGCGCCTCGAACGCGATGGGGTGCAGATCGCCCGACGCACGGTGGCGAAGTATCGAGATCAGCTGGGTGTCCTCTCCGCGCGACTCCGCAGACGGCTCTGACCCTTCGACGCCCCTCCCATGACGATCATCCCCATGGCTGCCCCCGCCCCCTCGCTCCTACGCCCCGTGCGTGTCTCGGTCCTCGTCCCTGCCAAGGATGAGGCGGAGAACCTCCCGCGGTTCCTCCACCTCTGCGCCGAGATGATCGCCGCCCAGTCGGTCGCCTATGAGGTGGTGGTGATCGACGATGGGTCGAGAGATGCGACGCCGACCGTGCTCGCGGAGGCGGTGCGACGCCATCCCTTCGTGCGCGTGGTCACGCACCGGACCCAGCGCGGGATCGCCGATGCACTCCGCTCCGGCTACCTCGCCGCACAGGGTGACATCCTCGTCTTCTACCCCGCGGACCTGCAGTTCCTCCCGGAGGATATCCCGCGGCTCTGCGCCCCCATCCTCGCCGATGAGGCGGACATGGTCACCGGGTACAAGCAGGGGAGGTACGAGAAGGCCTTCGTCTCGGGGATCTACAACAAGCTCTCCCGCACCCTCTTCGATATCCCCGTCCGCGACCTGAACAATGTCAAAGCGTACCGGCGGGTGATCATGGCCGACCAACCGGTCCGGCCCGATTGGCACCGCTACATGATCGTGCTCGCGCATGCGCAGGGCTACAGCGTACGGGAGATCCCGGTCGCGCTCTACCCACGGACCGCCGGGCGATCCAAGTTCGGACTCTCGCGCATCCCCGTCGGCGTGCTCGATATGCTCGCCGTCTGGTTCGAGCTGCGATTCGGACAGAAGCCCCTCCTCGCCTTCGGGATGCTCGGCGTCGGTCTCTTCTCGCTCGGGGTGCTCGCGGGGCTGGTGGCGCTCGGGATCCTCTTCGCCTCGGGGGTCGGCGTGCGGTGGGTGTGGACCATCATCCAGACCTCGCTCATCCTCGGTTCGATCTTCTTCGCCGCAGGTCTCCTCGGCGAGCAGGTGGCGGTGCTCCGCGCGGAACAGCGCGAGCTTCGGCGGCGGCTCGACGAGACGACCGATCGTCGCGGAGCGGCGTGACCGTCCCACGCATCCTCTTCGTCACCCACGCCTACCCGCGATGCATCGGGGACGCGCCGGGATCGTTCGTCCATCGTCTCGTACGCGGGGTGCAGGCCCTTGGCGCCGAGGTGCGTGTGCTCGCGCCACATGCGGCGGGGCTCGCCGAGCATGAGGTGCTCGAGGGTGCCCCCGTGCATCGGTACCGCTACGCCCCCGAGACGATGGAGACGCTGGCCTATACGGGGACGATGGCGGAGCAGGTGCTCGGCAGCTGGCGAGGGAAGGTCGCGTTCGGGGGGATGCTGCTCGCTGGGACTCGGGCGCTCCGGCGTGAGATCCGGGCGTTCCGACCGACGGTCGTCCATGCGCATTGGTGGTTCCCGAGTGGCGTATTGGCCGCGATGGGCGCTGGGGCGACACCGGTCGTTATCACCATGCATGGCTCGGACGTGCGACTCGCCGTCTCGCGGGCGGTCGCGTATCCCATCGCGCGCCGCGTGCTCGATCGCGCAGCGGCGGTCACCGCGGTCTCGGGTTGGCTCGCACGCCAGGGGACCACCCTCGGGACGCGTCACACCATACGCGTCGCGCCGATGGCGGTGGACGCGGAGCGTTTCCAGCCCGCCGAAAGGGCGGGCCGCGCTGCGGTCGAGGCGGAGCGCCCGCTGGTCTTCGCCGGTCGATTGAACGCGCAGAAGGGACTCGCCGACCTCCTCGACGCCATGGCGCGTCTCCAGGGACCGGCGACGCTGCAGGTGATCGGGGAAGGTGAGGACCGCGCGGCACTCGACGCACGCGCCGCGCGGCTGGGGATCGCCTCTCGCATCCAGTGGCTCGGTCGCGGGACACCAGAGCAGCTCGCCACGGCCTTCCGTGGGGCGGCCGCGGTCGTGATCCCCTCGCGCGAGGAGGGGTTGGGGTTGGTCGCGGTCGAGGCCCAACTCTGTGGCGCACCGGTCATCGGCTATCGATCCGGAGGCCTCCCCGACGTGATCGATCCGTCGTGGGGCGGGGTCTTGGTCGAGCCTGGCGACATCGTCCAGCTCGCCGGCGCGATCGACACCGTGCTCTCGGCGGCACCGGACCCCTCACGCCGGGATGCGGCCGTGCGAATCATGCGCGAACGTTTCGCCCCACAGGCAGTGGCCGAGCGATACGTGGCGCTCTACCGTGAGGTCGGTGCGCTATGACGAAGCCGCGCGATGCGATCGCCCCTCACGCGTCCGAGCCGGCTCCTCGTTCTCTTCGGACCTTCCTCACGGGGATCTTCCTCCTCGCCGTGCTCTGGTTCGGTGGACGCTCCCTGATCGGGCAGTGGGATGCGGTGCAGGCGCTGCGCGCCGAGCTCTCGACCCGCTGGTCGCTCGTGCTGCTCTCCTCGACGCTGGTCGGTGTGAGCTATGTCGTCCTGATCCAGACCTGGCGACTGACCGTCGGAGCCTGGGGCGAGCGGCTCGAATTCGGCGAGGCCGCTCGCATCTGGTTCATCTCGAATCTCGGGCGCTATCTCCCGGGGAAGGTCTGGCAGATCGGGGCGATGGGGATGATGGCGCAGGAGGCCGGCATATCCTCGGTGGCGGCGGTCGGGAGCGCGCTGGTGGTCTCGTTGGTGCATCTGATCATCGGGTTCGCCGTGGTCGGGCTCACCGGCAGGGCTCTCTTCGTCTCGCTCGTCCCACCGGGGACACCGCTCACACCGATCCTCACGCTGGCGGTGGTGCTCGTGTTGCTCGCGCCTCGGCTCCTCCCGATGGCGGCAACCGGCGCGTCGCGCGTCCTCGGCCGACCGTTCACCGTCCCCCGGCTACCCACCCGCGCCATCTGGGTGGCGGCACTCGGCTCCGGGGTCGCCTGGTTCCTCTTCGGCCTCGCCTTCCATGTGCTGGGGATCGGCCTGCTCCGGCATGCGACTGGAGATGCCGCCGATTCGGTCGCAGTTTTCACCCTGTCGTACCTCGCGGGATTCCTCGCGTTGATCGCGCCGGGAGGGATCGGGGTGAGGGAAGGGGTGATGGCGCTCCTGCTCACCCGAGCGGGGATCGCCACCCCGTCCGAGGCGACCTGGTTGGTGGTCGCCTCGCGGCTCTGGCTCACCCTGCTCGAGATCCTCCCCGGGGCGGTCCTGCTCGCGCGGTCGCCCCGTCGTAATTCGCCTGCTCCCTCTCGCCACTCGGCATGACTTCCTCGGTTCCCACCTCGCGCGAGACCCCGTCCCCTCCGCCCTATGCCACCGCGTGGGCATTGCTCGCCTGCGTGCTGGCTGGGTTGACCCTCGCGTATCCGGCGCTGGCTGGGGGATTCCTCGTCTCGCCAGTGAGTGACCAGTACATCGCCGGCTACCCCTTCCGTGAGTTCGCCGCGGTCTCGCTGCGCCAAGGCGAAGGATTCCCACTCTGGAATCCCTATCTCTTCGGTGGGATGCCATACGTCGCCGCGATGCACGGCGACATCTTCTATCCGACCTTCCTCCTCCGGCTGGTCCTGCCCACCGATGTGGCGATGACGTGGGGGATGATCCTCCACCTGATGCTGGCCGGTTTCGCGGGGTATGGATTCCTCCGCGTGATCGGCGTGGGGTTCCATGCGGCGTTGCTGGGCGGGATCGCGTACATGATGGGCGGGCAGGTGGCCTCGCTCGTCTCACCCGGACACGACGGCAAGCTCTTCGTCTCGGCGTTGCTGCCCGTCACGCTGATCGTGCTGACGTACGGGATCCGGGACACGAAGCGATGGGCGTGGGGGCTCCTCGCCATCGTCGTGGGACTCGGTGTCCTCTCCCCACATCCGCAACTCCTGCAGTATCTCCTCCTCACCGCCGGCGCCTGGGCCCTGTTGCTCGCCTTCGTCGGCGATGGTCGGACCGGTGCGCCCCCGCGAAGTATGGCGATCCGTCGCCTCGCGATCGCGCTCGGCGCCGTCGTCCTCGGCGGGGCGATCGGCGCGATCCAGTACGTCCCGGTGCAGGAGTATGTGGGTTGGTCGCCGCGCACCGGCGGTCGGGACTACGAGTACGCCACGAGCTTCTCGATGCCGATCGAGGAGCTCATCAATACGTATCTCCCGCAGTTCAGCGGGATACTCGACCGCTATTGGGGACGCAACGGGATCCATCTGCACTCCGAGTACATCGGGGCAGGGGTCCTCTTCCTCATGGGGCTCGGTCTGGCCGCACGGAAGCTTCCCGAGCGACGTGCGCTCACCTGGTTCTGGGTCGGCACGGGGATCATCTCGCTCCTCTGGGCCTTGGGCGGGAACACCCCGTTCTACCAGCTGGTGTACGCGATCGTCCCGGGCTCGAAGTTCTTCCGCGCGCCGAGCACGATCTTCTTCGTGACGACCTTCGCGGTGAGTGTGCTCGCCGCCTTTGGCACGGAGCGACTCCTTCGTGGGGAGGTCCGTCCGACGGTCGCCGCCTGGGCGGCCGGGCTGGGGCTCGCCGGTGTCGTCCTCGCCTACGCCGGATTCTTCGAGTCGATCGCCCTCTCGGTCTCGCAGATCCCGCAGCTCGAAGAGAACATCCGCGCGAATGCCGATGCGGTCACCACGGGCGCGTGGCGCTCATTCGCCTTCCTCGCCGCGACCGGCGGACTCGCCCTCCTCGTGTACCGTCGTCAGCTCGCCCCGCGCGTGGCCGGTCTCCTGCTCGTCGTGCTGACGGTGGCGGACCTCTGGAGTGTCGAGCGCCTCTACTGGACCTTCTCTCCGCCGGCGGCGCAGACCTATGCCACCGACGAGGCGATCCGCCATATCCAGCGGGAGCGTGAGCCGGTGCGCGTGATCACCGCGGGGGCGGCCATCGGCGTGCCCGGCGCGTATCACGATCCGAATCTCGAGGGGGATGGCCTCATGCTTCATGGGGTCCGCGTCGCCCTTGGCTATCATGGCAATGAGCTCGGGCGCTATCAGCAGCTCGGCGGGAAGTCGCGTGGATGGGACCAGATCGCGAACCCCGCCTTCTGGGGCCTCCTCAACGTGAAGTACTTCTATACCACGCTCGATTCGCTGCCAATCGCCGGGGCCACGCGAGTCGTGGGGCCGGTGCAGTCGGCGGCGGGGAGCACGGTCTACCTGCATCAGCTGCCTGGTGACCAGGCGTATGCCTGGGTGGTGCCCACGGTCGCGAAGTATCCTGATGCGGAGGTGGCCGAGGCGGTGCGCGCGCCGAACTTCCCGTATCGGAGCGTGGCACTGATCGATCCCGCATCGACGACGGCCGCGCAGCCGCTGACCGCGATCCCAGCGCCGCTGCCGATTCGCGCGGCGGTCGACTCGTTCGCGCCTGGCTTCGCGCGCCTCACCTTGGATGCCCCGGCACCGGCGGGCTCGGCGCTCGTGGTCTCCGAGAACTATTACCCCGGGTGGGCGGCGACCGTAGATGGCCAGGCGGCGACGGTGGAGCGGGCCAACCTGTCATTGATGGCCGTGGCGCTGCCGGCTGGCGCGCGTAGCATTGCGCTGACCTTCGATTCAGCTCCCTATCACCTCGGTGCGCGCGTGACGATCATTGCCCTCCTGTTGGCGACCCTCTGGTTCGGCCTCGGATGCCTCGGGCGGACGCGAGCGGCGGCCCGTGACTGACCGCGCGATCGTCATCACCCCGACGTACAACGAACGGGCGAACGTCCCGACGTTGGTCGAGCGCGTCCTCGCGCAGGACCCGCGTCTCGAGATGCTCTTCGTCGACGACAACTCGCCAGATGGGACGGGGGACCTGATCGCAGAGATCGCCGCGCGTGAGCCGCGCGTGCATCTCCTGCGGAGGGCAGGGAAGCTCGGCCTCGGGACCGCGTACCGCGACGGGTTCCGCTGGGCGCTCGCGCGGGACTACGAGCTGATCTTCGAGATGGACGCCGACTTCAGTCATGATCCGGACCATCTCCCCGAGTTCCTGAAGGCGGCGGAGCGAGCGGATTTCGTGTTGGGGTCGCGGTATCTGGACGGCAAGGTCACGGTGGTGAACTGGCCGATGACGCGCCTGCTCCTGAGTTATGGAGCGAACATCTACGCACGGCTCGTGACCGGGATGCAGCTCTGGGACGCCACCGGGGGGTTCAAGTGCTTTCACCGGCGTGTGCTCGCCGCGATCGATCTCGATGCGGTGCGGTCCAACGGGTACGCCTTCCAGATCGAGATGTCGTTCCGTGCGATGCACAAGGGATTCCGTCCGGTCGAGATCCCGATCGTCTTCGCGGATCGGACTGAGGGAGAGAGTAAGATGAGCGGCCACATCGTGCGGGAAGCGATCACCATGGTGTGGCGCCTCCGGTGGTGGGCGCTGACCGGTCGCCTGTGACGACCCCGGGCATCGCATCGGCGCGCCACTCGATCCTGTCGCGCCCGGTCCCATTCTTCAAGCTGACGGGCTCGGGGAACGATTTCGTCTTCATCGATGCGCGGACCGACGCCGCGCTCGAGTCGGTCGCCATGGACCCCACCGTCATCGCCGCCGCCTGTGACCGACGGTTCGGCGTGGGCGCCGATGGGGTGGTTGTGCTGCGGCCAGATCCGGTACACCGATTCCGGATCCGCTACTTCAATGCCGATGGCTCACAGGCGAACCTCTGCGGCAACGCCACCCTCTGCACGGTGCGGTTGGCGACCCACCTCGGGATCGTGGATCCGGCGGGGTTCACCTTCGGAAGCGATGCAGGGGAGCTCCGTGGCTGGCTCCGACCCGATGGACAGCCGGAGGTCGACCTCAACCCCTTCGACCGGCTCGAGCCCTCGATCGGGATCCCATTGGCCCCTGGGGAGCGCCGGATGGGGTTCGGGTTCCCGACGGTCCCGCACCTCGTGGTCGAAGTCGACGATCTGGAGGCGGTCGATGTCGCCGCCCGCGGGCCTGTGCTGCGGCACGACCCGACCTTCGAGCGCGGGACCAACGTGAACTGGGTGGCCCGGACCCCGAGCGGCTGGGCGATGCGGACCTTCGAACGGGGGGTCGAAGGAGAGACCTTGGCCTGCGCCAGCGGAGCGACGACCTGCGCGGCGGTCCTCAGGGCCTGGGGGGTCACCGGCGATGAGACCCGGTTCCGGACCCGTTCTGGCCGGACCCTGACGATCCGGTACCGGCAGACCCCCCAGGGGGAGGTGCCGTCGATCTCCGGAGAGGGGCGGATCGTCTTCACGGGGACGCTGGTGGACCTTGGGAGGGCGACCGGGTGATATACGCGGATTTCCACACCCATACAGAGGGTTGCTTGACATAATACATATTATTGGTAGTTCAGAGAATCCACAGACATGGTCCAGGCATCGCGACATCGTCTCGACAGCACAGCCCTCCCTCCATCACAGTCCTGAAATCGATTGATACACTGTGAAAAAAAATATAAGCCCAAGTAATGGAATTACTTGGGCTTATTCAGTTCACCTCAATTATAGATACTGCTACGGCGGTGGTGCTTATTCACATCTCACTGCTTGCCGAGCAGCTCGCCAAGACGAACTCGGGCCTCACCCGAAAACGGCGAATCCTCCTGGCTGGCCAGCGTGCGGTACAGATCCGTCGCCCCCAGGGTATCCCCAGCCGCGACCTTGGCCCGGGCCGCATCCATCCGGTACCCCTGGCGCTCACCCTCCAACCGAGCCCCCTCGGCCGCCTTCCCATACGCCTCCGCCGCCTCGGCCGACTTCCCCGTCGCCTCGAAGCCAGCCCCCAGCAGGGCCTGGATCCCGGGCTTCAGGTCGCCATTCGCCGACCCAAGCGCCTTCTGCAGCAGCGCGATTCCCTCCGCATGCTTCCCTTCATCGAAGAGAATCTGGGCGCTGAGCATCGCCGCCTGCCCGCCGGCCGCCGTCCCGGCATACCGGGTGGTGACCTTCTCGAGCTCGGTCAGCGCCAACGGCTTGTTCCCAGAGACGTAGGCCATCTCCCCGGCCTGATACGCCACGGACCCCTTCTCCTCCTTGATCTGGACCGACCGCTGCCAGAGCCAGACCCCGCCGACCGCGGCGGCGATGACCACCGCCCCGATGGTCAGTTGGCGACGATACAACAGGAAGGTCTCCCCGAGGGTCTCGGGCTCGATCGCGACGTTGGGCTGTGCGGGGGTGCCAGATGCAGGCATTGCGGTGATGGCTGAAGAGTTCACGGAACGGAGCCCGGTGCCGACGAACAGGACCGGGCATCGCGGAAAGCTAGCGGAGGCAGGTCGACCATAGAAGCGACACGACCCGCCGCCGAGTGCCCCCGGGCAGATTCGAACTGCCGACCTGCGGTTTAGGAAACCGTCGCTCTATCCACCTGAGCTACGGGGGCAAGAGAAGGCGGCCCTGGCACCCGAGCGCCTAGCCGCCTGCTCCAAACTTAACGCGAGGGTCTCCGATGACTCAGGGGTCGCGCGGCTTCGCGGTGCGACCCCCGCCGGACGACGAGCTGCCGGACGAAGAACCGCCACTCGAGGCCCCCGAGGAACCGGACGATGAGCTCCCACCACCAGAGCTCCCCGAGCGAACCGAGGATCCGCCGGAGTCGCCACTGCGCGGGCGCGCTCCGCTCGAGCCGCCTCCAGAGGGAGCGCTATACCCACCCCCCTTCACCACCCGACCCCCCGACTCCGGCGTCCGACCACCGACCCCGCCCCCAGGCCCGATCGGCTGCACCACGACAGGCCCACCGACATACCCAGGCCAGAAGCCGCCACCGAAGGGCGAGCCCCAATACCCGAAGCCGAACCCATTGTAGACCGGGGCATAGAGCCCGTAGTAAGCGAACGGCGCCCGACCACCGCAGGCCCAGGGATCGCGGATCCCCCACATCATCATGCAGGAGTTCCAGAGCGCCCAATCCGCCGCCGTCGGCGGGAGCATCGAATACCGCGGGATCCCACCACCGCCGCCGCCACCGCCCGTCGCGACGCCGAGCTCCGAACGCCGCGTCTGGAGGTCACGCCCACCCCCGACGATCGCGAACGACTCGGGGTACGACGCGGCGACGATGAGGTCGATGATCGGGTCGGCAGTGCCGAGATCATCCAACTCGATCAGATCCTGCGCGGAGACGCGACGCCCCGCGATCGCCGACCGCGTCGCCTCGGCCTCGGCGAGGAAGGGGGCGATGCGCGGACGCAGGTCAGACGGGATCACCTGGAGCCCGACCACCGGACGCAGGCGCCGCGCCTGCGTCGTGGCGATCGAGGCGACCCCCCCGCCCTGCATCTGCAACCAATCGCCGGTCTCGGAGATGACGAAGGCCCCGGCGCGCTGTTGACGCGGCAGGCCGTTGCACGCGATCTCCGAGTCCATCACGATCCGTTCGTCATCGCGCGAGACCCGCGCGCGCTCCCACCCGGTGCACCCCTCGGCGGTGATCTCGACCTTGGTCCCGTCGAGGCGGAGCACCGATTCCGTTCGCGCACCAGTCGGTGGCACCGTGATGAGTTGGAGGGCCGGCCCCTCCTGCGGGAGGACGCAGGTCATACCGGCGGCACCGGCCTCGGCATCCTCCCAACATCCGACGAAGGCGAGCGCGCGCCCCGCCTCCCGCTGCGCGCGGAGGGGGGCGGCCATCAGCGTGAGGCCGCCGAGCAGAACCAACGAGAGACGACGCATGATCACGCTCCGGATCAGAGCCGCAGGGTGAAGCCGACGAGGGTCGTCAGCCCAGAGAGATCGAGACGATAGCCGACGAAGTCGCGCTCCGGGCGACTCGCATCGACACCCCCACGAAGGTACCGCACCTCCGTGGTGAGCAGGAACCGGGTCGAGAGATTGAGCTGCACCCCGCCGCTCGCCTGGACGACGGGCGCCCACCCAGTGCTCGTGAGCCGATCGGGCAGGACATCCGGTGGATCGGTCCGGAAGTCGACGAAGTCGCCGACCTGCTCGAAGCGATAGCGCGTCAGTCCGGCGCCGGCCCCGACGAAGGGCACCACCTTCGCGGGGATCCACGCCGTCGAGCCGATGGCGCGCCCCCGATCGGCGAGGTAGTAGCGCACCGTCGCCGTCAGCGGGGCGCGCAGGAAGGCCGTCGTCTGTTCGATCGGACGATCATCGGCATCGACCCAATCGCGATACTCGGAGGCGACGCGGGCCGAGGCCGGCATCAACCCGACCAGGAGCTCGGTGCGCGGCCCCACGGCGAATCCGAGATCGAACCCCAGGGTCGGGGCGCGGAAGTCCGCACGCGCAAGCGTGAAATCCGAGGTGGCGTAGCGAAAGAGATCCCCGCCCGCCATCGGCACATTCCAGCCGCCGAACAGGGTCACGGACGCCCCCGATTCACGGAAGAGGAACCCTTCCCCGCCTCCCGACTGTGCGACGGCCGGCGCGCGAGCGAGGAGCATCGCCCCCGCCACGATCGCCAACCCCCACCGCCACCGGATCCGACCGGTCATTCGTATGCTCCTGAAAGGTTCCCTACGGTATACACGAGCCAGGGCCAGAACGTTCACGCCTCGAAGCCGTGCGCGCCGATCAGCGGGACGAATCGCATGGGGTCGAGCCGTTCCTCTCGCAGGCCATCGGGCGAGCGGATGACCCGCACCAGTGCTTGTCCGTTCCGGTCGCCCACCGGGACCAAGAGCTGCCCACCGACGGCCAGCTGTTCCGTGAGCGGGAGCGGGATCTCCGGCGACGCCGCTCCGACGAGGATCGCATCGTAGGGGCCCATCTCCGGCCACCCGAGCGTCCCATCCCCGACGCGCTGGATCACCTGGTCGATCCCGCAGGCGCGAAGGGACTCCCGCGCCGCCTCGGCGAGGGCCGGGATCCGCTCGATCGAGAAGACCGCGGATGCGAGCCGTGTCAGGAGCGCCGCCTGGAAGCCAGACCCGGTGCCGATCTCGAGGACGCGCTCGCGACCGGAGAGTCGCAACAGGGAGAGGAACCGTGCGTGGACCGAGGGCTGACTGATCGTCTGGCCATGGCCGATCGGAAGCGGCGCGTCTTCGTACGCGCGATGGGCGACACCGGATGGTACGAACTGATGCCGAGGGATATCGTCGAAGGCCTTGAGCACGGCGATGTCGCCGATCCCCTTGGCCTCGAGCTCCTCGACGAGGCGACGCCGCGCCCCGCCGAACTGGCGCGCTACAGCGGCCGCCACCACCGCTCCGTGTCCTCGAGTCGCACGCGGTGCGTCAGGTCGAGATGCAGCGGGGTGATGGAGACGTAGCCGTCACGCACCGCCTGGAAGTCGGCATCGTCGCTCCCGCTCCACTCCACCGTGCCACCCCCGATCCAATAGATCTGGCGACCCCAGGGATCCTTCATCTTCGTCAGCGAATCGGAGAAGACGCGCTGGCCGAGACGCGTGAGGCGCACCCCTTTCACCTCCGACGGTGCACAGCGCGGGAGATTCACATTGAGCAAGGTGTCCGGCGGGAGATCCGGCAGACTCGTGAGATGCGTGAGGATCTTCGCGAGAACCTCGACCTGATCATCGAGCAGGTCATCGGCCCCGTGCAGCACCCGCCCCGCGAACGAGACGGCGATGCTCGGCACGCCGAGCGCGAGCCCCTCCATCGCCGCGGCGACGGTCCCGGAGTAGAGGACGTCCTCCCCCATGTTCGGCCCATGATTGATCCCGCTCAAGACGAAGTCGGGGCGCTCGGGCATCAGCGCCTCGATCGCGAGCATCACGCAATCGGTGGGCGTGCCGTCGATCTGCCAACGACGCTCCCCAAGCTGCACGGGGCGCAACGGATGATGGAGCGTGAGCGAATGGCTCGTCGCGCTCTGTTCGCGGTCCGGGGCGACGGTCCACACCTCCCCGAGTGGGGCCGCGGCACGTTCCAATACAGCGAGGCCCTTGGCCAGGATCCCATCGTCGTTCGAACAGAGGATGCGCATCAATCGGTGGTCGGGGGGGTGGACTCGAGGGCCTGCAGGATCCCGAGGAGGTCCTGCTCTAGGAGGAGGACGGTCTGCGCGTCGAGCCCCTGCCGCGCCGCCGCCTTCACACCGCCGTCCTTCCGGCGTTGGTCGAGCTGCTGCTTCGCGCCCTCGATCGTGTACTTCTCGGTGTAGAGCAGATGCTTGACGAGCATCACGAACTCGAGTTCGCGACGCGTGTAGACGCGGTTCCCTGCCCGATTCTTCGCGGGGCTCAGGAAACGAAACTGGCTCTCCCAATACCGCAAGACATGCGGCTTGAGGTCGGTGAGCTCACAGACGTCACCGATGGAGTAGAACTCCCGGATGGGATCGTCGGTCGCCATCGCTACGCTCGCTCCGCCTTGAGGTCGCGCGTCATCAGCTCGACGAGCGCCCAGCGCGGCGGCTGACGCTCGAAGAGGACGCGATGCACCGCATGGACGATGGGCATCTCGACCCCCTCGCGGTCGGCGAGCGCCTTGGCGCTCTCCGTCGTCACCACCCCTTCGGCGACGGTCTCCCGACCCTGCAGCACATCGCCGAGCGAGGCCCCGCGTCCGATCTCGAGTCCGACCGCTCGGTTGCGCGAGAGTGCGCCCGTGCAGGTGAGGACGAGATCGCCGAGTCCCGCCAGACCTGCGAAGGTCGCGGCATCGGCCCCGAGGTGCACGCCAAGGCGGGTCATCTCAGCGAGCCCGCGCGTGATGAGCGCGGCGCGGGCATTGTTCCCAAGCTCCAACCCATCGGCGATCCCCGTCGCGACCGCCATGACATTCTTGAGCGCGCCGCCGAGTTCGACACCGATCACGTCACGCTGGGTGTAGACCCGGAACCCCGAGGTGCTGATCGCCTTCTGCACGAGGGCCGCGACCTCTAGATCCTCACAGGCCGCGACGAGCGCGGTGGGCAGGTGCAACGCGACCTCGAGCGCGAAGCTCGGCCCCGAGAGCGCGACGATCGGACGCCCCGGGCACTCCGCGGCGACGACATCGGTCATGAGACAGAGCCGCTCGCGATCGATCCCCTTGGTCGCGACGACGAGCGGGACACCGGCCGGGAGATGCGCGGCGGACTGGGCCGCGACGGCACGGAGCGCGTGCGACGGCGGGACGAAGACCACCATCTCGCTCCCAGCCAACGCCTCGGCCATATCGGACGTCCCGACGAGCGCGGGATGGAGCGGCACATTGGCGAAGAACCGGGGGTTCTCATGCTGCCGATTGATCGCCGCGGCGACATCGGGCTCGAAGGCCCAGAGCCGCACCTCGTGTTCATTCTCCGCAAGCAGATTGGCCAGCGCGGTCCCCCACGCCCCGGCCCCGATCACCGTGCATCGCATCAGCGTCCCTCCCTGGTTCGCGCCACCGCCTCAGGACTCGCACTCCCCGGCGCCCCGAGGCGCGGTTCGGTGCCCGCGCGGATGCGCGCGAGGTTCGCCCGGTGCGTCCATACCACGAAGAGCGCGAGGACGATCGAGACGGGAAGGAGCGGCGAGAGCGGCCCCGCCGTCATGAGCACCGCCCATGGCAATCCGAGCGCCCCGCCGATCGACGCCACGGAGACGATCCGTGTCCGCCAGAGGATGAAGGCGAAGAGCCCGAGGACGATCGCGAGCGCGGTGGGGGCGAGCGCGGCGAAGACCCCCGCGGTCGTCGCGACGCCCTTCCCTCCTCCCTTCCACAACAAGAAGATCGGTTTGGCGTGGCCGAGGATCGCGGTGACCCCGATCCCGAGGGTGAGGAGCTGAAGCGACTGCACGCCAGGACGGAGATTCGTGACGAGATTCGGGAGCAGCAGCACCGGGAGTGCCCCCTTCACGGCGTCGAGGAGCAGGACGACGATCGCCGCCGGCGCGCCGAGGGTCCGATAGACATTCGTCGCCCCGAGGTTCCCCGATCCCACCGTGCGGAGATCGATCCCCTTGAGGAACCGTCCCGCGAGATACGCGAAGGGGATCGACCCCGCGAGGTACCCGATGGCGAGCGCGACGATGGGGAGCATGTCAGTTCCGTCCGCTCTTCCGTTTCAAGATGATCCGCAGCGGGTTCCCCGTGAACGCCCACTTCTCACGGAACCCATTATGGAGATACCGGATGTAGTGCTCCTGCACCAGATCCGGATGGTTCCCGAAGACGACGATCGTCGGCGGGGCGGTCTCCACCTGCGTGGCGTAGTTGAGCTTGACCTCGTTCCCCGCGGCCTGCGGCGGCTGTCGCCGCGCGAGGAGCTCATGGAGCGCCTCGTTCACATCGGAGGTCGGGATCCGCTTGGCGCGCTCCTCGCGCACCGTGCGGATCACGTCGAGCACCTTCGTGACCCGCTGCCCCGTGAGCGCGGAGGTGAAGACGAAGGGGACATGCTTGAGATACGGCGCCTTCTCGATGCACTCCTTCTGGAACTTGGCCGCCGTCTTGTCGTCCTTGTCCTTCAGGTCCCACTTGTTGACGACGATGATCATGGCGCGCCCCGCGTCCCAGGCGAGGGTCGCGATCTTGAGATCCTGGTTGTGCAGCCCCTCGGTCGCATCGATCAGGAGGAGACAGAGATCGGCCCGGTCGATCGCACGACGGGTGCGCAGCGCGGAGTAGAACTCCACCCCATCATCGATCTTCGACTTCCGACGCAGGCCGGCGGTATCGACGAAGATGTACGGCTCGCCATGGAAGACGAACGGGGTGTCGATCGCATCGCGCGTCGTGCCCGCGACATCGGAGACGACGAGACGATCCTCACCGAGGAGGCGGTTGATGAACGACGACTTCCCCACGTTCGGTCGGCCGATCACCGCGACACGTGTCGCCTCGGGGGGACCGTCGGCCTCCGATGTGGGGAGGCGCGCCACCAGCGCATCGAGGAGATCACCCGAATTCTTCCCGTTGGTCGCCGAGACCGGGATAGGATCCCCCGCCCCGAGATTGAAGAACTCGAAGAAGTCCGAGCTGCGCGGGTCATCGACCTTGTTGGCGACGAGCATCCACGGCTTCCGCGACTGCCGGATCAGATCGACGATGCGCGCATCGCTGGGGTGGAGCCCCGCCTGCGCATCGACCGTGAGCAACATGAGATCGGCCTCGGCGATCGCCTGCCGGACCTGCCGCTTGATCGCGACGTCCATCGGGAGATCGGAGTCCTCCACGAGTCCGCCGGTATCGACGAGCCAGAAGTCCCGGCCATTCCATTGCGCCAGCGCGAAGTGGCGGTCCCGCGTGGTGCCAGCTTCCTCGCTCACGATCGCGGAATCATCGCCGACGATCCGATTGAAGAGGGCGGATTTCCCGACATTCGGGCGTCCGACGAGTGCGACGACTGGGATCCCGCTCATCTGGTGGTGCCTCCGACGCCGGTCGTTGAAAGGGCCCTGGCCCCCTCCCGTTCGAGCACGTCGATGAAATCGTAGGATGGATAGACCGGCATCGGGAGCGATTCCCGTACAGCGACGAACGACTCGTCGTCGAGAAAGAGTCCGCCGTCATTGATCGTCTCCGCCGGGATCAGCGCGAGATCGAGGTCGGCGCGATCCTGCAATGCCCGCCGAATGTCCGCCCCAACCAGGAGGCCGGCGGTGGTCACCGTCGGCCCGAAGAGCGAGTTCTCCGTCGGGATGAGCTCGAACCGCGCCCCCGTCGCCGCGGTGAGCTGGTCGAGCAGCGCCGGCATGAGCGGGGCCATCGCCGTACCGGTGACGATCCCGATCCGACGGCCATCGAGGCGGGGGAGACGTGCGACGCCATCACGGACGCGATCGCGGAGCGAGGTCACCGCCCCGACGCCATTCTCGATCTGCGCGAAGTCCCGGTAGTGCGCCGCCGTCGGCAGCTCGCGCTCGGCGAGCAGATACAGCTCATCGGAGCCGTAGACCCAGGGCTCCCCGCGTTCCCGCTCGGCACGAGCGGCCCACCGCTCCGCGACCGCGAGGATCTCGCGCGCCGTGTCGCGGTCCATCGACTTGCCCGTGTAGATGTGCGAGAACTGAGTGAGCCCCACCGGGACGAGCGCCACGGAGAGGCAGGCGTCGCCGAAGGCGTAGAGGTCGGTGAGGGACTGCTCGAGCACCGTGCCGTCGTTGATCCCCGGGACCACGACCATCTGCCCGTGGAACTGGATCCCGCCCGCGGTGAGGCGCTGGAGCTGCTCGACGATGTTCGGGACGCGCGGATTGTTCAGAAGGACCTTTCGGGCCTCCCAGGGCGTGGCGTGCACCGAGACGTAGAGCGGCGAGAGCCGATAGTCGAGGATCCGCTGGAAGTCCCGCTCCTTCAGGTTCGAGAGGGTCGCGAAGTTCCCGTAGGCGAAGGAGAGCCGATAGTCGTCGTCGCGGATGTAGAGCGGTTTCCGGAGTCCCTTGGGGAGCCCCTCAATGAAGCAGAACTCACAGCGATTGGCGCAGCGGCGCACCGTCGGTGGCTCGAGCTCGATTCCCATGGAGAGCTCGCGATCCCGCTCAATCTCGAAGACGAGGTGCTCCCCATCGGGGAGCTTGGCCTCGAGCTCGAAGCTTTCGTCGGCGGTCAGGAACTCCCAATCGAGGAAGTCATCCAGCTCCCGCCCATCGACGCGCAACAGCTCCGTGCCGGGGATGATCCCCAGCTCGGTGGCGATGCTCTCGGGTTGGACGCGGAGGACGCGGATCATGCGATGGGGCTGCGTGGGACCGACACGAAAAAAGCCGCGAAGCGGCTTGAGAAAATATATGAGATCAGGCGTCGGAAATCAATGAATCACAGCGACTTCCGTGCTTCCTCCCGCACCACTCGAACCGGCCGTCCGGTCGCCTGCGCGACGCGGACCACGTCATCCGACTCCGGCTTCGCGCGCGTGCTCCCATCGGGGAGGGTCACGACCTTCACCCGAAGATCGTGCCCGAAGACCGAGACCACACGCTCCGCGCGCGGCAACGCGCGCCGAGCGACCTCGAATCGTCGCACGCCGATCGTGGTGCTCTCCATGAGGAGCAGCACCTCCAGCCGGTCGGCAACCTGCGGCGCGACCAGGCACTCAACACGAGTCCCGGGCCGCCCCTTCTTCATCACCGTCTGCAGCAGGACGACATCGCGCGCCCCGCCGTCACGGAGCGCATCGGCCAAGGCGCCCAGTTCCTCGCCGGTGGCATCGTCGATGTCCGCGACCAGCATGATAAGCCGTTCATCCGTCGGTACATCCGCCCCCTGATCCGCCAGCACGATGCGCAGGGTATTCGCCCGATCCGGGAAATCCTTGGTCCCCGCGCCGAACCCGCTCGCCACCGGGACGAAACCACCGGAGGGAGCGCCGGCGCTGAGTACGCGCACCAGCGCGGCTCCCGTCGGCGTCACGAGTTCCCCCGCCCCCTCAGGCCCCGGACGTACAGGCAACCCCTCCAGCAGCCGCAACGTCGCCGCCGTGGGCACCGCCATCCGCCCATGCTGCGTGTCGACGAAGCCATCCCCGAGTGGGATGGTGCCGCAGTACACCGCGGTGACGCCGAGGCGCTCGAGCCCCCAGATGCTCCCGACGATGTCGAGGATCGCATCGACACTCCCGACCTCGTGCAGATGCACGCGCTCCACCGTGGTGCCATGGATCGCGGCCTCGCACTCGGTGATCAGCGTGAAGGCCTCCATCGCCTTCGCCTTCACCGCCTCCGGTGCCGGCGTGGCCTCGACCAGGGCCCGGATATGCTTGAGATGCCGCCCATGCGGCTGCGGCGGGATCGTGAAGTCGACCTTCCGACAGGCGATCTGCCCGCGCGACACGGTCGTCACCTCCGCCGTGACCCCCTCGAGCCCGAGCGTCGCCGGGAGCTCGCGGATGAACGTCTCGTCCAATCCGGCGTCGATGAGCGCCCCGAGGAACATGTCGCCGGCGATGCCGGACATCGGGTCGAGGATCGCGATCCGTCGCATGGTGCGCAATCTACTCGATCACCACCGGTAGCTCGCCCCCGAGCCGGTGTTGAAGACCACGACCTCGGCGTCCGACGCGAGGCGGCCCGCGGCGACGAGCTGGCGGACCGCCTCGAGCGCCGCTCCACCCTCGGGTGCGGCATCGATCCCGGAGCGCGACGCGAGCAAGAAGGTCCCATGCTTGATGCGCGCCTCGCTCACCGCCTCGGCGTCGCCCGCGCTCTCGCGCAACGTACGGAGCGTGAGTCGGTCACCGAGCGGCCCTGGGACACGCAGCCCACTCGCGTAGGTCACGGGATCCTCCCACGGCGTCACGCGCTCCTCGCCCGCATGGAATGCCCGCACGAGCGGGGCGCACCCCGCCGCCTGCGCGATGATCATCCGCGGCCGACGCGTTCCTGTCGGGAGCCATCCCCACGCCAGCATCTCGTTGATCGCCTTCCAGATCCCGATCGTCCCCTCGCCTCCACCCGTCGGGTACACGATGGCATCGGGGAGCCGCCAGCCAAGCTGCTCAGCCACCTCGTAGCCCATCGTCTTCATCCCTTCGACGCGATACGGCTCGCGCACCGTGGCCACGTTGAAGAACCCGCATTCGCGCGCGAAGACGAGCGTCGCCTTCCCCGCGTCGCCGATATGTCCTGGCAACAGCTGCAGATCAGCCCCGAAGGCGCGGATCGAGCCGAGGATCGGCGGAGGCGTCGTCTCAGGCGCATAGACGCGACATGGCATCCCCGCCGCGGCGGCGTAGGCCGCGAGCGCGATCCCCGCGTTTCCCGCCGTCGGCACGCAGACGCCCGGGACCCTGAGCTGCTTCGCGCGGGTGACGGCCATCATCAGCCCACGCGCCTTGAAGCTCGCGGTGGGGTTGATCCCCTCATCCTTCACCCAGAGCCGCCGCACCCCGACCTCAGCGGCGAGCGGCGGGAGCTCCACGAGCGGGCTCATCCCCTCGCCAAGGGTGACGGGCGTCTCCTCGGCACCAATCGGGAGCGCGGCGCGATAGCGCCAGAGACTCCCGTCGCCCGTGATCGCATCACGTGATGGCGGCGTCGCGATCTCGACGAGGAGCGGCTGGCCGCAGTCGGGACAGAGCGACGCGAGCCTGGTGCCGTCCGGCTGGGCATACGCGCAGGCACTGCAGTGGAGAGACCACATGGGGATCAGGTGAGAGTTAGGGAGTGGGCGAGGCATCACCGCGGAGCGCGGCCACCACCTTCGCCGCGCTGGCCTGACTGAATCCATCGAGCGCGGCGATCTGCTCCACCGTCGCGTCCCGCACGCCTTGCAGGGAGCCGAACGCGGTGAGCAGCGCGCGGCGCTTCATCGGGCCGACCCCGGGGATCTTGAGGAGTTCGCTCGTCACGGTGCGCATCGAGCGCCGCTTGCGGTGGTACCCGACGGCGGTCCGGTGGGCCTCATCGCGCGCCTGTTGCAGGAGACGCAGCGCCGAGGAGCGACGCGGGAGTCGGAGCGGCTCACTCCGCCCGCGCACAAAGATCTCCTCCTCGCGCTTCGCCAAGCTGATGAGCGGGAGCGCGTCGAGCCCAATGGCATCGAGCGCCTCGCTCGCGGCGGAGAGCTGTCCCTTCCCCCCGTCGATCACGACGAGGTCGGGAAGTGGGCGCGACTCATCGAGCCGGCGACGGAAGTAGCGCCCGACCACCTCCCGCATCGACTGGAAGTCATCGGGGCCAGTGGCGGGGTCGACGGTCGTGACCTTCATCGTCCGGTACTCGCTCCGTCGGGGCCGCCCGTTCTCGAACCAGACGACGCTGCCGACGTTGTCAGTCCCCTGCCCCGTCGAGTTATCGAAGCAGACGAGGGAGCGCGGCAGGCGGGCGAGCTGGAGTTCACGTCCGAGATCGTAGACCGGATCGGCGGCGCGCTCATCGGCCTCCTGACTCGCGAGCCTGAACTCTTCGAGCAGGTGCCGCGCGTTCTGCTCGGCGAGGTCGAGCAACTCCCGCTTGGTCCCCCGCTGCGGCACCACGACGCGCGACGAGCCAGCCGCGGCCTCCTCGAAGAGCGGACGATCCTCGAAGTCGAATGGCAAGAGCAGTTCGCGCGCGCGGACCGGCGCGGGGAGGTAGTAGCCGACGAGATACGCCCCGAGCACCGCCCCATCGGTCTCGTCCTCGATCCCCTCGAGGAAGCGATGCTCCCGCGCGAGCAGCTTGCCGTCACGGATGCGCAGCACCGCGACGATCGCGTCCTCACCATCCCGAGCGAAGCCGATCACGTCCCGGTCCCCGCCTTCCACATTGAGGACGACGGTCGGCTCCTCCATCGACCCGAGGCGCTGCAGCGCATCGCGGAGCTCGGCCGCGCGCTCATAATCAAGGGCCTCGGCGGCGCGCGCCATCTCCTCACCGATCCGCTTGGCGACCTCGGCGGTGCGCCCGTCGAGCCACGCCACCACATCGTCGATCATCCCGCGATAGGCCGCCTGACTCTGCTTCCCGACGCAGGGGGCCTTACAGCGCCCGATGTGATAGTCAAGACAGGCCCGCTCGGGGAGCTCCTTCGGCATGTCGTACCGACAGGAGCGCACGAAGAAGGCGCGCTTCACCACATCGAGCGTGCGGCGCATCGAGGAGACATCCGTGTACGGGCCGAAGTAGCGTGCGCCGTCCCCCTGCACCTGGCGCGTGACGAAGACACGCGGATAGGGCTCCTGCACCGTGACCTTCACGTACGGGTACGACTTGTCGTCGCGGAGCATCACGTTGAAGCGCGGGCGATGCTCCTTGATCAGGTTGGCCTCGAGCACCAACGCATGCGCCTCCGTCGGCACGACGATCGTCTCGACCTCGGCGATGAGCGAGACGAGGAGCCGTGTCTTGGGACTCGTCTCGTGATCGGAGGCGAAGTAGCTCCGCACCCGCGGGCGCAGACGCTTGGCCTTCCCGACGTAGAGCACCTGCCCGTTCGCATCCTTCCAGAGATAGACGCCCGGGGTGTCGGGGAGATGCGCGAGCACCTCGGCGACGCGATCAGGGGGCGCGCGCATCGGACGGTAGGAGATGACGGGTCGTCGGGAGGTAGACCGCGGCGAAGATCGCGACCGCCACGGCGGCCACGAACCAGGCGGGCTGCGTGGGGAGCAACCGCGTCCCACCGACGGCCGCGAGCCCCGCGAGGAGCGCGATCGCCCAGAGGGTGAGGACCCGCGTGAGCGGCACCCCCGTGCGGCCGATCCGGGTGGTCATCACGCGCCGGAGCCAGAGGAACTCCACCCAGGCGGCGATCCCCGCCGCGGCGGTGAGCATCCCGACCCCCCAGCGCGCATCGATGCCGAGGAGGGAGGGGATCTCGCGAGCGGCCCACCACCCGGCGCTGGCCGCGAGCACGACGCGCACGACCGCCGCGCGCAGCGGGGTCGTCGTATCGCCCAACGCGTAGAGCCCGGAGGCATAGAGTCGGCCCATGGTGCTGGCCAGTAGACCGACGGCCGATCCGGCGAGCGCCCCCCAGACCCAGACCGCACTCTGCCGAGAGAAGGCCCCGCCCTCGTACAGCCCGGCCGCGAGCACCCCGCCGAGCAGGAGGAACGCCGCCGCCGATGGGATCACGAAGTAGGCGATCCGCTGGAGCCCGCGATCGAGACGCTGGCGAAGCGCCGCCGCCACCTGCGACGCCTCCCCGACCTCACTCGCCATCGCGGGGAGCTCGGAGGCGGAGACGGACATGCCGAAGAGCGAGACGGGGAGCAGGGAGATCACCTGCGCGTACTGCAGGGTCGCGACCGAACCGACGCTCACCAGCGAGGCGATGGCGGTGTCGATGAACCCACTGATCTGCACCACGCCACGCCCGAGCACCACCACACCGAACCGTCGGAGCACATCGCGCACCCCCGTAAGCGCGAGCGACGGGGCGAAGCGCAGACCGGGGTCGAGTCGCTTGACGCTCGGCACCTGGATCAGACATTGCAGCGCGCTCCCCACGACGCTCGCCCAGGCGATCGTGACGACCACGTCATCAGATGACGCGCTCGGACCGAAGCAGAGCACCGCCGCGATCATCGCCCCGTTCCACACCACCGGCGACACGTACGAGAGGAAGAAGCGTCGATGCGAGTTCAGCACTCCCAAGCACCACGCGCTCAACACCAGGATCCCGATCCCCGGGAAGACCAGCCGCACGAGCTGGATGGTGAGCGCGCGCTGCGCCCCCGCGAATCCCGGTGTGATGAGATCGACGAGCGCCGGCGTGACGGTGATCCCGATCGAGACTACCACGAGACTCGTCAGGGCGAGGATCGACGCCACCGCACCGGCGACCCGCCCCGCGTCCTCCGTGCGTCCCTCGGCGCGAAGCCGCGCGTAGACCGGGATGAACGAGGCAGAGAGCACCCCCTCGCCCAGCAGATTCTGGAGGAGGTTCGGGATGCGGAACGCCGCACTCAACGCGTCGGCGGCGAGCCCATCGCCGAGGAAGAACGCGAAGACCTTCTGCCGGACGAGGCCGGTGAGGCGGCTCAGGAAGATCCCGGCGGCGACGAGCCGCGCCCCCGCGCCGCTGCTCACGGGACGACCAGGGTCCCCGCGTGCATGGCGGCCCCCGCGCGCAACTGCGCGAGGAGCGTCTCCCCATGTCGGGCCAGCAGGGGCACGAGATTGAGGCGCCGCTCCTGCCGATGGCCCTCGGGCATCAGGATTGCGCGGACCGCGGTGAGATCCGCCATCGCCTCGGTCTCACGCGCGCGCGCCGCCGACCGGATGCGCCGCTCGAGCCGATCGAGCCGATGGAAGATCTGCTGGCGCGCCCCCTCGAGGACCCGCTCGGCGATCAACTCGCCCGCCTCCGCATTCGCGGCGAGCATCGCCTGCACCCGCCGCTGCGCCTCGGTGCGCAGCGCCTCCAGCTCGGTGCGAAGCGGGATCGGAATCGCACGGTCACCGAGGCGCCGCTCCGCCGCATGCGGATCACGCAGGTCATCGATCATCAGTCCCAACCGTCCGAGGCGACGATCGGTCTGCGGATCGACGATGCTCGCCGACCACCGCGGGACCGCCACCGGCGCGGGGACCCCGAGGGCCTCCGCCACCGCACCGACCTGCGCGAAGTATGCGAGCTCACCGGGCCCCGCCACATACGCGACCGTCGGGAGGATCGCCTGCTCGACGACCGGCCGGAGCAACACGTTGGCGGAGAGCGTCGCCGCGGGATCCGCCGCCACCCGTAGCGCGTCGGCGAGCGGCACGCGCGCCTTCACCCCTTCCTCGGCGCGGAAGACCAACGAGAGCTTCGCGATGCGCGCGACCTGTGGACGGTACCCGCTCCGCTCGATCGCGACGTTCCGCAGCGAGACCGCCTCGTCGATGCTCGCCGCCCGCTGTAGTGCGCTGACCAGCGTGGGACGCGCCGCCGCGAGCGTCGCGGGGTGCCAGGCATCGAGCACCCCGATCCCCAGCGGCTCGAGCACCGACCGCAGGAAGCGCACATAGGCGCTCCCGACCGTCGCCCCAGGGACGTACGCCGCTCGAAGGGCCTCGAGGATCTCCCCGTGCGGGGCCGACGCCGCCGTGGCCGCGAGCTCCCCGAGCGCCGCCTCGACCGGCCCCAACGGGGTCTCGGCCATCACGAGCCCGTCGCGTCCCGGCGTCGAGAGCGACAGGCGCTGGACCCCGAGGTCGGTCGCCACCGCCGTCCATGACGCTTCGGCATAATCGGCGTCATCGGTCGCGGCCCAGAAGACCGGTGCGGTGGGGATCCCCGTCTCCCGCTCGATGCGCTCCGCGAGGGCGAGGGCGGAGAGCGCCTTGAGCCAGGTGTAGAGCGGCCCGCCGAAGAGCCCGGGTTGCTGCCCCGTGGTGACGACGATCCCGCCTGCCTCGGCGACCCGCTCGAGGCGCGCCGCGGCCGCCCCCGTCGCCGCGAACGCCGGCTGCAGCGCGGCATACCACGCGCTGGTCGCGAACCGCCCCTGCACCTGACTCGCATGGGCCCGCCACGCCGCGACGTGGCGCGGCGCCGGCGCGACCCACTCGGCGGGCACGGACCCCGACTGGATCGCGCGCGCGAGCGCCCCACCACCGAGGGCCTCGGTCACGACGCGCGGCGCGCTCACGCCCCCCTCCGACGCGACGCCCGACAGCGACAGGATCCCTCGACAGCCTCCACGGACGCCATCCTCACTTGTGATACGGTTCGCCGCGACCGATGGTCCCGGCGCGATAGAGCTGCTCCATCAGCACCAAACGCGCGAGCTCGTGCGGAAGGGTCCACGGGGCCAAGGCGATCCGCCGCCGCGCGCGCGCGCGAATCTCGGGACTCACCCCATGTGCGCCGCCGATGACGAACGCCACCGACTGCGCCAAATCCCGCCGCTCGAGCAACCATCGGGCGAACTGCTCGGAGTCGAGCGTCTCGCCGCCGACATCGCAGAGCACCAGCTGCGCCCCGGACGGGATCCGCTCCAACAGCCGATCGCCCTCGCGTCGCAGCACCACCTCGGGTCCGTCCCCGCCGCTCGCCCCGCCCCCTTTGACCTCCACCACCTCGAGGTCCCAGTAGCGCGAGGCGCGCTGCTCATAGTCCGCGATCGCGGCCCCGAGTGCGGCGTCCCGAGGCCGACCGACCACGTAGACGCCGACGCCCATACGGCGCGCCCTCCGGGGCCTTAGGCGTAGATGCCGCGGAGCCGATGCACCGTGGCCACGCGGCTGATCGCGACCATGTACGCCGCGGTCCGCATGTTGACCTTGTGCTGCTGCGAGAGCTTGAGGACCTCGCGGAAGCTGTTGACCATGATCTCCCGCAGACGGTCGTTCACCGTCTGCTCGGTCCAATAGTAGCCCCCGCGGTTCTGCACCCACTCGAAGTAGCTGACCGTCACGCCACCGGCGTTGGCGAGGATGTCGGGCACCACGAAGATCCCCCTGGCATCGAGGATCGAATCGGCCGCGGCCGTCGTCGGCCCGTTGGCGCCCTCGCAGATGATCTTCGCCTTGATCTGCTCGGCGTTCTTGGTGGTGATCACGTTCTCGAGCGCCGCGGGGACGAGGACATCGACATCGACCTCGAGGAGCTGCTCGTTGGAGATGGCCTCCCCCTTCCTATAGCCCTCGAGGGTCCGGTGCTCGCGGACATAGGCCATGGCATCGAGGATGTCGAAGCCCTTCGCGTTGTACCAGCCGCCGGTGCGGTCGCTGATCGCGATGACCTTGCACCCGGCCTCCGCGAGGAGCTGCGCCCCGATCGAGCCGACGTTGCCGAACCCCTGGACGGCGACCGTCGCCCCCTTGACCGGCATCTTGAGATGTTCGAGCGCCTGCACCGCCGAGAACATCACCCCGCGTCCCGTCGCCTCGCGACGCCCGAGCGAGCCCCCCATCTCCACCGGCTTTCCGGTGGTGACGGCGTTCACCGTGAACCCCTTATGCATCGAGTACGTGTCCATGAGCCACGCCATGACGCGCTCATTGGTGTTCACGTCGGGGGCGGGCACGTCAGAGTCGGGACCAAGGGTCGCCATGATCCCGGAGGTGTACCGGCGCGTGACGCGCTCGAGCTCTCCCACCGACATCTTGAGCGGGTCGCAGATCACCCCGCCCTTCGCGCCGCCGAAGGGGATGTTCACCACCGCGCACTTCCAGGTCATCCAGGCGGCGAGCGCCTTCACCTCGTCGAGGGAGACGTTCATGTCGAAGCGGATCCCCCCCTTGGCCGGCCCGCGCGACGTGTTGTGGAGCACGCGGATGCCGGTGAAGACCTCGACCTCCCCATTGTCCATCATGACGGGGATCGAGACGGTGATCTCCTTCTCGGCGATCCGCAGGACCTTGTAGATCCCCGGCTCGAGGTCGAGGAGCTGCGCGGCCCGGTCGAACCGGGACATCATCGCCTCGAACGGATTCTCCTCGTTGAGGAACCGATCCTTGTCGGGGAGGACGATCGTATCAGTCGGCAGACGCAGGTCTGGCATGTCCGGAGGGGGCAGAACCGGTCCGAGGACCGGCGGTTGGGGGGAACGTCAGGTCACCCAGCACGCATCGCCACCGCCCGGTCGAGGAGGGCCTCAAGCACCTCGCCGCCACGCTCGATGACGACACGCTGGGAAAGATACCAAAGCGGGGGGGCATTGCGAGGCCAGCGCGCCCCCAGCTTGACAGCATCCTTGAGGGTGCATACGACGCGATCGGCCTCACGGGCTCGGATCGATAACGCGGTCAGATCGGCCGCCGAGAAGGGGGCGTGGTCGGGAAAGGCCGCGAGATCGACGCGCGCCCCGACGGCCTCGATCTGCCGAGCGAAGGCCGCGGGGTCCCCGATCCCGGCGATCGCGAGCACCCGCTGGCCGGTGAGTGCGTGCAGCGGGAACGGCGCTGATGCGCTGGTCGCCACGGGGCAGACCGCATCGAGCACGAGCGACACGAGCACGACCGGCGCACGGCGCGAGAAGCGACTCCAGGCCTCGGCGACCTCGGTCGCCTGCGCCAGCGACGCCGACTTCCGGGTCACGATGATGAGCGAGGCCCGCGCCATCGCTCGCCGCGGCTCCCGGAGGGGACCCGCCGGGAGGAGCCGTGAGGGGACGCCCTGCTCCGCCGCGACCAGCACCACGTCGAGATCGCGCGCGGCCCGGCGATGCTGGAACCCATCATCCAGGATGATCACCTGCGCCCCAGCAGCACGCGCCGCGGCCGCCCCTCGGATTCGATCGGGATCGGCGATCACCACCGCCGCGGGGGTCGATCGCCGGTGCACCGCCGGCTCATCGTCGCCGTAGCCACGGAGCAGGATCGCCGGACGGATCCCACGCTGCAGCATCGCCTGTGCCACCCAGGCGCTCATCGGGGTCTTCCCCGTCCCGCCGACGGTGAGGTTCCCGACGCTGATGGTGGGGAGCCCCAAGGGATGGCTCGTGAGGAGGCCGCGATCGAAGAGCGCGTTGCGCACCGCGACCCCGCCACGATAGAGCCACGCCATCGGCGCGAGGAGCACGGGGAGCACGCCCCCCTCACGCCACGAGCGCTCCACGACCGCGGTGAATCGACCGTCCATCAGGGGGGCCCCATCCGCCGCGCCAACTCCTCGAGCGCCGACTGATCGGTGCCCTCGGGCCGCCACGGTTCGCCATAGACGATCCGGAGTCGTGCGAAGGGCGTGGGGATCATGAACCGGTCCCAACTCCTGAGCCGCCACGCGCGGGACGCCTCGCACCGCACCGTGAGGATCGGGGCGTCGGATTGTCTCGCGGCGAGGAGCACCCCGGCGTGCGGCACCCCCGCGGGCCCCCGTGGGCCGTCGGGCGTGAGCATCCCGACCTGTCCATCCCGCAGCTCGCGGACGAAGGCAAGGAGGGCGCGCCCGCCGCCACGCGTCGTCGACCCACGGACGAGACGATAGCCCCATCGCGAGATGATGCGAGCGAGGAGCTCGCCATCCCCATGCTCGCTGACCATCCCGACGATCCCCTGGTCGCGATGCGCACAGAGGATCGGCAGCAACTCCCCATGCCAGATCGCGTAGATGAATGGCCGCGTCGGCTCGTCGCGCCATGGCCGACCATCAGCGCGCACGAACGCGATACGCCAGGTCGGGGCGAGAAGTGCGACGACGCCTGACACGAGTCGCTCCGTCCACCACAGCCTGCGCTCCCGACGAGCGGTGCGAGCCGCATCAGACACCTCGGATGACGCGCCGGTCCGATCACTCACCGCACCAGCTCCGCCGCCATCGCCGCCACGCGCGCACTCGCCCCGGCGGTGCCCAGTCGCCCACGCACCTCGGCCAACCCCTCGAGCATCCGTCGCCGCGCCGGCCCCTCCGCATCGAAGAGCGGCGCGAGCGCCGTGGCCACCGCCCCGGGGGTGAAGGCATCCTGCACGAACTCCGGCGCGACCTCGCGCCCCGCCACGATGTTCAGGAGCCCGATGTGCGGGATCCGCACCAAACGCCGCGCGATCGCGTAGGAGATGGGACTCGTACGGTAGACGATCGCGCAGGGACACCCTGCCACCGCCGCCTCGAGCGTCGTCGTTCCACTCTTGCACAGCGCCACATCAGCAGCGCGCAGGACGTCGAAGCTCGCCGAGCGGATCACCGGGAACGGGATCTCGCCCGGGGCGAACTCGATCGTCGGCGCCGCGCTCAACACCACCTGCAATCCCGGACGGTCCGCTTGCAATCGCCGCGCGACGGCGACGAAGTCGGCGAGATGTCGCCGGATCTCCTCGGCGCGACTCCCCGGGAAGAGCGCGAGCACCTCGCCCGATTCCGGGAGGCCACACCGACGGCGCGCCTCGGCGCGATCGGGCATCGTCGCCGCCCGGTCCAGCAGCGGATGGCCGACGAAGGTGGCATCGACGCCACCCGCGCGCAGCAGCGCCTCCTCGAAGGGGAGGATCACCGCGGCCTTGGTGAACGTCGCCGCCATCGCGCGCATCCGTCCCGCCTTCCACGCCCAGACCTGCGGCGTGATGTAGTAGAGCACGGGCACCCCAGCGGCCTTGGCCGCGGCGGCGACCCGCATGTTGAAGCCGGGATAGTCGATGCAGATCACGAGCGCGACCCGCCCGCTCGCGAGCCGCGCCTTCACCTGGCGCAGGAGCCTGAGATGCGCCGGGATATGTCGGATGACCTCGACGAAGCCGACGACCCCCGCAGGTTCGGTCAGGAGTTCCACCCCCGCCGCACGCATGCGCGCGCCCCCCGTCCCGGTCAGCGCGAGGTCGGAACGCACGGTCCGGAGCTGCTCGGCGAGCAGCGCCCCATGCAGGTCGCCGGATGCCTCGCCGGCGAGGATCAGGATCTCACGCACGTGGGGCCGTCACACCCGGGCGCCGAGCGCGGCGAACGGGGAGCCCCGCTCGATGTCGGCGACGATCTGTAGCGCCACCGCCAACGCATCGCGTCCCGCCCGCCCCGTGACCGCCACGGGCGCCTCACCCCGCAGCGCGGCGGCGAAGCTCTCCAGCTCAAGCTTGAGCGGCTCCCCCTCAGGGGCCTCGAGCGGCACGCGCTCCACGAAGGCTTCTAGCGGCTGCGCCTGCCGCGCAAGCGTCGCCAGATCCACATCGCCGCGCAGGCGATACATCTCCCCCGTCCCGGCCGCGAGATCGAGCGAGAGATACCCATTGCGCTGGAAGATGCGGAGTTTGCGCATCCGATCCTTGGAGACGCGACTCGACGTGATCGTCGCCACCGCCCCGCTCGCGAACCGGAGCCGCGCATCGGCGATATCGATCGACGGCGTCAGCACGGGAAGGCCGGCCGCCGAGACCTCGGTGACCGGCGACCCGGTGAGCGTGAGCACGAGGTCGATATCGTGGATCATGAGATCGAGCACCACCGCCACATCACTGCCACGTGGATTGAAGGGGGCGAGTCGATCACTGTCGATGAAGAGCGGATGGTCGACGTAGGGGAGCGCCGCGCGCACCGCCCGGTTGAATCGCTCGATGTGCCCGATCTGCACCAGCACCCCCTGCCGATCGGCCAGATCGAGCAGTTCGTCCGCCTCGGCCAGAGTCACGGTGATCGGCTTCTCGATCAACAGGTGTTTCCCCTGCGCCAGCGCCGCCATCGCCACCTGATGATGGTACGGCGTCGGCACGACGATCGAGACCGCGTCGACCTCCGCGAGAAGCGCGTCGAGCGTGGGGTGCGCCTGGATCTCCAACTCGCGAGAGACCACCCCGGCGCGCTCCGCGTTCGCTTCGTAGATCCCGTGGAACGCCACGCCAGGCACGCCGCGCAACAACCGGGCGTGATGGAAGCCGAGGCTCCCCGCCCCGATGACGCCGATGCGCACCGGTCGCGTCATACGACGACCCCGCGCCCGCTCGCCTCGACGAAGGTGATGAAGGCCTCGACCTCCGGCAGCGGCTTGAGCTCGGCGCGTGCGCGCTCGAGCGCCTGCGAGATGTTCTCCTCTGACCGGAAGAAGAACCGATACGCCTTCTTGAGCTCCGCGACCGTCTCCTCGGCGAACCCGCTGCGCTGGAGCCCGACGGAGTTGAGCCCGTAGAGCTTCACCGGGTTCCCCACCGCCTTCACATACGGCGGGATATCCTTCGCCACGCGCGACATCCCACCCACGAAGGCATGGCGACCGATCTTCACGAACTGGTGCACCGCGCAGAGGCCCGAGATGATCGCCCGGTCGTCGATCTTCACATGACCGGCGAGCTGTGTCGCGTTCGAGATGATCACCCCGTCCCCGACATGACAGTCGTGCGCGAGGTGCACATACGACATCAGGAAACAGTTCCGGCCGACTGTGGTCTTGTGCGACTCCGAGGTCCCACGGTTGATCGTCGCGTATTCACGGATCGTCGTGCCCTCGCCGACCTCGACCGTCGTGACCTCACCCTTGAACTTGAGATCCTGCGGCTTGCCGCCGAGCACCGACCCGATGCCGACGGTCACGCGAGGTCCGAGATGGACATGCTCCTCGAGCACGGCGCGCGTCTCGATGACGCTCCCATCGCCGACGGTGCAGTGCGGGCCGATCATCGCCCAGGGCCCGACGACCACATCGGTGCCGAGCTGGGCGCCGGGATCGACGATCGCGGACGGATGGATGCGGACGCTCATCGGTCGCGCACCACGGCGGCCATATCGGCCTCGCAGACCACGGTGTCATCCACCTTCGCCACGCCCTTGATCCGACACATCGTGCTCCGCAGCTGCACGATATCGACCTCGATCCGCAGTTGGTCCCCGGGTTTGACCGGCCGACGGAACTTCACGTTGTCGAGCGACATGAAGTAGACGACCTTCGTCTCCGGCGCATCGACCGTTCCCATCAGGAGGACCCCGCCTACCTGGGCCATCGCCTCCACGATCAGCACCCCCGGCATGATCGGGTGCCCTGGGAAGTGCCCTTGGAAGAAGGGCTCGTTGATCGTGACGTTCTTGATCCCCACGATGCGGGACTTCTCATGCATCTCGATGATCCGATCCACGAGCAGGAACGGATAGCGATGCGGGAGGATGCGCATGATCTGTTCGATGTCCACCGGTAGCTCCCTGTTCGAGTGCCCTGCCGCCTGTGCGAGCATCGCCCGCACGAGGGTGACGGTCCCACGATGACTCGGCTTGGTCGCCGTGATGTGCGCGGCCACGCGACCGCCGGCGAGCGCGAGATCCCCCACCACATCCATCGCCTTGTGCCGGACGAACTCGTCCGGCCACCGCAGCGTGTTCTCGACGACCCCGGTCGCATCGAGCGCGATCGTGTTCGTCGTCGACGCGCCCTGAATCAGTCCTTTCCCTCGCAGCTCCTCGACCCAACTGAGGAGGCCGAAGGTCCGGGCCGCCGACAGCTCGTCGCCGAAGGACTCCGGCGTCACGGCCCATTGACCCGTCTGCGTCCCGATGAGCGGATGCGGGAAGTCGATCCGGACGTCGAGCGCCAGCCCCTCGGCTGGCCTCGCCACATACGTCGACTCCCCGTCGACGACACGCACCGGTTCGCGGAGCCGCACCACCGTGACCTCGCCTCCATGATCGACGATCCCGGCGTCGAGGAGCGCTGCACGGAAGGGCTCGGCCGATCCGTCCATGATGGGCGGCTCGGCCGCATCCATCGCGATGGTCAGGTCATCGATCCCGAGGCCGGCCACCGCCGCCAACACATGCTCCACGGTGTGGAGCGCCTGGTCGCCGTCGCCCAGCTGCGTCCGACGTTCGGCCGCCACCGCCACCGACACATGGGCCGGGATCACCGGGGCGCCAGGCAGATCGGACCGCCGGAAGCGGAGCCCCTGACCGACGGAGGCCGGTTCGAAGGTCAGCGCGCAGGGTCGCCCGAGGTGGAGCCCCGCCCCAGCGACCGTGACCGTCCGCGCGATGGTCCGTCGCCCCATCAGGCGTCCGTCCCGCCACCGACGAGGCGCTCGAGCGCGGCGATGATCCGTGGGAGACGCGCCGTCGCGCCGGCCCGCCGCAGCTCCTCGCGATGCGGTCGCGCCGGGAAGCCGCTCCAGGTCTCACCCGCGGGTACGTCCTTCACCACCCCGGACTTCGCCGCGATGCGCGCGCCGCGACCGACCGTGAGATGCCCCCCGACCGCGACCTGTCCCCCGAGGGAGACGAGATCCTCGATCCTCGCAGAACCCGCCACGACGCACCCCGCCGCCATGAGGCAGTGCGTCCCCACGCGGACGTTGTGCCCGATGTGCACGAGGTTGTCGAGCTTGGTCCCGTCACCGATCACCGTGTCGTCGATGCTCCCACGGTCGATCGTGCAATTCGCGCCCATCTCGACGTCGTCCCCGATCACACAGCCGCCCACATGCGGGATCTTCTGGTGCACCCCGTCGCGATAGACGAAGCCGAAACCATCGCTGCCCACACGCACCCCGGCATGGAGCAGACCGCGCGCGCCGACCCGACACCCCGGGTAGATCGTCACATGGTCGATCAGGCGCGTCTCGGGACCGATGGTGCTCCCGGCCCCGATGACGCAGTGCGGGCCGATCCAGGCCGTGGCGCCGATCGTCGCCCCGGCACCGATCACACTGAAGGCCTCGACGCAGGCCTCGGGGGAGACCACCGCATCGGACGCGACCACGGCCGTGGGATGCACCCCGACGAACGGCGGCACCGGCCGCGGATGGATCCGCGCGATGACCGCGAGGATCGCCTCGTGCGGTTTGGCCACCACGAGCCGCGTCCCACAGGCCCCCGCCGCCTCGGCGAGTTCCGGCGCGACGATGACCGCGCTCGCGGCGCTGGTGGCGAAGTGGTCGAGGTAGCGCGCCGAGGCGAGGAAGGAGAGCTCCCCCGGTCCCGCCCGATCGAGCGGCGCGACCCCGGTCACAACGACCGACGGGTCGCCGACGATCGTCGCACCCAGCATGGCGGCGATGTCAGCGACCCGAAGGGGGTCGGACGATGGCGCGGTCATGACCGCGACCTCCGAATGACGGACGTGCCGATTATGGGCGACGGACGCCCGCGGGCTGTCCCGTCGGTCCCGAGGCCGGCGGACGCGTCGCCGGCGCGGCGGCCGGGGGACGCGTCGGGGTCGGCTGCGCCGCCGGACGGGCCTGCGGCATCGTGCGGATCCGCGCGATCACCTTGTCTGAGAGATCGAGGTTCTTGTCCATCGCGACGACGGGGTTCGCCTGCGCCCCCATGTCGAAGATCATCGCGTACCCCTCCGCGGCCCGCACCATCTCGAGCGCCTCGCGGATCTGATCGAAGAGCGGCTGCATCGCCTCCGCCTGCTTGGCCTGCGCCTCCTGCTGCAGCACCTCGAGCGTGTCGCGGTAGCGCGCGTCAAACGCCTGCATCTCGGTGAAGCGCTTGGTCCGATCGGCCTGCGTCAACGTCGACGAATCCTTCTGGAAGGCGCTCAGCATCGCGTTCAGCGAGTCCACCATGACCTTCTCGCGCGAGCCAAGCGCGTCGATCTCGGTCCGCAACCGGGCCTCGATCTGGTTCCGACCCGGCATCTCCTGCAGGATCTTGCGCGTGTCGACGAAGGCCACCTTGGTCTGAGCGGTGGCAGGGGCGGCGAGGGCCGCGAGGGAGAGGGCGGCGAGGACGAGACCGCGAAGACGGACGAACATGGGTGAGGGCACTCCGAAGGGTTAGAAGACCTGACCGAGCCGGAAGTGCAACTGCCACTTCGGATCGGGACGACCGAACGCGTCACGCCGATCGAACCCATAGGCATAGTCGATGCCCAACGGGCCGAGCGGTGTCACGGTGCTGAGGCCGATGCCGGTCCCCCGGAAGAGCCGCGTGGGATCGAAGTCCCGTGGGCGCGCCCAGAGATTGCCCGCATCGTAGAACAGGTTGAGGTACACCGACTGATTGAACCGCAGACCGACCTCGGCGGTGCTCACGAAGAAGGCGCTGCCGAACGACTCGCGCTGCGCGTTGAACGTCCCCGTGGCCGTGGTGAATCCGTTCGGCGTGATCGAGAACTCCGGATACCCGCGGAGCGCTTCGCCGAACTGCACACCACCAAGGGAGAACTGCTGCGACCAGAAGAACTGACCCGGGTCCCCGAACACGGCACCGGCACGCGTCGAGAGCCCGAAGGTCAGGCGCAGCGGCTGCGTCCCCGGCTTGGTCCCGCCAAGGCGACCGATGATCGTGTAGTTGCGGAACTCGGTCGTGTAGCGCTGATAGGTCGCCGTCCCGCCGAGCGGGCCGCCATTGAAGGCCGCGCTGAAGGACTGGAGCTGGCCCTCGGTCGCGAACGGCATGTCGAGCCGGGTGTCGCGGCTGATATCGACCCCGACCGTGCTCCGGATGCACCCCGCGCACTGATCGGTCGTGACCGTCCCAAGGAGCCCATCGGTCCCGAAGCGCACCCCCTCCAGCCCGTAGGAGACGAAGACGCGGGCGAAGCGGCTCCGCGGGAAGGGGAAGCCGACGCGCAGCGTCCCGCCGGTGCGCGTCGTGCGCCCGAGGTCGGCGATGCGGAACCGCGCCTGCGAGCGGTACGCGTTCACCTGGCCCGAGATCAACGTCCCGCGGATCTGCGGATCCACGTACGACGAGTTGAAGTCGTTGATGAACTGGCCGTACTGCCATTG
>Ga0129333_10000249_pt1 | contig 40023 bp, 41 predicted proteins | sample CPB6_08_DNA_FD_94474 | JGI IMG/M metagenome (GOLD analysis project Ga0129333, IMG submission 94474) | Freshwater to marine salinity gradient microbial communities from Chesapeake Bay, USA - CPBay_Sum_0.6_0.8_DNA | ecosystem: Environmental > Aquatic > Marine > Coastal | place: USA: Chesapeake... | reverse complement strand
TCACAGCAAGTCAGTTGAACCGTAGTGCCGTAGAAGAAATTGAATTTGATCATAGTCATATCTCAGGTGGTATCAGTAAGATTAACACAGCAGATAATGTGTTCGGTATCTTTACTTCTAGGTCTATGCGTGAGCGTGGTCAGTATCAATTGCAGTTGATGAAAACCCGTAGTAGTTCGGGTGTGGGACAAAAGATTGAGTTGGAATTCAATGTAGAAACACTAAGAATTACAGATCCTAATCCTGACGCAAATACTTACAAAGCTCCTCAACCTAGTCCTAATGATCTAATGAATAGGCTTAAGGCTCAGAGTACAGTAGTCTCGGAAACTGTGGATCCAAATACAGGCGAAATTGAGCCTGAAACTAAGAAAGTGGTCGCTGATGTAGGAAGTGCAAAACTCAAGGCCCTATTAAATTCGCTCAAAAAATAACCTAGATACTAGATAAATACTAGATGCAAAAGAAAACCCGTAGCCTATTAGAAGAATTAGAGTCCATTGGCAGTAATCGTGACATGTCACATATTATTGAAAATAGGGCTCATAATATCATTACCAGTGCTATTAATTTACTAGAACTTATTAATAGACATTACGATAAAGATAAGTCTGAGGTTTTAGAAAGAAAACTTTTGAATGCTATAAAAAGCAGAGACCAAAACCGTTTTTCAAAATCATTAAAGAAAACTAAAGAACAAGACGAATAATATGAACTTATCGGAATCTTTATCTAAATTGACAGACAGGCTAAAGGATTTAGATTCTTTAGTCTTTGAGGCAAAGGGTCATTTAGACCATCCTGAGGATTTGGTATTTTTAGGTGGAAGTGACGGTGCTAATCAAGCTGTAGATGCAATTGTAAACACCGTTAAAAATCCCAAAGCAATTACAATTAAATGGGACGGATATCCTGCATTAATATTCGGGCGTGGTTCTGATGGAAAGTTTTCTATCATGGACAAGCATATGTTCAACAAAAAAGACGGGTCCGGTAGAGCAATCTACAGTCCTAGTCAGTTTGTCAAATATGACAGTGATAGGGGAGTAGATAGAAGTCAGTTACATCAACTAATTGGTGAGATATGGTCTGGGTTAGAAAAGTCAACCCCGGGTAAGGGCTACTACTGGGGAGACTTATTGTTTAGTCAACCGTTAAAACCTAGCAATGATGGGTTATATCATTTTAAAGCTAATCCAAACGGTATAGAATACACAGTAGATCCTGATAGTGAAATTGGAAAAGAATTAACAAACAAAACAGCAGGAATTGTAGTTCATCAATATATCCCCGAGGGAGCTATCACAACCGATCAGGCTACTCCATTAAATGGTACTATAGGTAATTTAAAGAACGCAAGTGATGTAGCGATTGTTCCTGCTAAGATGCCCATGACTCCTGATCTTAGAGTAGATCCTAAATTGATTAGAAACGCACAAACTGAGATTACTAAGTATGGCCCTGCTGTAGATAAACTAATGAGTACAGCCCCTCAGGCTGCTAGCGCATTTCAAAACTTGTTCACTACCTACATAAACAAAAAAATAGTTAGTAAAAATTTAAGTAATTTGTATGACGGGTTTATGGAATACTTTGAAAGTAGACCCATGACAGATAATATGCGTACTAAATTGACACAGCATATTGAAGCTAATAAAGAAGGCTTGTTGGGTGCATTTAGAATTTGGATAGCATTATACAACTTAAAAATGGCTGTAGTTCAGCAACTAAACAAAGCCGCTGAATCTGCTCCTGTACAGGGTTACCTACAAGACGGTACTAGAACCCAAGAAGGATTCGTCAGTCAGGGCTTGAAATTTGTAGATAGAATGGGCTTTTCAGCACAAAATTTAGCCGGAAGAACCTAACCAAAACCAACATTTTTTTGTGCCAGGCATAAATACTATCATGCAACAGTAGGTTGCAACTTATTTAAGGAATATTAAAATGGCACAATTTACAAAAGTTAACGGCGACTTTCAACCAGTTATCAACTATGACTCTCCAGCATATACCAACAATGGCTTAAACGCAGTTGTTTCTGGTGCAACAGTTCAACCACAAGGTCCTAAGCTAGAGTTCTTCACTCTAACCAAGGACACAGGTGCATTCAGCACAGCAAACGTTGCTACAATCGTTCAGACTGTTCAGCAATTAGCTACAATCTATATCTATGAGTATACAGACGCTTCTGACGATACATTCGCAATGGCTGTATATCCAGTTGGTGCATGGACAGCAGCAACATTAGATACCGCTGTAACAGCAGCTGGTATTGCAGTAACAGTAGCTGCAAGTGCTACATTCACAAACTAATCTTTTAGTTTGACACAAAAACCCGAGAATTATTCTCGGGTTTTTTTACCTCATAAATATCTTCATGAGCCATAGGATGATTTGCTATACATTATTTGATATTACTCAAACAGGGGTGTCAAATAGGTCCAAACCACCTGAAGATCACATTGAAGAATGGAAGTCAAAAAGAAATTCTCAATGCAACCTAGATACCATCTTGCAGGTAATCTCATTAAGATCACAGCCTGAACAAATATCGGTACCTAAAAAATTTGATTTAAAATTAAACGAAGTTGAATATTTTGGGTTTTTACTATCTGAACAAGAAACAGTTTCTGTACCCTGCTGGACATTTAATTTTTCTGTACAACATCCCAGTGTATTTTATAATGGTATAACTGAATTAGGGGCATTATATAATGATTGTCATGGAGTGCCGATGTTGTTGTCGGGAAACGAATATCCAAAAACTAACAATTTTTTGGATTCAACTCCTGAACTTAGAAACATTTATTTTAGTATTGTAAATGAATAAAAACATAGAAACAAAGGTAACAAATTTTTTCATCCGAGAAATGAACTCGGTTACTGGAGATTTATCCATCTTTAAAAATGAAGATGGAAATTATGAGTTGTTTAACCGATATAAAATAACTAGAATAGATTCTAATCTATTTGAAGTTATCGGATTATATGGAGATTCTAAATCAATCTTTTCAAACCTTAAAAATGCAGTTACCTGGTGCATCTATGAAAAGCGTAAAAAATGGCAGATTTCTAACAGAGTAGCAGAACTGGATGCTAAAATATCCGGACTTGAAGTTTCTATGTCTATTATTAAAAGATTAATAGCAAAAGAAAACAATTTAGATGCAAAGTTTTTGCATATGATAAAGCTTAATGAAGAAAAACTCAAAAGAAAGACTATGCTGGCGGAACTAGAAGGTTACTCAGCAACCGCTAAATTCCATCAGTATAATACTCTTTACTTAAAAGACCAAAAATAAATTCATTAAAGATAAATACATTATAACATTTTGGAAAACCACTATGAAATTAACAGATTTTGATAAAAAAGACTATGCTGCTAAAGCACTTAAAGAAAACTATAAAGTTTCTTTTGATGTGTCAAAAATGACATTACCTGAAGTAAAAATGATGTTGCAAAAGGTAAGAGCTTTGGCAATGGAAGCTAAACAAGACAAAGACTTTTATACAGAAAGTTCAAAGCCTTCATACATGAAATTAGTGTTCATGGAGCAGGCACTTGTTAGTCATCACAATGAACTAATGGCAAGACCACAACCTCGTATCGTTATTGAAAACGAAGAAGTTGAAAAGTCTCAAGTTGTTTTAGCGGCACAAGACATGGTTGACAGCATTCAAAAAATGGTTGAAGATGTCAGTGACATGTTAGTTAAAGAATTGCCTGCTTTAGTTAATAGCATTCAATCTGAAATGGGTGTTAACGAAAGCGAACAATTCAACAATCAAGCCACAGAAGCATTGACTTCTCTACAAACCGCACTTAGCCAATCAAAGGCTTCTATGCAAGGTGCATTGAATACAATCACAGGTCAAGGTGCACAACCTGATGCATTTGCCGCTCCTGATATGGGAGCAGATATGGGATCTGAAGAAGAGGTTGACCTTGATGTGTCCGACGATGAAATGGCAGAATTACCTGAGCCAGACTTAGAGCCTGAAGAGCCAGAAGTTGGTCCAGTCGGAGGCGCTGGTAGAGAAAAGCGTTAATATGCGTATATTTGAATTGGATCAAATTGATCCTAGAGCGACCGCACTAGCTGCGGTCACTGACCAATTAAAATCCGATTTAGATGCCGGTGACATTTCACCTGAAATGTCACTGGAAGAACTATTAAAGTACCTACGCAAGTACGATATTTCATTGAGTAATCAAGATTTATACAATATGATTAAGAGACCACCCTTAAACAAATTGATTTCTAATATCAAGGGTGATCAAGTTATATTTAAAGGGTACGATTTAGGAGTATCTGCACCTGTTGACCAACAAAAGAAAGTTGTTCAACAAATGGCTAAAAGAGCCATTAAGTAACCTTTTTTGTTGCAATCTGTTCATGAAAGCATTACAATTTCCTAATGCTTACTCAAAAATTTAATTACATAGCGATTAACCGCGAAAACATAGATGGCGCCCGTAAATACGCCACACCTGACGGTGAAAAGCTTCCAAGCGTTACTACGATTTTAGATGCAACAAAACCAGAGGAAGCAAAAAAAGCTTTGCGTGAATGGCGTCAACGGGTCGGTGAAAAGCAAGCGCAAGCTATAACTACTGAGGCAGCGGGCCGCGGAACTCGCATGCATAAGTGGATTGAAGATTATATTAAGACAGGTGAACTGGGGACGCCCGGTTCTAATCCATATAGCATTCAAAGTCATCAAATGGCTCAATCTATCATTAATCAAGGACTTGTAAAGTGCAATGAGTTTTGGGGCACAGAAGTATCATTATACTTTCCTAAAATATACGCAGGAACTACCGACTTAGTAGGCGTACATGATGGCAGTCCTGCTATCATGGATCACAAGCAATCTAACAAATTAAAGAAGCGCGAGTGGATTGAGGATTATTTCTTACAATTAGCAGCCTATGCTAATGCACACAACGAAGTACACGGTACTAACATACGCAAAGGTGTTATTTTTATGTGTACAGCAGACAACATTTACCAAGAATTCATTGTTGAGGGTAATGAATTTGATCAATGGACAGATAAGTGGTTTAAACGGGTAGAAGAATATTACATGAAGTTTGTCTAAAGAAATTTGATAAATAAGTGTAATAACCTAAAGATTACACTTATGGCAATTGTACAGATATCAAAAATTCAAGCAAGATCAGGAAACTTAGTTGATTTACCTCAACTTGATGAAGGCGAACTGGGCTGGGCTACGGATGCAAAAAGACTTTTTATTGGTAAAACTACACCCAACGAAAATATTGAAGTACTGACTTCATATTCTAATATAGATTTCAGTCAAATTGAAGGTTCGTACGGTAATCTTAACATTAGCATTAGTAACGCTAATGTTGCAGCGAATAGTGTGGGAGAAGTATTAGCATTTGATGGCAATAATTGGATAAATGCCGGAGGCAATGCAGGTGGGTTAATCAATTTAGGCACCGTTTCAAATGTTAAAATCGGTGGCGGAGCAATCGGTTATGTCCTTGAAACTGACGGCACTGGTAACTTAAGTTGGACACCTAAGGGAACTATTAGAGCTAATATTATTGGCCTAACACCGGATGCAGCCAATTCGTTTGGTATATTGGCAAATGCTGTGATTATGCGTGTTGCTAACACTACACCATATACCAATGGTGCAGCAGTAACTATTTCAGGTGTAAATGGTGTCAGTAATTCATCAATTAACTCAAGTACATTTTATGTGAAGTTGGCAACCGATTTTCCAACTTCAGGAAATACAATACTATTCACAACAAGTGATTTAGTTTCTGCGAATGCTTTTACTTTAGGTTCTCTGACATATACAAATAGTCCAAATGCTATTGCTGTTACTGACCTAAGTGGAGGTGGCGGTGGTGTTGCAGGCGGAGCAAACAGCACCGTTCAATATAATTCTAGTAATATTTCAAGTGGTAGCGCAAACTTTACATATAACTCAGTTACAAATGTTTTAACTTTAACTGGTAATGCTAATGTAGGAAATTTGAATAGTACAAGTTTAGTGACAGCTTCTAGATTTATATCTAATGTGTCTACGGGTACAACACCATTACAAGTATCATCAACCACTCGCGTTCCTAACTTAAATGTAAGCTATTCCAATGTTTCAGATTTTGTCAACATAACAACCTCTACTACAGGAACACAGTATGTGTTGCTTTCAAATGCATTAACAGGAAATGTTTCCGAAAGTGCTAACGCTAATTTAACATTTAATTCTGCAACTGGTAATTTAGGTGCAACATTATTAAATGTTACATCAAACGCTAATGTAGGAAATTTAGGAACTAGTGGATTAATTGTTGCTACCGGTAATATCACTGGTGGAAACCTTGTTACAGCAGGCAATGCTTCTATAACAGGTAACATATCTGCAGGAAACATTTCAGCAACATTATTAACAGGCACATTAGCAACTGCGGCCCAACCAAATATTACATCAGTAGGTACATTAACAGGGTTAGGTGTTAATGGAACAATCACCGCTGCAAACTTTACAGCAAATACAGGTATATTTACAGGCAATGGTTCGGGCTTAACTAATCTTGCAGGTGGAAATATATCTGGACAAGTAGGAAATGCTCTTGTTGCGGGTACAGTATATACCAATGCCCAACCGAATATCACTAGCGTAGGCACATTAACATCATTGGGTGTAAATGGAACAATTACTGCGGTTAATATTACTGCAAATACTGGTGTCTTTACAGGAAACGGTAGCGGATTAAGTCAGCTGGCAGGAGCAAATGTTACCGGCACGGTTGCTAATGCAACATACGCTACTAGTGCAGGTTCAGCAACGACAGCCACATCAGCAACGTCAGCTACATCAGCAACGACTGCAGGCACAGTTACAACAAACGCACAACCAAACATCACAAGCGTAGGTACATTAACTTCTTTAACTGTTGGTAGCAATGGAGCACTAACAACCACGAACCTAACAACAGGATCAAATGTAACTCTTGGTTACATTACCGGAAATTGGACATTAACTTCTGGATCAAGGCTTAATGCAACATACGCTGACTTGGCAGAATACTATGAAGCTGACCAGCACTATGAACCCGGAACAGTTTTAGAGTTCGGCGGAGAGAAAGAAGTAACTGTTGCCGAAGATGCTACGATTCGTGTTGCGGGTGTAGTGTCAACTGATCCTGCATACGCAATGAATACAGGATGTAAAGGTATTGCAGTTGCTATAGCACTTCAAGGTCGTGTTCCGGTAAAAGTTCGTGGCATTGTATCTAAAGGTGATATGATGATTAGCGGTGGTAATGGATATGCTAGACCCTGTAACTCTCCAGTAATGGGGTCAGTTATCGGCAAAGCACTAGAAAACTTTGACGGAATCGAAGGCGTCATTGAAGTTGCTGTCGGAAGATTATAATAGGAAAATAAAATGGCATCAGCAATTTACACAGCAAATGGTACAAGTCAACTAACAGCAGTAGCAACTACTGATAAAGTGCGTATTGCTACAACAACATCAGCAATCGCGGTAGCGGTAGGTAACTCTAGTGTTACTGCTAATCTAACAACAGGTGAGATCATTCCTGCAAACACAGTAGACAACAACTTTTTAGTTGGACAAGGTAATTACATAGCATATATTAACGTAGCCGGTACAGCAGGTGCATTTAGTGTTAGTACATTAGGTATGAATCACGCTAATACCGGCACAGAATAATACCCATTTAAGATAAATATACAATACACTCTCATTCGGAGAGTTTATGCAGTAACCCACTGCGTAGCGGCTAGAACCCGCTAATTTTATAAGGAAAATCAAATGGGACGTCCTCTAAAAATCGCAAAGGCGCAAGCCATATTAACAATCACGGGTACAGATGCAACATCTGAAGAAGTAACGGTTTCACAAAACCTATCAACTTTAGGTGTTATCAAAGGTATGCCGTTCATTCCAGCAAGCACAACAGGTGGTTTAACTGCCAATACAACTTACTGGATTTTAAATGTAACAAGTAATACTACTTTCACTGCATCCGCAACTGAACTAAGTGCTAATCCAACATATACTCCAGTTAATTTGAGTGCAACAAGTGGAACAACAGTATCAACATCAGTTGGTGTAGTTGATGCATATTTTAACAATCCAAACGGTGGCGTTGGTTTCCCAACAACAAACAGCAATACATATAGCGTAGTTGGTGGTAATACAGCTATTATTGGCCCACAAGTATTAGCACAAGTTGCTATCGGTATCAATGGTACAGGTACACTTTATGGTGATACAGCTAATATGAACGTATATGGTTCTGGTACAGATTTTGCCAATACATTATCCGTTGGTTCTGCTGTTCAAGTTGCTTCTGCAAATATTAACGGTGGTACTGACTATACAACAGTTGGTTTCGTTTCTACTAATACCGGATACATCACCGTTGCAGTTGCTAATACAAACGCTACTGGTAATGTAATTGGTACTTCAGGTAATGCACAAACATTGTTTGTTGGTGCTCCAGTAACATTTGATGCAAACACCGGTGGCTTAGTTGCAGGCTCAACATACTTTGTTAAAACTATTGCCAACGCAGCCGCATTTACAGTATCTAATACACAATATGGTCCTGTAAGAGCAGTTACAACTGGTACAACAGCGGCAAATGCTACTATTGACGTTACTGTATTGGCGGCAAATGCTACTGCAAACTTTGAAGGCGCGGCGTTTGTGTATGCAAATGACGAAGCAGGTTACATTGTTCGTCAAAAAGGCAAGCAAAAGTATTTGGTAACAGGTAGTACATCAGGCTTGACAGCACAGTGCTTAATGGCTAACGTTGCAAATACTGCATTAACACCAAATACAATGCGTGTTCTTGCCACCTACGCCAATAGTGCTACACAAACTGTTCAAAGTCTAAGCGATCATACAGGTGAGTTGTTTACAGCTACATCCGGTCCAATCGCAACTGGAAACATTGTATTAGCCAATGCTACACCAGTTTATGTGACATTTAACACAGCCGAAGATGCTAATACATCTAACGCTATGCCATACAACTTAGTTACAATTTCTAATGCATAATCATGACAGCCAAGACTATAGCTATGCCGCACCAAGCACAAACTGATATTGCAGTTCTTCAAGTCCAAGTTCAAAACATCGAAGAAAAAATCGGTGAATTGAAGGAAGACTTGAAGTCCGTGCATGAGTGTTTGGATAGGAATAGTGATGAGATGAAACAAATGATTAAGGAGATGCAAGAAAGCGATTCAAAAGCTCATGCATCTCTTGCATCAAAAGTTTCAGCTTTAGAAAAATGGCGATGGATGATGATGGGGGCCGGTATTGTTATCGGTTCTTTAGGATTTGATGCGATAGCTAAATTGCTACAATGAAAAAGGGGCTTAAGGCCCCTTTTTTGTTAATGACTTTAATTTCTCTTGCACCACATCAAAATTAACTGTACTGAACAATCCAGGATGCAGTGGTTTTGGATACTGATTATCTCCTACCCAGGCATATCCGCAATGTTCGTAATTTAACTCTGGTATAAATTCATTGTCTATTTGGCAGAAGAATGTATGGTAAGTGAATGTGTTATTTACAAACTTTTGTATAGGAATTAATTTAGAATCCGGGGGCCAAAAATTAATTTCTTCAATGCACTCTCTTTCTAATCCCTCAAGAATCATTTCGCCGGCTTCAATTTTTCCGCCAGGAATACCCCAATTAGATGGATTTTTATTATCTGACCTTAGGAGATATAAAAATCTATCTGTTGATTTGGAATAAAAGAAAACGCCTGCTGATTGACTCATACTATGATTTATCTAAATTAAATCACAATAGAATAATCTCCCTGATCATACCAGCCCTCATATGATTTCATCCACATGTTATCGGTATATCTATATTGAATATTGGTTGTAAGGTTAGTAACATACTGAACTGTTGTAGATGCTGACGCATTAAAACTTACAAACCATTTTCCTGTACCAACATTATATTCAATAATGTCATTGGCTTCAGCAATCAAGTCTCCCCAAGCAGTGGTAGTATTATTGTCGCTTCCTATATTTTCAACGATTAGATATCTACGACCCTGTACAGGTCCGGGCAATCCTGCATTAGGTCCCGATACCAATGGATTGATAACACTATCAACTGGATTAAGTGTGTTTTGTGGTAATGTGTCTGGGTCAATATTATAGATTAACAATCTATCATCCATTGGATCTGGTACGATAGTTCCTACAATCTCAGTATCCATGAATGGGTTTTGCAACCAAATTTGACTTATACCGGGTCTTAATGTACCGTATACATTCAATAAACTAGACCAATATAAATTTGTGTTGGGTGCAGGTGGCGCATCCAAGTTAGCATTGCTAGGATAAAATGCTTGATTGGCTGGCAACAACTGTAATGTATTGCCTAACAATAAAACCTTGTAGCCGTACGGCGTAATTTTTTGTCTTGTGCCCAACAATAAATCATCGTCCTGAATGTCTGACATTGCTTTGCCTGCAAAAATACTTGCGATGATTTTCTGAATAACACCCATCTTTTTAAGTTTAGCTGCGGTGCTAATCCAAATAGGCATGTAAAACTTCCATGTCATTACATCAATTGGATTACCTGTGCCCTGTGGTATACTTCTACTGGTGAATGTCAATCCATCTTGGTATACAACACTCAATGATGTCCAATCAATGAAGTTGTCAGTACTTTGAATTTCTAATGACGGGTTAAACAATGCACCAAGTTGTTCAATAAGTTCTAACTTTTGATTATAATTGGTAGTCCAAAAATCTACTGTTATTCTTAGTGTGTATGGTACGGGCATTAATCTTTCAATCGTAAATGCTTGACCCTGCGTAGTTTCATATGCTTGGTTTTCTTGGTTATACGCCCTTTGTCTTACATTTATTCTATCAACAAATGTAGGATCTTGTGTTCTACGCTGGTCATACTCTAATGCTGTTATGTAATAGGTGATTAGTGGTGCACTAGGTAAATTACTTGCACTATTGTTTGCGATAATTGTGCTAGCTTGTCTACTGCTGTCACCGTACATCACGGGTACACGAACCAATATATCATTACCGGCTGGATCTTTACCTTTAGTTACATACCAGTTGCTAAAGATTTTTGCAAATTGAATCAGGAACCTTCGTACCTGATTATCATAAAAGTATTGTGCCATGTTTATGTTCTAGGTGGAATAGGGTCAGGTGTTAACTGAAGTATAGTTGATAATCCCTGTTTCTGCGGTACTATTGCCCCATCAGTCTTAACCGTCACATTACTGTTATTTATGAAGCCTGACAACTGTGATGTATCATTCTGTGTGAAGCCAGTATCTGTTCTTACATTGGTAGAAATTCTGACCCAAAGTTTACCGTCCCAGCGATATAGTATTTGTGGGAAATAGTCAATGCGCAAGAAATAGTCTCCAACTTTTGGATTTTGTGGGAAACTGATTCCTGCACCAGTTGGTTCACCGTTGGGAGCTTGATCGGTTCCATCAAGATAACCCATTGTGTAACCGAATGTTCTAGGACTGCTTCTCGTAATATATTGGAATCTTGGATCGCAGTCTGCACGGAAGTCCATTTGTGGAGTAATTGTTCCAGTAAATCCGGGTTGTGTTGGATCTTGGTCTGCTGTAGCATATGTATTGTCAGCAGTACCATATGGTCCTGTAATTGTACCCAATGATTGTACAGATAGAACTAACTCTCCCTCTAGTGCGCCCGAACCAGTGTCAAGCTTTGTCGGAGCTTTCTCAACAATTTCTAAACTAGTAGTCGCAAATTTATCTAGTATCTCTGCATGATCCATGTCGGCTGTCATGTCCCATATGCTTTGAACAGCTTGTTGAGGAATTCTAATGACAGGACTTGCTTTCTTGAACTTTGGATCTCTAATCATTAATACACTACCAGTAGCCGTTGTTGGGCCACCAGTACCGTCAATGACAACATTGATCGGTGGTGCAGGTTGATTTGTTTTTCCAGATAATTGTGTATTTGTTTCGTATGGACCGTAAGTAGGTACAATATACATTTGACTTCTATCGTAACCTGCTTTGGGCACTAAGCGTTGTGCTTCTTCTAGTTGTGCGTTATTAATTTCAATATTTCTATTGTAAGTAGCAAGAATATCTTTGAGGTTCTCGGCAGTGTCCAATTCCCAATATGTGTCGTTGGGCGGAGCAATACCTATAGGTACTTCAATCTTAGAGATATAATTCTTGTCACCATAACTGATAACATAGCCTGGTGGGTATGTTTTATCCTTATCCCATAAACCAAGATAATTGTCTTGGTTTACTGGTTCTTGTAATATCTGACTAAACTCTTGACTATCAACTAATGGTTCGCATTTAATGCGCCACAAGTGTGGGAACCATGTTTGACTGAAACCTTCACTAGCATAGTTTGCGTCGGTGATTTGCATAAATCTTTTCAACGCTGTGGGAATAGATTCTTTTAAAGGATTGTAATCAAGTAAATGCGGCAATTCAAGAACATCACCAACCATCAATTTACGACCCACAATATCAATCATGTCGTTGTAGTGAACGGTGATGAAAATAATATCGTTGTTTAAGAACAATCCAAACTGGCTTAAATCAAAATCTAGATTTTGAACATTATAATGACCGCGCAATCTATAAATATTAGGATCGTATGTTCTGTCTCTGTTTTCAAGGAACAACAAATCTTGAATATTTGTAGGATCTAGTTTATCATACTGGGGCTGAGTATAGTCTATTGACGCACCTTGATCCGTTGGACCTAGATACTTGTGGATGTATAAATCAGTACCGCCAACAGTCAACTGTTCCGAAATAGTTCTATCTAAGAATCGGTAATCGTTTTGCTTGTTAGGGCGGTATAAGGATAATCTTGGCATATTGTATTTATCGGAATAGGCTTGACAGAAAATGGTTATTGATATATAATCATCGTATAAATGTTAATTTGGAGTCAACATGACTAAGAAATCTAAGAAGGTTATTGATACTACTGGTGTCAGAGCATTGAATCCTCGGGACCCGGACACCAAGTATATGGGTGATGAGCCTTTGTTTGCTCTACAACCCGAGCCTGACTTGCGTAATCATGCCCTTGGTCGCGCACTGAATTGGTATAGTAAGTTCTATGGGCGCAAAGACGCCAAAGACCTACTCATTCAATATTTGGAACTGAGCAATCGCAAAGATGATGCTAAAATCATTAGAAAAGTTGCCGACAATGAACTAATGATGAGTTGGTGCTGGGTCGCACGAATGAAACTTCGTGGTCTGGAATTAACCGAGCATGAAGAAACCACACTAGAAAACGAGATTCAACGGCTAATCAAGGCAGTTCATAAGCCCGAAATCAAAGTCAGTAAAACCAGTGTAACTAAGATTGCTGAGGATAAAGAACCTGTCAACCGTCCCAATGTGCAAGAAATTATGAAGGAAAAGGCACGGGAAGCAGGGGGCGAACTTGAAGGACTCTTTGACGACTTTGTACTATCCGGCGCACCTAGTAAGTTTGCTACTAAAGCACTGGATGAAGTTGCTAAAAAGAATGTATTGCCTCAGCATATCAGTATTCTAACTGATGTTTGGAAAAAGAAACTAAATGAATTTACTGAGTTGCTTGAGGCTAAAGACAAGCAATTGGTTGAGGGATACAGCTACCTAACCAAAACACAAGTTAAAAATATTATCAAATTTATTGAACAGGTAATCGCTGACCTTAATAGCTATATTAGCGTCAAGAAGGCAGCTAAGGCACCTCGGGCCCGTAAGGCAGTTCCTGTTGAAAAGCTAGTCAGTAAGCTTAAGTATCTGAAGGAGTTCAAAGATCCTGCAATGAAATTGGATCTTATTAGTTTGCATCCTGTTAAACTGCATGGTGCTAGTGAATGTTATCTATACGACAGTGCCAAACGCAAGTTAATCTATCTATGTGCGGATGAGTATAGCAAGTCATTTACTGTGAAAGGTACTGCTATTCTTGGGTTTGACTCCGGTAAAAGTCAAGTCAAAACTATTCGCAAACCAGGAGAACAATTAAAAGAATTTCTAAAACTCGGTAAGCCCTCAGGTAGAAAGTTTTTTGCTGACATTAAGGCAGTGGCAACATCATTTAATGGAAGAACGAATGAGAATATGTTAATTCTTAAGGCTTGGTGACAAAATACCAATTCATATGTGCGGATTTTCTTTTGCCTGTAATCATTTTGATAATTTCATTTTTGTTTAATCCATAAACATGTATCATGTCATAACGGGTAGAATTAATAACTTCTCCTGTTATGGCATTTTTCCATACATATAGTGTGGCATCAAATCTTCCGTTTCCGGAACCCCTTTTTCGTTCTCTGATGGCAGGAACCAAAGACGGGTTAGTAACACCGTACTTTTCCAGCATCTTCTTTTTATGATTTTCACTACCAATCATTGACGAATGACCCTTCGGTGTGACGCCTGACCTACCAATACTAATATTCTTTGGATCTGGCCCTCGCCACTCAGCCCATCTCTTATATGATGCTTGACTTTTCTTTTTCTTATCTTGTTCTGATAATGGCTTGTATTTTCTCTTCGGAGATCCATCACCTCCCTCGGTCATGTTTCTCAAAATACCGGTACACAAGTCTTTGCGCCCATACCAGCGAATATACCAACGTTCCATTGCTAATGCCCATAATTCAGTAAGACCATAATGGGTTATGAGAATCTTGTTAGTATCGTGCGGCGGCTTTATTCTATGATTTAGAGACCACGCTCTGCCTTTACTACCCTTTCCGACATAATACGGCGTACCGTCTTCTCTTAGGTAGATATAAACATAATATCCTGAAGGATAATTTCTTTTGCTAAATATCATTGCTGTGATTCCTTTTCAATCATAGAGTAGTTGGGGATTCCCGTCCCGCGAACTACACTTTTATTTAGTCCTTTTCTATTGTTTTTCTGTATAGTTAGTGTATAATTGACTATAGGAGAAACACATGTCCAATAATCAAATTGACCTAACAAAATACACACAATTCGTAGAAGCAGTAACAAGTAATCCAAGTAACCATTTTCATATTTTTCAGCAACGATGTGAAGAATTGAATTCTCAAAATGGCGAAAATGCAACTGGTCCGAGTGTTAATATTCCATTGCTACTAACGGCATGTCTTGGATTAGCCGCAGAGAGCGGAGAGTTTATTGAAATCAATAAGAAAATCTTTTTTCAAGGTAAACCATTGAGTGATGAAAATGTATATCATCTAAAAAGAGAACTCGGAGATATCATTTGGTACTGGATCAATGCTTGCAGGGCACTCGGCTACGATCCTAATGAAGTCATTGCCGAGAATGTCAAGAAGCTTGAAGCACGATATCCGGGCGGACACTTTGACGCATTTTACTCTGAGAACCGAAAAGAGGGAGACCTGTAATTCCTGATAAATAATATATCTGGGATTACTTATGACCGCAAATATCTTAACAACACCTACAAATCTTACAGAAGATGAACTAAAGCAAGCATTGTTTAAAAATCTTGCGTTGCGTTTGGGTGACGGCATAATTGATATTGAATTGGACCCTCAGCACTATGAGGCTGCATTCACATATGCTATCAAACTATATCGTCAAAGAGCACAAAATGCTACAATTGAATCATATACCTTAATGACGGTTATAAAAAATGTAGACACATATACTCTCCCTCAAGAATTTATTAATGTAAGATGCTTATACCGTAGAACAGTGGGCTTGGAAACAGGCCCTAGTTCTACTGCGTTTGATCCATTTTCAAGTGCTATTCTAAACACATATCTATTGAACTATAACTACACAGGCGGCATGGCAACATACGATTTTTACGCCGGCTATGTAGAATTGGCAGCACGAATGTTCGGTGGTTATGTGAACTATACATTCAACCCTGTAACTAAAGTATTAAAAGTAGTACGAGATTTCAAGGGCTCGGGTGAGCGTATTCTTATTTGGGCTGATGTACAAAGACCTGTAATTGAATTATTGCAGGATCCGGGCGCCGGAGTTTGGATCGGGGACTTCACATTAGCAACATTAAAAACTATCATTGGTGAAGCCCGCGAAAAATTCGGCAGTATTGCAGGCCCGGGCGGCGGCACTAGCCTAAATGGTACAGCTATGAAAGCTGAAGGCAAAGCATTACAAGAATCACTAATTGATGACTTACGCAAGTATCAAGATTACAGTCAACCATTAACTTGGATTCAGGGCTAATTGCTTCTTTTCTTTTTTATGCTCCTGTCTTATACTAAGTATTTGACAGGAGTTTTTACATGATTCTAGGGGTTACGGGACTGATTGGAAGTGGTAAGGATACTATTGCAGATTATCTATGCACTTTTCATGGATTTCAGAGATTGAGTTTTGCGGCTAGTTTAAAGGATGCAGTAAGTTCTGTATTTGGCTGGGACCGAGAACTGTTAGAGGGAACTACCAAGTCAAGCCGTGAATGGAGAGAACAAGTAGATCCTTGGTGGGCAGAACGATTAAATATTCCAAATTTAACTCCACGATGGGTACTGCAATACTGGGGCACAGAAGTTTGTAGAAATGGATTTCATACGGATATCTGGGTGGCTAGTGTAGAAAATAAGCTTCGTCAATCTAAAGATAATATTGTTATTACCGATTGTAGATTTGCCAACGAGTTACAAGCTATCAAAAAGGCAGGGGGAATCACTTGTCGGGTAGAAAGGGGTGCGCAACCTGACTGGTATAGTGATGCGATAAATCTAAACAAAGGACCTACTCAGATTGGCTGGGCAATAGCTAAAGACAGACTCAACAAACTGGGTATTCATGCCAGTGAATATTCTAGTGTAGGATTAGATTATGATCATTATGTTGACAACAACGGTACTATAGATTCGTTGCATAATCAAATTAAGTCAATAATCAACTTCTAAATCTCCCCGTTTCCAAGTTACATTTTTCTTTTTAACAACTTCTACGCAGTTAAGGCAAATACTTCTTAGATTATTAAGAGCAATATTTTCTAAGTTACCATCAATATGAAAGACGGTAATTTGACTTGGGAATATACTATGAAAGCCACATAAATCACATGTGGCTTTTTTCTTATATCCACTTTTGATCCAATTCGCTTTTCTGGGTTTTAGTTTGTTCTTTTTTCTACCACACTCATCACAAATGCTACGGTAATGTGTGACCCCATTGCGTATGTAATTTACAGCAGAAAAGTTTTTGTTACACTTACTACAAATAGGTCTAAGAATCGGCATTAAGTATTTATAGACCTTTGAAGGTACGGTAAACCAGTGTTTTCCTAATATTTTTATAAATACTTCTATGCATTTCAAGGTGGTAAACCTCATAATTTTACAATAAAGGAAAAAGAAAATGGCATTAACATCTCCAGGCGTAGAAGTATCAATTATTGATCAAAGTCAATATCTTCCAGCCCCAACTGGCTCTGTTCCATTAGTTGTACTTGCTACAGCACAGAACAAAGCTGATCCAAACGGTATTGGCGTTGCACAAGCAACAACTGCTGCAAACGCCGGAAAATTATTTGAAGTCACAAGTCAGCGTGATTTGACAACCTTATACGGTGTACCTTTCTTCTATACAACGACAAATGGTACCCCTATTCAGGGTTATGAACTCAACGAATATGGTTTATTAGCAGCTTATAGTTTATTAGGTGTAACCAATCGTTGCTATGTTTTACGTGCTGATGTTGACTTAGCAAGTTTAGTCGGTCAAACAGGTCGCCCAGTTGGTGCACCTGACAATGGTACATACTGGTTAGATGCAACAACTTCTACCTGGGGTATTTTTGAATTTGACGAAACAACTGGCCAGTTCACTGAGCAAAGTCCAGTTGTTATTACTGATTCTGTAAATCTTTCAAGTGGAGTACCTCTAGCAAGTATCGGAAGTATTGGTGACTATGCAGTAGTAGCAATTCCTGTAACTACTGTTTCAACAATTGATTCTGAGAAAACTTATTATTATAAAACTACTCAAAATGCTTGGACTCCATTAGGTTCTCCAGAATGGATGAGTGATGTTCCCACAGTAATAAGCACAGCGACTAACCCAACATTAGTGGCTGGAACATTTACGATCACACTTAGTACTGGTACTGTTCTTACTGTAACAATCACTCCAGGTAATACAATAAGTAACGTGGTTACTGCAATAAATAACTTTGGTGTTTCATATGTCAGTGCTGCTGTCCGTAATGGAAGATTGTGTATATTTTCTTCTCAAAACGGTGGTCCAGTTGGTTCTCGCTCAATTCAAATTGCTAGTGGAACTGCCGGGTTGTTAACTGCATTGGGTATCCCTGCAGGAACATATTATCAGCCTTCAGTAGCATATGGTACTTCTGCTCAAATGCCTTTGTGGACAAGCAGTCAAACAACTCCTATGCCAACTGGATCTGTCTGGATTAAAATAGGTAGTGCAGGTGGAGGCTTAAATTCTGTTCTAAGCCAATACAATTCTAGCATTGCTAGCTGGGTTGCAAAAACAGTTACAATGTCAACATCTGATGCAGCAGTTAACCTTGAACTAGATCCTACAGGCGGTCAAGCTATTCCTGCAGGAACAATTTACGGTCAGTACAATTTCGGTACACAACTACCCTCAGTCGGAACTGTTCCTGTTTACTATTGGGAAAGAGTTGCTACAGGACCTACAGTAGTAACTGGAACAAACACAAATCCAAATTTTGACAATGGACCTTATACATTCCTTGTTACTATTAGTGTTCCAAATTCATCTAGCCAGTCTTCATATACTGTTTCATTAGCTGACAATTCTAATGCAACAGATTTTGTTACTGCATGGTATGCTGCAGGTATTCCATTCACAACTGCTGCTGTAACTACTAGTGGTGCGATACAAATCACTCACACCGAGGGCGGATCAATTATAATTGATGACAACGAAAACGGGGTGTCCACTGGGCTATGTTTAGAAGCAGGGTTTGTTGCAGGTACAACCCCCGGTGTTAAATTTGGACCAAATAGTCAGCAAGTATATAATGCAGTCAGTGCCGGCGGTGGCAGTGGTTCAGGATGTACATTGACTGTTGTTAGAAATAACGGTGTTTATAACATACAAGGGACAACATTTGACAATGCAGGATCTGGATATACAGTAGGTGACACACTATACCTAGATGGTTCGGACTTGGGAGGTGTAACTGGAAATTATCCATCTGGCAACAACCTTGAAATTCGTGTTATCACTACATCAGGAGCTCCTACTAACGCGGTAACGTCTGTGGCTATTGTATCTGGTCAGGCAGTTAATAATACCACTGTTCAACTAAGTAACTGGGTAGAGTTTTCATACTTCACACCTAATGAGGGTGCTCCAGTGGCAGAACCTGCTAATAATACAAATTGGTTCTATAGCGTTACTGATGAAGTTGACATCATGGTTAACTACAACGGTAACTGGAGAGGATATAAGAATCAAAACTATGATACCAATGGATTCCCCACACCAACAGGTAGCAATGCAACTGATCCAAATGGTCCAATTGTAAGTGCAACTGCACCTACAAGCCAGAGTGATGGTACTGCACTAGTATACGGTGATCTATGGATTTCTACTGCTGATCTAGAAAATTATCCAGTTATCTATCGTTGGCAATTAGTAGACGGTGCTGATCAGTGGGTGTTACTAAACAACACAGATCAAACAAGCTCGGAAGGTATTGTGTTTGCAGATGCACGTTGGGCAACTAACGGTACAACAAGCGTAACTGATGATCCTATTCCAACAATAGTGTCATTGTTAACAAGTAACTATCTAGATTTAGATGCACCTTCTAGCGCATTGTATCCAACAGGAATGTTATTGTTTAACACACGCCGTTCAGGATATAATGTAAAACAATTCCGTTCAAATTACTTTAATACAACTAACTTCCCAGGAGCATCATTGCCCACTGAGACAAATGCTTGGGTAAGTCAGAGTGGATTACAGAGCAACGGTGCACCATATATGGGTCGTAAGGCTCAACGTGCAATGGTAGTTCAATCATTGAGAAGTGCAATTGATACTAATTTGGCAATCCGTGATGAAGATAATTTCTTCAATCTAATGGCTGCTCCAAATTATCCTGAATTGCAGCCTAACATGATTACTCTTAATAGTGATCGTGGAGAGACTGGCTTCATCATCGGTGACACTCCATTAGGTCTATCTGACAATGCAACTGCAATTCAAAATTGGGCAACCAATGCTGCAGGCGCAACAAGCACAGGTGAAGAAGGTCTTGTAAACCGTAGTTCTTACATGGGATTGTTCTATCCAAGTGGCTTGGCAACTGACCTAAGTGGTAACTTAGTAGCTGTTCCTGCATCACACATGATGCTACGTACTTTCTTACGCAATGACACTGTTGCTTATCCTTGGTTAGCAGCAGCAGGTACACGCCGTGGTATTATTGACAACGCAGCAAATATTGGCTATGTTGACAGAACAACTGGCGAATTCGTAGTCATCAAGACTCGCGTAGGTGTCCGTGATGTTCTATACACAAACTTCATCAACCCATTAGTGTTCTTCACTGGTAACGGTTTGTTGAATTATGGTAACAAGTCTAGCTTCAATAGTCAAAGCGCACTAGATAGATGCAACGTTGCAAGACTAGTTGCATATATCCGCAGACAGTTGACATTAGCAGGAAGACCATTCGTGTTTGAACCTAATGATGCATTGACAAGACAGCAAATCGCTGGTGTTATTGAGTCATTAATGGTTGATCTAGTCGCAAAACGTGGTATCTATGACTATCTAGTAGTTTGTGATGAGTCAAACAACACTCCTGCTAGAATTGATAGAAATGAATTGTGGGTAGATGTTGCAGTTGAGCCTGTCAAGGCTGCTGAATTCATCTATATACCAGTTCGTATCTTGAACACAGGTGAACTAGGCGGAGCATAATAAAAGGGGGCAAGTCCCCCTTTTACTGAGATAAATAATACATAGGAGAACTTAAAAAATGGCAACAGCCTCACAATCATTGTTCAACATGACCGTAGCGTCTGATAACGCTGGTGGAAACCAAGGCTTGTTGATGCCCAAACTACAATATCGTTTTAGAGTTAATTTCTTAAACTTTGGCGTAGATGCAGTTAATGGATTACAGTTAACAAAGCAAGTAGTAGACGTTACTCGTCCTAACCTAACATTTGCTGAAATTACATTGCCTGTATATAACTCAACATTGTATCTAGCAGGTAAGCACACCTGGGCACCAATCACTGTTAATATACGTGATGATGCTTCAGGATCTGTTTCAAAAGCAGTTGGTCAGCAATTACAGAAACAATTAGACTTTGTAGAGCAGGCTTCAGCAGCAACAGGTCAAGATTACAAGTTCCAAACAAACATTGAAATTCTTGACGGTGGCAACGGAGCAAACGCACCAATCGTATTAGAAACATGGGAACTTTATGGTTGCTTCCTACAGGTAGCTAACTATAACACTCTAAATTATGCGACAAGCGATGCAGTAACAGTATCATTAACAATTCGCTATGATAACGCAGTTCAGTCACCATTGACTTCTGGTGTTGGTACATCAGTTGGTCGTATACTTGGCGGCTCAGTCGTAACAGGTATCGGTGGCGGAACCTAATAGGGATTTAAGATCCTAAAAGGATTCTGATGCCAGGCGCAATCAAAACTTTTCTTAAGGACGTTGCCGGAGGATTCTTCGGCAACGATTACCTTAGGGATTACACTCACGCAAGTAAGACATTTAAACCTGGGTTCTATGCAAACGCACCCAAGTTTAAGTTTCTTTTCCATGTCTATTTTGAAATTAATCCAGAAGCACAGCCTAGAACATCACAGACTAATTTTGGATTATTAGTTAAATCTGTTAAGTTACCTAACTTCAGTTTTGATACACATCAATTAAATCAGTACAACAGAAAAAGAATTGTACAAACTAAAATCAAATATGATCCTATAGATATTCAATTTCATGATGATAATGATGATTCTATAGCAAATTTGTGGTACAAGTATTATACATATTATTACAAAGACGGCACAAAGCCTAAAGTAGTTTTTAAAGGCAACAGAGGCGGTGCTCCAGCATCAGATATAGTTGGAGGCGGAAATTCTGCAACTGCTACCTTAGCAAACTATAACGAAAGAACTACCTATTTAGATTCTATAACCGGCGGTGATGATTGGGGTTATATCGGAGAAACAGGCGATCCTACTAAGGGCAAAGCAACATTCTTTAAAAATATTACTATCTTTGGATTTAATCAACATAACTTTTTAGCATACACTTTAATAAATCCAATCATTACACGATTTGGTCATGATACATATGACTACGCCGAAGCCGCCGGTACTATGACTAATAGCATGACATTAGACTATGAAACAGTAGTCTATAACAGAGGAAACATGGACGGTCAAAAATCATCGGACATTGTTACTGGATTTGGTTTAGAGGCAAATTACGATAAGCGTCTAAGTCCGATAGCTACACCTGGTTCTAATTCAAATGTTTTAGGTCCTACTGGATTGATTGCAAGTGCAGGCGGCGCAATTAAAGATATGGCTGAAGGAAATCTTTTAACTGGAATAAGAACTGCCGGTGCAGCATATAACTCTGCAAAAAATATTAATCTAAAAGCCACATTAAGCGCAGAACTCAAACAAGGTATCCAAAATGCCTTGCAAGGAGCCACAAATAATACACGCTCTAAAAACTTTGATATACCTACATATGGAGCTACTGCTTCTACACAAGGTACAGCAGGTACCCCACCTGTTGCTAGATCAGCGCCGCAGGATGTAGGTACTATAAATACTGCAGGTCAACAAAATAATATTAATGGATTAGATTTGGACACAACCAATCCACAAGATAATATTAACGGATTAGACATATGACACAAATTATAGATAATAGAACATCATTAGATCAAACAATAAGAATTTTTGATAGTTTTTATGCTACCAATTTAGTAGTTGGCGCGGCACAATATGATATCGTTTTTGGATATTTTAGAGGTGTTTGTCCAACAAAAAATATAGCAGAAAACTTTACTGCTTTATTTTTCAGAGTTGCCCAAGAAGCTAATGTAGATGTATTAGAACTATTGAACGAAATCAAAGGCTTGAATAATAAATTACAAATGAATAAAGTTTTAGCCTATTATTTAAACAGTTTTAAATCAAAGACATCATTATACGGCGTTGCAAGTATACCCAAGCCTAATCAATTTGCTGCAAGAAATGTGGTTTTATAAATGGCTAAGTGGGCACAAGGCATTTATAACATTAAAAATCCTCAGAAATATGTAGGTAAACATAAGCCTAAATACCGCAGTGGTTGGGAACTTACATTCATGACCTTCTGCGATGGTAATGATAATGTAATATATTGGGCTAGTGAGGCGATGGCTATTCCATATAGGCATCCATTAACAGGTAAACCTACAAATTACATACCTGATTTTTTTGTACTATACAAAAACAAGTACGGAAAACAAATTGCAGAAGTAGTAGAAATAAAGCCCAAAAAACAAAGTATCATAGAAAGTAAAGTAGTAAGTGCAAAGGATAGGGCAGTTATTGCTATAAATCATGCTAAGTGGGCAGCAGCAATGGCATATTGCAAGTCGCAGGGCTATACTTTTCGCGTAATAACTGAAGATGACCTTTTCTACAACGGTAGAAAAAGGTAAATAAATACTTCATGACTAAGAAACTTGAAGAATTGTTTGAATTACCTCAGCCTGAAAAAGAAGCTAACGAGTCTAATTTAGAGAAGGCTGAGTATGATATAACTTCGCAAGAAGCCTACACTAACTTAGAAAAAATAGAAAATGCATTGCCCCAAGTTCGTGGGTTAGAAGCCACTGATACTGAAATGGATGAGCTTACAAGTCTTGCCACTAACAGTTATAAAGACTTAATGGATCTTGGGATGCAAGTGGATAGTCGTTTTAGTGCTGAAATATTCGGTGTTGCCGGAACAATGTTAGGTCATGCTATTACAGCAAAAACAGCTAAAATTAACAAAAAACTTAAAATGATTGAGTTGCAATTAAAGAAAGCAGCATTGGATCAAAAGCAACAGACTAAAGACGAACAAATTGAAGCTACCCCATTGGGAGAGGGTAAATCATTAGATCGTAACGAGTTGCTTAAAGCCCTGCTCAATAAAAACAGTGAATAATGATAAATAATTAATACAGGATTAAAACATGCGAAGCCTTAAACAATACATCGTAGAAAGTGTACATACATATAATTACACTATTAAAATTGCGGGTGAAGTGGATAAGAACTTCTTAGATATGTTTTCCTACAATCTAAAGAAGTTTGATCCTATCAAAATTGATACCCCAAAATCAACTCCTATTCAGAAAGACCCATATGGTTTTCCTAATATGAGTAATGTCCCTGTGACAATTATTAAATGCGAATTTAGATATCCAGCAACAGAGCCAATGATTCAACAAATTGCTCAATTGCTTGGTTATAATGTAAATGCTGTTCGTGTTGTTTCTACAAAGTATGATGACAGTATTAATACTGAACATGATGACTATGTAAATCAAATGAGCCAAGATCCATTACTAACTAAAGAAGAAATGGGAAGTGCACCAGGTGCTAAAGAAGCAAGTGATGCATACGGCAATAGTTATCTAAACAGCATTAAAGATCAAACTAAAGACGACAAAATTGATATACCATATGAAGGTAAGAAAACACCTGATAGTTTTGATCCCTTCAAGCCAGAAACATATATGGCATCAATGGGCAAAGAAAGTCCCATGTCAAAGATTACAAGACCAGCCAAACCACAAACCGGTGCTGCGTTTAACAAATAATAAGGAAATAAGAAAATGGATTTCAAATCAATGTTAAATCAACTTAGCCAGTTAAGTGAAGCAACTAAAGAAACTTCAACTGGTAAAGTACACAAAGCAGAACCAGGTGGTTATGGTCGTAAATTTGACACCGATGAAGAGGGTGATGAGAAAAAAGAAAAGAAGCCCGAAGTAAAGCGTGGTCGTGGTCGTCCTAAAAAGGGTGCCGATAGCGACACCGGCGAAGTAAAAACATACGGCGGTGCTAAAGAACTACAATCATATATGATTGGTAATTTACCAAAAGGTAAACTACCAGGCAAGGCTAGCAAGAAGCATAGCTTGAAAGAGTGGGTTCAAGAGATTGAAGAAAAGTATGTTGCTGAAGCAGAACAAGTTACAATTCAACCAGCCCAACAAAATACACAGGTTATTAAGCAAGGCACAAAGACATTAGGAACTGTAACTAATCCTCAACTAGCTGCACAAATTAAGCAATCTATTGGTAAGGGTGAAATGACCTTAGCAGGTGATCATAAGCTAGGTGAAGGTGATGAAGATTACAGTGCAAAGAAAGCCCGTGCTGGTAAAGATATTGGTAAGCCAGGTAAGCAGTTTGCCAAGATTGCTAAGGCAGCCGGTGAAAAGTACGGTAGCAAAGAGCGTGGTGAAAAAGTAGCTGGCGCCGTTCTTGCTAAATTGCGCGCCAAAACAAATGAAGGTGACATTCCTTCATCTTCAAGTATAGATACTATTGGAGCTGGTCTAGGTGCTGGTCGTAGTCAAACAACATTAGAGGCAGCAAAGCCTGACTTTATAGATTTAGATAAAGATGGTAATAAAAAAGAATCTATGAAGAAAGCAGCAGACGATGCTAAAAAAGACAAAAAGAAAGTAAATGAAAGTATGCATAAGCACACCGCAGCAAGATTATTAGGTAAGCACCATGCTCTAGCTAAAGAAGCATATAATTGCAAATATGAAGACATGGAAGAAGCAAAACAGTATCACGAAGGTTTCAAAGAAGGTCTTGATGAGTGCTACGGTCAACAACCTATCGTTGGTTTAGTAAAAGAAACTCCACCAGCAACAGTTCCTGGAATGGCAAGTCAAGCTATGCCAGCAATGGAAGATGAGATGGAAGAAGGTAACTTGTTTACCGGTAATCTAGCAAAGGCACGCGCTGCAGGTAAGTCAATGGCTGATTTAGATGGCGACGGTGACATGGAAAAGGTAACTGAGTTTGCTTTTGAAAGTTGGGAGAAAGAACTTAATTCACTACTAACTGAAAGTGAAGAAGTTACTGAAGGTATGACTGTTAGCATCAGCAAAGGTCAACAAGGTATGCCAGACTCAGTAAGTGTTTCAGCACAAGACGGTGAAGCAGATGCTTTATTAGGTCTTATTAAGCAAGCTGGTTTAGGTTTGTTCGGTGGTGAAGAATCAAATGGTTATGGTGCTCCACAGGGTGACACACCTCAACACGGTGGTGTAGATGTTGTGGGAGACCATGATGGTATGATGGCTCTAATTAAGAAAGTAACCGGCAGTGAGCCTAGTAACGGTGATTATGCTGATGAAGAAGGATCTGAAGAACACGATCATGAGCATTCCGATGAAGAAACATGTAACGAATGTGGGTATATGGAAAGCAAGTGCGAATGTGACAAAGAAATGGTTGATGAAGTAGAATCTGAAGATCAAATGACATACGAAGTCGCTGAAGATAATGCCCCTGATAGTGATGAAGCAGAAACTGCAGCCGATGAAAATGCAGAAGCTCAGGAAGATGAGGCATTAGCAAAAGCTGACAGCTTAAAAGAGTGGGCTAATCAAACAGGATCAGGACCCGGAAAAGGTACTGATGCTAGCTTTGAGCAAGATATTGAATTCATGACTAAAGTAATTGCAGGCGGTTTGAACAAGCCTAAGTCAACGGGTCAAACAACTATTCCAGTTATTGCTGGTCAAGATACCCGCATGGAAGATCCAATGGCCTGGGCAAGACTTGCTGGCATTAAGAAGTAATACTTTACTTCACAAACATACCCGGCTTAATGTCGGGTATTTTTTTGGGTATAGTGTTTGTATATTAACGATAAATACAAAATAAGGTAAAAAATAAAATGGCTCAACAGTTTATTGATTTTGGTTCATTTCCTGATGATCCAGATGCAGATGCGATTAGAACCGCGTTTCAAAAAACACAGAATAACTTTAATCAACTATTCACACAAGCCTCTTCGGGAAGCGTACAGACTATATCAAGCCCTACAGGTGGAGGCATTGACGTAAGCAGCCCAGCAGGAAATGTAGTTTTAATTGCAAATATTGCATGTGTTCAAGTGCATACTAGCACACTTTCTGTTGGTATAGGTGCCAATGGTCTTACAGATGCAACATTAACATCTTCATCTCAGGTTCTTTGGGTAGATTTACCTATCAACATTTCTAATGTTCAATCTATCAACTTACAACCTACTACAACTTTATTGTCAAATGCGCCTGCAGTAAGAATACAACAAACTTGGAATAGTGCATCAAATACATTCGTTGCTTTCTATACAAATATTACAGATACTAATAGTTCATCCGCCTCAAAACTAATTGATTTACAAGTAAATGCAGCTAGTAAATTTAGTGTTAATAAAGACGGTGACATAACAGCTAACTCAATTAGTATTACAGCATTTAGCACAGGTAATATTAGTGTAGGTAACGGTTCATTCAGTGGTAATCTTTTAGTATCTGGAAATATAACCGGCGGTAATTTAATCACTAGTGGAAATGTGTCTGCAACTGGCAATGTGTCAGGTGCAAACCTCGTTACAACAGGTAACGCTTCTATAACAGGTAATGTATCTGCAGGAAACGTTTCAGCGACATTGTTAACAGGTACATTGACGACTAATGCACAACCTAATATTACTAGTGTTGGCACATTAACATCATTATCAGTTACCGGTAATGCTAACGTCGGTAATATTGGAGCAACATTTGGTGTATTTACTAACGTGTCTGGTAACGGTTCTTCATTAAGTTCAATTACTGGCGCTAACGTAACAGGGCAGGTAGGTAATGCATTAGTTGCAGGTACGGTGTATACTGCGGCGCAGCCCAATATCACATCAGTTGGCACATTAACATCACTAACAGTAACAGGCAACATTGGTGCAGGTAATGTTAATGCTCCTACATTCGGTGATCATAATGGTACGGTTGGTGCAACAACCGCTAATACTGGTGCATTTACTACAATTAGTGCTACTGGACAAATTACTAGCACACTGGCATCAGGTACTGCCCCGTTTGTGGTAACATCAACTACACAAGTTGCTAACTTGAGTGTAGCTACAGCGGGTTCTGCAACAACAGCAGGTACAGTAACAACTAATGCACAACCCAATATTACTAGCGTCGGAACATTAACAAGTCTATCAGTATCAGGTAATATTACTGGAGCAAATTTACAAGGTTCATTGGCTAATGGTAACAGTAATATAAATATACCAAGTGCCAATGGTAATATCAATCTTAGTGCTGTGGGGAATGCTAACATAGTTGTAGTAACTGGCACAGGAGCAAATGTTACAGGTACACTTAATGTTACGGGAAATACCACCGCAGGTAATGTTATTCTAAGCGGAGCAACATCAGGGGTCTCATTGGGTGGTAGCTTTGGAACTAGGGGACAAACACTCAAATCTGATGGTAACAGTAATGCGATTTGGTCTACACAATTTTATTATGGTAACAATCCGCCGAACTTTAGTGATTTAAATTATGGAGACATATTCTTTTACATTGATGCACCAAATAATTTTCAAAGACTATATATGTGGGTTACTGATGGATCAAGTGACTACTTCTATGACTTTTTACCACCAAGCTTTTAAGGATAATTAATTATGCCATTTCCAGTAAGTCCTACAAATAATCAAATCTACAACGATGGTACTTATAATTACCGTTATAATTCTATGTTCAGATCCTGGACTAAGATAGCACAAACGGTTTCTAATATTTCATCTCCTAGTGCCAATGTTGTAACTTCAAATGGCAATGTTACGACAGGAAATGTTGCTGTTAGCCCTGCTAATATTACTGTAGGTAATACTACAGTTGCTAACAATAGTGTAACCGTAGGTAATACGACTGTTAACAATGCTAATGTTACTATTGGTAATACCGTTGTAGCAAATAATTCTGTAACAGTAGGCAATACAACTATTAATAATGCAAACATTACAATAGGCAACACAACTGTTGCTAACAATAATGTTACAGTTGGTACTACGGTTATTGGAAATACTTCAATTTCAACACCTAATATTTCAGCAAACATAACTAGTGGTAATACAAGTATTGTTCCTGTTGCAAACGGTAACGTTGCAATAAGTGTGGCTGGAACTTCTAATGTAGTTGTTGTTTCAAACACCGGTGCTAACATTAGTGGAAATGTAGCAGTAACATCAAATATTTCTGCTGCTAATATTTCTACAGGAAATATTGCTATAACAGGATCCGGTAATATTACCGGTGACTTAAATGTTACTGGTAACTTGACTTCGGGAAATGCAAATTTAGGTAACTTAGCTAAAGCTAACTTCTTTCAAGGTGATGGTAGCTTATTAACTAATGTTTCAGTAGCAGCTGGAAGCTATATTTTAAATGGTACTAGTAATGTATATGTAGATATTAATAGTAATGTAAGGACTAGTGTTGGTGGAAACGCAAATGTATTTGTAGTCACTGGTACCGGTGTTAATGTAGCGGGGACATTAAATGTAACGGGAAATGCTAATGTAGGCAACATAGGTGCTACTACTATTGTTGGAAACTTATCCGGTAATGTTACTACATCAGCACAACCTAGTATCACAAGTTTAGGCACATTAACAGGTTTAACAGTTAGTGGTACAACTAATTTAGGTGCCGTTGGTAATGTGACAATTACAGGTGGCACTGCAAATTATTTTTTGATGACAAACGGATCAGGATCTCTATCATGGAATAATGCAGCAGGAGTTCCCGCGCCCGGGTCTAACACACAAATCTTTTTTAATGACAATGGCAATTATGCTGCTAACTCAGGTTTTACATTTAACAAGACTACTGGTAATGTAAATTTACCAAGTAATTTAGTTGTAAGCAATAATGTTACTGCGACCACTTTTACCGGTGTTTTAACAACAAATGCACAGCCAAATGTTACTAGTGTTGGTACTTTAGTATCTTTAGTTCTTTCTGGAAACATCAATAGCAGCGGAAATATTATTCTAAATGCAGGTTTCGTGAATGCCGCCGGCAATGTAACTGGTGGAAATCTAACTACGGCCGGACAAGTAGTAGCTACCGGAAACATTACTGGTAACTACTTTATAGGAAATGGAAGTCAATTAACTGGTATAGATGCTACTGCAATACAAAACGGAAATGCTAATGTAAGAACTTTCAGTAATAGTAATGTAACTATCAGTGCATCAGGTAACGCTAATATCGTTGTAGTAACAGGCACAGGAGTTAATGTTGCAGGTACATTGAATGTAACCAGTAATGCTAACGTTGGTAATTTAGGAGCTACAGGCGTCGTTGCAACAACATTAGGTGGCACACTAACTACCGCAAGCCAGCCAAACATCACTGGAGTGGGTACACTAACTTCACTAGGCGTTAACGGCACAGTCACCGCAGTAAACTTCACTGCTAATACAGGTGTATTTGCCGGTAGTGGTGCTAACTTAACGACACTAAATGCAAGTAATATTTCAAGTGGTACATTAGCACAAGCAAGGCTTGCTAACGCATCATTAACTGTTAACGGCACAAGTATTACGCTTGGTGGTTCAGGGACTATTACTGCAAACACTACACAAACATTGACATTTGGTAGTTATTTGACTGGTACAAGTTTCAACGGTGGTACTGCAAATACTATCGCAGTAGATGCAACTACAACTAATACAGCAAATAAAGTTGTGGCGCGCGATGCTAATGGAAGTTTCAGTGCTAATATTATCACGGCAACATTGAGTGGTTCAGCCACAAGTGCCGGAAGTGCAACGACAGCAGGAACTGTTACAGCCAATGCTCAGCCAAACATAACTTCAGTAGGTACATTAACAACGCTTAGTGTAAACTCAAATGTAACTACACAGGTATTGATATCAAACGTGGCAACTGGCACTGCTCCAATTTTAGTATCATCAACTACTAAAGTTGCTAACTTAAATGCTGATTTACTAGATGGTTATGATGCAGCCAGTGCAGCAACAGCATCTACTATTGTTTTGCGTAGTGCTGATGCTAGTATTTTTGCTAATCTTTTCTACGGTGCTGGTAATAACTTAAGCAACATTCAAGGTGCTAACGTATCCGGCGCTGTAGCAACAGCAACCACTGCAGGCACAGTAACAACTAATGCACAGCCAAATATTACAAGTGTTGGCAGTTTAACAAGTTTAACGTCTAGTGGGAACATCACCGGTAATAATGTAATTACCGGAAAATATCTAATTAATTCAGTACAAACCGGTATCAGTGCAGCAGGAACAACTCAAGGAACTGCTACATTATTAGGTAATACAATTAATGTTGTTGGTACTGTTATATCTGGCGCAAATGGAGTTGTATTACCAAATGCTATAGCAGGCATGACATTATACATAACAAATTTAAGTGCCAATGCACTTAATGTTTTCCCGAATACAGGGGCACAGATAAATGGTGGAGGCGCAAACACAGCAATATCACATGCAGGTGGCGCAACATTGCATTACATAGCAGCCAGTAACACATTGTGGTACACAGTTGGAGCAACATACGCATAAAGGTGAAATATGATAACATTAGAATTATTAACGGCAATGTGCCCAAAAACAAAAAAAACTATATTAGAAGGTTATGTGGAACCTTTAAATACAGTAGCAGAATATTATGAGATGTTTCAGAATCCGCGCAGAGTTGCAGGATTTTTGGCACAAATAGCACATGAATCAGGTGGATTTACTGCTGTTGTAGAAAATCTTAACTATAGTGCTAAAGGATTGATGACAACATTTAAGAAATATTTTCCCACAGAAGATTTAGCAAAGCAGTATGAAAGAAAACCACAAATGATTGCTAACCGTGTTTATGCAAATCGTATGAAGAACGGCGATGAAGCAAGTGGTGATGGATTTAAGTTCAGAGGTCGCGGGTTAATTCAGTTGACTGGTCGTGATAATTACACACGATTTGCAGAAGCACTAGATATGGATCTTGACAGTACAATTGCTTATTTAGAAACACCCAATGGTGCTGTAGCAAGTGCAGGATGGTTCTGGGATAATAATAAGCTGAACCAGTTCTGCGACAAAGATGATTTCATTACATTGACAAAAAGAATCAATGGTGGCACCATTGGTTTAGCGGATAGACAACATCACTATCATTTGGCATTACAACATTTAGGCGCACATTAAAATGGCAAAGCCAGTTTGGACGACAGATTATAACCTAAGTTCTTATCCAGCCGGAGAAGAAATTAGTATTTCTTTAATTGCAAAATCTATACTACCCGCAACATCAATTGTATCATACACTTTGGCGAATGGTAGTTTACCGGCTGGCACAACTTTAAATATTAATGGATTACTAAGTGGAACTTTATCATATGTATTAAGTACTACAAAATATACATTTACAGTTTTAGCAACAGACAATTTAGGCAATTCTTCAACTAAAACCTTTGTACTAACCACTACATATAATCCAATACAACCTGTATGGGTGTCACCCTCAGGTACTGATTTAGGATCATTTATTACGAACGCACCATTAGAAGTAAGTGTTGTGGCTATTCCTGTATTGCCGGCTACTACGATTTCATACACTTTGATATCAGGAATACTTCCTTCGGGATTATCTTTTACTAATGGTACTATTACAGGTACTCCTACTACCATTAGCCAAGCTGAAACTAACAAATTAGTGGTAAGAGCAACTGATAATTTAGGTAATATCAAAGATAAAACTTTTACTATAACTATTAATGGATCTGCGACACCCAGCTTTACAACTCCCTCTGGTATTTTGTTTAGCACGAACGATAGTGTGTGGATTGAATTTCCGATAGCTTATCTAAATCCTCTAGTAGATAATCCTATTAAAATATCAGTAACACAAGGATTGTTGCCACCAGGGTTAGAAATTAATGATCAGGGCATTATTAGAGGTTACGCACAACCCCCTACAAATAATGTAACTGTACCACAAATAACGACCTCTGCTACGGCTACTTCCGCGAGTGATGTAATTACCTGTGTAAGTACAACTAATTTTTTTGCGGGCAGACCTGTGTATTTTACTGGTGCTACAGCATTTGATAACATAGAAATAGGCACCATCTATTATATTAAGAGTGTCATAGACGCAACTAGTTTTACAATAAGCACAATTCAAAATGGTGCAACATTTAATTTAAACAATGATACTGGATTTATGACTGTTGTATTGCCACCGGTATCTGTTGGGCAACCTACAATTAGAAGTTATGGTTTTAATCTAACTCTAACAAGCCCATTAGGTAACACTACACAATCCTATTCAATTACTGTAGTAAATCAAAATGCTCCTAATGGTCCTAACTTTTTACCGAACACACGCATACCAACAATTTATAATACAAGACCACCTACATACAACTTAAACGATACTGATCCATATTATGGATATTATGTTTTACCTGTTGAGGGAACATATCCTCCTTCAACACCGGCATTTATCGGTACTATAAAAAATGATAATTTCTTTGCATTTAAAATCATAGGACATGATTTTGATGGAACAGGATTGAATTATCTATTCGCTGATTTGCCTTCATTCTTAACAGGTAATTCAGAAACAGGTTGGATAACCGGTACACCTAGTTTAAGCACAGTAAACATAAATAATTTTTCTTTTAGAGTATCTGTAAACAAAATTTCTAACCCATCAATTCAGACACCTTTCTTTATATTTTCCTTTAATGTGTCTAATGAGATTAATGGTGATATTGTATGGGTATCACCAAGTAGCTTAGGAAATATTTTCAATGGATCATTAAGTATCAAATCTGTGGTTGCAGAATCTGATGTAGAATTGCAATATAGAATAATTTCAGGATCATTACCACCCAACTTAGTATTATTAAGTAACGGAGAAATTACCGGGTATACTGCATTTCAGCCAACAGACGAAATTTTACCTATAGGTGCCGAAACAGAATTTACATTTACAGTAGAGGCTTATTCACCCCAATATCCAGTTGTTAAATCAGAAAAAACATTTACTATTACTGTTGTTCAAGAATTTGATCAACCTACAGATACTCTATATATTAAGTGTGCTCCTGATATTCAGGACAGAAATATTTTAGAAAGTTTACTAACAAACTCTGAAATCTTCCCACCCAATGTGCTATATAGACCAAATGACCCTTATTTTGGTTTATCTACAAGTGTGATTTATGAACATGCATACGGTATACATGCTAGTGATGTACAAGAATATATAGCAGCCGTGACTAGAAACCATTATGACCGCAGCATAACATTGGGTGAAATTAAAACAGCTATTGCAAGAGATGAAAATGGTAGAGTAATATACGAAGTTGTATACAGTGAAATTATTGATGACTTAATCAATCCTCGGGGAATAAGTATTCCTGAAGAAATTGCTTGGCCGAGAACCATCAATTTAAATTTAGGACCATGGTATACTAGCATAACAAACATTTATACCAGCTATGTTGAAATTTTAGGTCAACAATTTTACACCAGTTTAACACCCGGTAGCGCAAACACATTGTATCCTAATAGTCTACCGAACATGCGTGACCGTGTTGGTCAAGTACTTGGGCAAGAATTTGACAGCAGAATTTTACCATTATGGATGACTAGTCAACAAGAAAATGGTAGTACTTTAGGCTACACTCCTGCATGGGTAATTTGCTATACTAAGCCTGGATATAGTACTACCGTTAAAACAAATATTGAAACAATGTGGTTGGATCCAATTGGCAATGCTTATCAACTCAATTTGATTAATTTTGCACTTGATAGATTTACTGTAGATAAGTCGTTAACTTACAACTACGATAACTTTGTCACACCGCCAAGTTGGACAGGATTACCTAGTGGAACTCCTGTACCATCACCCATTGATAGCAAAGATTTTTATGTATTGTTCCCCCGTAAAACTATTTTACCCGATCAGACACAATACTAAATATAATACGGAATTAAATTATGAGTACAATTAACACAAACGGAATTGATGTAAATTATCCAGTGCCCGGACAAAATAATAGTTCACAGGGCTTTAGAAATAATTTTGCCGCCATCAAAACAAATTTAGATGCAGCAGGAAATGAAATTTCTGATTTACAGAATAAAGTAGTTCTTAAATCAGCATTGGCTAATGCTGCATTGAATAATGATATGGCCAATACACTGATCAGTAATGCATCCACACGCAGTTTCAGAGCCACAACTTATAATTTGGGAAACAATCTTTCCGGTACAGTTTTAATAGATGCATCATTGGGTGATGTTCAATATGGTACAGTAGCAGAAGATGTAGTAATTCAGTTCGGCGGATGGTCCCCAGTAGCTACTCAAGGTGGCATAAAATTAGAATTAGCAGTTAGCAATGCTAATGCATCAATCACTTTCCCAAGTGAAGTTGTTTGTACAAACAATAACTTTGGTGCTACTACCTTAGAAAATTTCACTAATGCTGCTAATGCAGCCGTGATTACTACTCCATATGGAGTCTCACAATTAAATTATCAACTTAATTCTAATGATTGCGGTGATACAATTGTTATATCCCCGACAAACAGACCTCGTATAACAACTCAGATTCAAAATAGAACTCCTTCCCCAACAGGATTTAAGGGGGATGTAGCTGGAACTGTCGCTGTTGATGCGGACTATTTGTATGTATGCACCGGCACATATGATGCTACCACTACATTAAAGTCCGGAGCAAATACGATTTACGGCAACGTTACCAATCATTTAACAGCTAGTGGAACTGCTAGCTCAATAACAGGAACAGTTTTAACTGTTGGTGGCACAGTAACTGGTACATTCTTAGTAGGAATGTTCTTAACTGGTACTGGTGTCACAGCCGGCACATATATTACATCATTGGGTTCAGGTTCAGGTGGTGCAGGAACATATAACATCAGCACAAGCCAAACAGTAGGTTCAACTACAATCACAGGTACCGCTGATTTAATTCAATTAGATAATACAACTAGTTTAAGTGTCAACGATCCTATTATCTTTACCGGAGATGCATTTACATCTAATGCTTTTGGAAACATTACCCAAAATCAAGTTTATTATGTTAAAACTTTGAATACGCCAGTATCGGGTGTTATTTCTATAAGTGATACTAGAACAGCAGGCGTAGCCGGAAATGTAGTTACTCTAACTAATGAGAATTATCCAAATGCAAACGTTGCTATAACTGCAACTGCGTACAACGGCACAGATATCTGGAAAAGAATTAGCTTAAGTTCTTGGTAATAAATATTTAGGATGCAACATCCTTTTGTACATAGTTTAGACGATAAATCGTTAGAAGAACTTCAAGAAACCATTGGTCAGCTTACGGGTAAATTGACTTTTGCCTATAGGACAGCCAATGGTCCTCTTATTCATCAACTGAATATGGTTTTAGAAAGTTATAAAACTGAGTACAACAAAAAAATGGATGCGTTGATTAAAAAGCAAAACATTCAAACCAAAATCAATATTGAAAAAGACAACAAATGACAGCTTTAGTATCTAAAAAATTCTCTTTTAATTCTGCCATTCATTTTGAAAACACATTTATAATCAATACTTATGATATTGACTTGTTGATGGAAGTATACACTGAAGAAATGGAAGAACAAACAATTAGTTTGGAACGCATTAAATTTATATTTGATGAATGTTTTGAAAATGTGTTGTTTATATCTTTACATGAAGATAAATCTATCATTGAGAATTATATAAAAGCAGGCTTAAAAATATCAACATTGCCTGAGGATCCATACGATCAAGTTGTTGCGTGTGTTCTAATGAAAAAAATTGATAGCATCTGTGAAGATAGATTAAAGGTTAAAAATATTACTATTCTTAGTAAAATTTGCGAAGGGGTAGAATTTCATATCTCAGCAGAAGAAGAATCAGACATATTTTATATGACCGATTCTTGGTGGTTTTCTACGAAACCCATTGTTAGTGATTGGGTAAAGAAAACTACCAAAAAGGAAAAAATTGTCCATTTAAACAAAACAGATGTAGATTGGCATGACATTGGATTGAATTGGCCAGGGAAACCCAAAAAGAATAAAAATCAAGATGTGGTCATACTGAGTTTGGATAAAGAATAGTTGACACCAGTAGTTGGTATGCTTTATAATATCTAAATGCGCCAAGATATTTATGGTCAGAAGATTTATTCTGAAACAGACTTATGCGAATTCTATCTAAAGAATCCTGAAATTTCTTTGTCCAAAGTTTTGGCTGACAAAGAAATTTTGTTTGACGAATCTTTAGATTTGTCAGACATTCCCCAAATTGAACAATACATTCCAACTAACCTGTCTGTTGAGGATTTTGATTTGGCACTACAAAGACAGTGGCTCATGCCCGAACAGTATAAACAATTGGATATAGCCAAATATGTTTTAGATTTGTGTACTACAGAAGTTGAATTGCAACGGGTGGGTCAAGAACTTTTGTTGTATCAAGAACGGGATATGTTTGACCTACTAAGGTATCTTAAATTTTTAGTAGATACGATGCGACAACATAATATTGTTTGGGGAGTAGGACGAGGTAGTAGCGTGGCAAGTTATGTCTTGTATCTCTTGGGAGTACACAAAATCAATTCAATATTCTATGATTTGTCAATTGACGAGTTTTTGAAGTAAATACATTTTTAAGGAGATTATTATGGTTATTCGCAGAACAGCATTGGGTAAACCTTTTGATATGTCGGCACTGGTTACAAAAAATGACAAAACTAGGGCTGTTGGAAATATGAAGGTTAACGCCCGCGGAGACACGATTGATAGTAATGGCAGAATCATTCAGCCCGTTACTTCAAAGGTTAACAAAAACTATTCTAAGACTGTGGGTAATAGAACAGCTAATCCAGTTAGAGCAGTCGCCGATAAAATTCAACCTGAACCAATCCAGGAACAGATTGTGTTAGCTGAACTACCCAAAGAAGAAGAATTAACCCAAGAAGAAATAGAACTTATTGCTGAAATGGAAGATGATTTTGAAGTAGAAGAAATCAAAAAGGCCAGCAATAAAGAGGAAGAGTAATGGAAGATAAAAAGTTAGCCTACGCAGCGCACAAAATCAAAAAGTTGTATCCATTAAATGATACTATCATTGTATCTGATATGACATTTGATGAACGTATTAGTAATGGTGGCATCGTATTGTTAAATGATGATATGAAAAGTTCAGGCATTCGTCCAAGATGGGCAAAGGTATATGCTATTGGACCCGAACAAAAGGACATACAGGTTGGGCAATATATCCTAATCAGTCACGGTCGTTGGACAAGAGGGATTAAAATAGAAGATGACGAGGGTGAAAAAGTTATCCGTAAAGTTGATAACAATGAAGTACTCATGGTGAGTGATGAACCCGTCAATGATCATACAATGAGTGATAAGGTATATTAAAATGGCAACTTGGAAAGTAGAACCAACCTGGAAGAAGTCAGTAGTTGAACGCAACTACTTGACCAAAGATGACAATACTATTATGGTTGAAACAGGTTGGCGCTGGGGTGAATTTTATGTTTACACTGACGATGACAATCCTCCCAAAATTGAAGCAGGGGTAGATATCTATAACTGCGGATATGAAAGCGAACTAATTGAAACTACCGACGGTTGTTGGGAAGACCATGATCTGGATGATTGTGACGAAGAAACACAAGAATGGCTTGAAGAATTCTTTGATGAAGGTAACAGTTGGTTAGACCTTGAATGTGATCATGGCTGGACACAAGATGAATGTGAAATGATCATTGATTGCGATTTAGAAATCACAAGAATCAATGATGATGGCACAGAAGGTGAAAGTTTCACAACAGGCGAACACGAAGAAACTACGGAAATTAGTTCAGTTGAACTAAAGCCCGGCGCAGCTTGGCCTTTTGAGAATGCTACCGAACCTACACAATACGCAGAATTCAAATGTGAAAGTTGCGATTTTGTAACTGATGACATTATGGAGTTAGTTGAGAATCCTGACGAAGATAGTGAGGGTGCTTTTGTATGTCCTAAGTGCGGAGGAAAGGTAGATTTGCAATGAGTTTTTTCAAAAAATGGTTCGCTAAAATGTGTCGTGAGGCATGGGAAGATGCTAATCAACTAGAGAAAGATGTAACACCCAGATTAGCAACTGTATCAGAGCGGTCACTAAGCACTCACGGCATGAATTTTAGTGTTTATCGTGCTGACGGTGGATTCGTTATTGAAACTCGCCAATATGACAGAAAGCGTGATGAAAATAACATGAATCTACATATTATTACTGATGATAAGGACCTTGGTTCTGAAATTGGAAAAATTATTACATATCAAAATTTAAGGAGTTAAACTATGTTTTACACTGAAGCTATTCCAGCATATAGAAATGCTGAACAAATCAATACAGCAATGGCAAGAGTATATCAACACATGAGCCTTGCTGTTCTTGTAAGTATGTTTGTAAGTTATTTTGTTGGAACTACTCCAGCATTGCTAGAATTTTTCTTTACAGGTTGGCTAAAGTGGGTTGTTATTTTTCTACCACTGGTTGCAATCTTTGGTATCTCAGTGGCACTTAACGCTAATCCTCCAAAATCAATAGCACAACTAATGCTATACGGTTTTGCGGCATTAATGGGACTTAGCTTTGCTACAATCTTTGCTGTCTATAAAATGGGTAGCATCTTTACAGCATTCATGGGTGCTGCCGTATTATTTGGAGTCATGAGTTTATATGGGTACTTTACTAAGAGCAACCTTGATAGTCTTGGCAAGTTTATGTTTGTTGGTCTCATTGCCATTATTATTGCATCTATCATTAATATTTT
>Ga0129333_10000248_pt1 | contig 40107 bp, 32 predicted proteins | sample CPB6_08_DNA_FD_94474 | JGI IMG/M metagenome (GOLD analysis project Ga0129333, IMG submission 94474) | Freshwater to marine salinity gradient microbial communities from Chesapeake Bay, USA - CPBay_Sum_0.6_0.8_DNA | ecosystem: Environmental > Aquatic > Marine > Coastal | place: USA: Chesapeake... | reverse complement strand
GCCTAACTGCTTTTCTATAGTTCGCCTACCCTTGATATCCTCTTCTATAACAGCTTTAGCTCTTCCAAGTTTGTCTAGTAGCAGCTCACCTAAAAGAGAAGTTTTAATTTTGAATACCAAAGACCACCTTAGCGAACATATCATGTCACTAAGCTCTTCTTTGGAGTTAGTGAAATAGATAGCGCTTACTGGCGGTAGGTCTAGAACTTTATTTAATAAATCTTTACCTTCTAATTTAATAAGTGTCATTTCATTCAGTGTTTAATCAGCTAGTTTTACTAGCGGCAATTTATATACTATTTCTTATCTTTGTTGAAGTGCTTCTTACTGAGCTTTATCTCATTAGTAGCTTTCTTCTTGGTTCTAGCTTTTGGGGAATGAATCTTGCCAGAAATATCAGATAGAGATTCTCTAATACCATCATGCTTAACTAATTCCATGAACTCATCAAACATCTTATCAATAGCATCTGACTTAGAGGGCATAGGTTTACCTCTTCTAGTTAGCTCTGCAGCTCTCTCATCTAAGCCTAGATTCTTATTGATACTATCAGCTTTTTCAGCAGGAATATTAGAAAGAAAATCTATATCTTTATCTTCAATTTCTCTTTCAGCTTCAGCTGCTAGAGTAATTTCATAGGATAACTTTAATAACTCAAATGGCATATTTTCAATGATTTCAACACCATTTAGTGGATCTTCAGCCATAGCTACATAGTAAATAGCAGCAAATGGAATACTGCACATAAACTTCTTTCCAGAAAAGGAAAGATCCACAGTAACTTTATCTTCACCAATTTCAAATACTGTTGTATCGAACTTATGACTCAGATTTAACTTAACTTGAATACTATTCTTCAAATAGTCTGGAAGAACTGTACCTTCGATATTGCTATCAACAGCAATAAGAATTTTACCTTGTTCTAAATAATTATTTAGTAACTCTTTAACATTTATTGTAGTAGTCATACTAGTTTATATATCCTGTGTTTTTGTTGTTTTATCTATTTACCTATTAGTATGAATCTGCCATATTCGGCTTCTCCATACCTGATACCATCACTAACAACTGACCCCCAGCTTTTATTGCAGGGTACTTTACTTGTTGTAGATAACCATATGAGGTTTCTTGAGGGTATTCTGTTATCTTCGGTGGGATTATAGCACTCACCATCGGTAGCATATATAAGCAAATCAGCTTTGCCCTCTAGGGTGTAAGCTCCATTTCTTATGCTACCATCTTTAACTAGCTTAAAGACTTCGTTAAAATCTGTACCACCTCTACCAGCCACATTCCTATCCCCTACCTTAGTGTCTGCTAGATTGTACACCTTATGCACTTGAGTGTCCGCCTCAATAACTGTTACAGTTACTGTCTTATCTCTGGCAAGCTCATCTAGCTCAGCCATTATAAGCTGAATGTCATCGTTACATACAGAGCCAGAAGTGTCTACGGCAAACACAATATTATACTGAGGATTTTTCTTCTTACCTGGAAACTGGCTAGTCCTGAAAGAACTACCTAGATCAGCATAGTTTCTCTTAGGCTTAACAATTGTCCTATCCTTCTCAGCAGGTCTAGAGGACTTGCAGAATCTCTGCAATACATCCTGCCATCTTACAGAAGGCTTCTTGTATATAGAGTCAAATAGCTCTTGCATACCACCAGCTACATCACCCTTAGACCTCTTTCTATCTTCTATAGCTTTACCTAACTTTTCTCCTGCCTGCATTTCCAAATCTTGCGCAACCTCTGCTGCGCTTCTATCTGCAGGTACTGAATCTTCCCTCATAGATTCCTCAGCATTTTGCAGATTATTGCTTTCTGCACCTAGCTTTTCGAGTATCTCTTTTGGTATATTCTTCAGTATTCTCAGCTTACCAGAGCCTAGCTTATTACCACTCTGCTGAGGGGAGCTACAGCCGCCTTCACAATCATTTTCCTCTTGGTCACCGCTATCATTCTCCTCCCCATCCCCATCGCAATTACCTGACAAAGCTTTAGTGATTAAATCTTCAATCTCTTCCTTTGTCATATCAGAAGATTCCTGCAGCTTTTTCATTAGATCTTCTACATCAATATCCTCTATCTTAGAAGCTAATTCATATACATAATATTCCAAGCTTCTACCTACCTCTAGACCAATATCAGAGGGGTGTATACCTGCATAGCTAGACTTACCAGAAGGCATCATCTTACCTACTTTTGTTTTTAGGTCATCAGTAGTGAATAGCCTTAGACTATCAATAAGCCAAGAATTAACTGCATAATCTGCAGCTTGATGAACAACTTGCTTATACTTGAATAGTAATTCTTTATCTTCAATAGCTTCAAAGAATCTAAGCATTCTAGCTGTATGACCTAGCGATAAATGAGCCATCTCATGGCACAATACAATACTTGTACCAAATAGATCTAGCTCTTCTACCATGCTTGGGTTATACTGTAATAGGTAATGCCCATTACTAATACTAACACACATTGTAGGAATAGATTTATTCTCTACTATCTTTAGGCCTGCACAGATGTTAGCAAACACTGCAATAGTGCTGTTACTGTGGGTCATTAGGTTAGCTAGATAGAGTCGAAAGTTCTTCTCTATCTCTATCTTTACTGTAAGATTAGGTACAGTAAAATTTCTTCTCATACTCATAATAGAGGTGTGTCTCCTATGTTGGATCAAAATACCGATATAACTTTCCATGTATTACACAGAATTGTTTCTGAATCTCCTAGAATAGCTGAGCATGTTAAGACTGCCAGTGTTGGGGAAGAAGTCAGAAATACCTTATCTAAGCACGCATTTGCAGATCCTGATAATAGGCTTTACCCTATACATACGAAAGCAGACGCGATACTGTCTAAAGCTTATACCACAAAAATGGCAAATATTGCGAGCCATGTAGTTAATGCAATAGACAATGCTCTTGATATATACAACGTTGATAGATCTATATTTCAAGCTAGAAAAGTTACTAAAGTGGCTTCACAACGTGAGCCAGATTATTTATTAGAAGACAGAAAGCAACTTCCTATTAGAAGCAGATCTGATATTAAATTAGCTCAAGAAAGACTTCTATCTGTTAAGTCTAAACTTAAACCCACTGAACTAGTTTCTGCTGCAGTTAAGTTAACTAAACATGCAGCAGTACATAACGAAGATGTTAGTTCAGATATATTACAGTTAGCTGGTGTTACTAAATGCGATACTGAAAAAACAGCTTCTTGGATAGATGCGAGAAGCTATGCAACTAGTAATGAAAAGCTGGCTTCGGCATATAGATGGCTAGCTAAGACTGTATCTAATTTACCAGGTAGTACTAGCAGAGAAGATTTAGTTAAGATAGCCGAAACACTAGACAAATTAGATTCTCAAGCTAATATAAAAAGATACTACGGCAAGTCTTTACCCGACCCTGTATCAACTGTATTTAGTACTAAAACAGCTATGGAAAATACTATAGATCTTGGAGGTAAAGAAGTACCATTAACCAAGTTACTAGCTGTGGATCCAAATGTCTTTGGTGATATCTTAGGCCAAGATGTTAAGCAAGAAATCTGCGATTCTTCTGGTCAGTTAGATGAGAGAAAAATGGGAGAAGTATTTGCTACCTTGCCAAAAGACATGAAGGACTTACTAGTACAAAAGCTAGGTTTGTAAATGGAATCCAAATTAAACGAATACAAAAATGTAGATTACGCTAGACAGTTATTATCTTCTTCTAACTTTGTAGCAGCTACACCTTTATTAATAGCTGCAGATATAGTTACTAATGGTGGTGCCTTAACTTGGGAATACGAAACTATATTTGATGAGCTAGAAGACAATAAGTGCCTACCAACAGATCAAAACAGAGATAAGTTAATGGCCTCTATATCTGCTCTACATAACCCAGCTTTTTTATGGGATGCTGGGGTGTTTAAAAGTATGTGCCAATCCCTAAACGGTAGCATAGCTGCAACACATATATGGGAGCAGCTATCTCCAGCTAAAGTATCTTACGCAATGGATGAGATAGATGCTTTACACGATGAGTATCAAGGTGCTAAAGATTTATCCCCACTATATTCAGACTCTCCGCTAATATACATGGGAGCCACCTGCGCAATAAATGGCTTTATTCGCCCACCTAAAAAAATGGATGCGTGCGAAAAGGTATATCATAGGTTTTTCAACCTAAGAGAGCCTGATTTAAGAACTGAAGTTGCCAGTAGTCTGGAAACTAGAAAACATCAAGAAGTAGAAGCCTACTGTAATAGCTTAGCTAATATACGTAGAGAACAACTTAAGAATCTAAGGTCTAATTAGTTCTTTCCTACTCTAGTAATATTCTTGATCTTCTGAAGAATTTTTGACCAGGATTTTTGCTTCTGAAATTCAGAGTACAAATTACCAAAGTATGTAGCAGATTCTCCTCTGTTTTGTCTCTCAAGTTCATTGTTAAACAACACCGCAGATTCTTCTGGCAAGCAATCCCAGAATTTAACAATGCTTGATGCAGCAATATCTGGCATCACTTTATGAAGAGAAATAGCTATAGCTACTGATCTAACTACCTCATTTAGAATATCGCCTCTACCATCTGAGATTATCTTATCAATAGTAGCTTTCTGAGTGTCAAAGGACTTAATAAGATCTATAGTGTTAACTCTATATTCGGTGTTAATAATAAAGCTAACTAGATCCCTGCTTGTGTCAAAGCCAATCATACCTGACAAAGCAATAGTACTAAGATGGTTTGAATTTACATCTAGGTACTTTGCTACTGATTCCCAAGCTGCTGGGTTAGCATATACTTTACCAGCGGCTCTAGCTTCATAGCCAATTAAGCAATCAGGTTTGGATTCAATATATTCAACAACATGCTTGTTTAGTCCTTTGTCTCTAGCATATCTTGACCAGCTGAGAGCATCAGTCTCAAGCCACATGTGCACTAATCTGCGTCGCCATGCTGGATCGGAGATAATATCATTAACTGAATATTCTCCATCATCAGGGTTACAAGCACAGACGATATCCACATTAGACCCTAGCTCTACATTACCTACTTTACGTTCTGAAATAACTGCAAAGATAGCATTCAAGGTAGCTTTATCTGCTCTAGTAATTTCGTCAAAGAACAGTACAGCACCTTCTTTAGATGTAATAGCATTGTATACCTGTTCAGGAGGAAGCATATCAAAATACTTAACATTACCTTCACCTCTGAAAGGAATACCCATATCTGTCTCTGACATGTGAGAGCAGATAAATGTATAAATAGGCTTATTTAGCATCTTAGCTAACTGAGACATACTAGCTGTTTTACCAATACCAGCTTCGCCATGTAAGCATGGTACCTTACCTGTCTTTAAGATTCTCATAACTTCTGGGATACAAACAGAGATGTTTGTAGTTGGTATCCCTAGCTTATCTGCAAAACTTTGCTTATTGTTGTTTAATGACATAGATTCCTCTAGTTTGTTTGTTTATTTTTTAGGTGACTTATGATAGACCCTATTTCTTTATCTAGAAAGCAGTTAGCAGAGTCTCTACTAACGCTTGATGGTAAGCAGTTCAGCTTACACGAATATCCTTTTTACGATGCTCTGTATGAAGGCATATGGCCTCAAACATTGCTTATGTGCGGCAGACAAGTCGGTAAGTCCGTATCTGCAGCTAGCTTCTCCGTATGCGAAGCTATAGCTATACCTCATTTTAAATCTTTATACCTTAGTCCCAGTTCTAAGCAGACTAGCACTTTTAGTAATACACGTATATCTAAACTAATTAGACATTCACCTCTCCTAAAGCAGATGATGGGAGACGTTATCAATGATAATGTATTTTTAAAAGTGCTAGGCAATGGTTCTGAATTACTGTTTAACTATGCCCAAGATGACCCAGACAGAGTACGTGGTATCTCTGCAGATAGGGTCATTTACGATGAGGTTCAAGATATTAACTACGAAGCTGTTGTTCCTGTAGTTAATGAGTGCATGTCTAATTCTCCTTACGGTTACATAACGTACATGGGTACGCCTAAAACCCAAGAGAATACCATAGAATACCTATGGCAGCATAGCACTCAATCTGAGTGGTGTATTAAATGTGATGCGTGTAGTAAATACTCGTTTTATAGGGACGACAGAGGCATCGGTAAAGATGCTCTCCTATGCTTACATTGTAGTAAGCACGTTAATCCTCGTAATGGGATCTGGGTTGATATGAAGTCACCCGAGTCGTCTATAGTACAAGCATTTCACGTACCACAAGTTATACTACCAGCTAATCAAGAACCACATCGCTGGAAGAGAATAGTTGATAAAAAGAACACTTATTCTGATTCTAAGTTTAAGAATGAAGTAATGGGAGTATCTGATTCCATAGGCTCTAGATTAATTTCATTAGACGAGCTTAAAGCTAGCTGTGTATCTAATATAAAGCCTATGGGTTTTATCTGTGCAGGAGTTGACTGGTCTGGAGGTGGAACGCAGGGTTTATCCAGAACAGTACTAACCATTATGTCTCTACATCCAGGATCTAAGTTTACCTTTGTAGATTACAAGATTTACAGCGACATAAACCCCGTAGATGCAGTTGACTCAATAGCTAATGAAATAACTAGACACAATGTTACTCTAGTAATCGGAGACGCCGGAGAAGGCGCCTTAGCCAACTCTTTGCTAAGAACCAAGCTAGAAGGAAAACCGCTTTACCAGCTCCAATACGGATCGCAAAACAAACCACTAACTTGGAATAACGTAGATAGGTATACAGCCGATAGAACCACATTAATAGATTGCTTCTTTCATACAATAAAAAAAGGCGGAATAGAATTTCCGCCTTACGAGAAAATGAAATTATGCTTTGAAGATTACCTAGCGGAGTACGAGGAAGTAACTCAGTCAGGTAAAAAAGTTTGGAGGCACTCTCCAAACTCTCCAGACGACTGCCTGCATTCTTCTGTGTTTGCATGGGTCGCCTGTAAAATATTATCTCATGATCTAACTTTTTATTGATTATTATTAAAGAAGTCTTCTTCTATACCTGAGATAACATTATTTAATATATCTCTAGCAGATTGTGTAAGCTCATCTGCTTTAGCTAGTAACTCATTAATACCTAGGATATCTCTCACCTTATCCTCATGTTCTCTATAAGCATCAAGAGCCTCATTGATAATAATGTAGGCCTTTGGTGTATTTAGGGGATAATCCCTAACCGCATCACCTGCCGGAGAACTTAACTCTACCCTGTACACTGCATCAAAAGGGAATATACCGCTGAAAGAATTTCCCTTTCTATCTGTACCATTGATGTACAGATTAACAATATCCATTCTGAATTTAGCTGCATCACTATTGTCTAACTTTAGAACAATACTGTCTTGGCCATCCTCAGTAACAATGTCATGCATTGCATCTTCATGTAGTAAATTCAGGCTAACTGATACAGTACCTTGATCTAAGAACTCACTTAGTAGTTCTGGAGTTGGTAATCTTTCTCGCATCTTAATCCTTGCTATTGAAAATGTAACTTCTTCTAACTCTAGCTAACAAATCAGCTAAGCCTAGCTTATTAGCTAATACCACAACCCCAGTAGGATCTTCAATTACTTCCGGAAACATAGACTTAATCTCTGTTCTAAGTTGCTTGAAATCTTCTTCTCGCTGAATAGCTAACCATACATCTGACTCTGTAATCCTTGGAGTAGCAGGTGTCTTTTGCTTAATCTTGGTTTCCATAACTTCTTCCTCTTTAACTTCTACTACTAGCTCTGGCTTTTGATCTGCCTTTACCTCGATAGTAGGTTCTTCTTGTACCTGTGCTGGCTCAATGGTAGTTGACTTTAATCTTTTAGTTCTCAAGAACCATTCAGCATTATTACCTAGACAATCAATTAATGCAAGAGATCGTCTATTTAACTCTGGTTCTTCTTCATAAGAAGAGAAGAAGAACGAACTTAAGCCCCTATTGATTCTTTCGATGTACTCAAGGGGCTCAACATGTCTTTGGGCTGGTTGTCTTCTAGATATTAAACTTTCATCTAGCAACCCAAAGATAGCAGCTAGCAAAAACCGCATATCTCTATTTTTAGCCTTGTTGCTTTTATTGCTGGAAATAACTGATTCTATTGCCTCAATATTTTGTGAAGCAATAGCTATGCGTCTATCAAATTCCTCAGATGAGTAAGGAACATATGTAACTTTATTAGAATATTTTCTAGCCATGGATAATCCTCATGTTTGTAAAGTAATAACTATATAACTAACTACCTAGCGAAAGCCTAGGCCTAACTATAGTGCGTATGCACAAGTAAATTAATATACAAGGAGCCCAGCTGGTTAAGAGCTTTAGTACTAGTTCTTGGTAATTCCATACAGGTTAAACAGCCCCATAGGGGCTTACAAACCTGTGGGGAAGTCCAAGAATAGTCTAAGCTCATAACCAGCAGGGCTGCGAGAATAATATGTATAACATACTGTCTATAGTTAATTGAGCTTAGCTCAATATTGATTGCTCCATAGCAAATAGTAAGGCGCAAGCAAACTGATTTAAGTATCTCGGCACTAATGAAACAAGGTAGTGCGTTCTCAGGTACCAGCCTGAAACGGCAGGTACCTGGTAGTACTAGTTGATTTTTCTTTTCAGAAATTTAGTTACTATAGATAATCTATAGCTTAATTCTGCCGAGATACTAACTGTATCATAACTTTAAGCTTCACACAATAAGTAATAATATCTAGTGACAAAGCCTTGTTCTTTAGGTCGAGGCTGCCCTGTCCCACTAGGTATTGTACATACATATACTAAGTAGTTTGGCAGTATAATACTGCCCATATCTGTGTAGCTTACTAGATACTTGTAGAAGACTTGAAGATTTAGGGAAGCGTCGGTAGCGGTTTTGAGTTGCGTGCCTGATGTCGAGAGTGTAACGAAACGACTTAGGCTGCATTTCAAATCGCTCTCGACGCTTCCGCGAATCTAAGTTTATCACCTAACGGTAATATTAGTACGCTTGAGTTTATCAAGCAGTATTCTATCTAGCTTAATAACTATACCTAGTAGGTACTATAGGAATATAATACATTAGATCCGCGCTCTTCGGCTGGGAAGTGAGGTCTATCTGGGTTTAGACTAAAGACGCGTAGAGTCTTGGTCTAAACCAGTAGCCACTACTTCCTGGGCCGAAGCACGGGGATGAAGTATTATTGTGTATTCTTCAGAATACTTAGTACGTTGATATTATACCAACATATTTCTACCTACATTAACTTTTAACTAAGTGCACTTTATGAAATAGTAAATATAAGTGCTGAGCAGTAGAACTGGAAGTGCATTTGTCATATGTCTGGAGAAATGGCGTAGCCGTGTAGCCAGACAGATGACAGAAGCTTTCCGGGTTCTGCAGAACAGCACCTTATTTAGTATTGCTACATATATCTTAAGTGAGCTAGCTTTAAGCTAGCTAATAGCTGCACCTAGTAATACCTAGCTAAGTACCAGTAGTTACGTTATGCTATTTAGCTAGAAATAAGCTGAATTGCATGACATTTATCTATCTGTGTATATAGTACTCTTTTATAGTAAAAGACAGTAACTACTTAGCTACCTAATAGCAGGGGAGCATTAGGTATTATCTTATAACAGATAAACGCATATTTTTGCGTTATTCTGCTTCTCCATATGACCTACCTATTTTTATATCGTATGGCATATTAACTGGAAGCTGCGGGAAGTTGCTAGCTATAAAGGTATCGATATTATCTTTCAAGAACGCCTTTAGATTATCTATCTCTGTCTTAGGCATTTCCAAAACAATTGAGTCATGCACTGTTAGTACAAGTCTACCTCGTATCTTATGTATGTTCTTATGTAAATGGTTTATTATTCTTAGAACAATTTCAGCACAAAAACTCTGAACCAAATAGTTAATACCTTGCCTATGATTTCTACTCTCGAATTGCCCACCCATCTGCGCTAGCGGAAATCTCCTAACTCTACCTGTAGGAGTCCTAAGCAATCCTTCCCTAGTTACCTGTAATTTAGTAGCATCAATGTATTCTTTTATCTTAGGAAATCTAGAAAAGAATGTAACCATTAAGGTATCTGCTTCGCTAATATCTATGCTAAGCCTGTCTGACAAACCAACATTAGATATGCCGTATATTAAGCCAAACACAATTGTCTTAGCTTTCTGCCTCATCTGGTGGTATCTGTCATCAGTTTTTCTTAGCTTATTAACTGTATCATAATCTTCGTTAAATATTACCGAGGCAATCCAAGAATGTATGTCTAGATTCTTTTCTAAGGCACCAATAAGAGAAGTGTCTTTTACATACGCAGTTAACCCGCGTATCTCTGCCCCAGAAAAGTCAATATCCACCATAACAAGTTCCTCACCATACTGCCATTTGTATTTATTTCTTAGATGCTCTTCGTACCCACCTGATTTAGTGCAAGTAGGTACAAAGGCTTGTTTAATACTCATACCAGCTATGCTACTTGTTACATTCTGTAGATTAGGACTACTAGAACTAGCTCTACCTGTAGCCGTGCCATTGAGATGTATGGCACCGTGTATTCTATTATCATAAGAACTCAAGTCTAGAAAAGCTCCTACATAAGTAGACTTAGCTTTGGCTATATCTCTATAGTCTACTATAAGGCTAGCTACTGGGTTTCCCATCTCTTTGTATTTATCCATAGTTTCTTTATCAGTACTAGCATCTCCGCCATCAGTAGACTTTACTTTTGGTAAGCCATACCCACCTATGAATATATTAGATAGCTCTTTATTGCTAGACAAAGCGCTAACGTCATAGTCTTTATTTAAGTCCTGCTTTAGCTTCTCTAGGATTTGAGTTTCAAGCTCTTGCTCTTTTATAGTTAGTCTAGTTAGATTTTTAGCTAGAAACTCTCTATCTATTCTTACACCCTCTACTTGCATTTCGCTTAGAACTTCAGTTAATGGTATGTAGTGAGAGTTCATTAGTTTAATAAGAGGAGGTCTATTCTCTAGAGCGGCTTTCTTTATAGGATCTTCTTTAACACAGTCTATTCTTTGTTTATTAGATATACGCCAAGTTAGATCTGCATCTATAGCAGCATAGGGTAGCATCACTGATATATCAACATCTTCAAAGGTTACCGCCTCTAGTCTTGGATCCCCAGCATCCTTAGCTGCATTATCTAACTTATTAAACCAAGACTTTATATTATCTTTACCTATCTTTGTTTCTTCTTTAGCTGTGTCATTCCAGTTAGAGAATATATCAACAGCTACTTCAATAGCTTTCTTTTCTACTTCTGGAGTTTTCTTAAGTCTTGCTTTAGCTTTGAGAGACTTTATAGTAGCTTCTATGTCAGGGTACTTATCTATAATTAACCCTGCATGTATAGGTGAATTATCAAATAACTCAATACCATAACACTCATTAGGATTTCTAGACATATAGCTAGCTATTTCTAAGTCCAGCTTAGACTTTCTAGCTTCGTCTAGTAGGCCATGTAGTTTTTCCTCATAGCCTACTAAGCTTGGATAGCTTTCTGTTACTACTTCTTTTAGTGAGTAAAACCCCTTCTTATCCTCATGTAACATATGCTCGCCAAGCATGCCATCCCATTTCGTGTTATTTATAGGCCCCCTAGCTATAAGATCTTGTATAGTAATACCGCTTATGCTTTCAAATTTTAGCTGATACTCTTTACCTTTAGATTCGCATAGCTCAACTATTCTTTGTGTTAAACAAAATCTAGCCATGCCATAGTCGTATTTATAGTTCCACCAGCACTTTGGATGTGGGCTATTAAGTAGCTTAACTACATACGGAACTATATCTTCGAATTTATACTTTGAATCTCTATGGTCTACTAGTATAGAGAAAGCCTTGCCAGGCCCAACACAGCCAGACATTGCTAATACCCTACCCTTTTTATTCCAAGGAAATAGAGTATCAGCTTCGAAGTCCACTGACATCATAGTGTTTTCTATTGTCTTGTCAGGCTCTACATAATTACTGTATTTATTAAGTACTTCTATAGAGTCATTCAACTCAAGAGGTAGGTCATACCCAGATATCAATGTTGGGACATCTATATCATCTAGCTTCTTATCCACAGCAGACATAGCTGCTTTTCTAAGATCATTTTTTACAATAGCAAATAAACCTGGCTTATCTTCTAGCATACTTAGAGGTAGAGTAGGTATAACTTTCAGATCTTTACCCTCGAATTTAACTGTATGTATAGTTCCTCTGATATCTGTAATGTTGCCAGATACGCCTAGAAAGTGGCATGCTTCTACCCCGAAAGCAACTACTATCTTGGGATTAGCAAGAGACAGCATACTACCAGATACAGAACCTCTGCACTTATCTATGGTGCTATTTACCTTACTACCAGGGCAGCAAGCAGCATACATCATGAAGTGCCTAGCTTGCATATTTAGACAAGCCCGTTGCTCTTCTTCGCTACCTTCTTTAGGCATAGTTTTTAGAAGGTACTTTAGAATGTTACCACCTTTGTCTGTATACAAACCTCCCCAAGGGGGTGGTGTAGAGCTAACAAAGGCTACATCTGCTGGCCTAACTCCGCTACCTATAACCATCTTATCTGAGTTGTATGAGGGACATCCTAAGCAACTACTTGGTTTTTGACTATTCGCCATCTTCTTTTCCTCTGTTATCCCAGTCATCTATCATGTCTGTTATATCGAAAATAGTTATATCTGAAGCAGATATACCAGGAAGAAGGAATTGCTTTATGCCGTTAGCCTTCTTCCTAGCAGTATTGTAAGGCACACTATTAGAGCTAGAGTCACCCATACGTTTTAATCTATCTGCTGTTTCTCTTGAGTATCTTGGCGATTTGCTTAGTAAAGTTCTCAAGCAATCAGGCCACATAACTATTAACCACTTTTGGTAATGCTCTCCCTTAGCTTTATTTGTATTTAAAACCTCAGCATAGCTAACACCACAGTCTAGCTCATGCAGACTTCTACGCTCTGAAGGAGTAGCAAGGATTGTACGAACAGTAGTATTTCTAGCTGTTATACCTTCTCTTTTATGCTCTACTTTAGATGATAATATATGATCAATTAAATCCTTATCGTGAGTTGACTCTGTGATAATGTTTAACAATCCTATCTTAGTACATATAACTTCTTGTATGTAGGCATGGGCATCTTGACCAGCTAGTTTAACCATAGCTGCAGTGATAATTACACCATCTAGAAATCTTGATGGTACAGACACCCCAGAAATTACTGATAACTTATCCATCTGCGCAGGGTCAGAGTAGAATGTTCTTAGTTCTGATACATTAGCTAGAAACTCTTTTACGTGATGAAACAAACCTACGCTAATACCTCTACGTATTTTAGTTAAGTCGCTTTCTTCATACTTATCTAATATAACAGTATGAGGGTCAGACTTGTCATCTTCTTTGATAGTATGTATTTGCATAAATCTTGAGATATCTGCTTCTTCTCTTAGATAATTAATAGCACATGCCCAGATCTGACACTTTAGAGTATACACTGTAGCATTGGAATTTTCTACATTACCTCTAGTTATTCTAGCTTCTGGGGCATTGGTTAAACCTCTAATATCCCTAAGAATAGCTCTAACTTGATAAGAGTGTGAGTCGTCTTTGTCGTCTTCAAACTCGTCTAGAGCTGCACCAAGCGCACAGTTATTCATATCTTTACGGAAGCCTGCGCTGGTATAAGCCTGCTGCACATCTGAGGTGCTTTCTACTAACCGTAACTGAGGGTTGTTACCAGCTATTATATCCAGTAGCTTTGATTTACCAGTACCTCTAGCACCGTTAAGAAGAGTGTATAGCTGTCTAGGTAAACAAGAAGATATGGCATTAATCATCATTGCCGCAGCTAAGTATTTACAATCTGTAATACCATCAGCTAAGCTCCAGCCTGTTTGTATTAACTTAACTAGCTCTTCATATGTTTCTTTAGGACTATACTCAGTGCCTTGCTCTAGGTCTCTGATACTTGATATCTCTCTAGACCATGGTTGCCTTGAAATATTAAAGTAGTACTTACCTATTCTTGGCCCGTCTAATAAAGACCATCTAAGTCCTGTAGCTGTGAATCTACCTAGATAAACGTCATGGCCATTGACAACAGCCCAGACATCTTCTTCAGTATCTCCAAACGTAGCCTTTAGAAAGTGAGAGCCCGCCTTAGCTTCTTGTAGAGAATCTACTGTTGGTAGCTCGCTAGCTAAGGAGTCTATAGCAAACTCCATGTACTTCTTTAGATTTGTATTTTGTTCTATCAAAGGTACATCCATGAATTGGTTATTTGCTTTAGGCTTTCTAGTTATGAAGCTAGGTACGCCTACATTATCTCTAACCCAATTAACTGCGGGTCCTAGATCAATAGCTAATAAACCAAACATCTCACTTGACTTAGAAATACGCCATTCTCTAGGCTCTCTTTTCTTTCTATTCCAAGCCTTGATAACTGCCTCTGTGGCTCTGCCATCCATGCCTATGAAGAAGAACTCTTGTCTTAGAGCTTGAAGTATTCTAGCTACAAGGCCTTCCTCGCTGGTGTCATTTCCTAGTATTAGTTCTAATATAGTAGATAAGCTAAGGCTAGTACACTTCTTAGCTACTTCAGTAGCATACAATCTCTGAGAGTCTGGATCTCTAAGACATCCGCCATCTTCAGATATTATCTGCCTAAATCTAGCTAAGTCTTCTGGGTCAGCAGCATTTAGCTCTACAACAGTTTGTCTTACTAGCCACTTATGAGCTACTTCAAAGTGAAGTCTTGAGGTACTTCTTATATCGGAAGTATCTAGTTCTGTTATAGTCTTTAGCCATGTCTTCCAACCATGAGTCTTGATAGCTTCGTCTGGGTCTTTTTCCTTAATAGAATCTGGCCAGCTGAATATCTTAACAGGTATCTTTGTCTGCTTTAATACTGTCTTAGCTATCTCATCTCCTCTATGTTCAGGATGATCCATTACAAATAGTACTCTCTCAACACCACAAACTTCGCTTAGCAAGTCAGGAGAAGAAGAAGCAGCACCACCTATACCCAGAACAATATCCCAAGTTACACCATCCTGGTAGAAATTAACTAGATGTTGTAAACAGTCAAACTCGCCTTCAACTAGTATAGCCTCAGTTACACTATCAAACTTACTATACTTAGAACGATAGTTAGACAAGCCGAAGAAACCTAGCCCCTCTTCATTCTCGTCTTTTACATATACTATATCTTTACTTGTTTTATCTTTTCTTAAATGATCCGCTCTTAGTTTAAATCTACTAATCTCTGTAGGAGTTTTATGGTAGAAAAATACTAGAGAGCCAACATAGTCAGCGGTTATCCAGTCTTTAATGTAGTCATAGCATCTTTCGCTATTTGCTACTATATGCTTTCTCAGCATAACCCAGGGAGGTAGAATGCCTATAGGTAACCACTTTATTAGATCCTTATCTAACTTAATACCACGTGACTCTATATACTCAACACATTCTTTAGCAAATGCATACTCAGGATCATCTTTCTTATCTATAGCTTCCACTAGAACAGTATTAAATGCTAGAGCTAGCATTGATTTTACTTCATCTCTTATCTCCGCTTCTTGAACTTCCTGTACGGCTTTTGCTGGTAGGGACTTAACTCCTTTATCTCGCAGCATCTTAACTGCATTAGCCCAGCTAGAGCCTGTAACCATAGCTACGAATTTAATAGGATTTGTTTCGTAAGAGCCGCAGCCAAAACACTTTACAAATTTCTTACTAGTAACTATGTAGCAGGAAGGACTGCTATCTGTGTGTCCTGGGAAGGGACAACACCCTTTTAAAGAAGTACCGCGGATTTCCCACTTAGAAGAGCCAGACTCTGTTAGTATGTCTTTCCAAGCACTTAGGTGTATCTCATCCCATATTTTCCTTACCTGGGAGATCTTGTCCATTTGTAGTCCTATCCTTTGCTACAGATCTTTTTATACTGACACCAGTTGCAGTGAGACCCTTTCGTTGGTTCTGGATTGGGTGTGTATAGATCTGCTAGTTTATTTATCTCAGCAAACACTGGATTATCCTGTGTTATATCTTTCTTGAAAATTTTCCTAGAGTGCCAAAGCAAGCTGTTATCGTCAGTAAAGAATAAACAAGGCTGTACGCTAGATATCTCTGGGTATGTGGAGTGTAACAGTATCCCATAACTTTCAAGTTGTAAAGCATATGATTTAAGGTCTCCAGGCCTACCTGTTTTAATGTCTACAGCTATGATATGTTTTTTACCATCTCTAGACATCATTATAGCTCTATCTACTACTCCTCTTAGAGCTGATTTGTAACTAAAGAAATCTACAGGCGATAGCTCCTTATCTACAGATAGTCTAATTTCACTCAAGTCCCATTCGTGACCTTGTGACTTTAAACTCTGTATTCTTTCATGTAGATTATCTACGCCTTTACGCATACTATCTAACCTAGATTTATTAGCATTAGTTAGTACAATACCTTCTTCAGAAGTTTTAGCAGCTTCCTGCTTAGGCATGCCTGAGTTTAATAGCTCAGCATATTTATGGGCTGAAGATCCCAAGGTTAGAGCAGTATCGTCTGTTTTATGAAGTTCTTCTTCACTTAACTTTAACTTATCTACATATTGTCTATGAAACTTTAAAGCACATTCGTCTAGCATTGACGCTTTACTTGGGCTCCAGGCTCCTAGCTTTAATGCAGCAGGGCTAAAAAAAGGCATGTGTATTCTCCTAGTTTATAATCCGCCTATACATTGGCGGTATAATATATTACACTAATTTATATTAAATGTCAATAGAAATACGATAATTACATATTAAAATCTGGAGCGCTTCCATCATCATCAGAGTCAAAGGGTAATGCTTTTGAGCTTCTCTCTTCAACTTGTAATAGCTTATCTTGTGAGCTTAGGCTCTTTAAAGAATTGAAGTCATCTCTGACTAATTGATTAAAGGCTTCAGCAGCAATAGCTGTAGTAGCTGCTGGCATGCTTGCAGCAACAGATACTTTGAACTGATGCCAGTTCTTACCAGCTTTGCTCTTAGCTTCAGTAGCTAGAGTGAACTGAGTATTCCAGATCTTTCTAGTTCTAGCTGCTTGTCTAACTAGGAATTTACCTGAACTCTCAGATGTCTTTGCAAAGATAATCTTAACAAATCTGGACATATCTGCGGTGAGAGCAAATACATTGATATTATCCATGCAAGCTGTTCTTTGATCATTACGCCAAGGGAGATTTGGGCAATCAGCACATTTACCATACTTGCTACCTGTAACACCATCTAAGGAGCTACATTCGATCATACCTGATTGTTCTCCAACAACAAACATTGTGCGTGAGTTGTAGGCAAACACTGGGATAATATCAATTGAAGTACCTAGATTAACACCTGGGATGTATAACTGACCAATTCTGCTACCTTCAGGGCAATCAGACTTAGACAAACTTGTTGGTTGTACAATCTTAACTGTAGGAATACGGAGTCTGTTGCTCTCCATACCAACTAAGCCTTCTGTACCAGGCTTGACTAACTCGATCAATTCAAGTAACTTGGCTTGATCATCACTACTTAACTTAGCTAACAATTCGGAACTGATATCCATATGTCTAATACTCCAAAAAATGGTAAAGGGAATAACTTAGCAGAGCAGCCAGAAGATGGCTTGGACTCTTACTATAACCAATTGGCAGAGGTAACCATTCTAGATAAAGAACTAGAATTTAAGTACATGGAAGAGTACTGTAGGGCGGGAACCTCTGATTCAAGGAAGATAACTATACGCCAAAAAGTTGCAGAAAGCAACTTAAAGCTAGTGTTTTCATTAGCTAAGTATCTATGGAAAGATAAAGATAAAGAAACATTGCAAGAATTAATAGCAGCAGGTAACGAAGGCCTTCTTATAGCAATGGATAGATACGATCCGAAGTATAAGGTTAGGTTCTGTACGTATGCAGGCCATTGGATTTTAATGTGTATGCGTAAAGTACAGAAAGGTCCTCTAAGATTACCTGCTGACAAAGCCGTCCCTAAAATACTTCCAGAGGAAGCAGTTCCGGGAGAGGTTTATGAAGTTAATCTGTATGAAGTCCTAGAAGAATCACATGATTTAGATTCTTTAAGAACTTGGATGAGATTTTTAACTGAGAGAGAACGATATATTGTAGAGTACTCTCATGGATTATCTGAGTCAGGACAAATTAAGTCTTTAAGAGAAATAGGTAAGAAGCTTAAATTATCCTCTGAGAGAGTTAGGCAATTAAAGACAGAAGCGGTAAAGAAGTTACACAGATGGTGTGCTTTCTAGACTAGGCTTTGTCTTCGTTTAATCCTAAAATCAAATTAACAATGCTAGTAGTATCTGCAGGGTTTAAGATCCATTGAAGTGTCTTTAAGGAGATTTCGATGTCTAGCACAGAGTTGGCTGATACCTCGTCATCAAATTCCTGTAGAGTGCTTCTCTCTGCAGATAACTTAGCTACTGCCTCTAAGATCTCGCTATCTTTTCTAATTCCTAGCGCATTGGCTAACTTGTTGGCAGGCTTTGGATCCTTCTTGCGATGCTGAGCTTTAACGGACTTGCCTTCTTTCTCTGCTTCTTCTTGCTTCTTATTAATCTTCTCTTTGATTTCAGAGCCAGAAGCACCAGCTTTTGCTTCTTCTAGAATCTCTTTACGAGTTTCTTCATCAGAGACATTAGCTAAGATCTTACCAACATGAAAAGTAATTTCACCTTTGTCAATAGCTTCAATAACCTCAGGCATTTCTTCTTCTCTGGATAACAAAGAAAGTCTTGCCTTGATGGTATTCTCAGCCAAAGAGCAATTCTTACATACTTGTTCCATACTTAGCCCAGCATCTAACAATTGCTTGATTGCTCTAGCTTGCTCCATTGCATTCCAGTTAAGTCTTTGGGTATTTCTAACCAAAGCATCAGAACCTAACTGGCTAAGAACTTCTTTTGTAATATAGTTCCTTACTTCTTCTTTTTCTTTATCATCAGCACTTTCATTAAGTGCTACCCATTCTTCGAAGCATTCTTCGATAAGGGTTAACTTAGAGGGTCTAACTTCGCATCTAATCTTAGTAAGAGCTTTACCATTATTAGTTGAGGTCACACCTTCTTTTAGAAGTAAAGACACAGCATAGCATCGTCTATTACCTTCTAATACTCTTAACTTACCTTCTTGGGTATCTGGTTCCATAACTATTGGGCTTTCAAGTAATCCTCTTTCTTTGATAGAGGACTTCAAGCTATCGATTGTTTCTTGATCGCCATAGAACTCTCTGGATTGCAAATAATCTGAGCTATTTGGTTCCTTGAAATCTAACTTATCTACATCTACTAGCTTGTAAGTACGTCTAGCATCTGAAATATCTATTATTGGGAAATTATTCTTTTCCATCATATTTACCTCTACATTGTGAGAAATACTGGCACCATTTAGCTGTACACATCCAGGTGTTAGGTGCAGTACGGGGGAAATTACCTTGAGAGATGTTTGTAGCTACCTCTCCAATTAAGTCGGTAAAATACTGTAGCTCTCCGGGAGAGTATTTATACCTGACTTGATTTAACTTTGGTAGTTTATTTTTAACTACACTGTCAAACCTAACATATGGGTTAGACTCAACAATGGCATACATTGCAAGTTGTATGCTGTCTCTAGCGTCAGCTTCGGACTTGGACTTATCTACCACTTTTAAGTCACAAATCTCTGTGTAGCCAGCGCTACTATCTACATAGTCAATGAATCCCATTACAGGTACATCACCAACAAAGGATTCAAACTTTGACTCTGACTTTGAAGGCAGGAGTATAGGAGACAGTTCCTTATACCACACTTTGTACAAATTTTGTGCATATACCTTTAGGGTATCTATGTTAAAGTTATCTTCGTACTCAATTGTCTCATCAGATAAAATAGAATTAACATCTGGTTCTGCTAGTACTATGATGTCTGAATCTTTTTGAGGCTTTAGCTCTGTAGCTAACATCTCTTTGATATGAGTCTCTACATACTTATGAACAGAGCTGCCTAGCGACATGGCGTATGGTCTCTTAACTTCTGTTTTAGTATTTAATACGTATTCTAGTTCATACTGCTTAGGGCATGATAGATACTTGTTTATCTGTGAAGCTGATAAGAAGCTTTTTGGTAGATTATACGACATCTATATTTCCTTTAGGGGTATTGTTGTTTTATTGCTGTTTCTGGGCAATATACACTGGGTATCAAATGGCTTTATGTTATTAGCCATGCAGTTTAGCACATTATCACAAGTTACACAATTAGGTCTTGTAGATAATAAGTTACTCACATCTATCTTATTAGCCAGTAAGTTAACTGTACTATGCGCTATGCTGTCTTTTATAACTACTACCTGTACTAGTAAATTCGAGAAGCCCTTAGCCCTTAAGCCATAGTTTCTATCAAGACTTTGTAACCAATGATCTAGAGAGAAGCTAAGCTCGGCATATACCATGACTGGGGCTTTGAAAGTAACACCTATACCCATTGATATCTGTGCTAATATAACTATGTTATCTTCTGAGTCATTAAATTGCTGCTCTATAACTTGAGGCTCTGTAGTAGTATGGTCATACCTTAGAACCTTAGTTATCTTAGATAAACTGGTATACAATCTATCTAGAGTTTCATGGTGCTTAGCCCATACTATACACTTACCAGATAGAACATGATTCTCCACTAAGTCATAGACGCTATCTAGTAAAGTATTATCCCCAGTGTCTACTACTATTCTACCTGGGTCAGAAGTACTAATTTGGCATTTAGAGGTATACGGTTTTATACTATTAGCTACACAGCTAGGCATATGAACACAAGTATCGCATATTGTTTTATCTGCCAGAGATTTATATACAAACCCTGAAGATACCTGAGCACATCTAGTCATGGCAGTAACTGCATTCTCAGGTTCTGGTATGTATTCCCCATTTACAGTAATAGACTCATAGTTAACTAGCTTGTTATATAGCTTTGATGTTGCAGGGCTAGCTTCTATCTCTATAGTCTGAATAATTCTGTCTGGCAGATCTAAGCACTCTATAGCTTTCTTTCGTATTGAGCACTCGGATACTATGGCATTCAGTCTATCTATATTTTTAAGACCCGTAACTATATGTTTATTATACGGGCTAAAAGTTAAGTACGTTTCTCTAAATTTCCAAGAATCTGGCACTATGAATTTTCCTAGAAATCGTAGCTGAGCCCACAAATGTATGGGACTACCTAGAGAGGGAGTTCCGCTTAGTATTAGCCTTCTTACTGGGGCATTAGGTCCTTCTACTAACTTTAATATAGCTTTAGTTCTAGCTGAGTCAGGAGTTCTCAAAGAATGACTTTCGTCTGCTACTATTAAGTCAAACTTGTACTTCATAAGCTCATCTATGCACATCTTTGCGGAGTCATAGGTTATAACCATTCCGCATTTACTAGAGTAGGCATTAGCTATTAGCTTTAACCTGTGAGCTGGGCTACTAGCTACTATTGGCTGTATCTCTAGCTCAGAGTTGCTGTTAGATTTCATCTCCTTTTTCCAGGTAAATAAATTAACTCTAAGGGCTAACACAAGAACCTTTATATTATTATTTTTCTTGTGTAGGTACCTTATTAAATCACAAGCTATCTTAGTTTTGCCAAGTCCAGGATCATAGAATAAACCTAACCTAAGATTATTTATAGCATTAGCTAAGCCTTCTACTTGGTGAGAGTAGGGTGCTAGCACGGGTGAGTAGCTATCTATATCTAGAGTTTCTATACTAGTTTTACATTTAGCTAAGTATATCCTCAAGGCTTTTATATCTTCTGTTTCTTGCCAGTATACTATATTCTTTATAGCATCTAAATCTTCTAGTGCTTTCAACCCGAAAGGATAGAAAGCAGGCAAGTACCAATTACCGTTTGCTTTATTAAACGTTGCCCCGTATAACGTCTTAATAAGAGGTATATCTTTAGTATCTAAGTTAGCTAGGCATATAGCCTTGTTAGCTATAACTATTGGTTGCATACTAGTACTCCTATGTAAAGCGGTGATGCTTAAACTTATAACACAATAACGTGAATATTTAGGGAGGGTTTAATGAGTTCTTTAGGTTTTAATGACTTCACAGATTCTAGTGGATTGGGTGTTAGTAACTTTGCGGATCCTATGAGATTATGGGTACACTCATTTTCTCCAAGAGATTTAAAGCAGTTATTTAGATGGACAGAATACTTATACTATAACAGTGCTCAGATATATGCTGGTGTTAAAAAATTTGCTGAATACCCAATCACAGAAATTAATTATCTAAGTGATAGTGATAAACTAGTATCTGCTAATAAAAGACTGTTGGAAGATATTCTAGGTATAAAGAGAGCTTTGATTAGAGCTAGCTTGGATTTACAAGTATACGGCAACTCTTTTACTAGCATACACTTGCCGTTCAGAAGATTCTTAAAATGCAAGGCTTGCGGCTACGAGGCACACGTATCTGTATGCGATTATACTTACAAACCTACTTCGGCTGAGTTTTCAAATAAGTGCGGTGAGTGCGGTGTAAACGATTTAGTAGAAGTAATAGACAGGCTAATACTAGAACCAGAAAAGATTAATATTATACGCTGGGATCCTAAGCTGATAGATATAGCTGCGAATATAGTAACAGGAGACAATGAGTATTTCTTTAGTGTTCCCTCAGATATGAAGTCAGCCGTATATAATGGGGATAGACATCTAATAGAAACTACTCCTATTAATTTATTAAAAACTATGGCGGAGGATGAGTTATTCAAGTTTAACCCAGGTGAGATATTTCATATGAAATCTGACTCCCCTTCTGGTCTTGAAAGTGGCTGGGGATACCCTAGCTTGGTATCTGCCATACATCTTTTCTACCATGCTAGTATTCTAAGAAAAGCTAATGAAGCTATAGCTCTAGAAAGAATAGTACCTCTTAGAGTTATGCATCCTCAAGCTATATCAGGAGCTGCAGACCCTATTATGAGTCTATCTATGGGTAAGTTTATGGGTGAAGTGGAAGAGAACATAAAGAGATGGCGTAGAGATCCTAACCATATCATGATGTCTCCAGTAGCTATAGGTGTAGCTCAAGTAGGAGGAGAAGGTAGATCTTTAATGGTAGCGCAAGAGATAAGCCAAGTAGAAGACAATATTATTGCTAGCATGGGTATACCTAAAGAATTTATATATGGCGGTTTAAGTTTTAGCGGTTCAAGTGTTACTCTCAGAATGTTGGAGAATCAATTAGAGCCTAGTACTTTCCAATTAAATCAATTATTGAAATGGATATCAGATAAATGCTCTAGTTTCTTAGGGTGGGAGAAGATTAAAGTAAGTCTCGGCGACTTTAGAATGATCGACGATATGCAGCAAAGACAAATGGCTATGCAGCTATGGCAGTCTGGGGTTATATCTAAGACTACATTGGCAGAAATGAATGGTATAGATATCAACGAAGAACGGGAAAAGATAAAAAATGAGCAGTTGTCAGATGCTAGAAACCAGAAGAGTCTAGATCTAGAAATGCAAGCTATGCAGCAAGACATTGGTATGCAAGCTAGACAAATGGCTACTCAACAACAGCAACAACAAATGGGATCTGGCGGTTTGACTTATGATCAGCAAGCAGTTATAGGTCAAGCTGATGGTATAGCTCAACAATTCTTGCAGATGGATCCTGGCACTAGGAAGTCTCAATTAGCTAGTTTGCAAGCTGAAGACTATGTTATGTATAGTGTTGTTATACAAAGACTAGAACAAATGCAGCTAGACCAGAAGAATCAAGCTTATGCCCAGATGCAACAACAGACACCTATGTAGGATATACAAATGGATAATAACTCAGATTTTATAACTAAGCTGTCTCAAACACAGAAGCCATTGGACTTAGATCCATTTCCAGAAATTCCAGATCCTCCTCCAGGATTTAATCCAGAGAAGAATCCTATAAAAACAGATGGAGTTAGCTCAGTGGCTGACTATGCTAAAGATAAAGTAAAGTCGGAATATAAATATATACCACATGCTAGAGTATTCTGGATTGCACCTGAAGGCTGCCCTGAATTTGATGAGTTACTAAAGCGAGGTGCTTCTGGAGAAGTTATGATAGCTAAAAAAGAAGTTGCTGATGTTAGAAACACAGCAGCATTCAAGGTATACATAGAATGGCTAGAGCTAGTTAATACCTAAAAAATAACTTTAACTTTAGCTTTAACTTTAGCTTTAACTTTTATCTGCCACTTTTATTAGAAGTGGAATCCTCCGAAGAAATCGAAATCGTCATCATCGTCTGGATCTAAGTAATTTTTTCTGTCTGTTATCATTTTTCCTGCGTCTATATCCCTGTCTGTTATGCTCAGGGGTGTTGGTTATAACTACTGTATCTCTAGCGGTATTGCTATCGCTAAATAACAGTTTACCTATGAAAGCACCTAATGCTACAAGTGAGATTGCTCCCACCTCAGCTAGTATACCTTGTTTGGTAATATCTTCCCCTGCGGGGTCTATACCTTCTTCCTTGGACATAATACCTCCACGTCCAGCTTAGCGGATTAGATCCGCCTACCGCCGCATCTTTATTGTGCGGCCTCATCATCCTTTTTTGTAAATAAACCCTTATTATCAACCATCCATTTAAGGTTGTTTTTATTTTCAGAGCATAGCTTTAAGAAAGCTAATTTATCCGAGGTTATTTCAAATGCTAGCATAATGGCTCCATCATTATCTTGGGCCACCATGAGTTCCCTCAACTCTAACATTGCTTGGTAACCCTTGGTCTTGATAGAATTGATAAGATCCACCTTATCCTTTAACCTGCGAATCAGCGCCTCGTAACGCGCAGCATTTGAAATAACTTCCGTTTTGATCCACCCTACTTCCTTCTCTAGTTCCTCCCTTTCCTGCTTTTCCCTTACCTTCTCTTGTTCCTCCCTTACCTTCTTCATTTCGACATCTAGTGCCTTAAGAATGTCATCCTGCATTTTCGCTTCCTTCTCTGATCTAATTTGCAAAGGGGTTTTGATCTTACTTTTTAGTTGATCAAATACGTTACCTTCTTGCAAGTCACCGTCTGCATAATCCATTAGCTCTAACATAGCTTTCCTACTAGAGAGCTCTACCTTATGACCCTGGCATTCGAATACAACCGAGGGCCTTTCAAGCAAGTATAGGTAACTTGGTATCTTTGCGCTACCTGCGGTGAGGTAATCACCTTCTCTAGCTACCCACTTACCTAGGCTCATTAAGCGTGAAGCCTCTTCTTGCTTGGCATCTCTTTCTGTTGCCACCAAGCCGAAATTTGCTCCTCCGATAGCTACTGTATAGCTACCGGTTCTACGTGCATCTTTATTTAAGCACGTAGCAATATCTTGCATGTGTTCATGCAATTTTGTAATAATAGCATTAGCATCTTTTAGTGATACTGAGCTATTATATACTGTACCTGCGACTTCTTCGCTGAAATCGCAATTAACTACTAGCTTTTCGATATCTACTTTACCACCTTTGACAAATGACAAAGGAATGCTGAAAGCGATTTTGCTATCTTTAGCTGTAGCTGTATTAACTTTGCTATCTGAACCACCAAAGCTGGTGTTTAATTCAGTAGCTTTAACTTGGACCTTGGGTCCATTATAATTGAGATTCTTGCCCAATTTTTTTCTCCTGTTTAAGGTTTGTAACTACCCTTGATTGGGTATATACTTATAACAGTATTTATGTATAATTTGTGCCATAATGTAGGATAGAAAAGATGTCTCAGCCAGAAGTAAGACCACTGATGCAGTCAGTAGAAGAAAAGCAAAAATCTATTAGAGAAAAGACTATAGAAGGTCTAGAGGGTATGTTCCCGATAGTAGGTACTCACCATGATGTTGAAATTAACAATTTCAGAGTAATTGAAAAGCCGGTAGACTATAATACACACAAAGATGCTCTATACAAAAGAGGTACTCTATACGAACCGGTTAAGGCAGATGTAATAATAAAGGACAAACAGGGAAATGTGGTTGACCAGAAAAAGGGGCACACAGTACTACACCTACCTAGATTATCTTGGAATAACGCATTTTTAATAAACGGAAATGAGTATGCATTTAAGAACCAATTAAGAACTATGCCAGGGGTTTATACTAGACAAAGAGAGAACGAGGAGCTAGAAGCTTCTTTTAACTTGGCTAAAGGAAGCAACTTTAGAGTCAATATGGATCCTGCAAAAGGTCTACTTAATATGGAGTATGGAACAACTTCAATACCAATGTATCCAGTTCTAAGAAGTTTAGGCATGGAGCACTCTGACATAGCTAACTACTTAGGTAAAGATCTAGCAGAAAGAAATGCTTCTGAGTACGGAAATAAAGGTCAAGCTGCTATACAAAAGCTGTATGAGAAATTAGTTCCTGAGAATAAAAGAACAGCTACTAGCCACCAAGAAAGAGTTCAAGCTATTCAGGCCCACTATGACAGCACTGTTCTATCTGAGAAAACTACAGAAAGAACGCTCGGTAAAGGCTTTAGCAAAGTAACTCCAGAGTCTATATTGTTAGCTAGTAAAAAACTAGTAGGAGTATACAAGGGCGATGAGTCCCCGGACGATAGAGATTCTCTTGAGTTTCAGAGAGTTCTAGGGGTTGAGGACATGTTCAAAGAGAGAATAAGGCTAAAGGGTAAAGAACTTGGATATAAAATAAAGACAAAGTTAGACTTAGCTAAAGAAGTTAAGGTATCGCAAGTCATGCCAAGCACGGCTATAACCCCAATGTTAAAGCAGTATATATCTACGTCACAGCTATCAATGATACCTTCTCAAATTAACCCAGTAGAATTACTAGATAGCTCTCTATCTGTAACTAGACTTGGCGAAGGTGGTATTGGTAGTGATAGAGCTATTCCTGGCGAAGTCCGACAATTACACCCTACACAGATGGGTATAATAGATCCATTTAGAACCCCAGAATCTGGGCATGCAGGGGTAGACGTTAGGTTTACTCTAGGAGCAGGTAGAGATAAAGATGGGTACTTATATACTAAATTAAAGAATGCTAAAACTAACGAGATGGAGTGGGTTCCTGCTAGGAAAATAAGGGACTTAAATATAGCTTTCCCTCAGCAAGATACAGACAAGGGTAGAGTGGATGCTATGGCTAAAGGTAAGGTATCAAAGATAAAGCCAGGAGAAGTTGACTATATAGTTAATAGCGTAAAAGATATGTACACTCTTAGTACTAATATGGTTCCTTTCTTAGATGGTACTCAGGGTAATCGTATAATCATGGGTAGCAAGATGGTTGGTCAAGCTGTACCTTTAGTTGAAAGAGAGACCCCATTAGTTGGGCCTTCTCTTAATGACAAGAATACCTCTATTAGCATGGAGAATGTAGTTGCTAAGATAAGCTCCCCTTCTGCCTCAGAGGATGGTGTAGTCTCTAAGGTAAATCCAGACAGCATAGTCTTAAAAACTAAAGAAGGTGAGAAAGTTATACCTTTAGCTAATAATGTACCCATGGCCTCTAAAACATTTTATCACCATACTCCTATGGTTAAGGTAGGTGATAAAGTTACTAAGGGCCAGATACTTGCGGAGAGTAACTATGCTAAGGGAGACAAGCTTGCACTTGGCAAGAATCTTAAAATGGCCTACATGGCTTACCATGGTTTGAACTCAAATGACGCTGTGGTTGTATCAGAGGAAGCCGCCCATAAGATGCGCTCGGTTAAGATGAGTAAGTACGTAGTTGAGGTAGATAAAGACACTAGAATAGATCACTATAAACATGCAGCTAACTTCCCAAAGCAATTCACTAAAGATCAGTACGCTAAGATGAAAGATGGGATAGTACAAAAAGGAACTATATTAAAGCCAGGTGATCCTATAATAACTGTTCTTCAGAAAAAAGCACCAAGTATAGAGAATCAAATACTTGGTAAGATACACAAATCCCTAAGGTCTGAATACTCAGACAAAACTGAAACCTGGACAGGGGAGTCAGAAGCTGAAGTAGTAGACGTTCAACAACAGGGTAATAAGATAACTGTTGTTACTAAGTCAGAAGAGCCACTAAGAATAGGCGACAAGGTTAGTAATAGATACGGTGGTAAGGGGGTTATATCTAAAATAGTTCCTACTGAGAGTATGGTGCAAGACGAGTCTGGTAAGCCTATAGATATATTGTGGTCTAGTCTAAGCGTTGTTTCACGTATTAATCCTGGGCAGGTTATAGAAGTAGCTATGGCGAAAGCTGCTCAGAAAAAGGGGACAGAATATGTAATCCCTAATTTCCAAAAAGTTAACAATATTAAAATGGCTAGGCAGGCCCTAAAAGAAGCTGGAATAAAGGACAAGGAAGATGTTTATGACCCAGTAACTGGTAAGACTATTAAAGGTATTATGGTTGGCCCGCAGTATACCTACCGTTTATTTAAAACAACAGATACTAACTTCTCAGCTAGAGGTATAGATGGTGGCTACGATATAAACGGTGCTCCTAGTAAAGGCGGTGAGGAAGGTGCAAAGGGTACAGGGGCTATGGAAATAAATGCTCTTCTTGCTCACGATGCTAGAGATATATTAAAAGAAAACGCAGTAATAAAAGGTACAAAGAACACTGAGTACTGGAGAGCTGTACAGCTAGGTAGACCTGTTCCTCCACCTCAAAGCAGCTTTGCTTTTGATAAGTTTAAGCACATGTTAGCGGGTGCTGGACTTAGATTAGATAGAAAAGAAAACAATATGACAATAGCTCCATTGCTAGATGAAGAAGTTAAGAAGATGTCTAGCGGTGAAATCAAAAACGCTAAGATGGTATTCGCTAAGAATCTAATGCCAGAGAGAGATGGCTTGTTTGATATAGTAACTACAGGCGGTTTACAAGGAACTAGGTATTCGCATATAGAGTTACCTGAGTCAGTATTAAACCCACTATTTAGCGATGCAGCTAGAAGATTACTAGGAACTTCTGAAACAAATCTAAAAAAAGAAATACTAGAAAAAGGTGGAGATGAGATACGTAAGAAACTTAATTCTCTAGATTTAGATTCAGAGCTAGAAAAAGCCAAGAAGGATTTGAGTAGTTTAAAAGGCGCTGACAAAGATAACGCCTACAAGAAGATAAAAGCTATAAACGCTTTAAAAGAGAATAATCATAAGCCAGGAGAGGCTTATATGATTAAGACATTCCCAGTTATACCTCCACAGTTTAGACCTATAGTTCCTGGTAAAGGTAATGATTTATTAGTTTCAGATGTTAATCATATGTACAAAGACCTAATGCTAGCTAAAGAAAAGCTTCAAGAAGCAAAGGACCTAGATCTACCTGACGATGACATTAAAGAAATGAGGTCTCATCTTCAGCAAGCTACCGGTGCTGTTATAGGTGTTAATCCACCAGTATCTCAAAAGCTAGTACAAAGCGAAGTTAAGGGTATTGTTAATACTATTACAGGAACTAAGACTGGATTTTTTAACGGAAAGGTTTTAGCCAGAAGGCTAGACTTAACTGGTCGTGGTTCTGCCGCACCTGACCCAGATTTAGGTATGGACGAAGTAGGTTTACCAGAAGAAATGATGTGGGGTATGTATGCGCCTTTTATCATGAAGAGCTTAGTTAAGCGGGGCTATAATGCTATATCTGCGAAAGAAATGGTAGATAAGAGAACTTCCCAAGCTAGAGAAGAACTAATGATAGAATCAAAGAATAGGCCTGTATTTTTAAACAGAGCTCCTACACTACATAGATTTAACATGATAGCTGCATTTCCTAAACCAACTTCTGGTAAAACAATTACTGTTTCTCCTTTTATGGAAGATGGTATGAATCTCGATTATGATGGTGACGCACTACAGATACATTTACCTGCTACTGAAGATGCTGTTAAAGATACTAAAAAGATGTTACTGTCTAACAACGTATTTGGCGATAGAACTAGAGAGCAATTACTAGCTTATCCTAAGCACGAAGCTATTGCAGGCATCGCAAGAGTCGCAGAAGATAAACGCGAGTCTGGGAAAAAGTTTAAATTTAATACAGTAAGAGAAGCTAAGCAAGCCTATAGGCGTGGCGAAGTATCTTTAATAGACCATGTTGAGATTGATAATGAGAATGACTAATAAAGCAATATACAACGCCTACCTTATAGGCTGTAAGCTAGCGGAGATTAACAATGCTAGCCAACTAGCTGCAGCAATGAACAAGCAAGATAACAAAGAGCTAGATAATTTAAACGAGAAAGTCCCAGATAGTACTAGCTTAATGACTGGCGACTCTGAGTATAAAAACGGAGATTCCTGGGGTCACAAAGTAGAGCTATTTATGCCAAGTAATATGGGAGTACCATCAAGATGAGTACTTACTCTGACTACTATAACACCGGGTCAAACTTAGCAAAACTAGAGTTCGAGAAACAGGCTTTTATAGGGGCCTTAGCTAAGGGACTATGGAATAGTGCCCCACGTAAAGCTCTTGGTTACCTTACTGGTATGGGAGGTAGAATAGGCTCTAAGGGCAGCTTTGCTTATAAGTACATGCCTTCTTCTACTGTAGGTGCAGGGTTAGGCGGAGGAATTATTGGAGCTTCTTCTGCGGAAGAGGGAAACAGGATGAATGCCTTTGCTGCTGGGTCACTAAGTGGGCTTACTATAGGCTTTATAGGCAATAAAGCAGGCTTTATAGGTTCTAGAATAGCTAATCCATTTATGAGAAGGGGAAACGTGTCTAGATATTCTACTCTAGGATTTAATGATGATGCTGCCAGAGCTCTATCAAATAAGAATGAGCTTAATTACATAGACCATATTCTTTCGGAGTCTGGGGGTAATGTAGCTAAACTTAAGAATTATAGAGGAACTTCACAGTACAAAGATCTAGCCAAGGAGTACCGAGACCTAGTTGATGAGGGTATATCTACGTCAAAGAATAATTACGTATCTGATAGCTTCACAGCAGGGTTAAATAAAGCTAGAGAACAAGCTAAAGATATAGCTAAGGCACAATTCTCACAGAGCGAAGCCTCGGCTAGGGCTAAGTACTATGCTAGTAAAACACTAAAGACTGTTGGTAGCGTAGGGGGTGGCTTTGCACTAGTAGGTGCGGTACACCAACCAGTGCTAAATGTAAGTGAGTCTGTATCCAATAAGTTTGTACCTAAGAGGGCTCAGACACCAAGTAATATCTACAACCCATACTATGAAGGATTTTAGTAAAATGAATTTAGAAAAATATTATGCCACTCTTGGTAGATTAGAAAAGAGATCTTCTGTTGGTAAGTTTATAGTACCTACTGCCATAGGTGGACTAGCCGGAACTGCTTATGGACTTACTAGGAGAGAGAATCCATCTAGGGACCCACTACACCCAGCTTCTTCTACCTATGGAGGGATAGGACTAAAAGCAGGAGCTGGGTTTGGAGCTGGTAGAATTGCATCTAACTTACTTAAACTAAAGTCTATGGATAGCCTAGGACTAAGCTTACTAGGTGGTTTAGCAGGTGGTTTATACGGCTTATCAGATGCTACAAAAGAGGGTAGACCTGACTTACTACTAAAGCAGCCTGGCCTAGAGTACCCATATAGCACAGAAATGGCATACCAGTTAGCTTCTCTTAGAAATAACCCTACGGAGTACTAAGATGATATCTGGAAAGTTAGGAACAGTACTAATAAATTCAGCTATGCCAAAAGACTATAGGTCTGAAGGCGATTTAGATCTTAAAAAAATGAAGGGCAACTTAGTAAAGCTAGCTAAAAATGCCCCAGAGCAATATAAGTTCGTAGCTCCAAAGATTAAAAAGCTAGGTGATGAGTTTTCTACTTACGAGTCTATTACTGTTGGCTTAGATGATATAGAGCCGGACTATGCTGAGAGAGACTCAATAATAAACTCAGCCCAGAAAGTAGTTGACACCTACGGTGCAAAGTCCAAGCAAGCCTTTGATGCATTTATGTCTGCCCAAGAAAAAGTTATGGACTTAACTAAGAGACATAAAGGCGATATGGCGATGACTGCCAGATCTGGTAGTAGAGGTAATACTACCCAGCTAATGAAGATCATAGCTACGCCTGTAGTGGTTGGGGATTTTCATGGTAATCCTGTGCCCTTTTTAATAAAGCGTAGTTATGCTGAGGGGCTAAGCCCCGCTGAGGCTTGGATAGCAGGCGATGAAAGTAGAAGCCAAGTTATTAAGGGTCAGCTAGGTACCGCAGAGCCTGGGGAAATGCAGAAAGTTCTCAGCTCTGTTATGTCTTCAGCTGTAGTATCAGAGAATGACTGCGGTACAGATAACGGCATTAGACTTAAAGTAGATGACCCTAGTATAGAGGGTAGATATTTGGCAGCTACTGGTGAGTTAGTAACTTCTCAGAAAGCTGCGCAGCTAAGTCAGAGAGGTGGGTTTGTATTAGTAAGGTCACCAATGACTTGTGAGCTTGAGAAAGGCGTATGCCAGAAATGCTCAGGCACGAGCGTAAAGGGCGGTGACTATGATATAGGTACATCTCTAGGTCTTAGGTCTGCTCAAGCTTTATCTGAACCATTAACACAAATGCAGCTAAGCGCCAAGCACGGCGTTAGCTTGGTTAAAGGTGACGCTAATAAACCAAGGGGGCTAAAAGCCTTTAAGCAATTCGTGGAAATACCTAAGAACTTTTTCTACAAGGCTACACTTGCTAACTCAGCAGGTAAAGTAGAGAGTATTAAAGAAGCTCCACAAGGTGGGTTTGATGTCTACATAAATAAAGAGCATCACTATGTTCCCCCTGGAAGAGATATTAAAGTAAAATCAGGGGAGGAAGTAGAAGCTGGAGATTTGCTTAGCACAGGTGTACCAGCTCCTGACGAAGTACTAAAACACAAGGGTATGGGGTCAGGTAGAGAGTACTTGGTTAAGTCTATTAGAGAGTCTTTTGAAGACAGCGGTATAAAAATAGACCAAAGAAACATAGAAGTTCTAGCTAAGACACAGCTTAACTTTGTAAAATTAGATAAGCCTGTTGGGGACATGCTAGAGGGTGATGTGGTTCCAGTGTCTTCTGTTGTTAAGCAAATGGGCTTAACAGGTCAAAAGTCTAGCGTAATGTCATCTGTTGGCAAAGTATTAGCTAAGCCAGTGTTTGAACATATACCAGGTACTTTAATAACTAAAAGAATAGCTGAGGATATATTAGACAAAGGCAAGAATGAAGTTTTTGTAACTGACTCAAAGCCTGTGTTTAAACCCGTTATGGTTGCTGCTACTAGAACTCCTTTGCTAAATCCAAATTGGTTGCAAAGGCTTGGTTACAGGTACCAAAAAGACACACTTATAGATGCAGCTACATTTGGTCAGAAAGCAGATATACACGGCTATGACCCTCTAGCAGCTCTAGCTATAGGTAAAGAATTTAAACGAGGACCAAAAGGAGAGTACTGATGTATAAACAGTCTAACATGATTGATCTAGCTGCTAAAGCTTTGAGTGGTAGTAAAAATTTATCTAGAGCCCAATCCTCTCTAATTAAGAAGTACATAACTGAGTATGGAGCTGTCAATCCTAATCTAGTAAGTAATAGGGGGTTTTTTAAAAATTTACTACTAGGCAGTGAACACGCTCCTCAGATAACAAAGGCGAGGTACTTGAAGGGTGGTGTTATAGGCAAAGGTGGTTTGATACTCGGGGAGCTAGCACCTAGCGATGAATACATTGATAGTGCTATAAAATTCAAAGACTATCTTATTGATCCTGCAAAGTCTGGTAAAAAATTTACTAGCAGTGATGCTAAAACTTTGATATCAGGAACTCCTGGTAATCTGCTTAATGTAGGTTTCAATGTAGGTCTACCAATAATGGAGGCTCGCGAAGCATACAAAGGAGAGTCCGAAGAGTATGGAGATAGGGTTGGTGAAGGAACTGGAGCTGCCCTAGGAAGTGGTCTTGGGTTCTTACTCGCCAATAACTACGGCTTACCATTAGGTATGGCTTCTTCCTATGTAGGTAAGCGTATAGGATCTTCAATAGGTAAGCTTTTTGATAGTAAAAAGAAAGAAAGGGATCCTCTAGAGAATCCTAATCTTGCAGCAACAAGGGCTTTACTTTAGCTTTACATTTAACTTAACATGTATATACTTACTTCGTATATATAAACTATGAGTAGTTGGGAGATTAAACTATGTCATTACTTAAATTAGCATTTTTAAGAGGTTGCCAAAACGCTTTAGTTAACAGCGGCGCTATACCTCCTTATAGAACAGAATTAAAAGCTGACTTAGCAGTTAAAGTAGCTTCATATGCCTTACCTAGAAACTGGAAGTTAGCATCTGATGAAGATGTAGCAGAAGCTATGGCTGCTATGGCTTCTGGGGCTGAAGATGAGTTAAGCCCAGAAGAGCAAGAAGCAATTATGTCTGATGAATCTGATGAAGCTATTTCTCCTGAGGAAGCTGCAGAAGCTATTGAATCTGATGAAGAAGATAGTGACACCGATACCGATGAAGATGTTGATACTGAAGACTCAGCAAGAGAAGTTGTAGCTATGTTAAAAAGAGCTGCTGAAAATGATATATTTGGCGGCGGCGTAGCTAATCCAGCTCCAGCTGTTCTAGATGATTATGAATCTGAAGCTGGAGATAGAGCCAGTGAAGGCTATGCACATCTTTCTGGCGGTCAAGGCTTGGCTGACCCAATGGCTAATGCAGAACCATTTACAGGCGGTATGAAAGATCTAAGTGAGGGTGTTAGCTTAGACGCTAAGACTGCTAGTTATTTGCTACGTAAGCTAGCTGAAGATGCAGCTTATAATGTTGGGCCTGAAGTAGCGGACCCAGATAATATTGAAGAAGATCCTAGACCAGAAGCCTATGCTAACTTTGATCAAGGCGATGGTGCTTTTAATGACACTGCACCATTCACAGGCGACATGCAAAAGTCTAGTGCTTATAATTACTTACTTCAAAAAACAGCTTCTGAAGTTGGCAAATACTTACCCAAGAGACTTAATAGCAGAGATAAGTTAGCTGCATTAAGAGCTATGATTGGCATGTCCAATAAAGAAAGAGCTAACTATATCCAACGTATTAAATGGGCTATGGAAGAAGAAGAAGCTAAGGAAGTAGACGAAGAAGAAATGGATGACACTGAAGATTCAGATGAAGAGTCTAAAGAAGAGTCCCAATCCTCTGAAGAAAAAAAAGCTTCTTATGTTCTTAGACAACTAGGTCTAGGTAAAAAGTCAAGATCAGTAAGACAACAAAGAAGTAGATGGTAAAATGAAAAGGTCCCACTATATACTAGGCATGCACAAGGCATTTGTAGACTATGGTCTTCTCCCTAGTGGTGTACCGTTTTCTAAAATAGCTGCTGCTGCCGATATAGCTGCTCAAGCAACCCCACAAGAATTTCAAACAATCGGTGACTACATAACACCAAATGACCTAAATTCACTAGCTAAAATACTAGATGTGCTAGGTCAGTTGATTCAAATGTACCAGCAGCAGTCTGGAGCTGGTGCTCCTCCACAGCAAGGTATGCCGCCAGATCAGATGATGGGCGGTATGCCACCTCAAGGTATGCCACCTCAAGGTATGCCACCTCAACAACCAGGTGGAATGCCTCCTCAAGGTATGATGCAGCCACCTATGTAATTTAGACTGTAGGCGAGTAGGCATAATATGAGTTCTGTAAGCGTAGATCAATTCTCTAATTCTAAGTCAGATATAAGTAGAGTACTTGGTACTCAAGATTTAGCTAAGTTAACTAGAGCTCAAAGAATAGCTAGAAGTTTTATAAATTCTAATCCGCATATTCGCGATACTAGAATTGGTAGATCTTCAGGGGGATCATTCTACGATTTCTCTTCAAACAGAGTAGGAGTAGCAACTGATTCACCTGACGTAATGTCACACGAGTTAGGGCATGCTGCTAGATTATCTGATTCATCTGATCTTTATAAGGCTTTACTTGGCACTAGTAAACGACTAGCCAGAGTCAATAACTTGATAGCTATGCCTCTAGCTTCTTTAGTTGCTCTAAACAAGAATCAATCACTAGACTCTAGAAGAGATATTCTTAGAAAATTAGCAATAGGGTCAGCTATTATAGGTGCCCCTAATATACTTGAGGAGCTAGCTGCCTCAGGCTATGCTATGAGGCACAGCGATACACCTATCATGACTGGAATTAAAGTTACTCCAGGGATGGTTTCCCATATGCTTAGTGATGGGACTGCTCCATTAACCTATTTATCTATGCACGCTTTAACTAGTAAGGATTTTAAATGATTAAACTATCAGCAATATCACCAAAGACTATAGTGTCTATGGGTGGGCAAGAGGGAGCTTCTACTCCCGAAGAGAATCAACTTAAAGAATTGTTATCTCAAATGGCTTATTCCATGCTACAGAGTAAGGCGCCTAACTTAATACCCTACATAACATCATTTAAGCCGATAGAATTAGACTTAGATAGCAATAAAGCTGTGGGAGCTTTTAGTATAGATCTTAACGGTAAATCAGTTATGATCCCTATAGTGATGTCTGACGGTAAGGTTAAGCCTCCTGAGGTTTTTTATACTAAGGAACAAGACGCTTTTTTACCTCTAAATAACAAGTGGATGGAAGAGATACAAAAAGCAGAGTCTAATAATCTAGGTGAAGCCGTGGAAGCACCAGAAAGTTTGTCTAGTGATGTAGATATTAGAGCTCTTACACTACCTCCAACAACAGGTAGATTCGTGTATGCTAGCTTTAATAATATAGATTTACCCAGAGTAATAGACAACTGTGATAACCTGACAAAAGTAGCTTTCGCAGAGATGTTAAAAAAGAGCAGCAAAATACTTAAGTCATATGTTAAGTACAATGGAGCTAGTAGTGTTGAGCTGCTTAGACCAAAGTATAACTATACAGCTAAGGTAGCTTCTGTTAGCAAATGGGCTGTCCTGGATCCTAAGTCTAGTAAAGAGTCCTATGTTACTTATTTTGGTAACAAGTTCCAAGACGCATTCTCTAGCTCTTTAAAGTCTGGCTACGCAGTTAAGGACTTTAGAAAAACTGCAGAGATACTAGTTGACTCTGAGATTCCTTTGGACTCAACGGTTATGGCTAGATCAGGAATTACAGAACCTAACTTTCCTGGGGTGTACAATATATCTAAACTAGGTGGTACTAACGAAAAGGTTTATATTGTCCCTAATCCATTTATGGCTGGAAGTGACTTAATGCCCATATCAGATAGCGCTAGTGGTATGGTTAGTACTAAGGGTGATTATGGGCCTAGTACAAAGAGAAATTTTGGAGGTAGAACATATTTAGTAATAACTCCTAGCAAGTCAGTAGGTTACTTCTCTAAGATAGTTGCTATGACTACTACAGAAACTATAGATACGTCTTCTGTTATGGAAGAACTTATGTCAGAGAGAGACCCAAGAAATGGCGATAAGTTATTTTTATCTATGAGAGGTGGAGATATAACCAATGCTGCATATTTTCCAGAAGGAATATCAAATGTAACAAATAGTGGCTCTGGGGATATATATGCTACATACATGGGTAAAAAAGTGGTGTTTACTACCTCTAAGGCAATAAAGGTTCCTAAGTCTGTAAGCACTTCTTCAGGCTACTCCCCATTTTCTTCAGAAGGTAATACCGTAATAATAGTGCCTATATCTTTTAGACCAGTATCTGTTTCGGGTAGTCTTCAAGAATCAGATTACATAACTGATCCAGACCAGTTGAGAACTACAGTCACTGAGAAAATATCTAGCTTAGCTTCTAAGGAAGTTAGAGTAAAAAGAAGCTCTGACGGTAGCTGGGTTTTTAATGGCAGCTACTGTGAAGACAAGACAAGTCTTCTTAAGAAAATGGGGTCAGCTAATATAAATGTGGAAGTAGCTAATAGCTCTATAGCTAAGATACCATATAACTCTAGTAAGTTATTTAAGTCCTTTACACCTACTAATTTAACTAAACTAAGTAGTATATTTGGCCCAGACGCACAGCCTCCTCAAGGTATGCCCCCTGATCAAATGGGTGGAATGCCTCCTCAAGGTATGCCTCCTGATCAAATGGGGGGAATGCCTCCTCAAGGTATGCCTCCTGATCAAATGGGGGGAATGCCTCCTGATCAAATGGGGGGAATGCCTCCTCAAGGTATGCCAGGCCAGCCAGGTATGGCTCCACAAGCTCAGCAAACCATGGAAGCTGCATCTAACTTAAATGATGAGAGTATCTTTAATGCTAGTGCGGCAGCCTCACTTCTACAGTACAATCCACTTAATGAAGCCGTAGCTCAAGAACTGCCTAACATAGAAAAGGCTTTAGATAGTACTGCTAGAATACTTGTTTCTGTGCAAATGAGGGAAGCTGAGTTAGCTCAGCAGATAGGACAGGATGCTTATAATGAATTAGAGGGTAATCTTAGAAAAGTTCTAGGAGGTCTAGGCGATATTATACTATCATTACATAAGCAGAAGAGTATGACATCTCTTCCAGAGGGTATTTCTTAATAGCAAGTTAGGCGTAAAATGAACTACGATATACTTCCAGCTCCTACTAAGACCGATTCTCCGGCTTGGAGATCTAACGAAGTATTTAATTATTTTGAATCAAATAAATCAGCAAAGCAGTGGCCTTGTGCTTATCAGAATTTGCTTAATGAATACTTAGTAGGAAATACTAAAGACTCTAATATAGACAAAGCTTATACTCTGTACTATATACCATTCACTAGAAGTACTATAAATGCCTTGCTATTAGCAGGGGATAATATGTACAACATAGCTAGAAGAATAGAAGAAGATGAGGAAGTTATACTTTTGTACGCTAAACTATTCTTTGATACATCTGTGTTTAACAATAAGCTAATACGTATGGCATTTGTTAGGCAGCTAGGATCATCTACCAAGCAGGAAGAATTTGATAAAGGTTTGATGTCAGCAGCTCTGCAGCTAGGACCTAATTACGTATATTGGAAACTAGGACTATCAAAGGACAATGACACTATGCCTGATACAGTTGTAGTGGATATGATGAAAGATTCTTACTGGAAGTTCAATGAAATGAAAATAAAAAATAGCATGGAACTAACTAAAGAATCTAGAACCTGGATACCTGCAGCGCTAAGCGCGGCTGGCATGGCTTCTAAGAGCATAAAGCAACTTAGTAGTGAAGCCGAGAGCGTTAAGATAAAATTACTAAGTATTGCTAAAACAGTTCCTGCATCAGATATAATGCAAGATTTAAAGGGGTGACACATGGGATCATTTAATAGAAGCGACTTAGAGGATATGGCTAAGTCTCTAGTAGACAAGTTTATAAATAACAATACTTCACTAGAAGATGGGATATTAGAGTCAGCTAAAGATAATCTTTTAAACTCTGAGCAGATTAAACGTCTTACTGAAATGGCTAATACTTCGGCATTCTTGGAGATGTTCAAGAATACTAGCGGTGACGATAGAATGGTTGAGTTTAAAGTTGCAGATCCTGGAGTAGTTATTAAAAAATATTACTCTACTACTCCAGACAACGCACCTGCTAAAGGAGTTATGTCTATTGAGATTGAAGAGCTTGACCCATCAGACAATGACACATCTATGTTTTTCGATGATATAGGTGGGTCAGATAAATACGATAAGTCTGAAATATCTGATGAGTCTGACTCAGATTTCTCATTAGATGATATAGGATTAAAGGCAGCTAGCTACGTAGAGAAGGTTGCTTCTGTTAGCCTCAAGTCTTTAGATTTCAAATCAGATTTAAATAAATTTAGACGCATGGATATAGAGAATAGCCTACGTGATAAGCTAGCTCATTACGATATTACTGCTACTGATATAGCGGATTCTATTGCAGGCAACTTTAAAGGTATATATTCCAAAGAAAAATATGCTCAGTTTGAGTTAGATTCTATAAGTAGACACGGTAATGCTGCGGTACCTATTCTTCAAATGGTTAGATCCAGGTTAGGTATTCAGAAAATAGCTAGAGCTTTAACTGACTCTGAAGTACTTACAATACAGGATAGAAATATAGTAGAGTCTAGTAAACTTTTAGATAAAGTAGCAGAAGCTATTGATGTATCTGCGGAATTTATGAAAGCAGAAAG
>Ga0129333_10000247_pt1 | contig 40202 bp, 55 predicted proteins | sample CPB6_08_DNA_FD_94474 | JGI IMG/M metagenome (GOLD analysis project Ga0129333, IMG submission 94474) | Freshwater to marine salinity gradient microbial communities from Chesapeake Bay, USA - CPBay_Sum_0.6_0.8_DNA | ecosystem: Environmental > Aquatic > Marine > Coastal | place: USA: Chesapeake... | reverse complement strand
CGCCAGCGCTGTGATTGCACTTGGACCAACCGATGATTACCTCGGTAGGCTTGGCCGTAGAGGGCGTAGCCGCGAGTACGCCAACAGGATGGCGCTTGTTATTATACACATAGGCATGAATGCCCTTGATGTCGTTGTTCATAAAAGTGTTAGACGAGAGCTCGCTTAGCAAGAGTATCAACGATGCGATACCAATCAGCATCAGTTAGGTCAGAGTACTTGTTCTCGATATTGAGAGCGATCTCAAGTACCTCTACGTCAGTAATTGTGTTTCTCATTATGCGTACATTATGGATTAAGCATTGTCCGATTGCAAGTCCTTTTTCAGAAAATCGCACAGATAGCTGATCTGATCGTCGCGGTACTCTTCCTTAGAATCGTACCCGGAAGAAGAGAAGTCCTCTTCCACCCGTTCATCGATCTCAGCCTTAATCAGCTTCTCGATCAACGAATAACGCTGATCAGAAGAGAGTTTACGGATATCTAAGTTCATGTTACTTGTTAAAGGCGTAGTACACGTCATCAGGAATCTCATCGCGCACAAGAGTATCGAGCTTCCACATTGCCAGCTGGATCTGGCTATCGGTCTCGTTGGACTCGATCATGTTAGCAATGGACATCAGGTCCTCATAATCTTCTTGGACGACCTTATCAGCGCCTTCCCAATTACGTTCCCGGCTACGATACTTGTCAGCAGCCGCGACGAGCTTAAGAGCGAGTTTGTTCTTCATTGTGTACAGTATGGCTACCTTACCCGAATTGGCAAGCTCAAACGGACTGCCTGTTACGAAACTTCTCAATATCGGCCTCGCATTCGGCGACTCGTTGATTGATGTACTCGTCGAACTTCTTGTAGTCCTTGATCTCGACTCCGGGAATCTGGTAAGCAAATCGAAGTCCAGAGAGAGAGCCCTTGAAGATCCCGCTAGCATACGCATAGGGATACTCGCTGTAAATGTTGTTGTTCATTGTGATAATAATGGTAACTTTAAGGGTAACTTGCAAGCTTTATCTTACCATTGCTCGTACCCGCCACAAGTACGCCAACGAATGATATGGCCCTGAAGCCAGCCAGCATGTTCCTCGTCGAGTTCATGAGCATGCTTCTCGATCGCATCAGCAATCGCCAAGCAAGTCCTCTCGCTAATGATCTCGCCATCGTTCAGGCTCTTGAGTTCGGAAGTGTCGACCTTCCATTCAATGAGCTTGTTACGCAGGACATTCCAGCCAGCCCAATTGTAGCGACCCCAGACAGGAGTGCCATTTTCGTCTTTCGGAGCGAACTCCGAAGGATTGATAGGTTTCAGATCCATGCCCATATGTTTGTCTCCTTATTGTTCGATCATTATGGCTACCTTATCCGAACTGGCAAGCTCAAACGAGCCCTTCGACTTCAAGTCCCGTAATGTCCGTCGTAAGAGCATTGATCTGCTTAGACTGTTGAACATCAACGATTTGCAAATCGAGGTAATCGAGCAGCTCTTTCTTCTTACTATCCAAGAAGTCCTGCATGTCCTTCTGAAACTTCGTATTCATTTCAATCGGAATGACTTTGTACTTATTCGGATAATTCGTAAGGTTCCAAGCGGTAAAGCCATGAGCCGCAATCTGTTCGCGAGTCAGTTTGCAGAGCGACTCGCGGTCAGTATTATCGATAAGGTCTTCGGTAGTGACTTGTCGCTTAACCGCATAAGCCGCAAGAAGATCGCAGCTCGAATTCGGATTCTTCTGATAAATGTAGATCTTCTTCGTAGTACGCGCGTCATACGAATTACGCGTCTTGATACGATAAGCGCCCTTGGTCTTGTAGTACAGCTTGCCCATCAAGAACTTATGACCGATCGTCACATCACACCAGCCTTTGTACTCTCCATTACGATCGAAGAAGCGGTAGACCGTTTGACCGACGGTAGGGTCGCCCGGAGCAAACTCCGGCCAGATCGGAATATCGCTTTGCGCGGCGATTTCGTTCAGTTTGCGTTTCTCTTGGTAACGTTTCATAACTTAATTGTCCGTACATTATGGTAACTTACCCCCAAAACGGCAAGGTTATTCCCCAAAAAGTTTATGATGCCTGGGCACTTTTGATCTTGCGGTTTGGCAGCAAATCCGTATCATAATGGGACAATAAGGGAATGGATGAAATAGTCCGGGCTCAATCACCCACCCTACGCGGATTACTTTTTACACAAGTTTTCCTTTTTTTATTGACTTATTCGGAAAGGTATGAGATCCTGATCATTGTCGTGAGTACCTTAAGTTTCTCTAATACCACTATGATGAGCCATTAGAACCAGTTATACCCGGATATAACATGGGCTATTAGGGCCTCTCATCATAGGCCGACTCATGAGGCTCTCTTATGGAAGACTCTGCATCTAACTCTTCCCAGAACTCCTCGGGATCCACAAATGGAGATTTAGCCTTTTTAGCTTGCCTATTAATAGGGACACCCGTATCTTTACTACCAGCCTGATAACCAGCTCTAAACCATTCATATGCAGACCACATTGTCGTATTCGGCCGTTCTAAGTATGCGTAGGCCTCGCGTACCGGGTCATACGGAGGGGTAGGTACATCGGCCTCACACCAGGCCTCGATATCATACCCTGGTTCCTGGTCATTAGCAGACCTTATAAACACAACGTTCTCAGACTGACCAGTGTAGGCCCAGATCGGGTAATCAGAATCTCTTGGGGGGTTGGTTCTCCATATACTCATAGGTACCCGTACTTATTAGGGACCCCCGGGTGTTCAAATCCCTGCAGGGGTTCAAATGTACCCAGTTGTCGGGTACTCCAGATATCCAGCTCACCTGGTTACCTGCTATATGGGATCATCGCGCAAAAAAATTTGCGAAAAAAATTGGGTGGCAACTTAGTTTAATACGGATTTACCAATTCTATTTATCCATATACTCTATCCCGTCTTGCTCTTCTTCTCTTCTGCTACTATAGACTTCTCTAGTTCTATGCTGAGTAACTCTATTAGTTTATCTACCTGTACGCACTCTCTTTGGTAGGTGGTGTAGTGACTAGAGGGTATTCGCTTTAACAAGGCTATTTCGCTTTCCAGGGTATTTGAATCCCCCCGGGGGTTTGAATCTCCTGACATGTTTAAATATACTTTATATACTACCTTTTATTGGTAGCTGTTCACTACCTCTACCAAATCGAGTACCTGCCTGATAAGCTGGATCGTTAACTATATTAGTATCATCTTTATTTTGCGTTGCCAAGGCGTCTTCTGGAGCTCTAGGAGTGTATTGTATTCTTCCAGACCTCGTTCTTACACCATCATCGGTTCTTAAACGGTTTATTTCTTGTTGGTACCTTTTAAGGTATATTTTCACTATTGTATTTTCCTTTGCTGGAACCCAACCCACTGTAAGTTCCGGATAGTTTTTTATATGGTCATTTACCATATTTGCTATTGTTTCAGCACTATATGCAAACGGATAAGTTCCATTTACTTCTCTTTCTTCTTTTGTAGCTATTAATTTATTTATGTAATCTACCTCTTCAGAAGGATATATCTGACCTGAAGCTACTAAATTACCTTTTGAATCCATTTTTTGACCTGTGCCAATCACGCCTAGGCGATTATATTTTTTAAGTATTTCGTGTACTGTTTTCGGGTGGATCCCAGCCATAGCCGCGAGCTCCCGCTGGTTAGCTTGATTAGGTATGTTATTTAAAATGCCTTTATCGTACAAATCCACTATTGCTAATTCATCTTCGTCAGAAAGCTTTTGTAAGCCATGAGCTTCTACTACCTGCTCATAAGCTTCTTGTAAGACTTTATATTGATTACGCATGTTTAGTATTTATATAAACCTTACTACCTCTACAATGTTCCATTGAGGTACTCCTTTTAATTGAGCTTCCCAACCATCGAAGTACTCTTTATTGATTTGATAATCGAATAAGATTAGACCTTTTTGTTCGAATACTAGTTCACCATCTAAATTAGTTATTCTCTTACCCCAAGTATCTCCTTCTCGGAATAACTCTAGCTTCATTGGTTTGATTGTAATAGCCATATTATTTTATATATATTGCTCCGTATTGATGATAATCACTTCCTGAACCATCCCAATAAGGTGCATCAGCATAGCCTCCTCCGGCAAAGTAATTACCACTCCAACATGCTCCATACCACCACGGATTGTTGAGATAAAATGTACTACAGTTGCCCCCAGTATACACATCTTGGTCGTTATCGTAAGTGGTTAAATTAAATCCATTAACCGCATGATAGTTATACATACCCGGGGACCCAGTCCCCGTTTCATCGCTAACTGCTGCTACGTCTTGGAAGGCATAAGTAGAGCTAAAGTTCTTAAACTTCCATCTATATCTCTTAGTATGCGTACCATCGAGTCCTACTCCATTAGTAGTTGCTACGTATTGCACTACAGTCACCTCATAAGGATTAACTCTACCCGCTAATGCCTTCCAATACTTGGTACCAATCCATACATTATAGTTAGCTAAGGAACCAAATCCTTTATCGGCCGGAGTAGTAGTATTAGCTCCTTGATTGCTTCCTCCAGTTCTAAAGTTACACGAGTTAACCGCATCACTATAAGTTAAGGCACCCATTCCTCCGGTACTCTGTCTATTAGCGGCTACTAATACCCAACCTCCTCCACTATACGATTGATTAACATAGGTAAACACATCATCATTACCGACCTTAATAGAGTACCAACCAGAAGGTCCAGTTATTTGCGATACATTTGTGTAACCACCATACAAGGTTGCCATACAATTACTTATAATCTATTCTTTTATTACCTCTATCAGCCATTTGTTGTAGGTCTTGTATAATAGCTTCTCCATCTTCTACGGCCCCTCTTACTATCGTATCCATCTCTACATCCCAATATACTCTATCAACTGTTAACCAAGTAGTAGTTAAGAGCTCTTTAAGATAGTTCTCTAATTGAGCTTTCTTATGCGGATTCTTATCTGTTACATAAGATAATATCTCTTGTATAATAGGATGTATATGTTGTCTTACGTATTCAGCTAATTTGATACCAGGTACTCTTCTATTGTTAAGTAGCTTGATATAGCCCTGAGTTGCTATTTTAGCTCTATTTATAATTTGTTCGGCTACTTCTTCTGGGTCTTGAGAAACATTTGCTTCTAGTAACCCTGAAGTATCTACCCCAGTTATGTCCGTACTCTTTTGGTGTATATCTTGAGATCTTTTCCAGTCTTCTATAGCGTTCCGGTCAGCGACGGCCTTTCTATGATTTACATCGTACATCGTCTTCATTTTTGCTACAGTTAGTTTAATTAAATACTGTATAAAATCTGCATTACTCTTTTGAGGAGGTATTCGACCGGTTTGTACATCTTTGTAAAAGCTTTTGGGGGAATCGCTTTGATATCCTTTGTATACTCTTTCAAATAGACTATGTACAAACCAGAGCTCTAAAATAGCATCGACATCGTTTCGAGGATAGTCTTGAGGCTTGTATAGATACAAATGAGCCCAGTAAGCGAGATTTCTTATAGCTGCACCCTGGTAGCCGCTAGCATTTATAAGAATGTTATGAGGGAACTTAATATCCGTCATTATATCAAAGTCGGGCCAGCTCTTTATAATCGGTTCTACCTGAGTTCTATATATCTTTATAGCTGTCGGAAGGAAGTCTTTGGTTAATGCCTTAGTATTATAGATAGCTCTTTCTTCGCGAGTAGTCGGAACCTCTACTTGTAGTTCGTACTTCTCTGATAAGACTTTATACTGATTGCGCATGTTATATTGATCCAGCTATTTGAGTTAAATAAAATTCAGTCCCTAACAATCTACTTATCTCTTGGAACTTCTTGCTTCTACGCACATTCATTTTTAGATAATTGGTATCGTTAAATCGTTCAAACGGCTTACCATACTTCGAGGGTTGAAACTCTTCTCCACCCGGACCTCGATAGGTACCATCCTTATCCCAAACACTATCCTTTGCCATATTTCCGGCGATATCATTAGCGAGCTCAAGTATCTTTTTATATGCTTTATCATATCTATCCTTCTGTACATATAACTTTAAAAACTTTGGTAATTCGTTATTAAGATAATTTTCGCTTATTTTAGTAAGACCGCTAAAAACAGATGAATAGGGTGTATTTGAATATACCTGCATCATTACATTTTCTATATAACTCTTACTGAGACTGTTTATTTTATATACAATTGCTTCAACTATTAATAGCTCGGTACTATGTATCCAACCGGTTGCATCACTTCTATCAATCTTAAAAACAGGGGCAGGTTGTATAGATTTAGTTTTATGTCTCTTATCAAACTCTGCTTTATTGGTATGGTATAGTTTAACTTCTTCTTTTGATACTTTTAGTCCGTGTAGATAGTATTCTTCTTGGGTTTTGCCAGTAACATAGTTATAATATACAGCAGGGCCATCTTCCCGGTGTATTTTACCATCTACATAATAGGTTATTGTAGAAGGTTTAGGAGAGTCCGGACTATATACTATTGAAGCTGGTCCACCTATACGATGAAGATTGCCGTGTTTATAATAATATTCTTGTTCTAAAAAGCGTGTACCATTTGCTTGATTAGAATAGCGTAATAAAGCCGGTTTACCTTCTCTATTTAAAAAGCCGTTACGATCAGTCCAATACTCAGTTGAATAAAATTCATTTTCACCACCTTTTTTATAATGATACTGCTCCTCAGGGTTCTGCATGGTTTCACGAGTATAACCAGCAGCTTTAAGTACGGGGGAGGCTAGCTTTTGCATCGAACTACTCGTACGTGGTAACAGGTCAAAGGGATTATTAATGGCAGCTTTATAGTCTAACAGCTCGCCTATCCATTGATAGCCTTGAAAATAACTACCAGTCGTAGCGTTTCTATCTTGCTCAAGTTCTTGATGGTAGCGTTGTATTTTATTAAACACCGAACCGGTATTATGCTCTAAGTCGTAAATGTGATCGATGTAGACTGCTAGCTTATTATAATCAGTAGGCGCTATGGCATTTAATTGCAACCAAGCGTCTCCAATTCGCGCCCAAGCTTCTCCTCCATATGACTCTTCCCAGATGTTATCATCTCTAAAGAGTTTAGTAGTTATATCTATATAACTTGTTTTTGATATTCCTTTAGATGTAAGGAATTTTATAACCGCTTCATATTTTTGTGGGTATGATTTTTCTTCCTCAGAAGAACCACTACCTCTTTCATCTCTATCACTATCAAAAGTGCTTGTATCAACATACTTAACAACATACCGCATTAGCTGTTTATACCAGACCGGCATTACAGATGTTACCTCGTAATTGCTTTCTCGAGAGGTTAGAATTTCTGCAGCATGATAAGCTTCACACGTTATAGAATAAAAAGTATCTTCTAAGATTATTTTTTGTAAACGAGGATAAAGAATACTTTTAGCGTAATCAATATCATCCTTATACTTCTCTCCTCTAATAGCTGAAACTACCCCTTGAGGATTAGCAGGGGTAGGCTGTAATAGTCTATCGAAGTCTATCGTACTAATAAGCGACAGCATATAGAAGTCTGCCATATAGTATTTGGGACTAGATGGCAACTGATAGGTAGTAGCCTCATCGATGAGGCTATACTTCTCATACAAGACTTTATATAGATCAGGCATTATTTTTTTTCCATTCATAACTCTCTTAACCACTCCGGAAGATACTGAGGTGTTCCTCTATACGCATACGCCCCACATCTACTTTCATGCTCTTTTATAGTATAACCGTTTTCAGTTAATAAATTCATACAAGTACCTCCTTTACCATTCCATCCTATAGGGGTTAACTGTCGACGCTCTTGCCAAGTATCATCAAATATAACTACACTCTGTTCGTGCAAATAAGGTAAGCATCTTTCTAATTGTAGTCGGTGTTCGGCTTGACTGTTTGCGTTATTCATAACTACCCCTCGCGAGGCGTATCCATCTATTTGTCTTTGCATCCAATCAGGTATGTTATCTGGTTTCCAAATCCAATCAAAGTTATCGAGATACAAGACTTTAATTTTTTTATTGAGTTTAGGTAGTTCATCTCTGCACCAGTCAGACCCTGAGGTAGTAATTCTAAAATCTATATCATACTTACCGAAACGTTTTTTAGCATTATCTACTACATCTACTGAAATAAAGGATATATCATTTATATAAGCCCAATAGTGTAAAAACCTACTACTTCCTTCTCCGTTTTCACTACCTATTTCTAATACCATATCGTCCTTGGTAAAAGACATACTCTTGAACTTAGTCTGTAATATTTTATAAGGTATACCGCCCATAATGTTCTATTTACTCAAGTAGTCCAGAAGTATCAATACCAGTTATATCAGAACTCTTTTGATGTATCTCTTGAGATCTTAACCAATCTTGTCGAGCCTCAATCCATTGATCGAATTTCTTTTTAGCTGCAGCTCTATCTTTTTCTAAACGAGGAGTAGTCTCTCCTTTTTTATAAAATAGATCTACATATGATACAAAGCCTTGTACTGCAGAAAATGCAGCTACGAAATTTGATCTTGCCGGGTTACCGGTTTCTTTGTTATGACTTCCTAGCTGGCTGTCAATAGCATTCACGAATATTTTATCATGATAATACATGCCAGGGTTAAATTGAAAGCTAGCAGGCTTCTTTTCAATTATACCTACGAACTCTTCAAAGGTATTTGCATTGACAAGCTTATCTATGTATTCATTTATTTTATTTTGCCAAAAATTATCTTCTTCCGGGGTTGATCTAGGCTTTGCTTCTAACAACCCCGAGGTATCAATACCAGTTATGTCAGTACTCTTTTGATGTATATTTTTAGCATCTAAAAAGTCTTTAAACTTATTAAAGGCTATAACAGCTCTTGGGTATTCTTGTTTTATTTGTGCATGTGGAATACGCTGTAATGTATCAGGATCTCTGTCCCGTTGGCCTTTTAAATGTACATCGATATAAACGATCATAGACTGTACAGTACTATATGCTTCATCGAAAGCATTCTCTGCCTGCTCATTATCAAGCAACTCCATTAACACTTTTGCATAAACCTTGTCTACTAAATTAAAATACGGGTTAAAACCTGGCCCGCCCATATTTTTTTGACGACTGTCTACTAGTTTAACGAAGTTAGAGAAATCATTATTTTCTACTGCTTTTATTAAATCAGTAATAAAAGGTTTAATTATGTTGTACCAACCCTGGTAATCGTGCTCTTTACCCTGTTTATCTTTTACTGGTCCAAGCGGCCCGGTATATTGTTTAGCTTCTAATAGACCTGCAGCATCAATACCAGTTATATCAGTAGTCTTTTGAGCTATTATTTCAGCATCATAAGCATCAGCTATATCAGCCATTACCTTTGCATTTTCAGGCGGGGCCCAGTCAGATAAACCGTCTTTCTTTTTGCGTTCCCGGGCAAACTTTCCATACATATCTATAAGATTATTATAGGTAGCTTGAGAATCATGTTCAACTCGAGCCTTATTTAACATCCAAGTGTATATTTTATTAGCGCGTTCCAGGCCTACGTAAGACTTAAAACTATTAATCCAATCAGTTGCGGTTGCCTCTAAAGCATGATCCCAATAACGTTCTCTAGAAGCATCGTCATCTTCACTTTCTAATAAGCCGCTCGTATCAATACCAGTTATACTAGTTGTTGTTTGATGTATTTGCTGAGCTTTAAGTTCCTCTAGATATACTTTATATATAAGCTTCATCGCAGCTTTGTGGCGGTTTGCGTGTTTTACCCCTGGGGTGTCTGCTTCTTCTACAAATTCTGCATACAGGGCAGCAGTTCTATCATATACCTCTTCTGCTTTCGTATCATACATACGCGGCTCTTCACAGTCGGTTTCTGTAGCTTTATTAAGAAGCCACTGATATACTTTTTCTCCTTCCTCTTCTGGTAACTTAATTACCTTTTTAAATTCGTCTATAAAACCTTCTTTCCATCGAATGAGAAGTCTATTATGAATTTCTTGACTTGTAATATCCCGCGCTTCTAATAAGCCGCTCGTATCAATACCAGTTATTTCAGAACTCTTTTTATAGATATAATGAGCTTTATACTCTTCATATAGTTTTTCCATCGTCATTTCAGCAACACTACGAAATTCATCGGGTATTTCGTGTTCAGGTATACCATATTCATCTTCAGCTGCTACCATGGTAATTTGTTGAAACACATCCCAGAAAGACTCATTATCGCCAGCGTAAGGCCCAAAGCCGAGCTCTACTCTTTTTACATTATTAAACCAATTATAAAAACCTATAAGTTCTGTATCAGATATTTCTGGCAAATACTTTTTATAACCTTCGACTGTTCTAAAAAATAAAGTTTTATCTTGATCAGAAGTTAAATTATCGTTGCTTTCTAATAGACCGCTTGTATCAATACCGGTTATATCGGTAACCTTACTATATATTTCCTGGCTTTTCATCCAGTCTTTATATAACTCTTCTAAATCCTTTTTTACTGCCTCTACAGCATCGTCTTCCAATTTTTGATAGAGAGCAATTTGTTCTTCTTGACCAAGATTTCCCGTTTTATAGACCTGGCCACCTTGGTATTTGATTTTATCTCCCTCCATGTCAACAAACCAGTCAATTAACCCATCAATAAGCCATTGTTGACCTCCAAAATTTTCTATATCTTCTTCACTAAAACCACTTGTTAATGCCCAATGTCTAGCAAACTGATTACTGCCAGGAATTGCTCGACCCCATTTCATTAATGCAAATCTTTTATCAAATAAAACTCTATTAGCTTCTTCCATTAAACCTGAAGTATCGATACCGGTTATATCAGTAGTCTTTTGATGTATTTCTTGAGACTTTTTATACTCTAGCCATTTAGCGAAGTGTTCTTGAGCATAAGCATACCCCGATCTAACATCATCAAGTGTTACAGATGTACTATGCTCGACATCTTGAATGTGATCTACAGCTGTTAAGAAATGGTCTGCCGGGGTCTTTGGGACGTATGAAGTTGGAAAGTCTTTTAACCCGAGTATATCTTTAATAATTGCTCGGGAGTTAGCTGCTCCACCAACCATTACCTCGTACTTCCAAGGATCGGGTAATTGTTTAATAAGCTCTTTAAATTCTTCAAAGCTATTTGCTTCTAAAGCTTTACTATATGTATTATATATTTCTGAATTAAAAGCTTTATTACTCTCTAATAAACCGCTCGTATCTATACCAGTTATATCAGAACTCTTTTGATGTATATTTTGTGCATCTAAATAGTCTTTATATATTTCTTCTGTCTTTTTATAGTCTCCTCTAATAAAGCCTCGTAAAACGTTTGCAAGCACTTCCGCAGGAATGGTGCCTAACGATGGATCTTCCTGTTTTGCTACTTTATACATTGCAGTTACTAAAGCTCTATGAGCTCTATCATAAAGGTCATATTCTATAAAAGTTCGAGCTTTTGAAGAATTTAAATTCCCTGGGTAAAACTGATAACCACTTGGCATAGATCCAGGTCTGTTTGGATCATATTTCATTACTTTAAACTTACCAGGTACCGGGGTAAAATCCCCATTATACAAATCAAATTTTTGAGCTTGTTTTATAGTGTTTATAAAAGAATTTCCTATTCCTTCAACTGATCCATCTGAAGGGGTAACCGGAGACCAAAAGTCAGCTGGTATAGCATTTGCTTTTTTAACATTACTTGTAATTTTTTTAGGGTCTTGCGCGACAAGTTCAGCAGCCTTTACCATAATAACAACCCATTTTCCTATATTATCGCCATTAGATTCTAATAAACCGCCCGTATCAATACCAGTTATATCAGAACTCTTTTGATGTATATTTTCTGAATCGACTATATCTTTATACGTATCAAAATACTTTTTAGCTGATTCTAAGTCTGATTTTATTCTATACTCTTTAGTACCTACATTATGATGCCAAGGGTTATGGTCTGTTTTAGCGGCAACAGTATAAAAGCCCATTCTTTGTATAGCTCTGTAAAGAGCACCAAGTTTAGTGTCTACCCCTATAAAGTTTCCACGAGTCCCGTCTTTATCTTTATATAGATCCACATTAAAAATGTGTTGAAATGTTTTAAAATAAGAAGACTCAGCTTTAGCTGTACTCCATATTTTAGGATCAACATCGTCATGAGCTGCTAAAAACTCTTCGAAAGTGTTAGCGGTTGCGGCTTTTTTTATTAATTTAGTAAAACTATCTGTTAAATACTCATTAGAAAAGCCAGTCCAAATATATGCTTCAAGTAAACCGCTAGTATCGATACCAGTTATATCGGTAGCCTTTTTATGAATTTCTTCTGCGTTAATTATATCTAAATAATAATTAAAATAATTTTCAGCTTGTTTTCTATAAACAAACGCAGCCTCTGATCTTGCATCCTCTCCGCTAAATCTATCAGCTTCTGCATCAGTTCTAGACAATAAAAGATACTCACCATAATGGTTTATGGCCTCATTTAAATGACCAAATTTGGTTCTTTCATAATCGTTTTTAGAGTTTATTTTAAGCAGTGGTTCCGAATTAAAATAAACACCAAATACTTTGTGGAAGAATTTTCCTGTAGTGTCGGTATTCCAAATATTTGGGTCGGTACCTTCAAATGCAGCTTCAAAGTCATTAAACGTTCTTGCATCTTTTGCTTTAGTTATTATAGAATTAAATTCTGTAACATAAGGCTTTTTTGAAGCGGATTCGCCTTGTTCAAGTAAACCGCTGGTATCGATACCAGTTATATCGGTAGTCTTTTGATGAATAGCTTCTGAAGACTTCCAGTCTTTATAAATTTGAGAGTCAGTATCTGCTAAGAATTGTCTGTAATAGTTATATAACTTCTTATAGCCTCTGTAACAAGCGATTTCTTGTAGCTCTCCATAACCTCTATCTTCGTTATCTTTTTGTTCTAGATTGTCTGCTACTCTATCTGAGTACTCGATAAAATAATCTTCAATACTATCTACATTCCAGTTCTCTCTATCTATCATGTCTACGAACCATTTGTTAAAGAATAATAAACCAGGCCAGTTTTTAATTGCCCCTATTGGACCTGGGTCTCCTACATTATAATAATGATTCCAATAATCTTCTATATCTTTATCTGTCCAGCTCTCTAATAGACCCGAAGTATCAATACCAGTTATATCCGTGCTCTTTTGATGTATATTTTGAGAGGTTTTAAAATCGCGCCATTTATTGAAAGCTTGCTCTACTTCTTCAAGAGATGGTCCTTGTCTGTAGCTTAAACTTTTATTAAAAGCTCTTGAACTTTTAGAATCTGAAGAGTGATAGCGAAGATAATAATATAAAGCTTTATAGAAAAAGTCCTGAGGGGTGGTAGGAAACCACAAAGATTGAGTTCCATCCCCTTGAAGAGACCCGATATTATCGGATACGGCATCCTTTATTAATAGGCCGACCGGGGTACCGTTGATAGTATTTGATAAGTCTGGAAGTTGCTTAGCTATACGTTTAAAGTCTTCAAAGTTATCTACCTCTATTAACGCCTTAACAAACTCAGTTACTCTACCGTCTGCATTAGCAGCTTCTAATAAACCCGAAGTATCAATACCAGCTATATCAGTACTTTTTTGATGTATATCTTGAGAGGCTAGATAGTCTTTTAAAAAGACTTTTATTTCTTTTAAATCTCCATTAATAAAATCTTTTATAATACTACCATTCTCGACGAGAGGTCCAATTATTGTGTACCACCGGTTTCCTGGATATTCTTTTTCTGCTACAGCTTCCATCCTATAAAATAATGCTCTATTGGCTTTGTAAATAAAATCTTTTTTTATTTCTTCTTGGGCTTTAGGAGAACTTAAATCTCCTACATAAATTTGATACCCACTCGACAAAGATCCAAGTCTTTTTGGATCGTATTTCATTTTTTTAATAACATTCTTTACAGGAGAAAAATTACCGTTTTGTATATCAAAATTTTGTGCTTGCTTGATAGCGTTTAAAAAATTTTCTCTTATTCCTTCGATCGACCCATCTGAAAGAGGAATTGAAGTCCAAAAGTCAGCCGAGACGAGCCGCGCTTTATTAGGAGCCATAACAAGCGCTTTAGGGTCTTGCGCGGCTTCCTCGGCCGCTTTTAACATAATAGAGACCCATTTTCCTATATTACTTCTACTTTTAGATTCTAATAAACCCGAAGTATCAATACCAGTTATGTCTGAAGACTTCTGGTGTATGTCTTGAGCTTTTATTGTATCGATCCAATCAGCTTTGCTTTTAAATCTTATAATTTTATTTAAACCGTATTTGTCTACTTCTCTAGTAGTAAAAGATATTTCAGTATCATCCGTGACTCGGTCAAGCAATCCAGCCTCAAGAAATCTTTCTGGAGTCATCCCGGCTTCTTCTTGAAACGCTAATCTACCATCTACCATTTCTGGAAACCAATCAAGATTTAGCACTGGTAATCCCACTCTAAGATCGCCTTCTATTACGCCAAATTTAACAGGTAGATCATTAATAGTATTAATAAAAAAAGGTTTACCCACAAGCGCATAGGAATAGTCTTTTCTTAAAGATACTTCTCCAAATATATCGTACTTACCGTCAGGTCTGAGTTTTATTTTTTTACGCTTATAACCCCACCCACCGCCTTTTTCTATTTTAGCAGTAGGACTAACAGCAGCTTTTAAGAAATCTTCTACACTAACCACATTTGCTGGTTTAAGCTGTAAAGAAAGTAATCGAGCCATTCTTTTTACATCTCCAGCGCGTCTGTCTTTATAGTAAATAGCAGGCGATGGAGCCATAAAACCACCCTTACGTACCCACATTATATCTTCTCCGTTATTGTCAGTACCCGATATAGCTATAGCTCTAGCAACATATTTGCCATCCGAACGAGGCGGTGGTTGATAATAATATACTGTATCAAACTTAAAACCAAGGGCCTCTAAAGACTTTACATCGGTAGCTAGACGATTAGAAAACAAATTAGTATCGTTTATTGCTTGAGCATAAGGTGCAGTCTGAGTACCGCTACCGGCTTGAAATATTCTATATTTGCCAAATCTTAATTCCCCATTAGGGTTAAGAGTAGCTTGCTCGCATATTTCAGTAGTAGTTTCTATTAAACCGATAGTATCAATACCAGCTATCTCAGAAGCACCTTTGTGAATAACTTGAGCTTTTTTATACTCTTTAAACTGTCTATAATAGCGGCCTATTGTAGCTTTTACGTCGTTTATATGGTCAAGTAATATTGTAGGGTCTTGATGCTCTCTAGCATCATACCCAGCATTTTCAATAGCAGCATCAAAATACGAGCTTACTCTCCACCACGCATCTGCTGCTTCAGGGTCTCCGTAGTCGTTAATATCTTCTGCCATGTCAGACTTAGTTGCGAACCATTCAGAAAACTCTACTATTTCTTCGTCGCTCCAACCTAAAGTCTTACAATAATCTACAAAGTTAAAATACTCATCGTTACCCCCTGCATCAAAAGATAAACCACCACCCTCTAACAGGCCTGAGGTATCTATACCACTTATTTCACTACCCTTTTTATGTATAGCACGAGACTTGAGAAAGTCTTTATACTCTTCACTGTCGCCATTAATAAAAGCGTTTAACTGTTGAATTAGTAAATTTTCTGCAGCATCAATATAACCTTCTTCAGCGGCTGCTTCTTCATCTTCATCCATTCCTCTTCTTTCGTATTGATCAGCGTCTCTAAAATTCTCTACTGCATTATCATACCATTCCTGTACCCCCATATCATCGGGCAAGTCTTCTTGCTTTTGTAGCCAACCATAAAAAGCTGAATACGCATCATTAACATCTGCATCTGTAAAGTCTGGGTTATAAGACTTGATAGTCGATATGACAATACTATCTATCTTTCCATAAGGGTACGGGTCGTCCCAATTTATATTTTCTAATAAACCTGAGGTGTCAATACCAGTTATTTCGGCATTCTTATGATGTATATTTCTAACGTTTATAAGATCTTCTATATAGGGCAAAGTTTCTGCTGCTACATACATAGGGTCTAAATCAGATGTTTGCCCTTTGTCCCAAAGACTTTTTACAATATTAAAATAGGTCTTTAAATCAGGCACTCCACCCCCTAAAGCGTTTACACTAACAAAATAATAACCTGCAGCAAATCTACCTGGACCAGTTTTAGTGTTTGTATTTAAAGAAGCATATATTGCATCTTTAACAGTTCTGTTAATGTATCTTATATCAAGGATGTATTGGGTGAGACCGCTTAGTAGTTTAGTCTCTTTATTCTTAATATAACTAATTACATCACTGCCTTTTATTAATTTATCTTCAATAATTCTAAGATTCTTCCAGTTATCTTCATTATCTCCTGTACTGAACTTAATTACACTTGGACTAGTTTGCCAAGTATACTTTTGTTTAGTGAGTGCAGCTGTTACCGGCTTACATACAAACACATAGTATGTATCCTCTGGTTTAAACTCAGCTTCAGTATGGACTAGAAGCGTGTTCTTGCCGTTACCTGCAATAGTCTTAGACCATGCTTCGTTCAGTAAATTATCGTAGATTGAGTCTAGGGCAGCCACACAGATATTTATCTAAAATCACTGTGTTAACTAGTCTTAAAGAAGTTTTTAAATTTAGGTTTGTATGATACCTTAGGATTAAAAGCAACTCTTTCTTGATACATTGCTTTAGCAGACATTCCTTCTTTAAAGCCTCCAATTAACTTACCAGCTTTATTGTGTTTAGCCCAGCTATCCCACTTTTCAATAGCATCTTTATACCCTTTACTTCTTAAATAAGCAGTAGCAGGCATAGCTAGACCAGCTATTATATTAGCCATAATAGATAAACCACCTGAAGTGTTTTGGAAGTCTAAACCAGTAGCTTGCTCAATACCCTTAATAACACCGTTAGGAGAGTCTGCTCCGAATACTCTTCCTAATACGAACGCGACATCTTCTTCAGTAAGACCGTTAACAGCTGTACCTAACCATTGACCAATTTGGAAAAACTGTTCAAATACTTTCTTCGAATCAGGTTGAAGAAGAGGATGCGTTTTAAGATCCTTACCGTCCCAAGAGGTTAATCTTTGGGCGGTTGCTTGGTCTAACTGTCTATAAGCATTAACAAATCTTGACACAATAGTATCAGCAACATATCTAGTTAAATAGAAAAGCTTATTAGCAGATAACTCTTTTGCAGATTTAGTTCCGCCTTTTTGCTTCCATTCACCTTTTTCTAACTTGCTTACAACGTCTTCCCATTCGAACTCATCTCTGGTTCTAAGGAACTGCATGAAATCGTTAGTCTACTCTTCTCCGGTACGCTGTACTATAATACGAGCGTAGTCTTCATAGACGTTTCCGGTCATTGCAGGAATATCTGTGCCGGTTACAGTATATTTGTTAAGATAAGGCACTAATTGCTCAGCAGTAGGTTCAGTAATACCATCTCTACCCGCATCAGCAATTGCCTTGTCATACACATAATGCATATACTTTAAGTTCTGACTAGCGTAAAATAAATTACGAGGGTTTACCGATTGCTTTTCACCTGCAGGGTTTCTAATAAAATTCTTTGCGGGATCTAGTAAAACGAAATCAATAATTTCTTGGTCAACCCCGCTCTTTTGAGCCCACTTAGCCCAGCTAGCTGCATCAGGTTGAAGGGTACCAATATTAAAACGAGCAAACAGAGCAGGGTCTAATTGAGTGATACCGACGAATTTACTACCTAAATTAGCAGCTGCTGCAACAAAGCAGTTATCACTTAATCTTCTACCTGAAATTTGTCTATCTAAAATTAAGCCTAAGAAAGAATTAAGAGTGCCTTCTGGAGCACGGTTCATTTCGTCTAAGAACATATAACCAGCGAACTTAGGGTTAGTAACTAAAGCAGTCCAGTCCGCAGGGTCCCATACAACGAAGCCTCTCTTCTGAGATTCTGGAGGGTTAGGTAGACCGCCTACTTGGTGCTCAGCTAATTGGGCAGCTCTTAGATCTAGAAATACGAAATACTTCGAAGGATCTTGTATTAGCTCAGCCATTTGATCTACATTTTTCAAATTATGAAAGTGTAGATACTTTCTATCAGGATAGTCTTTAGCCACGTTCTGTGCAAAGGTTCTAACCACATCACTTTTACCACTACCTTGGTCACCGAATACAAGCACTGCATTTTTTACTCCAGAATCTCCTGCTAAACCGAGCTTGACAGTTTTGTAGACCTCGTCTAATGCTCTTTGGAGACCAGCAAAATTCCAAGTAGCGCCTGGATTTTTACTCTTAGCAATAATTTCAGGGGATTTACCCCCGGCCAAAGCTTTGCGTTGCGCTGGTGTAATTTCGTCGAGAATTTTTGCGTGAGCCATATGATTATATTTATATTAATCTTCAGATAATTCAGGTGTTGCTACAACTTCTGCATTAACAGCTGCAAATTTTGCAGCTATAGTCTGTCTAAATTCTTCGTCTCTTGCTGCATTATTAACCACTACTACTAAATTTTTTGAAGGAGGTACCCGTATATCTTCTTCAACATATCCGTCAGTAATAAAAACGGTAACATACGGATTAATTCTTCTATCTTCAAGTAAATCCGCTACCGAAGACATTTGAGTACCGGCTTGCTCCATAGTTATATTCTGAATAGTATCTTCCAACGCCCCATAAGAAGTAATAACTTCGCTTATATAATACGCAACCCCGTGCCATAGAACTATTCTAACTTTAAGATTTTTGGCTCCAAGCGCCATTTCTTTAGCAATATTACATGCAAACTCTAACTGTGGTTGACCTATAGAGCCGGAAGTGTCAATAGCAAATATGGCATCAAGCTTATTAGGGTTAGGTATTCTGCCTTGTTGAGCATAACCACCAGCTAAGCCTTTCAATCCAGGTCTAGACCATACTTTAACAGCATTATCTGCTACTCTTAAATACTTTTTAATTACACTCTTCCAATCAACAGTGTAAGGAATAGACTTAGATATAATTTTCTTTATAGCTCCGCCACGGGTACCAGTACCTCTAGAAGCACTTGGTGCATTTTGATTTAACCCTCTACCTGTTTCAACGTCTTTTATACGCTGTCTTTCTCTTTCTTCCATTTCTTCAGGCGTTAAAACAACTTCAACGTCAGGATTGACTTGCTTAGCCTCCTCAGCAGTTAAGTGTTTATCGGTAGTATCGTCAAATTTTTCGAAGTAATCTCTCCAATTACCACTCGGTAAACCACCGCCTCCTTGGCCCTGCCCCTGACCTTGTCCTTGACCCTGTCCTTGTCCTTGGCCTTGTCCTTGGCCTTGTCCTTGGCTCTGACCTTGACCTTTTCCTTGGCCTGGCTTTTGTCCTGGCTTTTGACCCTGACCTTGTCCTTGTCCTGGTTGAGAAGGATCTTGTTTAAGATCTCCTTTTCTACCTTTAAATGGACCTTGACCTTGTCCAGGTTGCCCAGGTTGCCCTTGACCAGGCTGCCCTTGACCAGACTGACCAGGCTGGCCTTGACCAGGTTGCCCGGGCTGTCCTTGGCCAGGCTGTCCTTGTTGACCTTGTTGACCCTTTTGTCCTTTCTGACCTTGTTCTTGTTTCTCTTCGTACTCTTTAGCTATTTCTGTCAACTGTTCGTATATTTGCTCACAAGAATGAGGCTCTCCATTTTTATCTAATACGTTAATCTTAAAATTTTTAAGCTTACCTTTTAAATCATTAAATACGAACTCTCCAGTATTAACATCAGGTAAAATAGCTCCTTTTGGTAGAGGTACATTGTCTCGAAGTAAGCCCCAATTCATTTGAGCGTCTGTAGCAATGTTCCAAAGAGTGCGATCTCTATTTTTCTGTCTCCAGAAAGTACCGTTAGCATGGTGCATTGCTTCATGAGCAAGTACCCCGTAAAATTCTCCATCAGTTAACTCTTTAGAAAATTTTGGATTTACATAAATGTTACCTACCGGATCAACAGCCATAGTCTGAACTATTGGATCGTTCGAATTGACTATTTTTACGTTTAACTTATTAAGAATAATACCTAAGTCAGGCATATGGCGGTTTAAGAAACTTAAACCATAAGCAATTCTAGATTGTATTTCTTTTACTAAAGCTGCCTCTTCAGGATCAAACTTAAGAATTTCTTCAGCAGGAGCTTCTGGGGATTCATTTACTAATCTAGCGACCCAGGAACGTCTTTTTAAACTCTCTTCGTAAAGCTCAGCTAAGATTTTAGGAACAGGCATAATATTATTTACATTATACCTGTATCAGTTCTCAAGGCAACTTTATTCTTCTTTATTTGGAGTTTCTACGTATTTATCGAACAAAACCCGAGTTAGCTTTGCGGTAGCATTAGCTATATCTTTATGATCAGTTTCATTACGCGCTGGCCATTTATTAACCAATGCAGATGCAACCGCTACAAATATTTGTGCTCTAACTTCATTTGGTGATGGCTGCATGTACTCCATTGTAGAGAAGAAAATTAACATATCAACGGTTATTTGGCAATAACCTAGTATAAAACGTATTACACAGTGAAGAAGGTGTTAAAAGGCTAGTATAGCCTGGATATAATAACACGTTTTACGGATATGTTACCGTTTATTCTGGATTATTATGTACAAAATAATCCAATCCGTAATCGAAAAATACCTTTTCTACTTCTTCTAGTGTGGATGCTTTAATAAGTTTTTTACGGATTTCGTGAATGTCTACATACATCCCATTTGGTAAACCCAATTTATCGTTTTCATCTGCAGCATCGTTTATAACAACCCAGATGGATTGTTTAATATTTGCGAGTACATTTTTATCTTCTCTAGGACTCATTCCTGGAGCAAATCCTATCTCGTTTAATTGCTCATCTATACCGGCTTTCTTAAGCTTAGAATAATAATGCGGGTCTTGCTTAAGATGATCTTTAGCTATTTTTTCAGCGCCTTTGCGGCTTTTAGTATGCTTATCTTTTAACTCTTCTTTCGTACCAGCTTTAAGTTCTTTAGGATCAAACTTTACTTGTTCATACTTTTCGGCTAATATTTTAAACTGATTACGAGACATATTGTTATTTATTTAAACCACCCACCGTAGATGTTGTAGTCAATAGCATATTTTTCTTTTATCCAAGCAATTTGTTCAGACGTTAACCCTTCATAATTCAAACCGTGAGATGTTTTGTTAATATGAACTGTAGGTAACGGATATTTGCAATCATTTTCTAATATTTTTTTAAACTCATTCATATCGTTTATATCTAATATTAGTGTATACCATTGCGGGTTTAAACCTAACTCACATGTTTGATATTTAAAATGTTCTCGGTAATAAGTATGCTCCCACATTAATTGACCAAAATTGTTAATAAATTTTTGTATAGGGTAGTCGCCTAAAAAATTTTTACATATCATATTGTATGCACTAAGAAATCTCTTTACTGGGTCTCGTACAAAAGCTATTCGTATTTTTGGTTTAACGGGGCCTGAATCATAATCAATAAAATCTTCCGGGGTTAACAAAGTATTATATTTTTCATTATAATTTTTAACCCTACTATAGTCAGAGTTTTGTATACCATAGCCGTCTCGTTTATACCTATTAACGTAATCCTTTATTTTAAAGCCTAAAGATGTATCTTCTAAAAAGTCTTTTACTGAAAATCCCTTAATTAATTTCTCTTTTTCGTACTTATCACAAATTATTTTATTCTTTGCTAAAGCAGTGTATAGTCTTATAGAGCGGGTACCGCATTTAAGAGGAGCAATTGCGAAAATATTATCTATTAATAGTCTCATATGAATTTTGTAAGTATTGAAGTATGAAAAAAATCCTATTCACATTATCTGTTATTGTCTCTTTAGGTTTAACTGGTTGCGGTACTGTTGATGCTACTTATCAGTCGACCAAAGGTATTGGTCAATCTGCTATAGGCGGTATCGGTAACGTAGTCGGTAACGGAGCGTCTGACGCTTCTAAAACCTTAGGTGTAGTTTCTGACACTGCTGGAAAAGTATTATCTGGCGGTGGTAAAGTTATTGGGGGCGGTTTAGAATTAGTCGGGGGTGTTGTAAAAGGCACCTCTGATATTGTAGCTCCTGCTCCTAAATAATAGTTACCTATTGCACACGCCCAGAACCTAGTCTCGAAAGAGGCTAGGTTTTTTGTTAGTCAAAAAAGAACATATGGAACAAACGACCAGATGGTATATCCCATCCGAAGTATTTTGAAGCAGCATGAATGTTGCCACCGTCAAAAATTACTAGGCGGTTAAATACATTTCCTAGTACATCGACGGGCTCATAAGGGGTTTCATCTAAAAACGTTTTTTGGTTAAAACATTTCATTATATCGGGATGCTCTTGATGTCTAATCTTAGTTTCTTTATGCCGATACATTGTTGTACCGCATTGAGGTGGGGCATCTGGAGTAAGATAAATCATGCCAGCCCAGCGTTGCCCGTCACAGTGATATACTAATGCATCTTCTGCGGTACAAATTTGGAAACGACCGTTCATCCCATGTTCTTCCCAACGTACAATAGGTTGCCCTATAACTTGTTCAAAACGCTCTTTAGTACCTGGTACAATAAAACGCTGCGGTGTTCGCTTGCCTCTAAAATAAATTTCGCTATTAAATGTTTGCTGCAAAGCAAACTCTCTTACCGCCATCGGATCTTCGTAAAAGTTATCTACGCAAAAGTATCTTTTAGATGGGGTTTCGTTAAATTTAAAGTTAATTGAAGTTATAGGATATGTTTCAGCCATACACTATAATTTACTAAAATCCGTTAAATATTCAACCGTTAAGTAACTGGGGCTTGCTTTCGTTAATAGGCTGCCAACCAGCTTGCATAAGCTTACTCATATCATTCTCTTTACTAGGTAGTTTATGCTGAGGTGTAAAGTTAAATTCAGTAGTAGGAGCAGTAAGAGGCCTGTTTACCGCTATACAAGCTGCTTCATAATGAGCTCGTTGGGTTTCAGACAAATTACTAGTATTAAGCATACTATTAATAGTAGCATGAGCTTTAAGCATATTATTTTTGTAATGCTCTATCAACTCTCTTTTAAGCTGGCTCATTTCCGAATTAGGGTTTGCGGCAGCAACCTTAACCCCTGTTTGTCTCATAACATTCAGGTATTGATTTACATTACTCATTCGTATATATCTGGATTACTTCTACCAAATTTTCTTAATAGCACTCCTGCTTTTGAATTAGCTTCGTTTTCTATTTCCGATCCATCTGCTCCAGCTTCAGTAGCATTATCTAAACTTATTTCGTTATTTTGCTTTTGCTTATAATGAACCATTTCATGCGCAAGGGTACGAAGAATATCAGCTAAATTTCTATTAGAAGAAGCTACTACTATTTTATTTTCATCCAAATCAAAATAACCAAACGACTTGTACTTGGGGCCAAAGTCTTCTCTTTTATTAAGAGCTACATGTGGACACTTTTTAATACCTAGCTCTTCACAAGCAAACATAATAAACTTTTGGACTATGTCTTTACGTTTCTTGTCTGAGTGTTTAGCCTCAAGCAAGAGTGTATTATATTTTTCTGTTAGTTCTTTAGACATTAGTCAAAAAAGCCTTCATCTCTTAGTTCATCTATATCTTTATTCCAGCGCCAGAATATATACAGAGCGGTACCTACCGATCCTAATATTATACCAGCGGCAAACAATAAAGCCATCATATCTATACTTATATTGTTTGACATAAATAAACAATATGTATACCTATTCTGCTGAGTTACTTAAAGTTATCGATGGCGACACTATTGAAGTTGACTTCGATCTTGGATTTGGAGTGTGGCTACGTAATCAACGTATCCGTTTAAATGGTATTGATACTCCAGAATCTAGAACAGCTAATAAAGAAGAAAAAGCAAGAGGGGAGCTTAGTAAAGCCAAACTTAAAGAAATCCTTACTGTGGGTAAAAGACTAACTGTTACAACTTCTATTGACCCTAATGAAAAGTTCGGTCGTATTTTAGGAATTATTACTAACGAAGCAGGGGTAAACGTAAACAATTGGTTAATTGAAAACAATTATGCTGTAGCGTATACCGGCCAAAACAAAGAGCTCGTACAAGAAGCCCATCAAAAGAACGCTGCAGCTCTTAAAGCAAGAGGAGAAATATAATTTATGAGCGCTGATAAAAATTACGAATCCCACGTACAAGAAAACGGTACAATAATAGAAAACAGACAAATTCCTGAAATAGGTATTGATCCTTCTGAATATTCAGACATACTTAAATTCTCTAATTGCGAAAACATTACTGTTAAGTATACTACAGTGTTAGGAGGCAAAGAAGATTGTATTGATGCAGTAAGAGGAAGCAACTACACTTTCGAATCTGTAAATTTTACCCCAAAGTATAACGGTATTACCTTAAAAGGTTCTATTGATACGGCTACTATTACCAATTCAGTATTTCATTCGCACGGTAAAGATTGCGACATCGAATTAGGACAGTACGACAATTATTGGTATATTGGTCGGCCGCCTACTCGTAACATTACAATCGCTGAAACTAGAGCTACTGACGGTAAACCAGTTGTAGTTAAAGTATGGGATGCTGAAGCTCCAACAGTAAAGGATTCTAATGTAAAAATAGTAAAGATACCTATTTTTATATGGTGGCCTTACTTCGTGTTTAGAGCAATACAAACTCGCGGCTTTAAAAATATTACTAAGCCGGTAGCAGCTGGTGACTTTATTAAGACGAAGTAGCGCTTAAAGGCGGTATCCAAAGAAGCATAGGCTGTAAATCGTCCTTCATATAGAAGTGAGCGATATTATAACCGTCCTCTACTAGAGGTAGTTGTGGGGTGTGCACCCATATACTTATTCTCTAGAAGTCTTCTCCGTCGTAGTCTTCTACGAAAGGCTGTCCGGTGAGTTTATACCATAGATATGCAATACCTATTACAAGTAAAGATACAAGCCAAATAACACCTAAAACTTTAAGTACAGTAAGCATTAGTAATGATGATCTAAGTCTTCTTCGTTAAGAATATAAGATATTTTCTTTTCCCCTTTGCGGTAATATTCTTTTTTAATACCTTTCTTAAGTAAGTTTTCTTTAGAAACAGTACCAACTATACTAGCTTCAGTACCACCAGTAGCTGGATCGAAAAACATTAATACAAATTTGTTTACCTCGGGGTTATCTAGAGATTTGCATCCTACTTTGAGTTGTTTATTCGCTCCTCTCCAGGTCACAGTCTTAACTTGAGTACCTTCGAAGTCCATACCACCATCTCCACTAAAACGGTAAAACTCAAAATTATAAGGCTTACCGCAATATTTGCTATACGCAATTTCTCCAATTTTACCCGCGAAGAAACTCTCCATATGAGAGTCTTCGTCCTTATAGGTAACTTTATATTTGTTATATTCTAAACAGGCTGAAATAGCCGCTTCAGCAATTTCTTGTTTAGTAATTTTAAATTTAATCATATTAACTCCATGTGCGATGATCTTCTGCTACCCATTCACTACCATCATATTCAGCAATATGCCATTTAACATCGTCAGGTACTTCAACAATTTTAAGTTCGGCGTAGCCACCATTAGCTTTTTCTCCAAGAGTCTCAACTGCATCTATTAAAGCTGGATCAGAACGACTTTCCCGACAGTCTCCGTATTGGTCAATTACCTTTTGATGCTTATCTCGTATATAATCTAAAGCGACTTTTGAAAGGCCAAAACCCCCATAACTCGTATTAATCACGACTTTCATGAGCCATATAATAAGGTATGTTATCTTTTTTACCAGCTGAATCTGCTAGATAATTCATAAGCTCTTGCGAAGCAGCGATATAAGCTTTACGAAGTTCATGAAATTTTTCATCGCTTATATCACGAAATGTTGACTGATGGTTAAAGGTATTGTCAAATCCTTCTGCACTAATAACAGCTAGTACACTTTCAGCATCAGATGCTTTCATTGTAACTTTATTATAACTTACAAAAGTATCTTTTTCAGTAATCTCTGGCTCAGTTCGAGTGACTACTATCCAGCCGAGCGCATTCAAGAATACTGCAAACACTAGAGTTATAATAACAGCGTGAATATGTCGAGTTTTCATTCAATTTCAAACTCCCAAGGATAAACAATCCAAACATCTTTTTCAGCTTTATTTATAGTTGTATACCGATAGTCAACTCGCGTTTTAGAAGCAGCATTATCAACAATAGTTGCAAAACGAATCTTTTTATGCCACAAGTTATTCCAGTCAGATATTAAACTATGCTCCCAAATCTCTTTAAGACGTAAAATAGTAGCTCCGGTGTCATTAATATCATCTACGATAAGAATATTAGCTTGAGGCACTCCATAGTCTTTATAAAATGTGCCGCCTTTACTAATATGATCTCTCAAAGAGATCTTAATAGTATCCATAGGCACATCAAAGCGATGACTAAGAATAGTAGCAGGTATAAGCCCCCCTCGAGTCAGGCCAATGACTAAGTCAGGCTGCCAATTATCTGAACGTATATCTTTATAGATGTCGCGACATGCTACATCTATAAGATCCCAGCTGTAATATTCTTTAGGGGTCATGACTTTTTGTTTTTAACTTTCTTGGCCACATACGCACCAATCTCGTCTTCTTTCCATTCGATCTCATCTCCTTCTTTCCAGTCTAAAATCTTAAGCACTTCTTCAGGAAGCTCAATAAATTGATCTCCGCCTGAGAGTTCTTTAACTTCTACAGTAAACTCTTTCTTGCGAAAGATAGAGTCGAAGTTGTCTGCATACGTATCATACGATACAGATAGTGGACGCTGCTTTGAACCTTTACCGTTACCGTTACTCATGAATTGTCTTTAATATTATTACCGTTTAAGGGAACTGCAATAACTTTTACAGTGTCAAATCCCTTTTCCCCTTTTGCAAAAAACTTTTTTAGTTTATCGTAGATAGTCTCTCTCGTAAGAACAATACAAGTAAATGTCTGGTAATGCTCAGCTTGATCTTTTGAGATAATATCATTCTTTACCATGTTATCAACTGCAAGATGAAAGCCTATCGTTGCGTATTGTTCAATCTCTTCTCTCGACAGATTATAAGTTGAATATGTACTCATGATTGTTGCTCCTTACTATAAACATCTCTTACCTTCTGCCAAGAAGCGCGGTCGCAGTCATGGCCAAGTGGAAGAGAAAATTTGTATATGCTTTCTGAATTTTTTACTCTATCTTCTCTTGCTCTATTATCCCGCTCAAACTCTTCCTCAAGCTCTCGTTTGATAAGCGCTTGTACCCGGGGTTCGAGATGAGGCCAGCATGTAGCTAGCTCATCTGCAAAGCAACTAGCATGGATAGTCATACGACCAAGGAAGTACCGAAAGCTCCAAAAGACTAAATCAGATGGACTATCTACATTAAAACAAGCTAGCAGTTCTTTATCTTGCTTAGTAAGTTTGCGTTTACCGATCATAGGTATAGTATAGCTTCTTATTGGGTAGAGTCAAGCTTATTATAGCCATCGTACTTTTCTGTCTTAGCTACATTCTCATTAAGAGTCTTATACCATCCGCCTCGTACATGCGTACTACCTTCAGCGCCAGTTACTTCGCAAGTTCTACTAGAAGCAATCTCAGCAAAGTGGACAATGCCATCGATGTAATCAGAATAGCGCTTATTAATTGTTTCGAGTTCGGGATACTTTTTAGTATCAGCAAGAAACTTATTATCTTTGCTGTATTCGAGATGATAATAAAAACGAAGAGTACCAAACTTCTCCTTTACTTGATCAGCTACTACCTGGGGTGGTTCAACCTTAAAGAAGTATCTATCTTTATCTTCGTCTTTCCATCTAGATGGTTCAATACCAAGACGCTTACCATCTTCTTCGTCTACTTCTACACTAGTGATAAAGGTATAGGTAAGAGCTTCGCATAGTGTATCAATGAGTTCATACCAACCATCTCCGCATTCAAGACCCCAGCACATACAAGTCTCTTGTGGAGACTTGTTACGATCTCTAAAGATATTTGAGTGCTTCTCGCAAAGTTGTTTATCTAGTTCTGGACTCACTTTATATTTCCTCCGTAGTATTCGTATGTTCTTTCAAGGGCATCAAGATAGAGCATACACTCCATTAGTTCTTGCTTAGCGTATTCATCTTTCTTATTCTTCTGCAAATCCTTTTTCAAGGCTTTCATACTATCCTTAATACTTTGGATAGAGTCTTTCAGAGAGCAGATTACAATGCGGTCCGCTGTTTCGCCATCAATTTCTACTTTATCCATGTTAATTATAGTTTCCGTAATCAGGGTAGTTAAAATGCTGTTCAATAGCAAGACTTATTTTGTCAAAAAGACTATCGCATTCGATAGAGTCTTCCTTTATCACGCCTTGTTCGACAAGATATTCAACAGCGCGTAAAGCCGCGCCATTAACATCCTCCATAGTAGCTTCTTTACTTTGGATAAGCTTGTATTTGGGTTTACGAGATTTCATGTAAGAAACCAATTACGAACTCGAGTGTAAAGGAATTCGTAAAACCAATCAACTACAAAATACATAGCACCAATCAACCAGACAAGGGGACCGCTAACAATAAAAAACACCACTCGCTTGTATGGATTAAAAATCCGGCCCCAGTTAATCATTGCATTGACATATAAGGTCGCGCCAAAAATACACCAAAGCACAATAAAGATAGAAATAAAGGTTGTCATAAGATATCAATAATATTAACAGCTGCTCCGTTTATTTCAAGCAAATAAGGCTTGTTAATGCGTTGATAGTCTTCATTACAATTAGATGCATTAATATGATGCACTCCTTCTTGATAGCAATGACCATAGCTATAATGGATATGTCCGCAAAGATGTAGCTTAGGCTTAATCTTTTTAATAGCGTAAAGAAGATCTATACACCCAACATTTTCATTAGGTTGATTATGACCTCTAAAAGCATCATCTACTCTAAAGCGAGCCGGGCCATGAGTAATAAGCACGTCGATACCTTCTGGAATAAGATCCCAATGCTTCTTAATCTCTTCGCCTCTATCTCTATTGAATGCCCAGTTAAAGAAACGTGGTTGAACAGGGCTACCCCAAAACCTAATACCTTCTAGAGTAACACCACTATCCTGCAGGTAGTGCACATCTTTAGGCATAGTTTTAAGAAACATATCGATGTCCGAAGGGTTGCCCTGTTCAAAGTAAAGGTCATGATTACCAGCAATAAAAATCTTGTGCTTATGGGGTTGAGCACCAAACCAATTTACGAACTTAACTGCATCCAGATAGGTACCGTGATTGCTAAAGTCTCCACAATGAATAAGGATATCAGCATCCGGTAAAGTTAGACCCATGTGCATGCCATGAGTATCGGATATAACAGCTATTTTGGTCATATTAACTCTACGAGTATACAGTGGGCAGCATGTTCGGTCAAGTAAATTTTACGCCCATCCATATTAATAATGATACACTGGTGAGCATCATCACTAAATTTAGAGATGCGCTTACCTTCTCCAAAGCCAAGTTCTCTAAGTTTAATAATAAAATCCTTATCTCCGTCTAACTTTCTAATAATGGCTTGTTTACCCTGAGGTACCTTGCATGATAGAATTAATTTACTTTCGTCCATGTTTTAAGGGCAGCCTTTTTTAACGGCATAAGCTCATTATTAAAAGGATTACGCCAGTAATAATTACCCTTATCGCTAACATATGCAAAGTATGTATGAGTAGACGTGACACGTTTAGCTACTTTTATTAGAGTCATTTATTTTCTTCCATTTGTTACCAAAACAAAGATACTGCATTTGACGCCAGAACCAGTTCGGTACTTTGTCTTTATTAGGTCTCAATACTAAAGATTGACCAGTACCAAACAGTTCACATTCCCAGTTAGATGGCTCTGGCCAATTTACATTGTACGATTTAGTAGTGGTCCAGCTTGCTCCAGAAGTAGGAACAGTATATGTAAAGCTAGGAGGATAAGCAGATAGTTCAGGAGCGCTGCAATAATTATTTTGCATAAGATAGAGTAGGTTTACGGAATTGCTGCACATTACCAGACATTTTAGATGAATACGGCATATCTAGTACAGCCGTTTGTAGTTCAGAATTAATTGCTTTTTTTCTTAGCCAAAAATTAAGATCAGTCTCAGTAGGTAACCAGCCCATATTACCATAGCAATACTTGTAATTTAAATGGCGCCGCCAACTAGTCGTAGAGGTCCATTGTGAAGTGCCGTGTATAGCAGCTTCAGTAAAAACTAATAAATCTCCCTTTTTAAAAGAAGGGCAATGTAGAGTGGGTAATTGGTTGAATGGAGCAGGGGAAGTATAATGCTTTTTAAGCACATCTCCTACATGATTTGTGATAGGATAATTAAGTTTGTGACTGCCTGGCAGAAAAACAATACCCCCACTATCTCCGGGCTGGTCGTGTAAAGCGTAACTAAATAGTACACTAGAACATTTAGGTCGATTATTGTACCAAGAATACTGAAAATAAGACCGGCTCTGATATGGCCCTCCATGAAGATTTACTCTGTTGGGACTGCCGTCTGGCGCATAATGCGTCCCAAAACAATGATCAAATCTAAAATAAGGATCGATCCATCTATCCGATAATTGTAGTGCTATCGGGTGAAAAATAAGATCGTAAAATATTTGATCTAACTCAATAAAAAGGAACTTAGGAATATCAGAATCTAACTTAGCTTGAATAATAAGCTCATTCATTCTATCTACTTTATCCGTAGAAAGAACATTAGGTATTAAACAATAACCGTTTAAGTCAAACTCAAAGTCTAGTTTATCTAAGTTCAATTCCATAAATTATCGACCCGTTTTTATTGCGGTGGTCACCGACCCGCAAGTTGTCAGAATATAAACTTTAATGGTTCATACCTGAAAAGATATTATGTATTGTTATTGACAACAATCAACTATTAATTTAAGACCTTAGAACTAATTTTATGGGTGAGGTAATAAGCAAATACCTCTGCATTAGTTTCTGAATAAGGTAGAATCTCTCCATAGATCTTACCCTCTTTTTCAATAAACTCTTCATCAAAGCCCTCCATCTCCATTTGACGAATAGTACCGAGATTAACAACAGTTGCGCTCGCAGACTTCTTCTTAAAGTTAGGCATAACGACTACCGCTCCAAGCTTGGTAGTAACAATGGCTGAACGAGATTCTTGAGTGTTATCTTCGTTAAAAGCTTCAGCATAATCCACATCTACTTCGGCAGTATAGCTGTATTCTTTAATACATCTTACGATAGTTTCGACGTATGTCTCAACAGCTTTAGTTACCTTTTCGTTATGTTTCATAATGTGATATTATTTATTAAAAAAGCGTTTGTGCAAGAAATTAGCTGTAACCGCCCCTACTGCGCCGCCTATAACATAGGCTAATCCCTCGTTAAATTGAGTTACATGAGGGATAGTTTTAAGCATGAATAAGTTTAACGAGCTAATAAAGCACGATGTTAACCCAATGGCTAGATAATTGCCATTAATAGCATTACGGTACTGTATGTTTACTGCGCATGCAACTACTAATGTTGCAAAGAAGATAGCTATCGCTTGCATAGTATCTCTTTTACCTCTTTCATCTTAAGCTTTGTCTTACTTGCAATCTCACGAATACCCATGTTATGATCTTCATGCATATGACGAACCATAATACCAATCATCATACGCTTTACTTCGCTTTCTCTAACTCCACCCCCACTGCCTAGATTGTAGAGCTGAGCTTCAGTAAGATGTACGTAACTCATGATGTTATTATTGTGGTACCTTTACCGATAAGTGCAAATAAAAAGCCCTAGATTACTCTAGGGCTTAGGGTTAATTTGGATTAACCTCCACCATTACAACATCGCCAGAGCCTTCTTGCCCGACGACACGTAAGACGCAACCGACTTATCGTTACGGATAACGTTCCAGAAGTCGTTCTTAGCAATCCGACCCATACCGAAGTCAGAGCTGAAGGCTTGCCGGGCAACGTTGCGGCCTTGACCGCGAGTCGATTCATGAGTGTAATAATCGGTAACAGCGCTAAACGCATCAGCACGGTTCTCGCCAGAGTTACCCTTGCCCGTCTCAAAGAGTTCGGTCAACCGGTTAACCTTGGTAAGGGTCTTCGGACCGAGGTCCTTACTCTCGTTACCAACAGAAGACCGGGTCATCCAACCAGCGAACAGGTTACGAGCCTCGTCAACCTTCATATCTTCGTTCATCAGACGCTCAAACTCAGCCTTGAACTTCGCTTGCGTACCAGCATAAGCATCAATGATTTCGACAATATTCTCGAGACGAGCAACAACGTCCTTAGAATGCTTAACCTTGACGTTAGCATCTTCCAAGTTCATACCGAACGTGTTAGCGCAAACGGTGCAAGTATTGCTCGAATTAGCCCAGACAGCGCACGACTGATCATGGCCGTTACCGAAGTTAAGGAAGTCGTGAAACTCGCGCTTACCGATAACGAACTTGTCCATCCCCTTGATAGAGATAGAGACAAACACTCGTCCGCGGTTGCAGACCGAGCCAACCGTCTCAACCACAGCACCCTTGACACCGCTGATAGCTTCAGCGATCATATCAAGGAACTGCACGTTAGTTACTGGGGTATAGGTGCTGGCATAGGGCTTACCAATCGGCTGATTGTCATCCGTACCGGTGAGGATCTTGAAAGGAACCTCTACTCCATCAGCAGTCTGAAGCTGAATCTCTTGAATGTCCCAGTTGCGAAGCCAGTTCTTGTGAAGATCAAGATTAGTGTTGATCTCGGTGAGCTTGTGCCAGCCCATGTGACGACCCTGTTGCTTATCGCGCTTAGTAATACCGTGCATATGTTTTGTTAGTTAAGGTTAATTAATTACAGGTACAATAATACGTCCGGGACGAATTAAGTCAAGCTTTTATTCAACAATTTTCAGACGCATGTACGGGTCAAAGTCTACTTCCATATCGCCATCAAACATAACGATAGTACGGTTTTCCTTTTGGATAACAAGAGATACCAGAAGCTTCTTACCGCTAGCGCTAAGCACACGATCTCCTACAATTAGACGCTTAGCGATCTTCTCCGTAGCATTAAGCGTTTTCATTGCTACGAGTAGAACGAGCTTCGTTAAGAATAGCTTCAACAGCCTCAATTTGCGGCCGTAGATAACGCATTGTAATAAATTCAGCTTCAGAACTATCCTTCGCGTAAGCTACTGCCTTAGCAAACTCATTAAGACGGTGTAGGTTGTAATACAGCTCATGCTGTGGGACCTTTTTGATCGAATTCATGTACCTAGTATCGGTACATTAACATAAAAGGTCAAGCTTTATCTCAAAGATTCAAATATCTTAACTAATGGTTTGATATCTAAATGGCCTACCTGAAAATCTGGATTGTTAAGTGGTCTTGGATTAGCTATTAAATTTAAAGCAGCATAATGGTCTTTAAACTTTACCCCGTCTCCAGGTAATTTTTCTGAGAATTTTACCCAAGCAGCAGGTATGCCGTATGCATGCGCGCATATAATACCGTGTAATGAACTAGAAATAATTTTACGGCATTTGGTTACTTGTTTTGTGGTAAATTCTACGTCTTTGGTAAGCGGATCAATAACTAACCAATCAAGACCTAAAGCCTCTACATTACTTGCTACGTAAGGATAATCATTGTAATGCGGAAAAATACCAGTATCATACTCCTTCTCTTCAGGTTTAATAAAAAGAGGTAGAAGCATTGCTGGGTCTCCATAAATTTCTGGGCATTTACCTCCACTACGTATCACGTTCAATCTAGTGTATGGACCTCTAACAAATCGCCAGTCTGCTTTAGCATTAAGATGTACTTGATCTGAAAGTATGCCAGAACCTAGCACTATAGTGTTTTTACGTGCTTTGTTTGCTATTGAGCCAGTACTAATTGCTTCATAATCATTTTCTGAGTATTCATGCTTTATACCAAAACGTTTGAATATTTCTGGAGTGAGTAAATCTCCAAAATTGTTTTTGCCTTCTGCGTGGTAAGCTGTCCACCAATATAATTTCATTTTAATTTATGAGGTTCAATACCGTTTTCACAACGTTGACAGAGAGTAAAACAGGATAGGGGCTTAGGTACAATATCATCGTATTCTTGAGTTAAAAGATTGCCAATGATGTATTTCAAACCATAATCCATGCAGCAAAGAGACACATCTCCGTTCGGTAAACATACATTATGGTATAGTCTTTCAGTGCAATTGCACGTCATTTTCTTATCCCCGTGATCCATATGCTTAAATCGATCTTTTATCTTAGCAAGTTCAGGCTTAATTATTGCCTCTCCTAACAAGTTACCCGCTCTTGACCACATCTCTGGAGTGTGTGCTGAAGAAAAAATATGCTTAACATCGCTATGTACCGGGCCCATAGACATTACGTAAAATCCTTTTATTTCATGTTGTACGGACTTAATGTATTCAAGTACTTCTAGATATTTTTTACTTATAGGGTGTTTAGCTATACGCTCCTCATCGGGCAGATGAAGACAAAAACCGCCATTGGGTCCAGTAGTAAACGGTATATTTTTTATTTTCTTTACATCTTCAATAGACATACCTATACCAGTTGTAAACACTGATACTGGGTGACCCTTTTCATGAGCGTACAGAACCATATCCGAACAGTTGCGGTTGAGCCATGGCTCTGTAAAACCTGCAAATGTGACTCTTACTTCTTGTGGTAGTTTATCAACAGCAAATTTAAAATCTTCCATTGACATACTCTTAGTACCACTATAAGCCTGTACTAAGGTTCTCTGCGGGCAGAACGCGCAATCAACTATACACCCCGCTGCAGGTATAGAGGTAGTAAATTCCATTGTAGGAAATTGCGTGGTTTTCCAGTATTCTTTCTTTCTATTATCTATATAAATGTTAATGCCGGTGTAATGGTCAGCAAAATCTTCTTTAAATAGAAACCATTTAATGTCTACCATATCCCAAGAAGTAACTTGGTAGTTAGTAAAATACTTAAGAATATTATCTCTAAAATGTATAAACTTTTGTTTATTCTCAGGCGTATCTAAATGCCATTCTCCAGCTATCTTTTTTACATTATTCTTTATCCATTTTATATTTGCTTCAGTAAAAATATCGTATTCATTACCTTCACAATCTAATTTAAGAAAGTCAATTTTTTGTATATTATTTTGAGCAATAAAATCCGTAAAGGATAAGGCTTGGGCTTCTCTTTTTACCCCCGGCTTTGTTTGATCGACTTCGAATAAATTTAATTGTTCGCTACCAGTTTTATTTGAAATGCCTTTATTTATAGCTATAACATTTTTTGCTTCTACTAGATTTTCAGTGAGAGTCTTAAAGAGATCAGGTTCTGGTTCTAGACAGTAAACTTTTGAAGGGTTATTCTTGAGTATTTTATATGTAAAAGGCCCGACACTTGCTCCTATATCTACTACTACGTCTCCTTCTTCTACTTTAAAGAATTTCTGGTAATCGTCTCTTTTATTAATTTCAGTATCAACTATATTATGAAACCATTTATTTTTAGCTATATTGCCCCAGTCAAACTTTTTTTTTATAGGTAAGACGTCCCCAAGCTTGTTCAGCATGTAGTCTTCAGCTTTTTTAATGCCCACTTTATTGCTGGTCATTATATCAATAATATCAGCTGATACTAAGTCAGGGTGTACCCACCAGTCTTCGTAACTACTAATTTTATCTGCTGAAATATCTCCAGCGACTAATACATATCCTTTTTCATAAAAGAATTTACGAGAACGTTCTTTTACTGACTTAGTCGCGTCACAGTAATAATCATGTTCAAACGTTATTACAGCGAACTTATATTCGTCAAAAGGAATTAACTCTAATATCTTATAGCTATTTTCTGCAGGCTCGCAATCTACTTGCAAATAATCTATATTTTTACCTAAACCAGAATTATCTAGAAGTTCTTTATAGTTTACCTCTAAAGCGTTTCTAGTATAGATTGGGTTCTTTCTTCTAGTAGCAAAGTCTGCGGTATGTTTTTCATCTATATCTATAGAGATACCTTTCCAGTTAAATTTAGTCTCTAAAGTAGCGGTATTATTATTAATAAACGGCGGGCCCGCTCCAATTTCAACATACGTGCCGTTTTCTTTACCGTCAAGCATACTGAGAACAAACATATCTTGGTATGTTTGAGAGCAATTTACATCAATGCGTTCGTAATTTTTAAATTTATATCTTAATTGATTACCTTGTTCTTTTTGATAGCGAGTGATTGGGTATAATACCCCTCGTAAGTTTTTAAGATTATTACGTACAGGTACAGCAAAGCGCTCTTCCATCTCGTAATTATCAGCTAAATACCTGAATAAAGCGCGCGCTTCATCGCATCTACCTACCCACCAACCGGCTACTGCTTTTTGAAATACTAAAGCATAATACCCGGGGTATCCAACTGAAACTGGTAACGGTGAGGAACTAAAATCACAAACTTCTAAACCCATACTAGCTATACTATAGCTTTCTTCCCATTGCTTATGGTTTTCATGGAACTTACTAAGCAAATAATAAGCCTCTGGGCGCTTTGGTAATAGAGTAATTGCATGTAGTACCTGGCTCTTAGTTAGCGTTATACGACGTCCTTGATCTTGAAAGTTAATATGGTTTCTTAACAGAGCGTTATAAGCTAAAGACTTATTCTCAGTTAACTCTGCGGCTCTTAGATAAAAAGATAAGGCAGAAGCAGTTTGACCAATTTTGTCATACTCTATTGCTACATTAAAATTAGCTGTATCGCTGCGAGGGTTAGCGCAGTACTCGTATAATCTATTTTGTAACAAGCTCATGTAGAAAATATATACTTTACTATTGCTTCAGCAGACGCCTTTAAAAGATGTGCGCTACTATCTTGAAAGCCAAAAACTATTAAAATATCATCGCCTACAACTTCCATACCCGTACAGAATTCAATATATGCGTCCATGAACTTAAATGTAGGTGTAAACTTTACTATATTCCAATTTTTGTCCCAAACAACAAATCGGTGATAGTATTGAGAGTCTTTAGCGTTATTTTCGTTCCACCATAGATCTACTTCATGGGTAATAGCTATTCTTTTATCCCCTATAGTAATAACATTAGACCCGCCTCTAATATCTCGAGGCAAATTAAATTTTTGACTACCCATAAACACAGTTTGACTAGAAAGCGTGTTAATATCTACCTTTACTACTTCAGTAGGGTTAGTCCATTTTACGAAATGCCAAGGCATGTCAAGCACTGGCATCCAGTTCTTTTCACAATAACTCGGTGCATTATTAGGAGGCTGTATTCTATAACGATTAACTTCTTTTACAAAATTTGGCCCTACAAGTAATTCTGATAGCTCCATCCTACCTTCACCGTTAGGTTTAGTGTCTCTTCTTACCCCGCAAAGGTATAATTTACCATCCCATCTTACTAAACGACCATCTTCCAGACCAATAAATTCCCACACCGGTGGTATGTCTAATACAGAAGTATCAATTTTATTATAACGCTTAAAAGAGTAATCCTCATTATATTCAACGTAATAGTTATCTGTTCTAAGAGTTCTATCGTCCTCTGGATGCATGTATACAAGTGGTCCGAAAGGGGATCTAAATTTTTGGCCAAATTCGCAATGATAAAGATCGTAATGCACGTTACGAACGTTACCTATAACTTTACCACCATCAACAAAAATAGATGGATTACAAAGACCTGTACCTTTTATTAAATGGGCAGGTATAATAAGCGGATACAAAGCCCCACCAGTCTGTAACATCTTTTGCGCAAGCATATTGTGTGTATTTAACAGATTTGTTAAGTTATGCAAGTCCGTGCTTTTTCTTTAATTTAGCTCTAATTTCATCTGTGCACTTTGAGCCGTTTCCGCCTGTTTTACAAATATATGTAAAAGTAGGAAAATTAATTATATTGTGTCTTATAGAGTATCCTGCTTTTGCGATACGTATCCACATGTCCCAGTCTTCTAAGGAATTAAGATCTTTATCGAACCCCTCAGGCTGTATGCATTCGGTTTTATGTATTACCCCTGATATCCAGATAAAGTTTTGTTTATAGAGTTCTTCGTTGCCAGGGTAATTAGTATAGATAGGTATACCATATGGAATTGCAGTGGTACCGTCGATAAATTTAAATTCAGGCACAGAATAAACCATATCAACATTACCATCAATAAGAGTGTTTATTCCTTCTTGTAGATGAGACGGGCCCCAAACATCGTCTGCGTCACAATAAGCAATATATTTAAAACCGCCTTCAGCTTGAATATGGTCTAAAGCTCTGTTACGAGCGTCTGATACCCCGCTGTTAGGCTTATTGATAATTTTTATTTGCCGGTTTTGTATAATATTGTGATCAGCTCTATTAGGTTTATCTGAACCATCATCAACAATAAATAACTTCCAATTAGTATAAGTTTGGTTCATAATCCCTTCAACCGAGCGCTTGAGCAACTCGGCTTCATTATAGTAGGGCATTACAATTGCTACTTTAGGTACCATTGTTATTATCTATTTTTTTAGCTATAAAACTGTCTACAAGGGCATAAACTAAATCACTACGGCCTGCTCTATCTAGCACTACTTGATCCCCGTAAGGGCGTCCCTTAGTCAAGACGTACCAGCAATGCCTGAATCTTTGTTTCCAGTTATAACTATTGTCATGATATGCCCCGCGTTCCCAAATAGATATATATAATAGATCGTCTTCTGCATCTTTTTCTAAGCAGAGAGCTTCACTACTACAAGCACATTTTATAAACGTAGTTTTCACCAGTGATGTATAATATTAACGATAAGAGCGATATCAGCGATGACAGCTAAAGCCATCATAATATATTGGAAGGTTTGTTCTTTAAGTACTTTCATGTTGAAGTTCATTACGTATTTTTGTGGCAGAAATGCTTTTAGTTTCATCGTCTAAATTAATCATTTCAACTTTGTATCCTACCTCTCTACCATAAAACACGTGTGTGATATTTGAGACTCGTATAATATTATACTTTCCTTCATATTCAATCATTCCTTTACGTATATTTTGTTCTACCTCTTCAAAGCTAAAAGGATTTTTGTCATCCGTACCCTGCGTGTCTCGTATCGCGATACAAGCTTGACCAACCCGCTTAATAGCTTCTGCAATAAGTTTTTTATGGCCGTCATGGAAAGGTTGATAGCGCCCTAGCATAAATGCAGTAGGGGCTTTACTATTAAATGTAGGTATAAGAAGTTGTTTAATTTTATTAGCCCAGTATAAAGGAGAACCACCATCTGTTACTACTACATGGCTTTTGTTTGGAGCAATAAACATTTTAGTAGTATCAGCAAAGTTTCTAATTGGAGTCCTATTTACAAATACAACAAATGTATTTTCTACCCCGAATGCCTCTCTAGTTTCAGGCAAAGGACAAACAAAATCGGCAATAGCATACTGACCTGATCGTACTACTATGTCACAAAGCCGGCCCATTCTACGAGCATGCTCAATTCTATCTTGTGGTTCAAACCCTAGGTCTTTATTTACCTCTTTTCTTATTTCATCTGCATTGAAATGCACCGCATTGAGCATCTTTGCAAGTTCAAGAGATAGAGTAGTTTTACCAGCTCCAGGCAATCCCATTACTAAAATTTTCTTCATACTAGTATATAGTAGAAGAGGCAAAAATATCAATTATAGCTTTTCTATTTTACTGACTATATCCCCGACAAACATTTTTTGAAACTTAAGCATAATAGCCCCGGTTACAGGGCCAAACATTGCCATAATTTCATTAGGTATTTTACTACCTATAGCCGCGATTGCTTGTATACCGAATACGTCTCCTCCGTATTTAAGAAACAGGACTAAACCCAATAATGCAAATACCGCTATAATTTTTTTACTTTTACTGAAAACATTACCACCGGTTTTTACTACCGATTTACAACGTTCGGTATGAGTCTTCATTAGAGTAACTGGTATTGCAGGATGGGTAACTACCAAACCGTCAAATGCTTCTTTATTAAAAAAAGCTACTTTTACTGGCCCTTTGCACACCACAGTAGCATTACGAGGCGCGCCGCTTACTAATGCACCCTCTCCAACAAACGCTCCTTGAGAAAGAGTAGCAACTTTAACTTGTTTAGGTCCTTTCAGTATATCTACTTCCCCTTGAAGTATAATAAACATGAAATCCCCTTTTTCTCCTTCTT
>Ga0129333_10000246_pt1 | contig 40230 bp, 32 predicted proteins | sample CPB6_08_DNA_FD_94474 | JGI IMG/M metagenome (GOLD analysis project Ga0129333, IMG submission 94474) | Freshwater to marine salinity gradient microbial communities from Chesapeake Bay, USA - CPBay_Sum_0.6_0.8_DNA | ecosystem: Environmental > Aquatic > Marine > Coastal | place: USA: Chesapeake... | reverse complement strand
GTCAATCTTTTCCTTTCAAGGCGCTGCGCCAGACAAATTTCAAGAAATGCGCCGCGTTCTTGAGCAAAGATTTAAGAATGCTGATCTCGCTTTTAGTCAAATCGCCTTACATCAGTCCTTCCGGTCTGCTCCTGGCATATTAAGCGCGGTAGATAGAGTTTTTTCCAACGGAGATAATATTCAAGGTTTAGGGCTTGCTGCTGATGAGAAGTTGACGCATGAGGCCTTAAAAGCTGATGTTCCAGCGCTTGTTGAAATTTGGCCGCTAATTGCAAAAGGAGGGACGCAAGAACCACAGGATTGGCGGTTGCCCGTCGACGCTCCAGAACGTGACGATCCCGCCGAGCGTTTGGCGGAAAAAATTGCGCTAAAAATCAAAAAATTATTAGAGATTAATAGTGGCGAAACAGTTGAAGATGGGGGTCAAAGAAGAGCAATTAATGCAAGCGATATCTTAATTCTTGTCAGACAGCGCGGTGCTTTTTTTGAGGCCATGATCCGTGCATTGAAGATGCAACATATTCCTGTCGCAGGAGCTGATCGATTAGATCTAATTCATCACATCGCTGTTATTGATCTCATAGCGCTTGGGCGCGTCGCCTTGCTTGTTGATGATGATCTGATGCTTGCTGGGTTGTTGAAATCTCCCTTTATCGGGTTTGATGATGCAGACCTGATTATGTTAGCCCCAGACCGCGAAGGATCGTTATTCAGCGCCTTGTGTGCATCTGAGGCGATGCATCACAAAAAGGCGCTAGAAAAAATTGAGCTTTGGCGCAAAGCGGCGCAAAAGAGCGGTCCTTTTGAATTTTATAGTCATATTCTTGCCAGTGAGGGATATCGAGCGTCTTTGATCGCCCGTCTGGGGATCGAGGCGAATGATGTCATAGATGAATTTCTGTCTCTTGCTTTGACTTTTGAGCGGACGCAACCAGCTTCTTTGGCCAAATTTCTCTCAATGGTTCAATCGCTTGATCTATCCATCAAACGGGATTTGGAGGCGGTGAAAAATGCTGTGCGTGTTATGACAGTGCACGCAGCCAAAGGACTTGAAGCCAAGATTGTTTTTCTGCCCGATACCTGCGGGGCGCCCTCAGGCAAGCATGACCCCAATCTCTTTGCTTTAAATTCTAAAGATCGTTCGTTACTCATCTGGTCAAGAGGCAAAGAGAGCGATCCGCAACAAGTATTAATGGCGCGTGAAGCCTATCGTATGGCGGAGCGTGAGGAACATCAGCGTCTTCTTTATGTCGCCCTCACGCGTGCAGAAGAGCGCTTATACATATCAGGCTTTCATGGACGAAACGGTCCTGCGGAAGGATGCTGGTATTTATCGCTTCTCTCTGCGCTCTCTCCTCTCTGCATCGAACGCAGCGATCCCCTTCAGGAGGACCAACAAATACTGTGCTTTGGGGAACTCCCGCGGCAGAAGATCTTGGAGCAAAAAGTATTGATGCAAGAGCGAGTGATGATTCCTAAGTTTGCGCTTACGCCGCCTACTCTTGAGAATAAAAATATTCAAACGTTTTATCCCTCAAGATCTGAAGATCAAGAAGTGCGACAAGTCAGCGAGTTGGATGACAGGCGCAAGCGCGCTCTATTAATTGGCGAATTATCTCATGAACTCTTACAATATTTGCCCGAAATTCAACATGAGCGGCGAGAGGCTGACGGAGAAAAAATTCTCGCGCGTCGGGCGCCGGATCTAGATATCGAGACGCGAACAGAGATTTTACGCTCTGTATTGGAGGTGCTTGAGGATCCTCAGGCGCGCATGATTTTCGGAGAAAACTCATTAGCCGAAGTGGATGTGACGGCGAGGCTTGCTACGGGAAAAGTCGTGCGTGGGAGAATTGATCGATTGACGCAAGTAGATAATGAAATATGGATTGCAGACTTCAAAACAGACCGCTCCCGAGAGGGTTTTGCGGAAAAATATCTGCGCCAAATGGCGCTCTACTGCGTCGCGCTTCAATCTTTATACCCAGGGCAAATTATTCGTTGTTTCTTGATTTGGCTCAGCCAAGGGAAAATTGATGAAATCTCCAGCGCTTTACTCGATGAAGAGATAAAACAAATTTTACAGCAATAACTTTTTTTAACGGATTGTCGCTGCGACGCTCGTCACTCAGGTCCTTGGCCAAAAAAAAGTCGCCAGAGATAATCTGGCGACTTATGAGTTTGTTGCGAAGCTGAAGGTTTAAGCTTCTGCGCCATCCGCAAGTTCAGCCTTTTCCTTGGCTTCTAAATCTTCGCCTGTTTCTTGATCAACAACGCGCATGGATAGGCGTACTTTGCCTCGATCGTCAAAGCCGAGCAATTTCACTTTGACGCGGTCGCCTTCCTTGACGATATCAGTTGTTTTATTCACGCGTTGTTTTGCAAGTTGAGAGATATGCACAAGGCCATCTTTAGCGCCAAAGAAATTGACGAAGGCGCCGAAGTCAGCAGTTTTTACCACTGTTCCTTCATAGATTGCGCCAACTTCAGGGTCAGAAGCGATTGATTTAATCCAATTGATGGCGGCTTTGATGGAGTTGCCGTCAGAGGAGGCGACTTTGACTGTGCCGTCATCCTCAATGTTAATTTTTGCGCCCGTTTTTTCGACAATCTCGCGAATAACTTTTCCGCCTGACCCAATCACGTCACGGATTTTATCCGTTGGGATTTTCAACGTTTCAATCCGCGGCGCAAATTCGCCAAGCTCAGCGCGGGATGAGGTAATGGCTTTCGACATCTCATTGAGGATATGAAGACGTCCGTCACGCGCCTGGGCTAACGCAACGCGCATGATCTCTTCGGTGATACCTGCAATTTTAATGTCCATTTGAAGCGAGGTCACGCCATTGGCCGTACCCGCAACTTTGAAGTCCATGTCGCCCAGATGATCCTCGTCGCCGAGAATGTCTGAAAGGACAGCAAAACGCTCGCCCTCAAGAATTAGCCCCATAGCGATGCCGGCGGTTGGCGCTTTAATCGGCACGCCGGCGTCCATCAGCGCAAGAGAGGTGCCGCACACAGTCGCCATTGATGAGGAGCCGTTGGACTCTGTAATTTCAGATACGACGCGCAGCGTGTATGGAAATTCACCAGCTGCAGGCAGCATAGGTCTAATCGCGCGCCAGGCAAGTTTACCATGGCCAATTTCACGACGGCCGGGAGATCCCATACGACCAGTTTCACCAACCGAGAAGGGTGGAAAATTATAATGCAGTAAGAAACGTTCTTTATACGTGCCCTCGAGCGAGTCGACGAATTGTTCATCCTCGCCTGTACCAAGTGTCGCTACAACAAGCGCTTGCGTTTCGCCGCGAGTGAATAGAGCCGAGCCATGGGTGCGCGGTAAGACGCCAACATCAGCGACGATTGGGCGCACAGTTTTGACGTCGCGGCCATCTATCCGCACGCCAGTGTCAAGAACATTCCAACGTACGACTTTAGCTTGGAGTTCTTTGAAAACTTCGCCGACGCTTTCCTTACTGAATTTTGGTTCTGCTCCTTCAGGAAAGAGTGCAGCAGTCACTTTGGACTTTACAGCGTCAACAGCGGCATAGCGATCTTGCTTAACAGTGATTTTATATGCTTCGCGTAATTCAGCTTCAGCAATTTTCGCAACAGCTGCGGAGACTTCCGTTAAGTCCGGGAGGACGAGATCGCGTGGATCTTTCGCAGCGCGTTCTGCAAGCCGAATGATGGCGTCAATTACAGGTTGGAATCCGCGATGGCCCGTCATCACGGCTTCAAGCATCATTTGTTCTGAAAGCTCTTTTGCTTCAGACTCGACCATCAGCACGGCGTCTTGCGTGCCTGCGACGACAAGATCGAGCTCAGAGAGCTTCATCTCTTCTATTGTTGGGTTGAGTTTTAAAGTCCCATTGATCAGGCCAACGCGCGCGCCGCCAACGGGTCCCATGAATGGCACGCCAGAGAGCGTAAGGGCTGTTGAGGCGGCGACCATTGCCAGGATATCAGGATCGTTTTCAAGATCATGCGATAAAACAGTAACGATGACTTGTGTGTCGTTACGGTAACCGTCTGGAAAAAGCGGACGAATGGGACGATCAATCAAGCGCGAGACAAGCGTTTCGCGTTCTGAGGGCCTTCCTTCTCTTTTAAAATAGCCGCCTGGGATGCGGCCTGCAGCGAAGGCCTTTTCTTGATAATTGACGGTTAGGGGAAAAAAGTCCTGACCAGGCTTCGCCGCTTTAGCTGAAACGACAGTCGCAAGCACTGTCGTTTCGCCCCAGCTGGCCATAACGGCGCCATCGGCTTGTCGTGCAACCTTGCCAGTTTCGAGCACAAGCTTACGACCGGCCCAATCGATTTCTTCGCGATGAATTTGAAACATTCGTGATCTTTCTCTGATAATCGCCAGCGGCGCATCATGAGCAAGATAGCGAGAAGCTGCGCGTTGAGGGCCGCACTGAAACGTCCACGCAGCGTCTGGCGATCCTGCCATGACTTGAGCGCTGGTCTTTTGTGATGCGCGCCAGATAGCAACGCATTTTAAAAATGAGAGCGGCGTTTTTCGACGCGCCGCTCTCAAAAACTTTGATTAACGACGGATGCCGAGACGCTCGATCAGCGTTTTGTATCGCGCTTCATCGCGCGATTTCACATAATCAAGCAATTGGCGGCGTTGTGAGACGAGTTTGAGCAAACCGCGGCGTGAGTGATTATCCTTCACATGCGCCTTGAAATGCTCTGTAAGATTGGAGATGCGTTCTGTAAGAATGGCGACTTGCACCTCGGGCGAACCCGTATCGTTGGCTTTGGTTGAATAATCTTTGATTAGCGCTTGTTTGCGCTCAGGAGTAATCGACATCGATGATCCTTATTTCTAGAGGTCGTCCGCTTTCGAGGGCCGGAGCCGGGATGTCGTCCAGCGAGGTCGCTCAAAAGCAAAGCCGGCCCAGAGACTGGGCCGTGCAGGCGGGCTTATACCAGAATTCACACGGAACGATAGAGGGGCTGAGTGCGGCTCTCGGCCTCATTCAAAGGCGACGACGTGGTCTTCATCCTCGTGGATGTTTTTAACGAAGGCCTCTGCGTCTGGATCGCGCTTGGATGAGTTGAGACCAGAGACAAGGGCGGCGGCCAGTCCAAGCGTAGCGCCAGCAAGGCCAGTAAGCGCATAAATATCAACTCGGCGGCGGGCCTCAGCTAGGAAAAGTGTCGTCAGTAATCCAATGAGGCCGCCAATGAGCGCAATTAGCGCTTCCTGACTGCCGGCGCGAGACCAGAAGATGAGGATGAGTGAAGGAGCGACGCAGGCTGCGGAAATCGCTAGCGCCATAGCGACTAATTCCCCAGCGGCAAAGATGTTTAAGACGCTGATTACATATGCCAGTGCAGAAACTACGATCAGCACAAGGCGGGTGATGGCAAGGCGTCGACTACTCAAATCGACATCGCCGCGAAGATGATAAAGCGCGTCATGTCCTAAAGCGGCGCCGCAGGCTTGGAGACCCATTGCCGCTAATGACAAGCCCAGGCCAACCACGGCTGCGGCAAGCAATCCGGAGGCTGCTGCGCCCAGGCCTGTTAATTCTGGCAGGACGCCAATGAGGAAACTGCTGTCTACAGGCCGCACATTTTGCGGCTTAAGCGGCGTTCCAGGCTTAATCTCCTGATCTAGACAGGCTTTTTGCGCTTGCAGCGGTCCATCCACATAGTCATTGCAAATTGTGATTAAGCCTTTGCCGCTTGCGGCATACACCGCTGCAGGGAGCTGTTCAGAGGGGCGATCCTTTACGCTATTGGCGAAAGTGATCGCAGCTGAGGCCATAACGGAAGAAATGAGAAGGATAAAAACGCCAGACCAAAGCATGGCGGCGATGCCACTACGACGGGCGGTGGCGACATTGGCGGTGGTAACAGCGGGGGCGAGCAGCGGGGCTAAAGCCGCAACGCCAAGAGCCATAGCGACAGTTACGCTGAATTCTACGCCAAAAAGCAGATTAGGCGGCATGATTTGCCAGTTTGTTAGCAATTGACCGGCTTCACTCCAGCCTGAGCCGCCGCCCAAAAGGCCAACAGGGAGGTTACCTTGAAACTCCAAAGCGGCGATTGGCCAGCCAAAGCCTAAAAGTGCGACGCCTCCAGCCGCTGCGCTGGCCCAAATAACTCCGGATAATCCCCCAGGCCCAGCAATAAACAAGCTGGCGGCTCCAATAGCGAACGCAGAAAAAGGTCGCGACGCGCCCGTGAGATCGGCCAGCGCCTCAACAGCGATGAGATTTCCCGCCATCGCTAAGAGCGCTGAGGGGATCGCAACGGCGGCGATGAGGGCTTGTCGGATTTTTTGATTTTTAAAACGGGCGACAAACAACCCAGAAATTGAATAGGCGCCAGTCTTTCTCAAAATGGGACCTAAATAAAGCGTCGCCGCCGCCAACCCAATTACGACGCCAGCAATCACGCCAATCATCCAAGAATGTCCAGCAATGCGAGCGGAAAAGGGTAATGACAGCGCAATCATGAGCGATGCGCCCGCAAAGCCCGCATAGGCTCCAGGCACGCAGCGGTCGGCAGTGTAATAGGCCGAGACGCGGGTTGAGTGGAGGAGAAAACCCAGTGTCGCCAGCGCTGCGACCGTGAACCATGGCGTGGCTGCGCCAACAAATCTGATCGGCGCGCCGACGCGATCTAAAAGCGCCATAAAAGCAAAAGCCAAAAGGAAGACTGCTGAAACGAAAACAATACGCGCGTCGAGCGTAGCGCGATCAAATAACGCAGCTTCATTGGGGCGCTGAGACATTATGTATCCTTGGACGTTGTCCCTGACTATTAACCGAGCCGGCTTTGGGTTCCAAGTCGTCTTTCTCGCAGATCGCAGATCTTAGCTGCGTCGTTTTTTTTAATGTCTTCTATTGATGAAGCAAAGCTAAAGCCATCGACAGGATCTGAGGGATAGTTGATAAGGGCTCGTGGTTTTTTATCATCCAATGCGCCGCCCTCAAGGATTGGCATCTAAATGACGGTCACTCCTCAAACTGCCGCGGACTCAAATCAATCGGCCGCAAGCGCCAAAGGCGTGACAAGCGGGGTTGTCAGCGAAGATGAGGCGGGCATTCGCGTCGATCGCTGGTTTAAGCGACATTATCCTTCGCTTGCTCTTTCCCATTTGGCAAAAATCTGCCGAAAAGGCGAAGTGCGGGTCGATGGCAAACGCGTCGAAACCTCGACGCGTTTAGAAGCGGGGCAAAAAATTCGCGTGCCGCCGCTCAAGATCGAGGCGCCTGCGGCGCCGTCGGTCAGGCGGCAAACGCCAGAAGAAGCGCGCGCGCTCAGAGAAATGACCTTATTCGAGGATAAGGATGTGCTTGTGCTCAATAAACCGTTTGGACTGGCGGTGCAGGGGGGCTCTGGGACAAAACATCATATAGATGGAATGCTTGAAGCCATGGGCTCAAGCTTCAACCGGCCTGTGCTGGTGCATCGGCTTGATCGAGACACCTCTGGAGTTTTGTTGATTGCGAAGAGCCGTCGCATGGCGGCCGATCTAGGCGAAATTTTTCGCTCAAGACAGGCGAAAAAAACCTATTGGGCTCTGGTAGAAGGCGCGCCCAAGCCAACGCAAGGCCGGGTATCCTTGTATTTGTCAAAGGGCCTTGGCATGGAACAGAGCCGCGGCGGCGGCCGTGATCTGGAACGGATGCGGGTAGCCAAACATGGCGAGGCGGACGCGCAACACTCATTAACCTATTATGCAACAGTCGATAAGAGCGCGCCGCGATGCGCTTGGTTGTCGATGAGGCCTCTGACGGGGCGCACGCATCAATTACGCGCGCATGCAGAAGCAATCGGCCATCCAATTTTTGGCGATCCAAAATATGGGCATCGACCGCAAGATGATGTACGCCGTCGCGATCCGCTCCGCGCTTTGCCAGAACAATTGGATCGCAAACTCCATCTCTTAGCGCGCCGTTTAGTTCTGCCCCATCCCAAAGGCGGTGTGTTAGACGTGACCGCGCCGCTGCCAGAGCATATGAAAAAAACATGGGATCTTTTTGGGTTTAACATTGATCAAGATGATCCGATTGACAGCGCGCCAGACGCTTGAGTTGAGTGTGCAGAGGGGGAGCTGTGGCTAATCCGCCGTCTGGCCTTGAGGCTGATTTATTTGCGCAGGGAGGAGAACGCGATCCGCAGATCTCGGCGCGTGGGCCCGCTCGGCCTTTGCCTAATCGTTTTTACGCCCAAGTGAGCGTTGACGAAACAACTCAAGGCTTCGGGATTTTGCTCGATGCGCGTCCTGTCTATACCCCGCAAAAGCAACGCGTGATCGCGCCTAGTCGATTATTGGCTGAGTATTTGGCGCTTGAATGGGCGGCGCAGACATCCACGATCAATCCCGCCGCCATGCCATTAACCCGTTTGACCAACACGGCCCTTGATGGCGTAGCGTTGCAACAGGCGGCGGTTGAGGCGGAATTGATGCGTTTTGCCGCCTCAGACCTCATTTGTTATCGCGTTGAGGAGCCGGAAACCCTAGCCAGCCGCCAAGCGGCTTGCTGGGACCCGGTCCTGGCTTTTCTCAAAGATCGACTGGGGGCGAAGCTGAGCCTGGGCGCGGGGGTAACCTTTGTCAATCAAAGCTCTGAGGCGCTTGCAGCCCTGAACTCGGCGGTGCGGGCGACGGTCAAGTCTGGCGCAGGCGCACCCTTTCGGCTCACAGCGATGTATGAGTTGACTGCATTGAGCGGTTCCTTAGCCTTGGCCTTGGCCTTGGCGCATAAGTTCCTGTCGGTTGAAGCTGCTTGGACCGCCGCCAATCTCGACGAGGATTTTCAAATGAGCGTTTGGGGCGAGGATCAAGAGGCCTTGGCGCGGCGGGAAAAGCGGTATAGCGACTTCCGCGCGGCGGCGCTTTTGCTCGACTGTATCGCTTAATGTGCGCCAACTGCGCCTGAATAGCGATCTCTGGTTATAAATTAGCCAAAGACCATCGAATAACCGGCTTGTCTCTTGCTTTGGCAAGGCGCCTTTGTTACGGAACGCGCGGCTTGGAGCCATTCCAATAATGCGGTTATACGACCGCGGCCCCCGCCGCGTAAATCGTCGGAGTGACCGGAGACGACCCATGCCGATGCTGCTTGAACACTATCTGCCAATTATTATTTTCATCGCTTTATCCGCGATTATTTCTGGCGCTTTGCTTGTTGCGCCATTTCTTCTTGCTTTTAAAGCGCCAGATCCAGAAAAGCTCTCAGCCTATGAGTGCGGCTTTAATCCCTTCAATGACTCGCGCATGAAGTTCGACGTGCGCTTTTATCTTGTGTCGTTGCTGTTCATCATTTTCGATTTAGAAGTCGCCTTTCTGTTTCCATGGGCGGTCGCATTCAAAGAAGTCGGTTTGTTTGGTTTTTGGGGCATGATGATTTTTCTAGGCGAGCTTGCGATAGGCTTTGTCTATTTATGGCGTAAGGGAGCGCTAGAATGGGATTGATCGCCAATCAAGGCGGCGCGCTAGTTGCACCGCAGGCAACGGGGCTGATTGATCCACGCACCGGTAAGCCGGTGGGGTCGGATGATCCGTTTTTCCTTGAAATAAATAATGAGCTTGCGGACAAGGGGTTCTTTGTCACGGCCACGGACGACGTCATCAATTGGGCGCGAACAGGCTCGCTAATGTGGATGACTTTTGGTCTTGCATGCTGCGCTGTTGAAATGATTCAAGCTGCAATGCCGCGCTATGATCTTGAGCGTTTTGGTTTTGCGCCGCGCGCTTCACCGCGCCAATCCGATTGCATCATAATCGCTGGTACATTGACTAATAAAATGGCGCCCGCCTTACGCAAAGTCTATGACCAAATGCCGGAGCCGCGTTACGTCATCTCGATGGGCTCTTGCGCGAATGGCGGTGGCTACTACCACTATTCATATTCAGTCGTGCGTGGTTGCGATCGCGTCATTCCAGTCGATATTTATGTTCCAGGCTGCCCGCCTTCCGCAGAAGCGCTGGTCTATGGAATGTTGATGTTGCAAAAGAAAATCCGGCGAACCGGCACCATCGAGCGTTAAGTCAATAAAACGCTTGCCGCAAAGTAGCTTTGCAAAGGGATAGTGGATGAGTGGGGAACTCGAAGCGCTCGGCGCTCGGATCAGCGACGCGCTCCCAGGCGCAGTCACAGATGTGAAAGTCGCCTTTGGCGAGTTGACGCTGACAATTGCGCGCGAGCGTTGGCGTGATACTGCGGCATATCTGCAAACGGATGTAGACTGTAACTTCATTAATTTTATTGATGTGACCGCTGCGGATTATCCAGAACGCGCAGAACGTTTTGACGTCGTCGCCCATTTGCAATCGCCAAAGCATAATCGCCGCATTCGCATCAAGACGAGCGCTTCTGAAGAAACGCCAGTTGCTTCACTTGTTGAGCTATTCCCGGGCGCAGATTGGTATGAACGTGAAACATACGATCTCTTTGGCGTTATTTTTTCTCACCATCCAGACCTTCGTCGCATTATGACGGATTATGGTTTTGACGGTCATCCGCTGCGCAAAGACTTCCCAATGAGTGGTTTTGTCGAAGTGCGCTATGACGACGAACAAAAACGTGTGGTTTATGAACCTGTAAAGCTAACGCAAGAATATCGAAATTTCGATTTCTTGTCGCCCTGGGAAGCGGTTTCCTACGATCTTCCTGGCGATGAGAAGGCGAGCAAGTGAGCGCGTCACCAATGAACGAACTTCCGGCAGCCCCGCAGGGCCAGCGTAATTTCAATATTAACTTTGGTCCGCAGCATCCCGCGGCTCATGGCGTGTTGCGACTAATTCTCGAGCTCGACGGCGAAGTAGTCGAACGGGTCGATCCGCATATTGGTTTCCTTCATCGCGGCACCGAGAAGCTCATGGAGCCGCGGACTTATTTACAAAATGTTCCTTATTTTGATCGGCTGGATTATTGCGCGCCGATGAATCAGGAACATGCCTTTTGCATCGCGATAGAGCGCTTGCTAGGCGTCCAAGTTCCACGTCGCGCCCAACTTATTCGTGTGCTTTACGCCGAAATTGGCCGCTTGCTTTCACACCTTCTCAATGTGACGTCACAAGCCATGGACGTTGGCGCTTTGACGCCGCCTCTATGGGGATATGAGGAGCGCGAGAAGCTAATGGTGTTTTATGAGCGCGCTTGCGGCGCGCGCATGCACGCCAATTATTTTCGTCCTGGCGGCGTTGGACGCGATCTTCCAGATCAATTGGTTGAAGATATTGGCGCCTTTTGCGATCCATTCTTGAAAGTCTGTGACGACTTAGAAGAGCTCTTCATCGGCAATAGAATTTTTAAACAACGCAATGTCGATATTGGCGTGATTTCGTTAGAGGACGCATGGAAATGGGGATTTTCAGGCGTCATGGTGCGAGGGTCGGGCGCCGCATGGGATTTGCGTAAATCGCAACCCTACGAATGTTATGAAGAGATGGATTTCGATATTCCGATAGGCAAGCATGGTGATTGTTATGATCGCGCTGTCATCAGAATGGAGGAAATGCGTCAATCTACATCCATCATGCGTCAATGTGTCGAGAAACTCTTGCGCGCGGATGGTCGTGGACCTGTTTTGACGCAAAATCACAAAATTACGCAGCCGACGCGACCAGAAATGAAGCGGTCGATGGAGGCGCTCATTCACCACTTTAAACTCTTCACGGAAGGCTTTCACGTGCCAGCAGGCGAAGTCTATGCGGCCGTCGAAGCGCCAAAGGGCGAATTTGGCGTCTATCTCGTGTCTGATGGCGGCGACAAGCCCTATCGGTGTAAAATTCGCGCGCCAGGTTTTGCGCATCTCTCAGCGATGGATTTTCTCTGTAAGGATCACATGCTTGCCGACGTGTCGGCCATCCTAGGGTCGCTGGATATCGTCTTTGGGGAGGTTGATCGCTGATGTCAGTGCGCCGTTTAGCTGAAAACCAGCCCGATAGTTTCGATTTCACGCCTGAGAATAAAGCCTGGCTTGATAAGCAAATCGCCAAATATCCTGACGGACGCCAGGCGTCTGCTGTTGTGCCCGCCTTATGGCAAGCGCAAAAACAGAATAATTATTGGTTACCGCAAAAGGCGATTGAGAAGGTTGCAGAAATTCTCGGCATGCCAAAAATACGCGTGCTGGAAGTGGCGACATTCTACACGATGTTTAATCTAGAGCCGGTTGGAAAATATTATATCCAACTTTGCGGAACGACGCCGTGTATGTTGTGCGGCTCTGATGATTTAATCAAAGTCCTTGAGCGTCGCGTTGGTCCACAACGCAAAGTAACTGCAGACGGCTTATTTTCCTGGCTTGAAGTTGAGTGTCTTGGCGCTTGCTGCAATGCGCCGATGGTGCAGATCAATGATGATTTCTTCGAAGATCTTACGCCGCAGAATTTTGAAAAACTGCTTGACGATCTGGCTGCAGGTCGCACAGTCAAAATAGGATCTCAAACAGGACGTGTATCCTCAGAGCCTGCAGGTAAATTAACAAGTCTCACGTCGCTCTACGGCGCGAAGTAAGCGGAGGGAAAGAAAGAACCATGCTCTCCGATTCAGATCGTATTTTTACAAATCTTTACGGCCTTGGCGATCGCTCTCTGAGCGGCGCAAAAAAACGCGGGCAATGGGACAACACAAAAGCTCTATTAGCCCTTGGGCGTGATAAAATCATTGAAGAGGTCAAGGCTTCTGGCCTTCGTGGACGCGGCGGCGCCGGCTTTTCGACGGGCATGAAATGGTCCTTCATGCCAAAAGAAATTGATCCGCAGCGCCCGCATTATCTTGTGATCAACGCGGATGAGTCTGAGCCGGGAACCTGCAAAGATCGCGAGATCATGCGCAATGATCCGCATACGCTGGTTGAAGGCGCGATGATTGCCAGCTACGCCATGGGCGCGCATGCGTGCTATATTTATGTGCGGGGGGAATTCATTGCCGAGCGAGAAGCATTGCAAGCCGCGGTTGATGAAGCTTACGCAGCAAATCTCATCGGCAAAAATAATACGCATGGCTATCCTTTCGACCTATACGTTCATCATGGGGCCGGGGCTTATATTTGTGGCGAAGAGACTGCGCTAATTGAGAGCCTCGAGGGCAAGAAAGGCATGCCGCGCCTTAAGCCGCCATTCCCTGCGAATGTCGGACTTTATGGCTGCCCAACGACGGTGAATAATGTTGAGTCAATCGCGGTTGTGCCGACAATATTGCGTCGTGGCGCAGCTTGGTTTGCTGGCATTGGACGTCCCAACAACGCCGGGACGAAATTGTTTTGCATTTCTGGCCATGTAAACACCCCGTGCAATATCGAAGAAGCGATGTCGATTTCATTTCGTGAGCTGATCGATGCGCATTGCGGCGGCGTGCGTGGCGGTTGGGATAATTTGCTTGCGGTTATTCCGGGCGGATCATCTGTAAGATGTTTGCCAGCGCATGAGATTATTGATTGTCCAATGGATTTTGACAGCCTGTCGAAATTGGGTTCAGGCCTGGGAACGGCCGCTGTCATTGTCATGGATAAATCCACGGACATCATACGCGCGATTGCGCGACTATCCTATTTCTACAAGCATGAAAGCTGTGGCCAATGCACGCCTTGCCGGGAAGGCACAGGGTGGATGTGGCGCGTCATGCAGCGGATGGTCGAAGGTCGCGCGCAGAAAAAAGAAATTGATATGTTGTTTGACGTGTCAAAACAAATTGAAGGCCACACGATTTGCGCTCTCGGCGATGCGGCTGCATGGCCCGTACAAGGTCTAATTACGCATTTTCGAGATGTGATTGAACAACGGATCGATCAATACACCGCCAATCCGCATTCAGATCCCGTGCGTGTGGCGGCGGAATGATAAATAAAATGATGCAACGTAGCGGCGACACTGCGGAGACACAAAAGTGACTAAAATCCTCGTCGATGGCGTGGAAGTGGATGTGCCTGGGGAGTTCACCCTTCTTCAGGCTTGTGAAGAAGCGGGCGCAGAAGTGCCGCGCTTCTGCTACCATGAACGCTTATCAATCGCTGGCAACTGCCGCATGTGTCTTGTTGAGGTGAAGGGCGGACCGCCAAAGCCGCAGGCGTCTTGCGCCATGTCGGTAAAAGATCTGCGTCCCGGCCCTAATGGCGCTCCGCCAGAGGTCTTTACCAAGTCGCCTATGGTGAAAAAAGCTCGTGAAGGGGTGATGGAGTTTTTATTGCTCAATCATCCGCTGGATTGCCCTATCTGCGATCAGGGCGGTGAATGCGACTTGCAAGATCAAGCGTTGGTCTTTGGTGGGGACTCCTCACGTTATCACGAGAATAAACGCGCTGTAGAAGATAAGTTTATCGGACCGCTTGTTAAGACTGAGATGACGCGTTGCATTCATTGCACGCGCTGCGTTCGCTTTACGGCGGAAGTCGCTGGCACTAGCGATATGGGCGCAATCGGCCGTGGCGAAGACATGGAAATCACGACCTATCTTGAAGGCGCGATGACTTCTGAGTTGCAAGGCAATGTTGCAGACCTTTGCCCGGTCGGCGCGCTGCTGCCAAAGCCGCAGAATTTTCGCGCGCGACCTTGGGAATATCAAAAAACTGAAACAATCGACGTGATGGACGCGCTAGGCTCCAATATTCGCGTCGACTCTCGCGGCCGGGAAGTCATTCGCATCTTGCCGCGCGTTAATGATTTGGTGAATGAAGAATGGATTTCCGATAAGACTCGGCAAATTGTTGATGGTTTAAAAACCCAGCGTCTTGACCGTCCTTATATTCGCGAGAATGGGCGGTTGCGTCCGGCGAATTGGTCTGAGGCTCTCTCGCTTGTCGCCGCTAAAACAAAGGCAACGCCGGCTGCGCGCATTGGCGCCTTAGTTGGCGATCTTGCGGCTGCAGAGGAAATCTTTGCGCTTAAATTATTAGCTGAGCAGCTTGGAACACCGCATCTGGATTGTCGGCAAGACGGAGCCAAGCTAGACGCAAAAGCTGGACGGGCGTCTTATCTCTTCAACGCCACTATCGCAGGCATCGAAGAAGCAGATGGGCTTTTGATCATCGGTTCAAATCCGCGCAAAGAATCGCCTGTGCTCAATGCGCGCATTCGTAAAAGATGGCTTGCGGGAGATTTTACGGTTTCGCTCGTAGGCGAAGCGGTTGATCTAACCTACGACTATCATTATTGCGGCGCGGGCCCAGAATCCTTGAGCCAATTTATAAAGTCGGCGCAGCCGATTGGTAAATTGCTGGTGCTTATTGGACAGGGCGCGCTAGCTCGCCCAGATGGCGGCGCGCTTTTGTCGCTGGCGGCGCAGGCGGCGCAAAAATTGGGTGGCGCGAGCGCAGAGTGGAACGGCTTTAGCGTTTTGCATACGGCTGCCGCTCGCGTTGGCGCACTAGATCTTGGTTTTACGCCAGCGCCTGGCGGCCTCGACGCTCAATCAATGGCGCAGGCCGGCGCGCTGGATTTGATTTTTAATCTTGGCGCCGACGAACTTTCTATTCATCCAGGGGCCTTTGTGGTCTACATCGGCACGCATGGCGATCGCGGCGCTCATCGCGCCGACGTCATTTTACCTGGCGCTTCTTTTACGGAAAAATCTGGTCTCTACGCGAATACAGAAGGTCGGGTTCAGCTTGCTTCACGCGTTGTCTTTCCGCCAGGAGAGGCGCGAGAAGATTGGGCGATTTTACGCGCCTTATCGGGCGCGCTTGGCGCACCCTTGCCCTTTGACTCGCTCGCGACCCTGCGTAAAAAATTGATTGAAACCTATCCGCATTTTGGACGTATTGATCAAATTGCGCCCGGGTCCGTCTCGCAAATCGCAACGCTTGCCTCAGCTGCGGGAGACGTCTCTCGAGAGTCTTTGCGCTCAACGATAACAGATTTCTATCTCACAAATCCGATCGCGCGCGCCTCTGCGGTCATGGCGGAATGTTCGGCTCTAGCGCAGAGCCGACTGACGCAGGCGGCGGAATAGGAGCAGTCAGGTGATTGATAGTTGGATATCTCAAATCTCTGCTCTTTTGACGCAGTATCCGTTATTGCTCGCAACCGTGAAAAGCGTCCTGCTTGCGGTCGTCTTGTTGATTTATGTCGCTTATATCATTCTTGCAGATCGTAAGATTTGGGCGGCTGTGCAATTGCGACGCGGGCCTAATGTCGTCGGCCCTTGGGGCCTCTTACAAAGTTTCGCCGACTTTTTTAAATTTGCCCTGAAAGAGCCGATTATTCCCGATACGGCGAATAAAGGCATTTTCCTTTTTGCGCCTTTCTTAATGGCGACCTTATCCATCGCGGCTTGGGCGGTTGTGCCTGTTGCTGACGGCTGGGCGGTTGGCGATATCAATGTCGGAATATTATATATTTTTGCCCTGTCCTCGCTTGGCGTTTACGGCGTTATCATGGGCGGATGGGCATCGAATTCAAAATATCCCTTCCTGTCCGCCTTGCGGTCGGCGGCGCAAATGGTTTCTTATGAAGTCTCCATTGGTTTTGTGATCATCACCGTTTTACTTTGCGCGGGTTCATTAAATCTTTCCGACATTGTGCGCGCGCAAGATACGCAATACGGCATGCTTGGCTGGTATTGGTTACGCTTGCTGCCAATGTTTGTGATTTTCTTTGTTTCAGCCCTGGCGGAAACTAATCGGCCGCCCTTTGATCTTGTTGAGGCTGAGTCAGAGCTCGTCGCAGGCTTCATGATTGAATATTCGGCGACCCCATACGTTTTGTTCATGCTTGCTGAATATGTGGCGATCGTCACGATGTGCGCATTGCTTACAATTCTGTTTTTTGGCGGGTGGCTGCCGCCTGTTAATATGGCGCCCTTCACCTGGGTGCCGGGCGTTATCTGGTTTACGCTGAAAGCAAGCTTTTTCTTTTTCTTCTTCGCAATGGTGAAGGCTTTCGTGCCGCGGTATCGCTATGATCAATTAATGCGGTTGGGTTGGAAGGTCTTCTTGCCAATATCCCTTACAATGGTTGTTGTTGTCGCCTCTGTTTTGCAGTTTGGCGGCGAAGCGTTTGGTAAGTGAGGCTGACATGAGACTTGATCAAGCCGCTAAATCGCTGTTCCTTTCTGAGTTTATTGGCGCTTTCATTCTGTCGATGCGCTATTTTTTCAAGCCCAAAGCGACAATCAATTATCCGCATGAAAAGAACCCGCAATCGCCGCGTTATCGCGGCGAGCATGCGTTGCGTCGCTATCCAAACGGTGAAGAGCGCTGTATCGCTTGTAAGCTTTGTGAAGCAATTTGTCCTGCGCAAGCCATCACCATCGAAGCTGGACCACGCCGCAATGACGGTACGCGGCGCACTACGCGCTATGACATTGATATGGTGAAGTGCATCTATTGCGGCTTCTGCCAGGAGGCTTGCCCTGTCGATGCTATTGTTGAGGGGCCGAACGCAGAATTTGCGACAGAAACGCGTGAAGAGCTTTATTACACCAAGGAGCGCTTGTTGGAGAATGGCGCGCGATGGGAGCGTGAGATCGCTCGCAACATCGCGATGGATTCGCCTTACAGATAAGCGCGGCGCGTGGAGCAAAGACTCCCTGCGCTCATGATGAGAGGACGGTATTGTGGCGGCTGTATTATTCTACATTTTCGCGACGATCATGATCGGGTCGGCTTGCGTGGTGATTTTCGCCCGCAATCCCGTTCATTCTGTGCTGTTCTTAATCTTGGCTTTTTGTAACGGCGCAGGATTGTTCCTGTTGGCGGGCGCAGAATTTCTCGCGATGATTTTGATTGTGGTCTATGTCGGCGCTGTTGCGGTTTTATTTCTCTTCGTCGTGATGATGTTGGACGTGGATTTTGCCGAACTCAAGCAAGGTTTTGCTAAACATTTGCCTTTGGGTCTAGGCGTTGGCGTTGTTGTGATGGTGGAATTAGGCCTCATCGCGATAGGATGGCAGTCTGCGCCTAACGCGTCTTATGCTGCGGCCTCGCCGATGGTTGCGAATGTCTCGAATACGGCTGCGCTTGGTCAGATCCTTTATACGAAATATGCGGTGTTCTTTGAGGCCTCCGCCATGGTTTTGTTGACAGCGATGATCGGCGCGATCGTGTTAACTCTGCACCATCGCCCCAACGTAAAACGACAAAAGATATCTGATCAAAATGCGCGCACGCGCGACAATGTTATCGAAATCAAAAAAGTGCCCTTCCGGACAGGCGTCTAGCGAGGAATGACTATGATTATTGGTTTGACCCATTACCTCGTCGTTGGCGCAATCTTGTTTACGCTAGGCGTTGCAGGCATCATCCTCAACCGTAAGAATATCATTGTTATTTTGATGTCGGTGGAGCTGATCCTTCTTTCGGTTAATCTGAACTTTGTCGCTTTCTCGCATGAGCTTGGCGATCTAACTGGCCAGGTTTTTGCGCTGTATGTATTGACAGTGGCGGCGGCGGAGGCGGCGATAGGTCTCGCTATCCTCGTTGCTTTTTATCGTAATCGCGGCACCATCGCCGTTGAAGACATTAATTCTCTCAAAGGCTGATCTACGCGATGATCCAGGCAATAGTCTTTCTTCCGCTGCTCGGCTTTTTAATTGCGGGCATTTTTGGCCGCTTGATTGGTCCGCGTCCGAGTGAGCTTGTGACGACAGCTCTCTTGATCGCTGCGGCGGTTATGTCATGGATGGTGTTCCTTGATGTAGCTGTCGGCCATAATCACGGATATGCGCCGGTGCTGGCGAACTGGATGACAGTGGGTAAGCTGAATGTTGATTGGGCGCTTAGAGTAGATACGCTCACAGCAGTCATGCTGGTTGTCGTCAATACGGTCTCAAGTCTCGTGCATCTCTATTCGATTGGTTACATGCATGAGGATGCGCATCGGCAAAGATTTTTCGCCTATCTGTCGCTTTTCACCTTCGCCATGTTGATGCTGGTGACGGCCGATAATCTTGTTCAGATGTTCTTTGGTTGGGAAGGCGTTGGCCTTGCCTCTTATCTACTCATTGGTTTTTGGTATCAAAAGCCTTCAGCCAACGCAGCAGCGATGAAGGCCTTCGTTGTTAATCGCGTAGGCGATTTTGGCTTCGCTTTGGGTATCTTTCTTGTTTTCCAGCTTACTCAGTCGCTGAACTTCAATGAAGTATTCGCCGCGATCCCGGGACTAGAGGGCAGAATTATCCATGTTTTTGGGCTCGATGTTGATGCGCTCGAACTCGCGGCCTTTCTGCTCTTCATTGGCGCTATGGGTAAATCTGCGCAGTTTTTCCTGCATACATGGTTGCCTGACGCGATGGAGGGACCAACGCCTGTTTCTGCGCTCATTCATGCTGCGACCATGGTGACGGCTGGCGTTTTCATGGTGGCGCGTTTGTCGCCGATTTTCGAATATGCGCCTAACGCGCTGCAATTTGTCACCCTGATTGGCGCGATCACTGCTTTCTTTGCAGCGACGGTAGGGCTTGTGCAAAATGATATTAAACGGGTAATCGCCTATTCGACTTGTTCGCAGCTCGGATACATGTTTGTTGCTGAAGGCGTTGGGGCGTATTCGCTTGGCGTATTTCATCTCTTTACCCATGCGTTCTTTAAAGCGCTGCTCTTTTTAGGCGCCGGCTCGGTCATTCACGCAATGCATCACGAGCAAGACATGCGACATATGGGCGGTCTGCGCAAAGATATTCCTTTTACTTTCGCCATGATGACGATTGGCACACTGGCGTTAACGGGCTTTCCCTACACGGCTGGATATTTTTCAAAAGACGGCATCATTGAAGCGGCATTCACAGTGGGCGCGCATCAAACGCCAGCGATGATTGGCTTTGTTTCAACCGTTGTCGCAGCAGGACTGACCTCCTTTTATTCTTGGCGGCTAGTCTTCATGACCTTCTTTGGCCATCGCGCTGGTCATGGCGTCTCGGAAGCGCAGGCTCACGACGCAAAAGCGCATGATGCTCATGATCATCACGCGCATGGAGGAGCTTCGGGTCATGGCCATGGACATGACGAGGCTCATCACGCCCCGCATGAATCGCCGCTGGTTATGCTTATTCCTTTAGCGGTCCTGTCCTTGGGCGCGCTTGCTGCGGGCATTGTCTTTGAACCTTATTTCGCTGGCCATGCCTATGATGAATTTTGGAAGGGCGCGATTTACACCAGCGAGCACAATCACGTTCTGCACATGATGCATGAAATTCCTCACTGGGTGGGGTTTGCCCCGACAGCAGCGATGATATTGGGCTTTTTATTGTCGCTATACATGTATGTCCTTAAGCCCGGAAGCGCGAAAAAACTTGCAGACACATTTCCTGGTCTCTACAAATTTCTGCTCAATAAATGGTACTTTGACGAACTCTATGATGCGCTTTTCGTGCGGCCGGCTTTTGCAATTGGCCGCTTCTTCTGGAAGGGCGGCGATGGCGCGGTCATCGATGGGTTGGGCCCTGACGGCGTTGCTGCGCGTGTCGTAGATGGGGCGCGTATCGCTGTTCGATTGCAGACTGGTTTCATTTATCACTACGCATTCGCCATGTTGATTGGCGTGGCGGCTGTCGTAACCTGGTTCATCGCCGGAGGTATGCGCTAATGCTCGGCTTTGGATTACTCAGCGGCCTGACCTTTTTGCCTTTTGTTGGCGTTGCGTTTTTGCTTACGCAACGAGGCGAAGATCCGGCAACATTAAGAAATATTCGCTGGGCGACGTTACTTACGACGTTGGCGACTTTCGCGCTGTCTCTTGTCGCTTGGACGCGGTTTGATCCAACGAGTGCAGCCTTTCAGCTTGTAGAAGAACGAAGCTGGTTCGGATCAGGACTAGTTTACAAGCTTGGCGTTGATGGATTTTCAATGCCCTTCGTTTTGCTAACAACCTTCCTGATGCCTTTTGCTATTTTGGCCTCATGGGAGTCTGTCGAGAAACGCGTCAAGGAATATATGATCGCATTCCTTGTGTTAGAGACGCTGATGATTGGCGTTTTCTGCGCGCTCGATCTTGTGCTCTTTTATCTATTCTTTGAGGGTGGCCTTATTCCGATGTTCTTGATCATCGGCATATGGGGCGGCAAGCGTCGTGTTTATGCGAGCTTTAAGTTCTTTCTCTATACATTAGTCGGATCGTTATTGATGCTGATTGCGATCTTGGCGATGTATGGCGTTGCCGGCACAACAGATATCGCCGTGCTTTTAAAGACTGACTTCCCAAAAGAAATGCAGTTTTGGTTGTGGTTGGCTTTCTTTGCCTCTTTTGCGGTGAAGATGCCGATGTGGCCGGTCCATACATGGCTGCCTGATGCGCACGTCGAGGCGCCGACAGCAGGCTCTGTCATTTTGGCGGCGATCTTGCTGAAAATGGGTGGTTACGGATTCATCCGTTTCTCTTTACCGATGTTTCCCGACGCCTCGACATATTTTGCCCCGCTTGTCTATGCAATGTCGGTCATTGCCATCGTCTATACGTCGCTTGTTGCGTTAGTTCAGGAAGATATCAAAAAACTGATCGCCTATTCATCGGTGGCGCACATGGGGTTTGTCACCATGGGCTTGTTCACGCTTAATCCTCAAGGCGTGCAAGGGGCGATGTTCCTAATGATTTCGCATGGTTTTGTTTCAGGCGCATTGTTTCTATGCGTTGGCGTAATTTACGACCGCATGCATACGCGCGAAATCGCCGCTTATGGCGGTCTCGTCAATCGCATGCCGCTGTACGCTTTTGTGTTTATGGTTTTCACCATGGCGAACGTTGGCCTGCCTGGTACGGCGGGGTTTGTCGGGGAGTTTCTCTCTCTTGTTGGCGCATTCCAAGCTAATAGTTGGGTGGCGCTCATAGCCACAAGCGGCGTGATCTTCTCTGCGGCCTATGCGCTGTATCTCTATCGTCGGGTTGTCTTTGGCGCATTGGAAAAATCGAGTCTAAAAGAGATTGCCGATTTGACGCCGCGAGAGATTGCGATTTTTACGCCGCTCGTTCTGCTAACGATTTATTATGGCGTGCTGCCTGATCAAATTCTCAATACGACGGCCGCCTCCGTTGATCATCTTATCCAATCTCATACGGCCTTGCTTGACGCTGTAAAGCTTGCCGCTGCAGGCCAATGACGGATCTCTAAACGATGCCTTTTCTCTCAGAAATTTTTCAGCATTTTTTGCCAGAAACGATCCTGGCTGTAGGCGTTATGGCGCTGTTGCTTATTGGCGCATGGCGCGGCGATAAAGGCTTCGCGCTGGTTGATGAGCTAGCCGTAGCCTTGCTTGGCCTGGCGATTATTTCCATTGTTTTATCTGTAAAGCCGGATCGAAGCGTCTTTGACGGCGCTTTCATGGATGACGCATTCGCGCGTTTTATGAAGGTCTTGTCGTTGGGCGCGGCGTTGGTGTCGATTTTACTCTCCGTCGATTATTTACGACGGGCAGGGTTAGAAAAATTTGAATATCCAATTCTGATCATCCTCTCGACATTAGGTATGATGCTGCTGATTTCCGCAGATAATCTCATTGCGTTTTATCTTGGCCTTGAGCTGATGTCTTTAGCGCTTTACGTCATGGCGGCCTTTGCGCGTGAAGATGGTCGGTCTTCAGAAGCAGGTTTAAAATATTTTGTTTTAGGCGCCCTCTCGTCAGGCATGATGCTTTATGGGGCGTCCTTGCTTTATGGTTTTGCAGGCACTGTCGCCTTTTCCGGAATCGCTAACGCCGTATCGGCTTCAGCGCCAATTGGCGTTGTGTTTGGGCTTGTTTTTGTGATGGCCGGGCTCGCGTTCAAGATGTCGGCGGCTCCATTTCATATGTGGACTCCCGACGTTTATGAAGGCGCGCCAACGCCCGTGACAGCCTTTTTTGCCTCAGCGGCGAAGGCGGCGGCTGTAGCTGTGACTGTGCGCATTGTCATCACCGCTTTCCCCGGGGCTGATCAGCAATGGCGCCAGATCATTGTTTTCCTCGCGATCGCTTCGACATTACTCGGCTCCTTTGCCGCGATTGGACAAACCAATATCAAGCGACTGATGGCCTATTCGTCGATTGGCCATATGGGCTTTGCCCTGATAGGTCTCGCGGCAGGCAATGAAATCGGTATTCGGGGCGTGGCGATTTATTTGGCGATTTACCTTGTCATGACTTTGGGCGCATTTGCCGCAATCCTTGCGATGCGTGTTGATGGAAAATCGGTCGAGAATATCTCTGATCTTGCCGGCCTCTCGCGCACAAATGGATTAATGGCCTTTTTTCTCGCAATGCTGATGTTTTCACTTGCAGGCATTCCGCCACTCGCAGGATTTTTTGCTAAATATTATGTCTTGCTGGCGGCGGTTGATGCGGGACTTTATCCCCTTGCCGTTGTTGGCGTGCTCGCGAGCGCGGTTGCCGCTTTTTACTATCTGCGCGTTGTTAAGATTATGTATTTTGATGAGCCCGCGCCAAATTTTGATCCATCGCCTTTGGCGGTGCGCGCGGTGCTAGCGCTGTCAACGATTAGTCTATTAGTCTTTTGGATTTATCCGACGCCTGTAATGGATGCGGCCAGTGTTGCTGCAAAGTCGCTTTTTTAAAAGATGACGCGCGTGGCGTTAGGTGAGATTGCGCGCGCACAAGGCGTTAGACTGCTAAGTTTAGAGACGGTTGACTCAACCAATGATGAAGCGCGGCGTTTAATAGAGGCCGGCGAACGTGGGCCGCTTTGGGTAATTGCCACGCAGCAGAAAAAGGGCAAGGGGAGGTTAGGGCGAACATGGCTGTCGCCTCAGGGCAATCTTCACGCAAGTTTGATCGTGAGCGCTTGCGATGAGATGCATCTTGCGCCACAGCTTGGTTTTGTTGCTGGTGTAGCGACCCTCAAGGCCTTACAGCATTTATGTCCTGGACAGAGATTTGCGTTGAAATGGCCCAATGACCTTTTGCTGAGCGGCGATAAAATTGGCGGTATTTTGCTTGAAAATATAATCACGCCAACGGGCGACGCGCGACAACCAACAGCAAGCATTTCGATCATTGGCATTGGCGTAAATTGTGAAACTGCGCCTGAGGGGCTGCCCTATCCAACGCGCGCTTTAAGAAGCATCGGCGCTAACGCCCCCACAGCGCTGGAGCTTATAGGCGTCTTGACAGACGCTTTTGTTGGAACGCTCGCGCTTTGGCGCAGAGGTCTTGGCTTTGCGCAAATTAGAAATGAGTGGCTGAGTTGCGCAGCAGGGCTAGGTGATGAGATTCACGTTGTGCTTGCGCATGAAACGCTAATTGGCCGATTTGAAGAAATCGATTCAACTGGCCGGCTAGTGTTAGCGTGTCTTGAAGGGAAGCGTCTAATTGAGGCGGGAGACGTTCTGCTGGGCCCGCGTCCTGTTCTGACGGAGACGCTGAGATGAGCGCTGTTGACCAAGATCTTGTATTTACGCCCTTGGGCGGCGTTGGCGAGATTGGCATGAACCTCGCGTTATACGGCTATGGCCCGCCGAGAGCGCGCAAATGGTTGATGGTGGATTGCGGGCTGGGATTTCCAGGACCAGAGCTGCCTGGCATTGATGTCGTTTTTCCTGACATCGGTTACGTTGAAAAAATCAAGAAAGATCTCGTCGGTATTTGTATCACCCATGCGCATGAAGATCATATTGGCGCGTTAGCGACGCTCTGGCCAAAACTTAAGTGTAAGGTGTATGCGACCCGATTTGCTTCTGGTCTTTTAGAAGTGCGCCGACTGAATGAACCGGGAGCGCCGCAAATCAAAATCTTACCCGCGCGGCCAGGCGCGATCATCGATCTTGATCCTTTCCAGGTGGAATATGTCTCCGTAGCGCATTCGATTCCGGAGGCCTGTTCGCTCGCTATTCGCACGCCGCTTGGTCTGGTGATTCATACAGGTGATTGGAAGATAGACCCTGAGCCGGGCGTGAGCACGCGGATTGACGAGGCGCGATTTCGTCAGTTGGGCGAGGAGGGCGTCACGGCGCTAATCTGCGACTCGACGAATATTTTGCGAGAGGGAGCAAGTTTTTCAGAAGGCGACGTCTCTCGCACTTTAAAATCCTTGATCTTGGAAGCCCCCGGCCGAGTATTGGTGACGACGTTTGCTTCCAATGTTTCAAGACTACGGGCGCTTGCGGAAGCGGCGATGGCGTGTGGACGCACGGTTGTCGTTGCTGGGCGCGCAATGGATCGCGTCATACAGGTTGCGCGTGAATGCGGTTATCTTGACGGATTGCCAGGTTTTCACGGGCCTGAATTATTGCCAAGCCTACCGCGTGAGAAGGCGTTAGTGATTGTCACGGGAAGCCAAGGCGAGCCTCGCGCAGCGATGGCTCGCGCAGCCAATAATGATCACCCATCGATTAAGCTCGTTACCGGGGATCGCGTTATTTTTTCTTCGCGGGCAATTCCTGGCAATACGCGTGAAGTGCATCGATTGATCAATAAGCTTTGTAATCTTGGTGTTGAAGTCATTACAGATCATGATCATCTCGTGCATTGCTCAGGCCATCCACGTCGGGGCGATGTTGCCCAAATGTATGATTGGGTGCGGCCTAAAATTTCTGTTCCGGTGCATGGAGAGGCGCATCATCTCACGCAACACGCTATTTTCGCCAAAGCGCATGGCGTCGAGCATGTAGCGCCAGCGCGTAATGGAACGCTAGTGCGTTTGGCGCCTGGCGAACCCGGAGTGATTGGAGAGACGCCAAGCGGCCGCTTATTAAAAGATGGCGACGTTGTGTTAAATGAAACCGATGGCGTTGTGCGCGAGCGGAGTAAGCTTTCATTTTCAGGCGTTATTTCAATCGCGATTGCAGTGAATAAAACCGGCGATATGGTTGGCGATCCTGATGTTGTTTTTGCCGGCGTGCCCAAGCGCGGAAAATTTGGCGAAGAAATGGGATCGATAATTGACGAGGCGCTGTTTGCGACCTTTGAAGGTCTGCCGCGACAACGTAGGCGCGATGCGGATACGCTCTCGACAGCGATTGAGCGCTCCGTTCGGGGGGCGGTTAATGGGGTTTGGGGTAAAAAACCAACCGTACATGTGATGGTGATTTCAGCCTGACTGCGTAATGATGCAGCCATTGGCGCGGATGATTCTTGAGGGTCTTTGGGTTACGCGTCTGAGGCGGGTATGATTCATAAGCCGAGTTTTTATGAATTTTTTGCAGGCGGCGGTATGGCCCGCGCTGGTTTGGGCGAGGGCTGGCGATGTTTATTCGCCAATGATTTCGATCATAAAAAAATAGAAGCCTATCGCGCTAATTGGGGAAGCGACGTCTTACATGAGGGAGATGTTAGCGCTGTGTCGCTGGCGCAGCTTCCAGAAAGCGCTGATCTTATTTGGGGATCGTTTCCGTGCCAGGACCTGTCATTGGCGGGCGCAGGCGCAGGATTGAGTGGCGCGCGTTCAGGGAGCTTCTGGCCGTTTTGGCGATTAGTAAAAGAATTAAAGCACGCGCAACGCGCGCCAAAATTAATTGTTCTTGAAAATGTCTGCGGCGCATTGAGCGCTCGGGGCGGGAAAGATTTCATTCAGTTATGCGTTGCGTTGGCGCAAGAGAATTATCGTTTTGGCGCGCTTGTTCTTGATGCGGCGTTATTTGTGCCTCAATCGCGTCCGAGACTTTTTATTATTGCGCTCGCCCAAGATGCGCCGCTTCCCGCCGACTTAATCAGTCCTCATGCGCAAGAACCCTTTCATACTCAGGCGGTGCAGAAGAGTTATGCGCAACTGTCAGGGGAGTTGCGCACCCATTGGCTGTGGTGGGCCTTGCCGACGCCAAAGACGCAAGTGCATTCATTGCTCGCGGTGATTGAAGAACAACCGCAAGATGTCGCCTGGCATAGCGTTGCGCAAACGCAGGCATTGATCAATTTAATGAATGCCCGTCATCAAGAAAAGATTCTTCAGACGCAACGTTCGGGCCAAAGATGGATTGGCGCGCTCTATCGCCGCACACGTGTTGAAAATGGCGTTAAAGTTCAACGCGCTGAAGTGCGGTTTGATGGCGTTGCAGGGTGTTTGCGCACGCCATCGGGGGGATCGAGTAGGCAGTATATTTTGCTGGTAGAGGGTGACAAGATCCGGTCACGATTGCTCTCCGCGCGTGAGACAGCGCGGTTGATGGGATTGCCCGAAAATTATGTTTTGCCTGCTGCTTATAGCTCCGCTTATCACCTGACAGGTGACGGCGTTGTTGCGCCCGTCGTTCGGCATATTGCTGCTCATTTATTAGAGCCCTTGGTTCAGGCGGCGCATGTCCGGGTTGCCGCCTGATCGCGATGCGCCGAGGAAGCGCTCTGCGATCATGCGCGCGGTCAAATCCAAAAACACTTCAGCTGAACTTGCTGTCCGCGCCTTACTACGCGAATTTGCGCCAGGCTATCGTCTTCATCGTCGAGATCTGCCAGGCGTTCCAGACATCGCTTACCTTGGCCGCAGGAAAGCGATCTTTGTTCATGGATGTTTCTGGCATGGCCATGATTGTCCCCGCGGCGCGCGGATCCCAAAAAGCAATGGCGCTTATTGGGGCGATAAAATTGCCCGTAATCGTGACCGTGACGCCACGCAGGAAGCTGCTCTGAGCTTATTGGGATGGCGTCGGCTTGTTGTCTGGGAGTGCGAATTGAAAGCGCCAGCGCGTTTGTCTCAAAAGCTAAGACGCTTTCTTTCCATACTTTGATGACGAGAACTTAATCCTTAGCCCGTTCAACATAGGCGCCATCTTCTGTTTGGATAACAACGCGCGTACCTGGCTGGATATGCGGTGGAACCATAACGCGCGCGCCATTGGAAAGCTTTGCAGGCTTATAAGACGAAGAGGCGGTTTGCCCTTTCATCGCGGGTTCGGTTTCAAGTATTTCTAAAGTGACGCGCGGAGGCAATTGAATAGCCACTGGCGTTGAATTAAAAATCGAAACAATGCAATTCATATTTTCTTGCAGCCACTGCGCCTGATCGCCAATGACATCGCTGGGCACCGCAACTTGTTCATAATTTTGTTGATTCATAAAGTGGTGACCGTCATCGTCGCTGTAGAGATAGGTAAAATCCAAATCTTCAACAAAGGCGCGTTCGACTTGTTCGGTCGTCTTGTACCGATCAGAAACTTTCACGCCGTCGGAGAGTCGGCGCATATCAATTTGCGTAGTTGGGGTGCCTTTGCCTGGGAAGAAGCTTTCCGCGGTGAGCACAACATAAAGTTGGCCGTCCTCTCGCTCAATAATATTGCCTTTACGGATTGAACTGGCGATGACTTTCACTTTTAGCTTCCTTCTGTCTGGGTAGGCCCAGTCGCAGTTAATTGCCGGTTGATGTCCGGCTGGTCTATGGACGGGGAAAGACCATATTTCAGCCGCGCCGGCAATCCAGGCGCTCGAGGGGAGGCTATATGACGCGCTCGTCGCCCTGGTGGGACCAGGATGTCTATGCGGATCGCCGGCCATTTCTCAGCGCGCGGCGCAAAATAACCGCTGCGACCCGCCAATTCTATGATTCTCGGGGTTTTTCCGAAGTCGAGACCTCAATCTTACAATATTCCGGCGGGAATGAGACGCATATCTCGGCATTCGCCACGGAGCTGATCAGCGCTTCTGGCTCGCGCAGTCAGCTTTACCTCAACACCTCGCCGGAGTTTGCCTGCAAAAAACTTCTCAGCGCAGGCGAGAGCAAAATTTATACGCTGGCGCGCGCCTTTCGCAATCGTGAACGCACGCCTTTGCATCATCCAGAATTCACTATGCTGGAGTGGTATCGCGCAGGGGCGGGAGCCAAGGAAGCGATGGCGGATTGCGCGCAGCTTCTGACTTGTGTTGCAGATACGGCGCAGGCAAAAAAATTGTTATGGCGCGAGATGTCGTGCGATCCCCATGCGGCGCCTGAACGGCTGACTGTTTGCGAGGCCTTTAAGCGTTACGTCAATGTTGATTTAGAGACAGTTCTTGAAGATCGCGCAAAACTCGCTGAGGCGACGCAAAGAATTGGGTTGCGTGTAAGCTCAGATGATAATTGGTCAGATCTTTTCAGTAAGATTTTATCTCAAAAGATAGAATGTGAATTGGGTCGGGGAAGGCCAACATTTTTAGTGGATTATCCTTTGAGTGAAGCGGCTTTGGCGCAAGCGAAAGCGGATGACCCGCGTTTTGCCGATCGTTTTGAATTTTATGTTTGCGGCGTTGAACTTGCTAATGGATTTGCTGAACTCACTGATGGTTGTGAACAGCGCCGGCGGTTTAAAGAACAGATGGCTAAGAAGAAAGAAATCTACGCAGAAAGTTACCCAATTGACGAAGATTTTATTTTAGCCCTCGCACAAATGCCAGCGGCAAGCGGCGTCGCTTTGGGTTTTGATCGCTTAGTTATGTTAGCAACGCAGGCTGAGCGCATTGAACAGGTTTTATGGACGCCAGTCGTTGAGTGTGGCTCAATGGGTTGAATTTTTTTTAATTTTTTAATGCAGAATTTTTAAACAAAGATCTGCTTCAACGAGCGCGCGCCATGATTTGCAGCGCGCGTTCGAAAGATAAAATTAGCTTCCTAAGAAGAGTTTTATTTCCAGTTGCGGACGTCAACGAAACGTCCCGCGACAGCGGCAGCGGCGGCCATGGCGGGCGAAACAAGATGGGTGCGGCCTTTGAAGCCTTGCCGACCTTCGAAATTACGGTTGGACGTAGAGGCGCATCGTTCGCCTGGGGCTAAGCGATCTGGATTCATCGCCAAACACATTGAACATCCAGGTTCGCGCCATTCAAATCCTGCGGCAAGAAAGATTTTATCTAATCCTTCCGCTTCCGCCTGCGCTTTAACAAGACCAGAACCAGGAACAACCATGGCATTGACCTGCGCGTGCACTTTTTTGCCGTCAATGATTTTTGCAGCGGCGCGCAAATCTTCAATGCGACCATTGGTGCAAGATCCGATGAAGACGCGATTGATTTCAATATCTGTCATCCGCTCGCCGCCTTTAAGGCCCATATACTCTAGGGCGCGCTCAATCGCTGCGCGTTTTTGCGGTGTTTTAGCTGAAGCGGGCGTCGGCACAGCGCCATCAATGCGCGCGACGTCTTCAGGCGATGTGCCCCAAGTTACGATGGGCGGGAGATTTGCGGCGTCGAGACGAATAACCTTATCAAAATGGGCCCCCTCGTCTGAGAACAGCGTTTCCCAGTAGCGCAGCGCAGCGTCAAGCTCAGCGCCTTTTGGCGCTTTGGGACGATTTTTTAGGTAAGCGAAAGTCTTGGCGTCGGGCGCGACGAGACCAGCGCGCGCGCCGCCTTCAATCGACATGTTACAGACGGTCATGCGTCCTTCCATCGACAAGTCGCGGATAGCTTGACCCGCATATTCGATGACATGGCCTGTGCCGCCAGCTGTGCCAATCTCGCCAATGATTGCGAGAATTAAATCTTTCGCCGTCGCGCCTTCTGCTAATGCGCCATCAACTTGTACAAGCATATTAGCGGCTTTTTTCTGAATCAGGGTTTGTGTCGCGAGCACATGTTCGACTTCCGATGTGCCGATCCCATGGGCAAGCGCGCCAAAGGCGCCGTGCGTTGATGTATGACTATCGCCACAGACGATTGTCATGCCTGGCAGCGTAAATCCTTGTTCAGGGCCAACGATATGAACAACGCCCTGACGCGTGTCATGTTCGTTGTAATATTCAACGCCAAAGTCTTTGGCGTTTTGTGCAAGTTGTTCAACTTGCGCCTTACTTTCTGGGTCGCTGATTGGCAGCGAACGATCTGTTGTTGGCACATTGTGGTCGACGACAGCGAGCGTTTTTTGCGGAGCCCGCACGCGACGTCCCGATAGGCGCAATCCTTCGAAGGCTTGTGGGCTTGTGACTTCATGCACGAGATGGCGGTCAATATAGAGCAGGCAGGAGCCGTCATCCTGACGATCGACGACATGATCGTCAAAAATCTTATCATACAGCGTGCGCGGCGCGGTCGAATTAGCGGCCATGTGATGTGTTCCCTTAACGCTTCTCTGGTCTTGCTCTTGAATTGAGGTTCTTCTACTCGTAACGCAAGCCGCATGGAAGAGACTTGCCGCGCAGATGGCTGTTGAGGACAAAATGACGCCTGGCCAGCCGCCTATGCCCGCTGCCCTTCTACAGGCGCTTGCGGCGCAGCTTGAAGGGCGCTCCCGGCAAGAGCTTCGCAGTCGCGCCCAAGCCCTCTCGTCGGGTTATCGCCTCCATGCAACGACTGCGGCGACAATTCGCGATGAGTCGGATGCGCTCTCCTACGCTCTGACCCGTATGCCGGCGACCTATGCGGCGGTGGCGCATGTTTTGTCGCGACTGGCTGAGGCGCGTCCCGATTTTGTCCCCGTTTCAATCGCTGATGTAGGCTGCGGTCTTGGGGCCGCCACCTATGCCGCTCAAGCGATCTGGCCTAGCTTGGATCGCGCGATCTTATTGGATCAAAGCGCTGTCTTCCTAAAATTGGCGCAGGAGTTAGCTCAAGAGATCAGCGCATCCTTAGTGAGCCAGGCGCAGTTTCTCAATCGAGATTTTGTCGCTTTCGCCCCCGATGTCCAGGCCGAACTTGTTGTTGTCTCTTATGCCTTAACAGAGGCTCCAGAGGGCGCGTTAATCGAGATTGCTGATCGGCTCTGGGCGTCCATGGGCGCCGAAATTTTTGTGATTGTTGAACCAGGCACTTCGCGGGATTATGCGCGACTGATGCGCGTACGGGCGCATCTTTTGCAGCATGGAGCGCGCATTTTGGCCCCTTGTCCCCATGAATCGGCCTGTCCGCTAATTGAGGATTGGTGTCATTTCACAACGCGACTGCCTCGCTCAAAAGAGCATTTATTTCTAAAAGATGCGCGCGTTCCCTATGAAGATGAAAAATTTTCCTATCTTATTTTAGGACGACGGCCGGCAGACCAGTCCTTCACCGCGCGTCTGATCGCCCCACCTCAAATTGGAAAAACAGGAGTTTATGCGCGTCTTTGTACGACAGGTGGAATTGAGGAGACTTTTACGGCGCGGCGAGATAAGGCTCTTTATAAAGAAATGCGTCGAAAAGAGTGGGGCGACCCGCTCGTTGCGCACAGCAAGGAGACGGAATGAGTCGTCCTAGAGTCGCGCCCTACCTTACCGCTAGTCCGGCGGCAGCCGCGATCGCTTTTTATACGGGGGCGTTTTATGCGCGTCAGAAAGCCTATATGCCAGCGCTGGATGGATTGCGCGTTGCCCATTGTGAGCTGGAGATCAATGGCGGTTCAGTGATGCTAGCGGACTTCTTCCCTGAACTCGGCCAAACGCGACTGCCGGTTCCAGGAGACATTGCGACGGTGTCGATTAGCCTTGAATATGACAGTGCGGCTGAAGTTGATGAAGTCTGCGCGCGGGCCGCTAAGTTGGGCGCAAAGATTGAAACGCAACCAACGGATTCCTTTTGGGGCACCCGCTATGCCTCGCTCAAAGATCCTTTTGGGCACCGTTGGGTGCTGAATGCGCCGTTGCAGAGTTAAAAAAAACCGCTCGGCGGAACACGCCGAGCGGTATAGATGGCGCTGAAGACAAAGTGACTTTTAAGATTCAGCCTTCGCCTTTGTTTCAATTCGCTCCGCGATACGCGCAGACTTGCCGCGGCGATCTCGGAGGTAATAGAGCTTCGCCCGGCGCACCTTGCCTCTACGGGTTAATTTGATGGAGTCGATGAGGGGGCCGTGAATTGGAAAAACGCGTTCGACGCCTTCTCCATATGAAATCTTGCGGACGGTGAAGCTTTCGTTGAGCCCGCCGCCTTGGCGAGAGATGACGACGCCTTCATAGGCCTGCACACGGCTGCGCTCGCCTTCTTTCACCTTCACATTAACGATGACTGTGTCGCCGGGACGGAAGTCAGGGATTTTTTTGCCAGCAATCAGCTTTTGGGCCTGTTCGGCCTCAAGTTGTTCAATGATATTCATGTTTAAACCTTTACCGTTTCGTCTAGGCCGCTGACGGCTGACGAGCGTTTCGGGACGCTGTTTTGATTTATGGTCGGTCTCATACAGGAAGCGGCTAGACTTGTCGAGTTAAGCAGTCGCTTGTTTTGTCCACGCCCCGGGGCGTCCTGATGGTTTTTGAAGATTGGCTTTTGCAGATCCTTACCGGCATGCCTTGGACAAGGGAGATGCGGCGTGGCTGAAATCTGTAAATAATTCTTCGGGAAGGCAAGCGGCCTTGACCCGCCCCGGCCGGGAGTTGACGAAAATGTTTTTACAGATTTTTGCCAGCCTGTTTTTGGTGTCTTTTTTGGAGTTTAAGTTACATGAATATATAAATTTAATTCAATATGAATCATATATTTATAAATATATCTTAATCAAAAAAATAAGAAGCTATTTAAGTCGATCGCCAATCAAAAATTCAATCGCCCGATCGAGACGAATATGGGGTAAGGGCAAAGGCAGTTGGTCCGCGCCAATTTTTGCCAGCGGCGGCCGGAATTTAAGAAAGCGATATTCCGCTTCCTCATCTGCAAGGCCTAAAGCGTCTCCCTCAAAAGCCTCTTTCGGGTCTTGGGGTAAATCGCCTGGAAAAATTGCCCCCTCGCTTTTTCCATCAAAAGCCTCATCGCCAATTCGCTCGCCCTTCAACGGAACGCCAACGATCGCCATGAGCTGCTCACCGTCATGACGCACTAAAGCCTCCCGCGTCGCGCGGACGCCAGCCAAGGCGATAACGCCAATTTCTGCGCCCACGCCCTCTGCGCGATTAATTGCGCGCGCGGTCAACAGTCGCAAAATCGCTTCGAGACGATCATGGCTTGTGTGGTGGAGATGGTCAGCTTTCGTGGCGGCAAAGAGGATACGATCAATTTTTGGCCGAAACATCGTCGTGAGCAGATTGCTGCGTCCGGTGCGAAAGGCCATCAAGACGTCAGCGAGCGCTGTTTCGAGATCCCGCACGGCAGCAGGGCCAGAATTAAGCGCAGCTAGCGTATCGACAAGAACAATTTGTCGATCCAGGCGCGCAAAATGGTCATGGAAAAAGGGGCGCACGATTTGGTTTTTATAGGCCTCATAGCGGCGCTCCATTTCTCGGCCGAGGCTGCGATAGGGCAACTCTTCACCAGAGATGTCCATTAGAGGCGCGAAGGTGAGCGCGGGGGAGCCTTCAAGGTCGCCGGGCATAAGAAAACGGCCAGGCGGTAGAGTAGAAAGCGCAAAGCGTTCCGTTTTAGCTCGCCAAAGATAATGCCTACAAAGCTTGGTCAGCTTCTGCGCAGTGTCTTCGCTATAGCGAGATTTTGGATCGGTGGCGGCCGTTTCGCGCCGCCAGGCCTCAGCAATTGGCGCGCGGGATTGAGCGCTCGCCGCCGCTAAGGTTTCTCGCGACCAATCCGCAAAGGATTTTGTCAGTAAGGGGAGATCGAGCAGCCACTCTCCTGGATAATCCACAATATCAATATCAAGCCTGTGTGTTTTTTTTCCAAATTGGCGGAGCGACCAGGCGGAAGAGTCAAATTCGAGCGAAACGCGTAATTCGGAAATGCGTCGCGTCGACTGCGGCCAATGGCGCTCAGGGCCTGTTAAAGCGGCGAGATGCTCCTCAAAGGCGAAGCGCGGCACGCTGTAGTCTGGCTGGGGATCGAGATGGGCCGCGCGCAAGCGACCCTCTGCCAGGGCGCGAAAAACCGGTAAATGGGATTGATTTTCAGCTGCAAGCGCACGCGTGAGTTGGTGCGCCAACGCTGTGATGAAGACAGTTTTACCAGACCGGGAGAGACCGGTTACGCCCAGTCGGAGCCGTCCGCCTGACAGGAAATCCGCCAGGCTTTCCGCGGCGATCCGCGTTTCAAAAATAAGATCCGATAAATGCGACAATCCGGCTCCGGCATGGTAACGCAGCGATTAAGCATCTAATCCAAAGTCATTGGTCTTGGGTAGATCAATCGCCGCCCCTAAATCTGCGCCGGGCGTTGGACAGATTAGCGTTTCGACATCGGCACGTAGTCGCGGCGTTTTTCGCCCGTGTAGAGCTGGCGCGGGCGACCGATTTTAGACCCCGGATCTTCAATCATTTCCTTCCATTGCGCAATCCAACCAACAGTGCGCGCGACGGCGAAAAGGACCGTAAACATGGCGACTGGGAAATTCATGGCCTTCAGCGTAATGCCGGAATAAAAGTCGATGTTGGGATAGAGTTTCTTTTCGATAAAATATTCATCTGATAGCGCAATGCGCTCTAATTCGATTGCCACATCGAGCAGCGTGTCTTTAACGCCAAGTTCATTCAACACTTCGCGCGTCGTGCGTTGCATGATTTTCGCCCGCGGATCATAATTTTTATAAACGCGGTGGCCAAAACCCATCAGACGGAAGGGATCGTTTTTATCTTTTGCGCGTGCAATAAATTGCGGGATCCGTTCAACTGTGCCGATTTCGCCCAGCATTTTCAGTACAGCTTCATTCGCCCCGCCATGCGCTGGGCCCCAAAGCGAAGCGATGCCAGCAGCAATACAGGCAAATGGATTAGCGCCAGAAGAACCTGAAAGACGCACAGTCGAGGTTGACGCGTTTTGCTCATGGTCCGCGTGCAAGATGAAAATACGATCTAGCGCACGCGCAAGAACCGGATTGACCTTATATTCTTCGCAAGGGACGGCAAAGCACATGCGGAGAAAATTTGACGTGTAATCGAGATCGTTCTTTGGATAAACGAAAGGCTGGCCAACTGAATATTTATAAGCCATTGCGGCAAGAGTTGGGATTTTAGCGATCATGCGCGTAGAGGCGACCATCCGCTCTACAGGATCGGCGATATTCGTTGAGTCATGATAAAATGCCGATAGCGCGCCAACAGACGCCACCATTACCGCCATCGGATGCGCGTCGCGGCGGAAGCCTTGGAAGAAGCGCGCCATTTGCTCATGGACCATAGTGTGACGCGTGATGCGATAGTCAAAATTGGCTTTCTCTGCTGCTGAGGGCAGCTCGCCGTAAAGAAGCAGATAGCAGGTTTCGAGAAAGTCGCCGTGTTCAGCGAGTTGATCAATCGGATAGCCTCGATACAGGAGGACCCCGGCATCGCCGTCGATGAAGGTGATTTTAGATTCGCAAGAGGCGGTGGATGTGAAGCCGGGATCGAAAGTGAACATTTCGGTCTCGCCGTAAAGATTCCGAATGTCCAGAACGGAAGGACCCATCGTGCCTGCGCGTGCGGGTAAATCGATCGATTTTCCCTCGACCATTAAGCTAGCCTTATGTTCGCTCATGATGAACCCTTCTGGCAGTCAATTCTGATGGCGTGCGGCAATGGCGCCGCAGAAGAAGCGCATGACGGCAGGCTCTAGCCTCGCCGTGGCATAGAATGACTGTCTTCATACACCGTCCGTCCCGCATCGACATCTTGTGCAGCGCACAAAAACTATCTTAACGGCATTAACTGTCAAGCTGAGAAACTTTGCGATCCGCCTGTCTTCTTCGCTCTTCGAGAAGCATTTCGCATGCATTCTAGGCAGGCAGTTAGGCGCTTTGATCTTTGATCCGGGCGATGCTCTCTTCGCGTCCCAGAATTTCAAGTACATCAAAAATTCCTGGCGAGGTCGCGCGGCCTGTAAGCGCCGCGCGCAGCGGCTGCGCTACTTCGCCTAATTTAACACCAAGATTTTCAGCCGTCTCGCGCACGATTGTTTCTGTGCTTTGTGCGTCCCAGGTCTCAAGACCTTCAAATTTTGGACCCAGCACGGCTAACCTTGCGCGGGCATCAGCGTTGAGCAGATGTTGCGCCTTTTCATCCAAAGGCAATGGCCGTTTGGCAAAGATAAATGCCGCGCCGTCAACAAGTTCATTAAGCGTTTTGGCGCGCGCTTTAAGACCAGGAAGCGCCGCGCGCAATTGATTTTGTTTTGTTACGTCAAGTTGTTGCGCAAGTTCTACGCCGCCAGTGAGATAGGGCAGCGTATCGATCAGCGCTTTCAATAAGTCATCGTCATTGGCGTCACGCAAATAATGACCATTCATGTTTTCTAATTTTGCGTAATCAAATCGCGCAGGAGAACGATGAACCTGGCCAAGATCAAATGCAGCGATCATTTCTTCGAGCGAAAAAAATTCTTGATCGCCTTGAGACCAGCCAAGCCTTACAAGGTAATTGCGCAGCGCAGCGGGGAGATAGCCCATTGCGCGGTAAGCATCTACGCCCAACGCGCCATGCCGCTTTGAGAGTTTTGCGCCGTCTTGACCATGAATAAGTGGAATATGGGCGAAAGCAGGCGGACGCCATCCCATCGCCTCATAAATCACAGTCTGACGCGCAGCATTTGTGAGATGATCGTCGCCGCGAATGATTTGCGTAACGCCCATATCATGGTCGTCGACGACGACAGCCAGCATATAGGTCGGCGTGCCGTCAGAACGCAGCAACACAAAATCATCAATATCCTTATTTGGAAAAACGACCCGGCCTTGCACGGCGTCTTCGATGATGGTTTCGCCGCTCAAGGGCGCTTTGATGCGCACAACTGGAGAAACGCCTTCTGGCGCTTGGCTTGCGTCTCGATCGCGCCAGCGGCCGTCATAACGGGGCGGACGCTTTTCTGCGCGCGCTAATTCGCGCATTTCATCAAGTTCTTGTTGAGACGCATAGCAATAATAGGCTTTACCGCTTGCGAGCAACGCTTTCGCCACATCTTGATGGCGCACGGCGCGAGAGAATTGATAGATAATGTCGCCGTCCCAATCGAGACCCAGCCATTTCATACCGTCGATAATTGCGTCAATCGCAGCTTGTGTGGAGCGTTCGCGGTCAGTGTCTTCGATCCGCAGCATCATTCTGCCGCCGTGACGCTTGGCGTAAAGCCAATTGAATAAAGCTGTTCGCGCGCCGCCAATATGGAGAAAACCAGTCGGCGAGGGCGCAAAGCGGGTGATGACAGTCGACATGGGCGAGGGGCGTTTCCTGAGAGGTCGTTAGGAGACCTCGTCTAGCATGCGTCGGATAAGGGGGGAATAAGCCGAACCAATTTGCGGTAGGGATTATTTTCTAGCGAGAGGATGCTTCCTCTTCTTGCGTCGACGAAGATGCGCCGCCAACGTCTTGCGCGCGCAGGGGTTCGCTGACGTTCTCCATTTCTGCAATTTTGTCGGTCACCTCAGATCCCAATGTGAGCGCTGTAGCCGCCGCCGCAGCAGCAAGTTTTTCAAGGTCAGGAATTTGTAAAATCGTTGTTGGCGCCGGCGATGCCGCAGCGGCGATATTTATGCCGGCCTCTTTAAGCCGTCTATAAAGATCAAAATGCAAGTCACTCCGAACGCGCGCGGATTTTTCAACATCTTCTACGTAACACCATAGCTCAAATCTAAAACTCGTCGTCTCCATACCAAGCAGCATGACTTGCGGCGCAGGAACGCGCAATACATCCGTTTGAGCCCGCGCGGCGGCAAGCATGATATCGCGCACCTGTTCCGGATCGACTGCGGCGCTGGGCGCTAAGGCGATTTTAATGCGCCCCACGCGATCGCCGCGGAGCCAGTTTTTGACTACGCCAGTAACAAGATTTGAGTTAGGAACAATCATCGTAGCGCGATCAAATGTCTCAATTTCCGTTGAACGCACATTGATACGACGCACATAACCTTGTTCTTCGCCCAGAACGACCCAGTCGCCAACGCGAATAGCGCGCTCCCACAACAAGATAAGACCCGAGACAAAATTATTGACGATCGATTGGAGGCCAAAACCAATTCCAACCGAAAGTGCGCCGGCTACAATTGCAAGTTTGTCAAAGCCAATACCAAGATAAGAAAGCGCGAGGATTGCAGCAAGAATGAAGCCGATATAGCCAAGCGTTGCACTAATTGAATTTCGAAACCCATGATCGAGTCTTGTCAGAGGTAAAAATTTCATATCCAGCCAGCGCCGGAATGCTTGTGTCGCAGCAAGGAGAGAAACAAATATAAGCGCTGCGCCAATCACGCCGTAAGGCGATATTGTTACATCGCCAATTTTTATGGCGAAAAACGCTGCGCGAATGTTGGCGAGAAAATCATTAGATTGGTAGCCCCACGGCGCGAGCGCGAAGAGCGCGGCGACAAAATAAGCAAGAACGGTTAAAACGCCGCCAATTAGGACGCCGATTGGGGCGAGTTGCTCTTTGTTGAGGCCAAGGCTGCGCATGAGATTGCGCCCAAAGAAATTATTTGCTGAGAAAGCCGCCTCTGCGCCACTGACGGAAAGTACAACAAGAACATAGAGTAAAAACAATACCGCCCCGAGCCATGCCGCTTGAAGGATCATGAAATTAGCAAAAGAGACGTAGCCGATCGCACAGGCGCCAATGATCAGCGCTAAAGCTAACGCGCTCAGCGTTTTAATAAGCGCGATCCAGTCACGACCTTGCACGGTTGCTGCGACGCTTTCCTCATCTTCAGAAAGCGTAAGAAGTGGGATAGCGATAAGTAGGGCGATGAGCATCACGCCAAAGCCCCGAGTGATAATGACGACCTGCACGCTGGCTTGAACAATCGCTTCAATCTGTTCAATGACGCGAGTAATTGACAGAATGACCGCGGCCAAGGTCAATAACCGGACATAAATCCGCGCTCGACGATCTCCCGGATCCAATACCCGCCAATGTTCATGCAGGGGCGCGAATACGGCCCGAGCGATCGCATAAACGAAGGCAATACGGGCAATGCCTTCAAAGAGCCGCTCAAAGAGCAATGCGCCATTTGCATCCAAAAGATTATAAGCGCTCAAAGCATAACCAATGGCTAGAGCGGTTGCGACAGGCGTTGCTGCAATAATCAGCGCGCTCCAGCCCGCAGCGGCTGCGCGTCGCGCTTTCGTTGGCTGAAGATTTGATTCTTTACGTTTCAAGATGCGGCGCGCCAGGAAGAATGCTGGCGGCGTTGCAAGCAGAATACAAGCAAGAATTGTCAGAAATTCAGTTTGATGATCGCCTAATCGAGATGTAAAATTTGCGCGCTCGTCCTGCCAAAAATAGCGCGTTTGATCATAGACCCAAGGCGCATCGGAAAGCGCGGCGCGCCAAAGACTTGGTGAAAAAAAACCATCAGTTCTTAAAAAGAGCGAGCGCGTGAATAGGTCACGCATTCGCGCAACAATCGTCAGCGAGATTTGCTTGGTCTCAAGCAGCATGGCCCGTGCGCGTTTTAGCGTTGCGTCCGTTGCGTCAAAAATCTTGCGTTGCTCAGTAAGCTCCGCGCTAGCTGCGGCCTCGGCTGTGGCGTTTATCGCTCCGCTCGGGGGAGCCGGCGAGGCTTTGACGTCTTGATTGGAAGGGTGCGTATTTATCTGGCGTGCATTAGACGTTGGCGGCGGAGCGCTTGGGCGTTCAGCCTTTGCGCTATTGGACGAGGTTTCCGTTTTTGCACTTGGAGCT
>Ga0129333_10000245_pt1 | contig 40233 bp, 32 predicted proteins | sample CPB6_08_DNA_FD_94474 | JGI IMG/M metagenome (GOLD analysis project Ga0129333, IMG submission 94474) | Freshwater to marine salinity gradient microbial communities from Chesapeake Bay, USA - CPBay_Sum_0.6_0.8_DNA | ecosystem: Environmental > Aquatic > Marine > Coastal | place: USA: Chesapeake... | reverse complement strand
GCCGCTTCGTCAGCGATGACGTTGACCTTGCAGAACCGTTTGGCCTCACCGATCGCTTTCTTTGACCAGGCTCCGGTGTTGACGTAGTCGACCGTAGCCTCGGCGCCTGCCAAGTTGAGCGGGATCGCCGTGAACTGCCCGGTCGCGCCACCCTGCAAAAAGAGCACCTTGTAATTGCTCGGGATCGACAACAGATCTCGCAGATCTTGCTCGGCCTGCTGCGCCACCGCCACGAAAGCCTTGCTGCGATGGCTGACTTCCATGACCGACATGCCGCTGCCCTGCCAATCGAGCATTTCGTCGCGGGCTTGTTCCAAAACCGGCAACGGCAAGGTCGCTGGCCCTGCCGCAAAATTGAATACGCGCACGATGGTGTTCCTGCAGGTCAGTGCAGATTCGCGGGACCCGTACCACCGCCCTCGGGCGATGCCGCGGGGGGGGCTGCGGTCTCTGCGTTGGCGTCGCCCACGGTGGCGGCACCGGATTCTGCAGCAGCGGAGTCGGCAGACGCCGAGTCGGCGATGGCCGCGATCCCTTCGACGCTGACGAGCCGCTCGCCCTCTTCGAGGCGAATGAGGCGAACGCCCTGTGTATTGCGACCGACGATGGAGATTTCCGCCACGCCCGTGCGCACCAAGGTGCCGCCCGAGCTGATCATCATGATCTCGTCTTCGCCCTGCACTTGCAGCGCCGCAACCGTAGCGCCATTGCGATCGGTGGTCTGCAGCGCGATCACGCCCTGACCACCTCGACCATGCGACGGAAAATCTTCGAGCGGCGTGAGCTTGCCGTAGCCGTTTTCGCTCGCGGTGAGGATCAGCCCCTCGCCGACGACCACCAGCGAGATCACTTCCTGCCCTTCGCCGAGGCGGATGCCGCGTACGCCCGTGGCATCGCGACCCATGGCGCGTACTTCGTCTTCGTTGAAGCGGATGGCCTTGCCGCCACTCGAGCAAAGAATAATGTCGCGCTTGCCGTCCGTGAGGCCCACTCCGACCAAGCGATCGCCATCGCGCAGATCGACCGCGATGATGCCCGAGGGCCGCGGCCGCGAGTACGCCGACAGCGGCGTCTTTTTGACGGTGCCGTGGCTGGTTGCCATGAACACGAAGTGTTCATCGTCGAATTGTTTGATCGGCAGCAGCGCGTTGATCCGTTCGCCCTCTTCGAGCGGCATGAGATTCACGAGCGGCTTGCCGCGCGCACCTCGGCCCGCCTGCGGCAACTCGAACACGCGCAACCAGTACACCCGCCCGCGATTCGAGAAACACAGCAACGTGTCGTGGGTATGCGCGACGAACAGTTTTTCGATGTAGTCCTCGTCTTTGACGGTGGTCGCCGTCTTGCCGCGCCCGCCGCGCCGCTGCGTCTGATATTCGGTGAGCGGCTGGCTCTTGGCGTAGCCCGCATGCGAGAGCGTCACCACCACGTCTTGCGGCTCGATCAGGTCTTCGGTGGCGAGATCGATGTGATCGAGGTTGATTTCGGTACGACGAGCATCGCCGTATTCGTCACGAATGGCGGTGAGTTCGTCACGCACCACCTCGGTCAAGCGCTCGGGGCGCGCCAGGATGTCGAACAGGTCGATGATCAGCGCCAGCAACTCGGCGTATTCGCCGACGATCTTTTCCTGCTCGAGACCCGTCAGACGGTTGAGGCGCATGTCGAGGATGGCCTGCGCCTGCGTCTCGCTCAGTCGATAACCGTTGGCGTCGCTTTGCAAGCCGAGCTCGGCGGCGAGATCTTTGGGGCGGGTTGACACATTGTTGGCCCGTGCCAGCATCTCGGGCACGGCGCCGGAATTCCAGCTGCGCGCAAGCAAAGCCGTCTTGGCCTCGGCAGGCGTCGGCGAGGCCTTGATCAAGGCGATGACGTCATCGATGTTCGCCAGCGCAACCGCAAGACCCTCGAGGATGTGCGCACGATCGCGGGCCTTGGCGAGATCGAACACCGTGCGCCGCGTGACCACTTCGCGGCGATGCCGGATGAAGGCCTCGAGCATTTCCTTGAGCGACAGCAGCCGCGGCTGGCCATCGACGAGCGCCACCATGTTGATGCCGAACACCGTCTCGAGCGGCGTTTGCGCAAAAAGATTGTTGAGCACGACCTCGGCGTTCTCGCCGCGCCGCAACTCGATGACGATCCGCATGCCGTCCTTGTCGGACTCGTCGCGCAAACCATCGTTGGAAATGCCTTCGATCTGCTTCTCGCGCACCAGATCGGCGATACGCTCGATCAGCCTCGCCTTGTTGACCTGATACGGCAGCTCGGTGACGACGATCGCCTGTCGATCACCCTTGCCGATGTCTTCGAAGTGGGTGCGCGCGCGGATCGAGAGGCGCCCACGGCCGCCTTTGTAGGCGCTGACGATTTCTTGCGCGCCGTTGATGATGCCGGCGGTGGGAAAGTCCGGACCCGGCACGTGCTGCATCAAACCCGCGAGCGTGATCTCCGGATCGTCGATGACCGCGATGCAGGCGTTGACGATTTCGGTGAGGTTGTGCGGCGGGATGTTGGTCGCCATGCCGACCGCGATACCCGAGGACCCGTTCACGAGCAGGTTCGGGATGCGCGAGGGCATCACTGCCGGTTCGGTCAGCGACTCGTCGTAGTTCGGAACGAAATCGACGGTTTCGCGATCGATGTCGGCGAGCAATTCGCCCGCCATGCGCGACATGCGCACTTCCGTGTAGCGCATGGCCGCCGGCATGTCGCCGTCGACGGAACCGAAGTTGCCCTGCCCGTCGACCAACAGGTAGCGCATGGAGAACGGCTGCGCCATGCGCACGATGGCGTCATAGACGGCGGTATCGCCATGCGGGTGGTACTTACCGATGACGTCGCCGACCACACGGGCCGACTTTTTGTAGGGTTTGTTGTATTCGTTGCCGAGCTCGCGCATGGCGTAGAGCACGCGGCGGTGAACCGGCTTGAGGCCGTCGCGGACGTCGGGAAGAGCACGCCCGACGATTACGCTCATGGCGTAATCGAGGTAGGACTGGCGCATCTCGTCTTCGAGTGTGACGGGCAGGACTTCGCGGGCGATTTCGCTCATTCGGCAGGCTGTTACCGCATTCGAAAACGAACGCGTAATAGTACCATAGCGACCTCTTCAACGCGCGTGTACAGGCCATCCCAAATGCATCGTGAATCCGCTCGCGAAAACCCGGGTGCCGACGCCGCCGAGGTCGCCAAGTTCGACGCCATCGCTCACCGATTCTGGGATCCGGCCGGCGAATTCGGCACGCTGCACACCATCAATCCCGCACGCTTGGGTTACATCAGCGGACGCGTGTCGCTGCGCGGCGTGCGCACCGCCGACGTCGGCTGCGGTGGCGGCCTGCTCGCCGAGGGCTTGGCGCGTGCCGGCGCGAACGTCACGGCCATCGATCTCGCGCCCACCATGATCGACGTCGCGCGCCTCCATGCCGGGGGCGAAGGGCTCGCCATCGACTATCGCGTACAAACCGTAGAGAGTCTCGCGGCCGAAGCGCCTGGGGCATTCCCGCTCGTCACCTGCATGGAAATGCTCGAGCACATCCCCGATCCTGCCGCGACCGTGCACACCCTCGCGCAGCTTGTGAGTCCTGGCGGCTCACTCATCGTGTCAACGCTCAACCGCAATTTCCGTTCGTTCATGCTGGCGATCGTCGGCGCCGAATACCTCACTCGTCTCGTGCCACGAGGCACCCACGAATACGAGCGGCTGATCAAACCCTCGCAACTCGCGAGTTGGGCACGCAGCGCGGGTCTCGAGCTCGCCGAATTGCGTGGCATCGAATACGACCCGATCGGGCGCAGCGCGCGGCTGACCGCCGACATCGCGGTCAACTACCTCGCTCATTTGCGCAAGCCGCCCGAGCGCGCGTGAGCTACGGACCTGATCGCGACTGGCTGATTCGCTTTTGCCCACCCGAACAAGCGGCAGCCCTCACCGCCCTGTTCACGGTGGAGCGAGAGGTGTCGGCGAGCCTGCGAGGCGAACTCGAGCATCAAGTCGCGCACGCGCGTCTCGAGTGGTGGCTCGAAGAATTGACCCGACTCGTCGAGGGCGCAGCCCGTCATCCTGCCACGCGCGCCTTGGCCGCCGCCGCGAGCACGCAAAGACGCTCGCCACCCGATTTGCGCTCGCTCGTCGAGCACGTGCGAGTGGACCTCGCGGGCGTTGCATTCTTGTCGCGCGAAGAACTGGACCAACACCTGCACGCGTGGGGCAACAGCGTGTTTCGCGAGGTCGCTCTCGGCGCGGGCGCACCGCCGGCAATGGCCGAGCAACTCTCGAGTCGAGCCGGTGCGCCCGTGCGCGAACTCGAACTCTTGGCCGAGTTTTCACGACATGCGCGAGCCGGCCGAATCTATCGCCCGCTCGGCGAGCCCGCCGAACCCCATGCGCGCTGGCAGGCCGACCCTCTCGGCGTGGCGGAAATCGCCGAGCTCGAGGCGCGCAGACGATCTCTGGCGCAGCAGATTTGCGACGCCGCATCGGCAACGACCTCCGCGTCGCGGCCGTCGTTGCGCGTCCCGCTGCTCTGGATGGGGTACGCCATCGAGCGCATCGGGCGAGCCCACCCCTCCGCGCTGCGGCGTACCCTCGATAGTTGGCGCAGCGCCGTGACACTATCCCGTGGCAATCTGCCGCGAACCCTCTCTCGCTGATTTCTTTGACTCATCGAGTTCGCCCGAGGATCACCACCGATGACCACCGAGAACAACATCGACTTCGACCCGCGACGCGTTTCGCTCGCCGCCGACGAGTTGCGCGGTCGAGTCGTTGCCATCACCGGGCCCACCGCAGGCATCGGCCGTGCGCTCGCTCTCGAGTGTGCGCGACGCGGCGCCGAAGTGGTGCTCATCGGTCGCAATGTCAAAAAACTCGAGGCGGTCCACGCCGAAATCGCCGCGCTGCGCCAGGCAAACGGCGCTGCGGTGGCCGAAGCCGTGATCGCCCCGCTCGATCTCGAAAAAGCAGTGGCGGGCGATTTCGACGCGCTCGCCCACGCGGTGATGCAGCGCTGGGGTCGGCTCGATGGCCTCGTGCACAACGCCGCGCTACTCGGCGTGCCGGGACCGATCGAAGATTACGACGTGCCGACCTGGATGAAAGTCATGCACGTCAACCTGACTGCGCCGTTCGCGCTGACCCAGGTGCTATTGCCGGTGCTGCGCGCGTCACCGGACGCGAGCGTGCTCTGTCTCTCGAGCGCGGTGGGTCGTCGCGGGCGCGCCTACTGGGGCGCTTACGCAGTGTCGAAATTCGGTCTCGAGGGCTTGATGCAAGTGCTGGCCGACGAGCTCGAAAAAACCACGGTTCGCGTCAATTCATTGAACCCGGGCCGCGCGCGCACCCAGATGCGCAGACAAGCCTATCCCTCGGAAGCCGCAGAGACGCTGCCGCTGCCCGAGTCGCTGACCGCCCCGATGATCGCCCTGCTCGGACCACAAGCCCGCGCCGTGAGCGGTCGCGCCTTCGACGCACAGTAATAGCCGCAGCCGGCAAGCACCGCGACCCATCACCACGGCGACGGCTCACGCCGAGCTTTCGGTCCCGAGGGCCGCGGCCTCTTCGCCGGTCAACGAGCGGAAATGCCCGCGATTGAGATCCCGGGTGAGGGCGAGCGGTCCGAGCGCGGTGCGCGTGATGCGACTGACGAATGCGCCTTGTCTTTCGAAGAGTCGACGCACGTCTTTGCCGCTCGCACCGATCGCCAACAATCGATACCAGCGGTTGGCACCTTCGGCTTCCTGCTCCGACCCCTCGACCTCCACGCCCTCGAGACGACGGCCGTCGTCGAGCTCACCGAGTCGCAGATTCTCGAGGTGCCCGTCGTCGAGTTCGCCGCGCACCCGAACCAAAAATTCGGTGGGCCACCGACGCACGCGCCGCTGCAGGCGCTCGGCGAGCGCCCCGTCGGTCGTCACGAGCTCGAGACCGCCATCGACGCGCGGCATCGGCGAGACCGCCAAAAATCGGCGTCCGGCACGGCGCGGCAGTCGCGCGATCAATCCCTCGGTCAAGGAATCACCAGTCGAACGATGGCAAAGAAAAACCGAGGCTTCGGTTTTCAGTCGCGAGGGATCGCGGCTACGCCTGACCACCCGCCCGTCGACGCGCAACTCGTCGCGCCCCGACACCCGCGCACCGATCTCGGCGACCGCACCGTTGACCGTGACGCGTCCGGCACGGATCCACTCCTCGGCCTCGCGACGCGAGGCGAGTCCCGCCTGCGCCAAAATTTTTTGAATGCGCTCACCCGCTGTAGCGGACTCGCTCGTCTGCCTTCGCGAACGATCAGGCCTTGGCATCGACCGCTTCAATGGCATCGACGGCCTCAGAGGCGTCGGCCAATTCAGAAGCGGCGGCCTCTGGCTCGCCGAGCAGTGCCGGCTCGTCGGCCACCGGCAGATCGAGTTGCGGGTTCAGATCGACCATGGCCTTCAGTTCGGCGAGCGGCGGCAACTCGTCGATCGATCGCAGTCCGAAATAATCGAGGAAAGACTTGGTGGTGCCGAGCAACTCCGGGTGACCGGGCACGTCGCGATGTCCAACGACACGCACCCACTCGCGCTCCATCAGGGTCTTGACGATGTTGGGGTTGACCGCAACTCCTCTGACGGATTCGATCTCGGCGCGAGTGATCGGCTGCCGATAAGCGATGAGCGCCAACGTTTCGAGCAGCGCCCGCGAATATTTTTGTGGGCGCTCCGGCCACAACCGACCGATCTCGCGAGCGTAATTCGACCTCACCTGAATCCGCCAACCGCTGGCGGTTTCTTTCAGTTCGATCGCCCGATCCTCGTAATGCGACGCGAGCTCAGCGAGCGCGGCGCCGATCGCAGCCTTGTCCGGCCTGCCATCCTCGTCGAAGAGCTGCGCGAGCTCGTTCGCCGACATCGGTTTACCGGCCGCCAGCATCGCCGCTTCGAGCACGTTGCGGATGTGATGTTCGCTCATCGATTGTCCTCGTCAGATTCAACGGTGTCGGGCTCGATCGGCCCCGACTCGATCGGCCCCGTGTCGACGGGCGATGCGCCCTCGACCAGGCGCAGGCGTGGGGCCTGCGCAGCGCGCACGTGCAGCGGGCCATAAGTTTCGGTTTGTACGAGGTCGATCAAACCCTCGCGCACCAACTCGAGGATGGCAACGAAGGTCACGGTCACGCCCATGCGACCTTCCTCGGGCTTGAAGAGCTTGAGGAATTCCACGAAGCCACCGTTCTCGACGGCCGCCAGCACATCGGTCATTCGGGCGCGTACCGAGAGACGCTCGCGCTGCACGTGGTGATGACCAAACATCGCAGCACGCGCCACCACGTCACGAAAGGCGACGATCATCTCCTGCAGCGTCACCGTGGGCAGCGTCGAGGCCGGTCGCGGCACATCGACCTCCGCACTCGCCGGCCAAGTGTCGCGATCTTCGCGCGGCATCCGATCGATGCTCTCGGCGGCCTGCTTGTAGCGCTCGTACTCCTGCAAGCGACGCACGAGATCCGCACGAGGATCCGCCTCTTCGGCGGTCGCGTCGGTCGATCGCGGCAGCAACATGCGCGACTTGATCTCGGCCAGCGTCGCCGCCATCAGCATGTATTCGCCGGCGAGCTCGAGCTGCAACTCCTGCATCAGCTCGATGTAGTTCATGTACTGCTTGGTGATGTCGGCGAGCGGAATGTCGAGGATGTCGAGGTTCTGCCGACGGATGAGATACAGCAAAAGATCGAGCGGCCCCTCGAACGCCTCGAGGAAGACCTCGAGTGCCTGCGGCGGGATGTACAGATCGCGTGGCAGCTGCGTGATCGGCTCGCCTTGCACGACGGCGAAGGGCATCTCGGCCTGCGCCGGTGTCGCAGAATCCTGCGGCTCGCCGGACTCGTTCGGCGTCGGCACGAGCTTCAATTCGGGCTTGGCCATGACGTCAGTCTCCGCGCAGGTGCATGGCGTAGCGCACCTCGTCCAAAGTTTCGCGCGCCGCCTCGCGCGCCTTCTCGCTGCCCTCGGTGAGGATGGCGCGCACGAGTTCGGGATTGTTTTCGTACTCGGCCGCGCGCTGCCGCATGGTCGTCGCCTCGGCCACGATGCGATCGATCAAAGGCTTCTTGCATTCGAGGCAACCGATGCCCGCGCTGCGACAACCAGCAGCCGCCCAGTTGCGCGTCGACTCGTCGGAGTACACCTCGTGCAACGACCACACGGGGCATTTGTCTGGATCGCCCGCGTCGGTGCGACGGACCCGAGCCGGGTCGGTCTGCATGGTCTTGAGTTTGCGCGTGACCGAGTCTGGATCTTCGCGAAGACCAATGGTGTTGCCGTACGACTTGGACATCTTGCGTCCATCCACCCCGGGCAACTTCGGCGTCGGCGTCAGCAAGGCCTGCGGCTCGGGCAGGATGCTGACGCTCGAGCCCTCGAGATAGCCGAGCAGCCGCTCGCGATCGGCCACCGTGATGCGCGTGTTCGACTGCACGATCGCTTGTGCCTTCTCGAGCGAGGCGGTGTCGCCCGTCTCCTGGAACTTGCGCCGCAGCTCTCGATAGAGCTTGCTGTTGCGAGCGCCGAGTTCGCCGACGGCTTTTTCCGATTTTTCCTCGAAACCGGCCTCGCGACCGAAGAGATTGTTGAAGCGACGGGCAACCTCGCGCGTCACTTCGACATGCGCAACTTGATCCTCCCCCACCGGCACGTAGCGCGGCCGGTAGAGCAGGATGTCGGCCGATTGCAGCAAGGGGTAGCCGAGGAACCCGTAGGTCGCGAGATCCTTCTCTTGCAGCTCGGCTTGCTGATCTTTGTAGGTCGGCACGCGCTCGAGCCAGGAGAGCGGCGTGATCATCGACAACAACAAGTGCAACTCGGCGTGCTCGGGCACGTGCGACTGCACGAAGATCGTGGCCACCCCGGGATTGAGCCCCGCCGCCAGCCAGTCGATCACCATCTCGCGCGTGAATTCGGGCAAGCGGCTCGTGTCCTCGTAACCCGTCGTCAGGGCGTGCCAATCGGCGACGAAGAAAAAACACGGGTATTGATACTGCAGATCGACCCAGTTCTTGAGCGCGCCGTGGTAATTGCCGAGGTGCAATTGCCCGGTAGGACGCATGCCCGAGAGCACGCGATTGGCTTGCGGGTTACTGCTCATGAGCTGCCGTCCCGCATGAAATTGTTATCATATGTTTTTGATTCAAAAGGGCTTAATAACCCGAGCCGAATGGATCGAATTGGCCGGCTTCGGAACTTCAGAATTATACCGTCTGGCTCACAGGCCGAAAGGCTCGAGACTGCCCCTTCCCTGCCTCGCGATCACCGGCGGGCGCGAGGCGAGATCCACCACCGTGGTCGGCTCGAGACCGCAGGCGCCCCCGTCGAGGATCGCATCGAGCTGATGGCCGAGCCGCTGCTCGATGTCGTCGGCATCGTTCAGCGCGAGCCCATCTCCCGGCAGCAATAGCGTGGAACTCATGATCGGCTCGCCGAGCTCCGCCAACAACATCCGCGGCACCTCGTGATCGGGCACGCGAATGCCGATCGTGCGCCGCTTTTCGTGCTGCAGCCGGCGGGGTACCTCGCGCGTCGCCTCGAGCAGAAACGTGTACGGCCCGGGCGTGCAGGACTTCAGCAGCCGAAACTGCCAAGTGTCGACCTTGGCATAGCGCGCAATCTCGGTCAGATCACGACAGACGAGCGTGAAATGATGGTGCTTGTCAGCCCCGCGAATGCGGCGAATACGCTCGAGCGCATCCTTGTCACCAATGTGACAGCCGAGCGCGTAGCAGGAATCCGTCGGATAGGCGATCACGCCACCCGATCGCAGAATCTCTGCGGCGAGCCGCACCAAACGCAGTTGCGGATTGTCCGGATGCAGTTGAAAACGTTGCACGCGCTTATGATATCGACCGAATGGAAGCCCTGATCGAATTCCTGCCGCTGCTCGCGTTCCTGATCGCCTACAAGTGGCACGGGATCTACGCCGCGACGGCCTGCTTGATGGGCGCGATGGCGCTGCTGCTGGTCTACGATCGTCTGCGCCACCAACGGATTCCCCCCATGCACCTCGCGAGTGCCGCGCTCGTATTCGTGCTCGGCGGCGCTACGCTATGGCTGCGCGACGAGCGCTTCATCATCTGGAAACCCACGGCATTTTTCTGGGCGCTCGCACTCGCTTGCATCGTGAGCGTGCTGCTGCGTAAACCACTGATCGAGCGCCTGATGACCGCCGCCGCGGCCGAGGCCTTCGTCGGGGTGGCCCTCGCCGACTGGTCGCTGGTCACCCTCGTCTGGGCGGTTTTTTACGTGGTGATGGGGATGCTGAACCTCTGGGTCGCTTGGAACTATCCGCAATCGACTTGGGTCGATTTCAAGGTTTACGGCATCACCGCCCTGAGCTTCGTCTTCATCATCGGACAAACGGTATGGCTCACACGCCGCAGTCGCCCCTCCTGAGCGAGGCCATCAGAGTTCGCCTGACGAGCGCCCTTGCGCCGGCGCTGCTCGAGGTCCGCGACGACAGTGTGCTGCACGCCGGTCACGCGGGCGCCCGCGAAGGCGGGCACTTCCACGTGATGATCCAATCGGCTCGGTTCGCGGGCCTCGCGCCACTCGCGAGGCATCGCCTGGTCTACGCCGCCCTCGACGATTTGATCGGTCGGGGCATCCACGCCCTGTCCATCGATGCCCGCTTGCCCTCATAATCCGCCCTCCTTCGATCACCGACAGACTCCGGGACACGTTCATGAAGCATTCGCGTTTGTTTACCGTCATTGCGCTCGCCGCCCTCGTCGCCGCCTGCCAGCCCAAGGGTGAGGCCAAGGATCCGGCGGCCGAGGCCGCCAAGAAGCCCGTCGCCACCATCAACGGCAAGGCGATCACGCAGGGCGAGTTCGACACCTTCGTCAAACAGGTTGCCGGTCGTGCGGTCGCCGACCTCGATGCCGAGCAGAAGAAGCGTGCGCTCGACTCGCTGATCGGTCTGCACGTGCTCGGCGCCCAAGCCGAGAAGGACGGCCTCGACAAGAAGGCCGATCTCGCCGCCGAGATCGCCCTCACCCGTCTCAACATCCTGCAGCAGGCCATCGCCACCAAGTACCTCGAAGGCAAGACGCCGACCGAGCAGGAATTGAAAGCCGAGTACGACGCTCAGGTCGCGCAGATGTCGCGCAACGAGTACAAGGCGCGGCACATTCTGGTGCCGACCGAGATCGCGGCGACGCAGATTCTGGAGCGCCTGAAGAAGGGTGAGCGCTTCGAAGCCCTCGCCAAAGATTCGCTCGACTCATCGCGCGACAACGGTGGCGATCTCGGCTGGTTCAGCCCGGCGAGCATGGTCAAGCCGTTTGCCGATGCGGTGATGGCGCTCAAAAAAGGCGAGACGATCGCCAAGCCGGTGCAGACGCAGTTCGGTTGGCACGTGATCCGTCTCGACGACGTGCGCGAGGTTCAACCGCCGCCGTTCGAGCAGGTCAAGCAGCAGCTCAACCAGGCCGTGCTGGCCAAGAAGTTCCGGGCCTACAGCGACGAGCTCACCAAGGCCGCCAAGATCGAAAAGAAGATCTGACGCACACCGCTCGCGGTGACGCAGCAACGCCCGCCCTCAAGGCGGGCGTTTTTCTTTGAGGATGTGCTGCAGCGCCGCCTCGTCGAGAACCGGAATGCCGAGCTCTTCGGCCTTGCGTAGTTTCGAGCCGGCATCACGGCCGGCCACGAGATAGCTCGTTTTCTTCGACACGCTGCCGGCAGCCTTGGCGCCGAGTGCGCGCAGAGCGTCCTCGGCTTCTTCGCGCTGCAGGGTCTCGAGCGTGCCCGTCAGCACGAACGTGAGCCCAGCGAGCGGCTGCTCCCCGACGGCCGGAACTTCGACTACGGGCCAGTGCAAACCGGCTGATCGCAAGCGTTCGACCACCTCGCGATTCGCCGCATCTCCAAAGAATTCGACCACGTGACGGGCGATCACGGGCCCGACGTCCGCGACTCGCTGCACGCCCTCGAGATCGGCAGCCATCAAGTGCTCGAGCGTGCCGAAGTGCGCGGCCAGCGCCGCAGCCGTCGCCTCGCCGACATCGCGAACGCCGAGCGCGAACAGGAAGCGCGCAAGTGTTGTTGCCTTGGATTTTTGCAAGGCCGCGAGGATGTTCTCCGCGGACTTTCGTCCCATACGCTCGAGCTTCTCGAGCGTCGTCGCATCGAGTCGGTAAAGGTCGGCGGGCGTTACGACGAGCCCGGCATCGACCAACTGCTCGACGAGCTTCTCGCCGACCCCCTCGATGTCGAGCGCCCGACGCGAGGCAAAATGGCGAATTCGCTCCTTGCGCTGCGCGCTGCAACGATAGCCGCCCGTGCAGCGCGCTACCGCCGCATCGGGGTCGCGCTCGACGGGAGCCGCACACACCGGGCAGTGCGTCGGCAATCGAACCTCACGCGTCGTCGCCGGACGTCGCTCGATCAGCACCCGCGCCACTTCCGGAATGACGTCCCCCGCCCGACGCACGATCACGCTGTCGCCGATACGAACGTCTTTGCGAATCACCTCGTCCATGTTGTGCAGCGTCGCGTTACTCACCGTCACACCGCCAACGAATACGGGCTCAAGTCGCGCCACCGGCGTCAAGGCGCCTGTGCGACCGACCTGAAACTCGACGTCGCGCAACTGCGTCAACGCCTCTTCGGCGGGAAACTTGTGGGCGACCGCCCAACGCGGCGCACGGGCGACGAAGCCGAGCGCACGTTGCGCCGCGATGCTGTCGACTTTGTAGACCACCCCGTCGATCTGATACGCGAGCGAGGCGCGTCGACGACCAATCTCGGCGTAGTACTCGAGGCAGCCGGCGACGCTGCGTACTCGTCGGATCTCCGGCGAGACGCGCAGCCCCAAGCCGCGCAAGAGCTCGAGCGTCTGACTGTGCAGCGGCGGCAAATCGACACCCTCGATCGCGCCCACCGCGTAAAAGAAAATATCCAGCGGTCGTTGCGCGGTGATTCGCGGATCGAGCTGACGCAGGCTGCCGGCCGCCGCATTACGCGGGTTGGCGAAAACTTTCTCGCCGCGTTTGGCGGCCTCGGCGTTCAGGCGCTCGAAACCGGACACCGGCATGAACACTTCGCCGCGCGCTTCGAACAACGGCGGCGCCTTGCCCTGCAGATGCAAAGGCAAGGAACGAATCGTGCGCACGTTGGCGGTGACGTCCTCGCCGGTCGTCCCATCGCCGCGGGTCGCGGCGCGCACGAAGACGCCGTTTTCGTAGGTCACCGAGATCGCAAGCCCATCGAGCTTCGGTTCGGCCGAATAGTCGATCTCGTCACCCGTGCCCAGGCGCTCGCGAACTCGGCGATCGAAAGCGCGCAAATCTTCGTCGGTGAACGCATTGTCGAGCGAGAGCATCGGCACGCGGTGCCGCACCTCGGCGAATTCGTCGGTCGGCGTTACCCCCACGCGCTGGGTCGGCGAATCGGCCGTGACGAGTTCGGGATGCTCGGACTCGAGCGCGCGCAGCTCACGCAGCAGTCGATCCCATTCGGCGTCCGGGATCTCCGGGTCGTCGAGGATGTAGTAACGATAGTTGTGATATTCGATGTCGCGCCGCAGCTGCGCAGCGCGACGACGCAAGGCCTCGGCCGACGACCCCGCGCTCATGGGCACGGCCCGCTCACGCGCTCAGTTCGCCGCAGCGGCAGCCTCGCGCCGCATTTCAGCGAGCCGCGCCTCGGTCAGCGGCTGCCCCTTCGAGTCGAGCAGATCGCCACGCAGGCGCTGGGCGAGCGTGTGGCCGGCAAGCAGCAACTTGTCGACCGTATCGCGACCGGGCATCGGTCCCGGCAACACGGCAAACAAATTGATGCCGAGAAATCGACTCGAGTCGATGGTCGCGAGATCAAAGTTTCCGGGCTTGGTGAGACTTGCTGCGCTCATCAGCGTGCGCCCATCGGCGAGCTGCCGATGAAAGATCGACATGTCGCCGTGCACGAAGCCCTCCCCTAGCAAGGCCTGTCGCAGGCTTGCGCCACTGAAGCGCTCTGCGCCCCGAGCGACAACGCGCAGCCCTACGATCACGCGCTCGTCTTCCTCCGTGACCGGCGAGGTCGTGGCCGGCGAGGTCGTGACCGCCGAGGTCGTGGCCGGCGTAGCCGGATCGGGCGACGCGGGCGCCGGGCCGGCCGCCGCAGCATCCTCCATGACGGGAATGTCGGTACCGAGCCCGGGCTCGACGCGTGCCGTATCGAGATCGACCAGCCGTGGCTCGACGAGACGATCGCGCGTGGCCGAAATCTCCGGCAGCGTCAGCGTGGGTTCGGTCCGCGTGGGTGCGAACGACTCGCCTCGATCAACAAGGTCGTTGCGCGTCAGCGGATCGGCCCGCGACAGAACTTCGTCGTCTGCATCGGCCGCCTGGCCGAGCGGGCCTCTGAGGCGGCTCGCGTCGGCACGCGCCGCACGGCCGCGCTGCAGTATTTCCCACAGCACGATCAAGAGCAGCACTATCCCGCCGAGCACGAGCAAGGCAACCCGCAGGTCTCCGGTCAAAGAATTCAGCACATCTTCCATTTTTTCAGAACGACTCCATCAACGCGAGACCGCAGGGCTGCCACACCATGATCCTCAAGTAGCAGCAAGCCGAACCGCCTCGTCGACATCGACCGCAACCAGACGCGACACACCGGGTTCGTTCATGGTCACACCGAGCAACTGCGAAGCAAGCTCCATCGTCACCTTGTTGTGGGTGATGAAAATGAACTGGATCCGATTAGCCATCTCGCGAACGATGTCGCAGAACCGGCCGACATTGTTCTCATCGAGCGGGGCGTCGACTTCGTCCAGCAGACAGAACGGCGCCGGGTTCAGATCGAAGATGGAGAATACGAGTGCCACTGCCGTCAACGCCTTCTCGCCACCCGAAAGCTGCGAAATGGTGACGTTCCGCTTGCCGGGCGGTCGCGCCATGATCGCGACACCCGCCGTCAGCGGATCGTCGCCCGCGAGTTCGAGGTACGCGTGCCCACCGCCGAACAGCCGCGGGAATTTCTCCTGCAGGCCAGCGTTGATTTTATTGAACGTGTCGTCGAAGCGCGTGCGCGTCTCGCGGTCGATCTTGTGCATCGCGTCTTCGAGCGTCGCCAGCGCCGAAGTCAGATCGGCAAATTGCCGATCGAGATATTCCTTGCGCTCGCTATTTTCTTTGAGCTCGTCGATCGCGGCAAGGTTGACCTGCCCCAGCTTTTCGATGTCGGTACGCGTGTCGGCGAGCTGGGTCTCCCAATCAGCGACTTCTGATTCGGGCACGAGCCCGGCACGAATTTCTTCAATGTCGAACTGGGTTGCCGCGAACTGCTCGGCGATCGACTCGCGACGAACACGCGTTTCTTGCGCAGCAAGACGCGCCACTTCCATGGCTTCGCGCGCGTCGCCGACGCGACGCTCGGCTGCCTGACGCTGCTCATCGAGCGAGCGCAGCTCCGCATCGGCCTCATCGAGCATGCGCCGCGCCTGCGAAAGATCGGTCTCGACTTCGAGACGACGCGACAACAAGCCCTCTAGCACGCCTTCGAGCTCGAGGATCGGCGCCTCGCCACCCACGAGCTCGGACTCGAGTTCGCTGACGCGTGCCAGCAATTGCGCGCGCTGCTCGACGGCGCGGGCAATTCCGGTTTCCATCGATCCGGCCGCCGTCCGACGCCCCTCGGCACGCACCAGCAGATCACGCGCCGCAAGTTGTGCCATCTGCGCGGCCGTGCGTGCCTGCGACAACGCATCGCGAGCGAGTTCGCGAGAGGCGTCGAGGTCCGGTCGTCGCGCATCCAATTCATTGAGCCGCACGAGCCCGCGCTCGAGTTCGGCGCGCGCGCGAGCCAGGGTTTCCTCGGTGACCCCCATCTCGCGGGTGACTTCGGTGGATTCTTCTTCGAGGCGCTGACGCCGCAGCGTCGATTCTTGTACCCGCGCACGCGAGGCCTCGAGCTGGCCGAGCAGATCGGCGTGCTCGCGATGCGCCAGCTGGATACGACCCTGCACGGTGTCGAGTGCGACCTCGGCCACGCCGAGCGCCGTGCGCGCGGCCTGCAGCGAGGATTCGAGTTCGCGAACCCGACGATCCGCCTCGTCACCGCCACCACGCAAGGCTTTGAGGCGTTGCTCGCGCTCGAGCACTCCGGCATGCGGGTCGCCGCCACGGGCGACACGCAACCAGCCCCGACCGACCCACTCTCCCGATGGCGTAATGACCGATTCACCACGGCCGAGTGAGCGACGCGCCTGAAGCGCCTCACCAAGCGTGCCGACCACGCGCACGGATTCGAGCACTTCGAGCACCGCGGCCGGGCCCTGCACTTTTGACGACAAGCGCCCCGCCGCACCGGCCATGGCCGAACCCGAACCCTCGAAAATGGCGAACTGCGCCCCGTCGGCCTGAGCGAGCGCATCGATGAGCCCATCGAGCTCGCCCACGCAAACGGCTTCGAGGTAGTCGCCGAGCACCGTCTCGACGGCACGCTCGTAACCCGATTCGACCGTCAGCGTCTCGGCGACACGCTGGCGATCGGCGAGTCCTGCGCCTCGCAGCCACTCGTTGGCGCGCGCGTCGGCCTGCCCGAGCGCTGCGCGCTGCAGTGCCTCGACCGACATGACTTCTGCGCGCACACGTTCGCGGTGACTGCGCGCCGATTCGAGCTGCTCTTCGAAAGACAGCTGCGAAGCGCGCAGACGCTGGACTTCGGCGAGCGCAGTCGCGAGATTTTGCGACAGGCCGTCGGCCGTGGTCCGGGCTTGCGATTCACGCTCGCCGAGCTCGAAAAGCTGGCCCTGCACTTCCTGCTGCAGCAACGCGTCGCGTTCGACATCGAGACGATCGCGCTGCGAGCGCAAGCGACGCAGCTGATTTTCGAGCTGCTCGATGCGCGCCCGCTCGACCTGCACGGTCTGGTTCGCGGTGCCGAGTTCCTGATTGAAACTTTCCCATTGCCGCTGCCAATCAGCCTGTGCGTGCTCGGCAGACTCGAGATGGTTCGCCGCGTCGCCCTCTGCGTGCCGCGCGCGATCGATCTCGGGAGCGAGGCGTGCGAGCTCGTCGCGAATCGTGACGAGCTCCTGCTCATCGCGCGCGATCTGCACGGCGAGTGCTTCGAGCGTGGTTCGTGACTGCGCGAGATCACGGCGCTTGGCCTCGCGAGTCTCGCGTGCAAACTGGATCTGCTGCTCGGTGCGCGATATGTCGGCACCGACACCGTAGTAGCGCGCCTGCACTTGCGAGACGGTGTCGTTTTGCTCGGCATGAAAGGCACGCTGGGTTTCGATCGCCGCCTCGGCCGAGCGCAAGTCGGCAAGTGCCGCCTGCATCGCGAGTTCTTTCTCGCGCACCGCGGAATCTTGTACCTCTGCGCCGCTGTCGAGATCGCGCAAGCGCAGCGCGAGGAGCTCGGCCGTCAACCGACGCTCGCGTTGCTTGAGCTCCTGGTAGCGTCTCGCGGCGGTCGCCTGACGCTGCAAGTGGCGAATCTGTTTGTCGATTTCGTCGCGCAGATCTTGCAGCCGCTCGAGGTTTTCGCGGGTGTCGGCGATTCGCGATTCGGTTTCCTTGCGGCGTTCTTTGTACTTCGAGATACCCGCGGCCTCTTCGACGAACGCGCGCATGTCATCGGCCTTGGCCTCGATGACGCGCGAGATCATGCCCTGCTCGATGATCGCGTAGCTGCGTGAGCCGAGACCGGTGCCGAGGAAAAGCTGCGTGATGTCCTTGCGACGGCAACGTGCGCCGTTGATGAAGTACGCGCTCGCGCCATCGCGGCTGACCTCGCGCCGCAGCGACACCTCGTTGAATGCCGCGTAGGCGCCGCCGATCTTGCCGTCTGCATTGTCGAACACCAGTTCGACCGACGCCTTGCCGACCGGCTTGCGCGCACTCGAGCCGTTGAAAACGACGTCGGCCATCGAGTCGCCACGCAAGTGTTTGGCGGAAAGCTCGCCCATCACCCAGCGTACGGCATCGATCACGTTGGACTTGCCGCAGCCGTTCGGCCCGACGACGCCGGTGAGATTGCTCGGGAAAGTGACGCTGGTCGGATCCACGAAGGATTTGAATCCCGCCAGCTTGATCTTGGTCAAACGCATCGTGTGAAAAATCTCCTCGGCGAGAGCCCGCCGAATGGGCGCGTAGTGTAAATTAAACCGTCATCAATCGCCCTCCCACTCACACCATGCCCTCGCAACCTTCCACGCAACTCGAGACCTTCCCCAACCCAAAGCCGGAGATCGACTACACCATTCGGATGTCGATTCCCGAATTCACCTGCCTTTGTCCGAAGACGGGGCAGCCCGATTTCGCCACGCTGCAACTCGAGTACGTGCCGGACGCGCGCTGCGTCGAACTCAAATCGCTCAAGTCCTACGTCTGGTCGTTCCGTGATCGGGGCGCATTTCACGAGGCAGTGACCAACGAGATCGCCGATGCGCTTGCGGCAGTGACAACTCCGCGTTACATGAAGTTGACGGCGGTCTTCAACGTCCGCGGTGGCATCTACACAACGATTGTGGCCACCCGCCGTCAGCCCAAATGGACCCCGGAACCGACCATCGAGTTGCCCTGAGCGCCACGCACTTCCCTGCACGGGTCTTTGCCGGTATTCTCGCGCGTCCCGCAGAGCACCTTGTGAAAAAGGAGCGTCTGATGACGGCCAAAAAAACTGCCACGAAGCCTGTCAAAATCAGCAAGCCTGCAGTCAAGTCTGCAGTCAAACCTGCTGCCAAGAAGGCCCCGCCAACCAAGTCGACAGCCAAGCCTGCCGCCAAGAAAACCGTGACCAAAACAGCCACTTCCGCCAAAAAGCTCGAAACGTCCCAGCAGCCAGCAGCGGCCGCCAAAAAGCCCGCTGCCAAGAGCGCCGCAGCCGCGCCAGCGAAAGCTGCCGCTTCCGCCAAGGCGCCTGCCGTCGCCAAATCGTCCGAACCCAAGACGGGGCCACGCAAGGAAAAAGAGGTCATCGCCACCTTCGTGCAGCGCAACCCGCGGCCGGTCGCATTGCCTAGCGATGCCGAGGACGGCGAAGATCACAATCTGCTCGCCGGTCCCCGTAACGTACAGCCCTACATCGTCAAGCGCGGCGAACAGTACATGAGCCGCGCTCAACTCGATCACTTCCGCATGATCCTGCAGACCTGGAAACGCGATCTCATGCGCGAGGTCGATCGTACGGTGTCGCACATGAAGGACGAGGCGGCAAATTTCCCCGATCCCAACGATCGCGCCACCCAAGAAGAGGAATTCAGCCTCGAACTGCGCACCCGGGATCGCGAACGCAAACTCATCCGCAAAATCGAAGAGGCGCTCGAGCGCATCGAAGACGGCAGCTACGGCTACTGTCTCGAAACCGGTGAAGAGATCGGTATCAAGCGTCTCGAGGCGCGCCCCGTCGCCACGCTCAGTCTCGAGGCGCAGGAGCGTCGCGAGCGCCGCGAGAAGCAGTACGGCGACCGCGACGATCGCTACCGCTGAATAATCCCCGCCGCGGCCGTTTCGCACCGACTCCGTCGGGGCCGCTGCATCTTGGGTCCCTGCTGACGGCGGTCGCGAGTTGGCTCGACGCCAATCGACGCGGTGAGTGGCTACTGCGAATCGACGACCTCGACCAACCGCGCTGCCGCCCCGAACACGAGGCGTCAATCCGCAATTCGCTAATCGCCTTCGCCCTTAACTCCCCGCTACCGCCGTCGCGCCAGAGCGATCGTTCGGCGCGGTATGCCGAGGCACTGACCGCGCTCGGCGAACGAGTGCCGCTCTTTTTTTGTGATTGCACGCGTCGCGACCTGCTCGGCGAGGACGACCCTTGTTGCGTGCGCGACTGCCGACGTCGTCACCGCGACCCGCAGAGTTCGGCGTTGCGAGCCGATCTCACCGTACTTGCGGCCTGCGCGATCACCGATCGTAGTCTCGGCAAGCTGGCTTTCGAGCCGCAAATTCAGCGCGACGTCGTAGTCCGACGTCGCGATGGGCTGTACAGCTATCAACTCGCTTGCGTGATTGACGATGCCGATCAGGGCATCACCGATGTCGTGCGCGGGGCCGACTTGCTGCCGAGTACGCGCTGGCAGCTCGCGCTTCAGCAAGCGCTCGAACTCGAGAGGCCAAGCTACCTGCACTTGCCGCTCGTGGTCGAGGCCGACGGCCGCAAGCTGGCGAAGTCGCGCCATGCCGCCGCGATTGAACCGCAGTTCGCGGTACAGCAGCTACGGCAGGCACTCGGGTGGCTGAAACAAGAGCCGCCGCCCGCCGAGTGCAACTCGACGGCGGCGATTCTGGATTGGGCGCTATCTCGATGGGATCCGGCGCGGTTCGCCGGAGTCGAGACCGTCTCTTAGCGCGGCTCGACGTCCTTCATCGACAGGCGCACACGCCCCTGACGATCGACTTCGAGCACCTTGACCATGACCACATCGCCTTCCTTGAGCTTGTCAGAGACACGTTCCACACGCTCGTTGGAGATCTGCGAAATGTGCACGAGACCATCGCGGCCCGGCAGGATGGTGACGAACGCACCGAAGTCCATGAGACGCGCGACGCGACCTTCGTACACCCGACCCACTTCGACGTCGGCGGTGATGAGCTCGATGCGACGCTGCGCTTCGCGGCCCGCGGTGCCGTTGACCGAGGCGATCTTGACGGTACCGTCGTTCTCGATGTCGATCGTGGTACCGGTTTCTTCGGTGATCTGGCGAATGACGGCGCCGCCCTTGCCGATGACGTCGCGGATCTTCTCCGGATCGATCTTGAGGGTGATGATCGAAGGTGCCCATTCGGACATCTTTTCACGCGCCGAGGAGATGACCTTGTTCATCTCGCCGAGAATGTGCAGACGGCCGGCCTTCGCCTGCTCGAGTGCAACCTTCATGATCTCGGGCGTGATGCCCTCGACCTTGATGTCCATCTGCAGCGTGGTGACGCCATCTTTGGTCCCAGCGACCTTGAAATCCATGTCGCCGAGATGGTCTTCGTCACCGAGAATGTCGGTGAGGACCTTGTAGCGTCCGCCTTCGAGCACGAGACCCATGGCAACGCCTGCGACCGGCGCCTTCAAGGGCACGCCCGCATCCATCATCGACAACGAGGCACCGCAGACCGACGCCATCGAGGACGACCCGTTCGACTCGAGGATTTCGGACACCACGCGCACGACGTAGGGGAATTTCTCCATGTCGGGCATGACGGCTGCGACGCCACGACGCGCCAAATTACCGTGACCGATCTCGCGACGCTTCGGGCCGGACATCATGCCGGTCTCACCCACCGAGAACGGCGGGAAGTTGTAGTGCAGCATGAACGGCTCGCGGTACTCACCCTCGAGCGCATCAATGATTTGCGAGTCGCGACCCGTACCGAGCGTCGTCACCACGAGCGCCTGGGTCTCGCCGCGCGTGAAGAGTGCCGAACCGTGGGTGCGCGGCAGCACGCCCACTTTGATGGTGATCGGGCGTACGGTGATCGCATCGCGACCATCGATACGCGGTTCGCCATTCAATATACGCTCGCGAACGATGCGGCTTTCGAGACGGAACAACTGGTCGTCGACCTGCTCGGCGTTGTACTTCGGCGCATCGCCACCGGCGAGTTGAGCGGTGACGGCCTTCTTGATTTCGCCCACGCGCGCATAGCGCGTCTGCTTTTCGGTGATGCGATACGCCTCGGCCAGCGAGTCGTGCGCCGCGGCGCGAACGGCCGCTTCGACTTCGGCCGCAGCCGCACTCGCCGACCATTCCCAACGCGGCTTGCCGCACTCGGCGACGAGTTCGTTGATGGCCTTGATCGCGGTCTGCATCTGCTCGTGGCCGAAGACCACCGAGCCCAGCATCACTTCTTCGGAAAGGCAGCTCGCCTCGGACTCGACCATCATCACGCCGTCTTTGGTGCCAGCGACGACGAGGTGCAGGTCCGATTCTTTGAGCTGCTTGGCGGTGGGATTGAGCAGGTACTGCCCGTCCTTGTAGCCGACGCGCACAGCGGCGATCGGCCCGTTGAACGGCACGCCCGACAGCGCGAGCGCCGCCGAGGAACCGATCATTGCCGGGATGTCGGCGTCCATCTCCGGGTCGAGCGACACCACAGTCGCGACCACCTGGACTTCGTTGTAGAAGCCATCGGGGAACAGCGGCCGAATCGGACGATCGATCAAACGTGACGTGAGCGTCTCTTTCTCGGTCGGGCGCCCTTCGCGCTTGAAGAAGCCGCCGGGGATGCGACCCGCGGCGTAGAACTTCTCTTGGTAATTGACCGTGAGCGGGAAGAAATCGCGTCCGGGGGCCGCCTGCTTGGCGGCGACGGCGGTGCAGAGCACCACGGTGTCACCGAGCGATGCAACGACGGCGGCACCGGCCTGCCGCGCCATCTCGCCCGTCTCGAGCGTCATGGTGTGGGGGCCGTACTGAAATGTCTTCTTGAATGCGGGCACTGGAAACCTCGTGAAAAAATCGACCTGAAGCGAAAAGGCCGCGCTCCGACTAGAGAGGCGCGGCCTCTGCAGCGGGCTGGCTTAGCGGCGCAGCCCGAGGCGCTCGACGACGTCCTGATACTTCTGCGGCTGGCGAGCCTTGAGGTAATCGAGGAGCTTGCGGCGCTGGTTGACGAGCTTCACGAGACCGCGTCGGGAGGAGTGATCCGACGAGTGAGCCGAAAAGTGCTGTCCGAGGCCTGCGATACGCTCCGAGAGGAGCGCAATCTGAACTTCTGGGGAACCCGTGTCCTTGGGATCCCGGCGGAACTGGGCCATGACTCCGCCCTTTTTCTCTGTCGTGAGAGGCATTCTGAAAAACCCTTTTAAATCTTGATAGTTACGGTCGCGTTGAAGGGCGCGAATTGTACTCGCTGACTTTTTGGGCCACAAGTCGTTTCGGCGCGACGCGGCCCGGGGCAGCGACCTTTCCCAAACCGAGAAAACCCCCGGCTGGGTCCCGCAGCCTGACCGTCGCCTCCAAGGGCAAACGAAGGGCCTCCGGGGCGTCGACGATCTGCCCCTGCCCAAGCTTGCGGGCGGCCTCGGCGCCCAAACAAACGAGGGGCAGATGCCCGACGGCCTCGTCCATCGATACCATGGGCAAAGCACCCCGCGGCGAATCGAGCTTCGAGCCGTCGGTCGAGGCATAGGCCTCGAGCGTCTCCAGAGTCACCAAGCGCGAGTGATCGAAGGGCCGCACGCTCTCCCGTCGCAGACGGGTCACGTGTCCGACCGTACCGAGCGCCCGGGCGAGGTCCTCGGCGAGGACTCGTACGTAGGTCCCCTTGCCGCACACCACGCGACAGGTCAGCACCCCGGGGCCGGCGTCGACGAGCTCGAGACTCGCGATGCGAATGGTTCGCGGCGGTCGCTCGACGATCTCTCCGGCGCGCGCCCGTTTGTAGAGCGGCACCCCGCCCTGCTTGAGCGCCGAGTACATCGGTGGAACCTGCTCCGTCTCGCCGACAAAGCCGGCGAGCACGGCGTCCACGGTCGTTCGCTCGATCATCGGCACGGGCGCGCGTTCGACCACCTCGCCCTCGGTATCGCCGGTCGAGGTGCGAGCCCCGAGACCGATGGTGAAAAGGTAAATCTTGTCGCCCTCGACGATCTCGCCCGCGAGCTTGGTGGCTTCGCCGAGGCAGATGGGCAGCATCCCCGTGGCGAGCGGATCGAGGCTGCCGACGTGCCCCGCTTTGCTGGCGCCGAGCAGCCGACGCACCCGCAAGCCAGCGGCGGTCGACGACAACCCGAGGGGTTTGTCGAGCAGCAAGATGCCGTCGATCACGGGGTCAGGCCGGGCCGTCGTCGCGCTTTACGGCCGCATCGATGAGCCGGGTCAACCGATCGGCGTTCTCGATGCTCGAGTCGAACTCGAAGTCGAGCCGCGGCGCGTGCCGCAGGCCGAGTCGTCGGCCGACCTCGCCCCGCATGAATCCGGCGGCGCGGGTCAGCCCCGCCGTCACTTCCTCGGGGGAATGACGGTCGCCGAACGGCACGAACAAGATCTTGGCCGAGCCCATGTCCGCCGCCATGCGAACGGCGGTGATCGTGACCATGCCGACGCGCGGATCTTTGATCTCGCGCGCGACGAGCTCCGCCACCACCCGCTGCAGCTCGGACTCGATGCGCTGCTGTCTCGCCTTGCTGGTCACGACCCGGCACGCGATCAGGCGATCGCGCGTGCAACCTCGACGCGGGAGTAGCACTCGATCTGATCGCCGACGCGCACATCCTGATAATTTTTGACGCCGATGCCGCACTCGGTACCGGCGCGAACCTCGCCCACGTCGTCCTTGAAGCGACGCAGCGATTCGAGCGCGCCCTCGAAGATGACCACGTTGTCACGCAACACGCGAATGGGGTTGTTGCGCTTGACGAGCCCTTCGACGACGAGGCAACCGGCCACCACGCCGAACTTGCTGGAGCGGAACACATCGCGAACCTGCGCGGTACCGACGATCTGCTCTTTGACTTCGGGCGCGAGCAGACCGCTCATGCGCTGCTTGATGTCGTCGATGGCTTCGTAAATGATCGAGAAGTAACGGACGTCGACGCCCGTTTCTTTGACGGCGTCGCGCGCACCACCATCGGCACGAACGTTGAAGCCGAGCACCATCGCCTTGGACGCCGCGGCAAGCTGCACGTCCGATGCCGTGATGCCACCGACGCCGCTCGCTACCACCTTGACCTGTACTTCTTCGGTCGAAAGCTTGGTGAGCGCGTCGCGCAACGCTTCGGCGCTGCCCTGCACGTCGGCCTTGATGACGACGCTGATCACGCCCGTCTTTTCTTCGGCCATCTGCGAGAACACGTCGCCGACTGCCGCTGCCTGCTTGGCGAGCTTGACGTCGCGGAACTTGCCCTGACGGTAGAGGGCGACCTCGCGAGCCTTGCGCTCGCTCTCGACCGCGAGAATTTCGTCGCCCGCGTTCGGCGCACCCGAAAGACCCAGCACCAGCACCGGCATCGAGGGCTTGGCCTCGCTGACAGACTTGCCGGTCTCGTCGAACATGGCGCGAACGCGGCCGAATTCCTGACCGGCGATGATCGGATCGCCGAGCTTCAGCGTGCCTTTCTTCACCAGCACCGTCGCCACGGCGCCGCGACCCTTCTCGATGCTGGCCTCGACGATGAGACCGCTCGCCAGGCCGCCCGGTGGCGCCGACAGCTCGAGCACCTCGGCTTGCAGCAAGATGGCATCGAGCAGCTGATCGATACCCTGTCCCGTGTAGGCCGATACGTTGACGAAAATATTTTGACCACCCCACTCTTCGGGGATGACTTCCTGCTTCGAAAGCTCGGTGCGAACCCGATCAGGATCCGCCGTGCTCTTGTCGATTTTGTTGACCGCCACCACGATCGGCACGCCCGCCGCGCGCGCGTGTTGGATCGCCTCGATGGTCTGCGGCATGACACCGTCATCGGCCGCCACCACGAGCACCACGACGTCCGTCGCGCGCGCACCACGAGCACGCATCGCGGTGAACGCGGCGTGGCCTGGGGTGTCGAGGAAGGTCACGCCCCCCTTCGGCGTCTGCACGTGGTAGGCACCGATGTGCTGCGTGATGCCGCCCGCCTCGCCCGCGGCAACCTTGGCCTTGCGAATGTAGTCGAGAAGCGAGGTCTTGCCGTGATCGACGTGCCCCATGACGGTGACCACTGGCGGTCTCGGCAACGTCTCGATCGAGTCGCCCGAAGCCCCTTGGATGTCGGTCTCGATCTGGTTTTCTTTGAGGATCTTGGCGGTATGACCCATTTCTTCGACGACCAAAACCGCAGTGTCTTGGTCGATCGGCTGGTTGATGGTCGCCATCACACCCATGTTCATCATGGCCTTGATGACTTCGGTCGCCTTGACCGCCATCTTTTGAGCGAGCTCCTGCGGCGTGATCGTCTCGCCGATCGCCACTTCGCGCACCACGGGTGCAGTCGGCAACTCGAACCCGTGCCGTTGCTCCATTCCGAGCGGCGCTTTGCGCTCGCGGACCTTCTTCTTTTTCTTGAGGCGCGAACTGGCGTCGGTGCTGACATGCAGCTCTTCGCGTCCATAGCGCGTACGCTTGTCGCGATCGGCCTCGGCAGCACCGCCCTTGGCGGAACGGGCGTCGCCGGGACGCGTCTCGGCCGGGCGGGCTTCGCCGGCAGCGGGAGCACCGCGCGCACGCCCCTGCTTTTCGGATTCGCTCTGCTCACGCTCGCGTTGTTCGACGGCGCGTCTCGCCTCTTCTGCGGCACGCCGTGCCGCAGCCTCTTCCTCGATGCGACGACGATTCTCGGTCTCCAGGCGCTCGGCCTCGCGACGCTCATGCTCCTGGCGCTCGCGCTCGATGCGCGCGGCCTCTTCGGCCTCGAGGCGCTTGGCCTCGGTGTCCTCGCCCTGCGTCTTTGACTGCTCTTCGAGCACGTCACGCTTGACGTAAGTGCGCTTGACGCGCACCTCGACGTTGACCGTACGAGCGCGACCGCTGCCGCCGGCGAGCTTGATTTCGCTCTGCTGCTTGCGCTGCAAGGTAATCTTGCGTGGCGCCGTGACCCCCGCGGCGGCATCGTCCGCCTGCCCGTGACTGCGACGCAGGTGCGAGAGCAGCACGAGCTTGGCATCATCGCTGATGACCGCATCCGGCCCGCTCACCTTGATGCCGGCCTGATCAAGCTGCGCGAGCAGCTTGTCGATCGGTACCTTGAGTACCTCGGCAAATTGGGAAACCGTTACATCCGCCATATCTGATCCCCGCGACCCTTTGTTCAGCCGTGACCCGGCGCGAACCAGTGCTCGCGTGCTTTCATGATGAGCTTGCCGGCCTCTTCCGCCGTCAAACCCTGGATATCGAGCAGGTCGTCGACCGCCTGATCGGCCAGATCGTCACGCGTGCGCACGCCGCGTCGAGCGAGTGCGAGCGCGAGATCGGGCTGCATGCCCTCGAGCAGCAGCAGATCGTCAGCCGGCAATTGCGCATCCAGACTCTCTTCGCTCGCAATGGCCTGCGTCAGCAGCACGTCACGCGCACGGCTACGCAGTTCCTTGACGATGTCTTCGTTGAATTCCTCGATCGCGTTGAGCTCGGCCTGCGGTACGTAGGCGATTTCCTCGACCGTCGAGAACCCTTCCTGCACGAGGATGGTGGCCACGTCTTCGTCGACGTCGAGCTGTTTCATGAAATTTTCGACCAGCGCGCGCGCCTCGGACTCGCTCTTCGCCTCGGCATCGGACTCCGTCATGACGTTGAGATCCCAACCGGTGAGCTGACTCGCAAGACGAATATTTTGACCGCCGCGGCCGATCGCCTGCGACAGTTTTTCCTCCGAGACCGCGATGTCCATGCTGTGCGACTCTTCGTCGACCACGATCGAGATGACCTCGGCGGGCGACATCGCATTGATGACGAACTGCGCCGGGTTGTCGTCGAAGGGGATGATGTCGACACGCTCGCCGGCGATTTCATTGGAGACCGCCTGCACGCGCGAACCGCGCATGCCAACGCAGGCTCCGACCGGATCGATACGCGGGTCGTTGCTGCGCACCGCGATCTTGGCGCGAATACCCGGGTCACGAGCCGCACCGAGGATTTGGATCAGACCTTGACCGACCTCCGGCACTTCGAGCTTGAAGAGTTCGATCAGGAACTCGGGCGCGGAACGCGTGAGGAAGAGCTGCGGCCCGCGCGGCTCCGGACGCACCTCCTTGAGGAACGCCTTGATACGATCCTGCGGTTTGACCTGCTCGCGCATGATCATGTCGGCACGCGAGACGAAACCTTCGGCGTTGCCGCCAAGGTCGACGAAAATACCGTTGCGATCGACGCGCTTGACCACGCCACTCACCAGCTGACCGACGCGGTCTCTGTAGGCATCGACGACTTGAGCGCGCTCGGCCTCGCGCACTTTCTGCACGATGACCTGCTTCGCCTGCTGCGCTGCGATGCGCCCGAACTGCACCGACTCCATGGGCTCTTCGACGAATCCGCCGACTTCGGCTTTGCGGTTGACGTCGAGCGCATCTTCGAGACGCAGTTCGCGGTCGGGAACTTCCAAATCTTTGGAGTCGTCGGCGAAGACCTTCCAGCGACGGAACGTGTCGTAGTCGCCGGTCTTGCGATTGATGGCAACGCGCACGTCCCACTCCTCGCCATGCTTTTTACGCGTGGCCGAGGCAAGCGCCGCTTCGAGGGCCTCGAAGATCACTTCCTTGTCGACGCCTTTCTCGTTCGAGACCGCATCGACCACCATCATGATTTCCTTGCTCATCGTCAGTCCCCTTGCTCCAACCTGCGTTCGATCGGTCTTCACGCCACGAGACGTGCCTTGCCGATCTCGGCGAAGCCGATCGTCACCCGCTGCTCATCCACGTTGAGGATGCAGCCGCTGTCATTCACTTCCACAAGCTCACCGGTGTAGCGACGTCGTCCGTCGCGAGCCACCTTGAGCTCCACCCATACTCGCGCGCCGCGGAACCGGGCGAAATGCGCTGGCTTGCGCAACACCCGATCGAACCCCGGCGACGACACCTCGAGGTGGTAGGCCCCGCTGATCGGGTCTTCCACGTCAAGCAGCGCCGACACCTCGCGACTCACCTTCTCGCAGTCCTCGACGCCGATGTGCCCACCGTGGGCCGCCGGCTGGTCGATGTAGATGCGCAACAAACCCGAACGCGGTGCCGCGACCCACTCGATGTCCACAAGTTCATAGCCGAGCTGCTCGACCAACGGTTCGAGCAACCCGATGAGCTTGTCGCGTATGACCGCCGCTGTTGCCATCTCTCACCTACCCTCGGAACCGCTTGCTCCCGAACCGTCCGGGAACGAAAAAGGGCCCATAGGGCCCCCTTCCTGATGATCCCGCCCCGGCCAGGGGCCCAAAAAAGAAAAGCCCCTCGGGGGGCTTTTCGATCAAGCACATACGCCGATTACCTTAAAGGCAACTGCGCTCCCGAGCGGCCCGAGGAGCCGCGCGGGCCCGCGATCATAATGGAATCCGCTAAGGGATGCCACCCGGCGGGCTTCCGCCCGCTGGGGCCAACCAACGCGCAAGCCAAGCGTGCACCTCCCGATAGAAGAGGCGACTGTTCTCGCCCTTGAGCACCCAGTGGTTCTCGTCCGGAAACACGACCAGGCGGCTCGGGATCTGCCGGCGTTGCAGTGCCGTCCAATACTCGAGCGAGTTGTTGAGCGGCACCCGAAAATCCTGCTCACCGACCGTGACCAGGGTAGGGGTCCGAAACGAGCCGGCGTAGCGGATCGGGTTTTGCTCGCGCCAAACCGGCCCCTGCTCCCAGACCGGGCCCCCGTTGTTGACCTCGCGACCGTACACCGTATCGCTGGTGGCCCACTGGGACTCGAGGTTGATGAGACCCGCGTGGCTGACGAGGCAGCGGTAACGCGTGCTCGTCGCCTGCAGCCAGTTGGCGAGGTGCCCGCCGTAACTTGCACCGCCCGCACACTGCCGACTCGCATCGATGAAGGGGAAATCGCGAATGGCGACGTCGGCGGCCTCGTTGAGCTCGGCGCCCGCGCTCTTGAGCGGGTCACCCTGAATCGTCTGGGCGAAGGCTTCACCAAAACCGGTGGAGCCACTGTAGTTGGTCAGCAGCACGACGTATCCGGGCGCGGCGAGTAGGTGATAGTTCCAACGCAGCACCCACTGATCGCGCCACATGGTGTGGGGACCGCCGTGAATCACCACGAACAGCGGGTATTTCTTGGTCGGATCGAACCCCGGGGGCACCACCAGCATGTTGTGGATTTTCCGGCCTTGGGCACTCGTGAACCAGAAGTGACGGACCGGTTCGAGATCGAGCTCGCCCGCCTTGGCGCTGTTGAACGCAGTGAGCGGTACGTGGCGAGCCTGCTTCGGTTCCAGGCGAACCACCTCCGGTGGTTGGGTCGCACTCTCGAAGTTGGCGAGTACGACCGGCTCACGCGAGGACTGCGCGATCGCGAGATTGGTGTAGACACCGACCTGCATGTCGAAGGCGAGCCGCGGCGATCCTTTGGCGAGATCGACCACGAAGACTTTCTCGTGGCCCGCCTCTTCGGCCAAAAAATAAAGCTGCCGAGAATCGGCGGTAGTCGCGAACGAAGTCACGGCACGATCGATGCCCCGCGTCAGTTCACGCGCCGCAGCGAGAGTCAAAGATTTTGCAACAGACCCACGCCAGGGCAACGCCACGAGATCGGTCGAGTTGTAGACTTTGTCGTTGTAGCGCTCGAGCGCAGCAATCAAGGTTTTGCCGTCCGCCGTGAACGTGGGCTGCGACCACGAGTGCTCATCGCCGCTCAGGCGAATCGCCTCGCCACCTGTCGTGGCTACGTACCAAAGTTGCGTTGCCGTGAATCGATAGGCTGCGGTATGCCGATCCGTGCTCGCCGTGAACACGATACCGCGACCGTCGGGCGTCCATGCCGCGTCAATCGAATCGCCGCCATCCCCGCCACGGCCGGCAAATCCCGGCTCGCTCGCAAGCGCCGTACCCCGCAGCAGTTCTCGCGTTGCAGAGCTCGCGCCGCCCGAGAGTTCGAGTACCCACAGGCGCGGCTTGCGGTCGTCGAGCCAACGATCCCAGTTACGGATCGGAAAGCCATCGTAAATTCGTGCGTTCCACTTGCGCGCCTTGCGCTCTGCGGCGATGCGCTGGTTGTCCGCTTCACTACTGGCGCCAGGATAGTCGCTACTGGAAAAGGCGATTTGCCGGCCATCAGGTGAGAACCGCGGCGCCCGCGCCCCGTTGACGAGCTGGGTGAGCCGCTGCGCCTCGCCGCCGGCTTGCAGGTCGAGCAGATACAACTGGCCCGTGTCGTCACCCTCGCGCTTTGCCGAAAACACCAGGCGGCGTCCGTCGGGACTCCAGTCGACACCGCTCTCTCCCCCCGACGTGCCGGTCAGCCGGCGCGGTGGCGACGGATTTTGGGTGTCGGTCGAGACGATCCAGAGATCCGAGATCTGCGCCTTGTCGTCGTACGACGGCTCGGTGACCGACAAAACGGCCCACTTGCCATCGGGACTCACCGTCGGTGCCCCCACCCGCTTCATCAACCAGAGATCCTCGTGGGTGATGGCGCGTTTGCCCGGCGATGGGCTGAGTTGAGACGGAGCGGACGGCGACGGGGCAGCCATTCCCACGGCTAGCGTGGCCCAAAGCAGTACGCAGAGGGACAAGGGTCGGTGCAGCATCGCGACAATCCTCGTTAGTTCTGTTTGGCGATTATGCCCGGTCCCGCGCATCGCGCGCGGGGTCGTGTCTGCGGAGGGCGAGTGTTGCGTAACATCGGCGCATGGGAGTCACTCGTATCGCCATGTGGTCGGGTCCGCGGAACCTGTCGACGGCACTAATGCGCTCGTTCGGCAATCGTTCGGACACCGTCGTCGTGGACGAGCCCTTCTACGCCCACTACCTCTTGGCCACCGGTCTCGCGCACCCGGGGCGTGACGAGGTGATCGCGCATCACGATGTCGACTGGCGACGCGTCGCCGACACGCTGCATGCCCCGCTCCCCGCGGGCGTCACGGTTCACTATCAAAAACACATGGCGCACCACCTGCTGCCGACGATGGGAGGAGCCTGGCTCGACGGCCTGACCCACGCCTTTTTGCTGCGCAACCCCGAGGACATGCTGCGCTCGCTCGGCAACAAGCTCGAGGAAGTTCGGATCGAGGATACGGGCCTGCCCCAGCAGCTCGAAATCTTTGAAAAGATCACCCGCGAAAGCGGTCACGCGCCTGCCGTGATCGACGCCGACGATCTGCTGAATGATCCACAAGGGATGCTGCAAGCGCTGTGCGCGGCAATCGGGATCCCGTTCGAACCTGCCATGCTGCAGTGGCCCGCAGGCCGTCGCGCCACCGACGGTATTTGGGCCAAGCATTGGTACGACGCCGTGGAGCGATCGACCCGCTTCGTCCGTTGGCCGAAAAACGAGCGGCCCTTGCCGGCCCCACTCGCGGCCCTGGAGCGCGAGGCCAAACCCCTGTACGAGACCATGCACCGCCATCGGCTCTCACCCCTCGACGACATCGCGCCATAAACGCGCTCTCTTCCACCGGCCGGAAACCATGCTGCAAAAATTCAACGAAAAAAATCGCGATCTCATCGTCAACATCGACGGCAAGCTCCTGCACCGCAACGAGGCCGGCATCTCGCCGTTCGACTCGTCCGTACAGGGGGGAGATGCCGTGTGGGAGGGACTACGGCTCTATCAGGGTCGGATCTTCAAGCTGAGCGAACATCTGGATCGCCTGCGCAACTCGGCGATGGCACTGGCCTACTCCACGATTCCATCGCACCAAGCCATCACCGAAGAAATCCGTCGAACCTTGAAGGCCAATGGCATGTACGACGACGTGCATATCCGGCTCACCCTCACCCGCGGCATCAAAATCACTTCGGGCATGGATCCGAGACTCAACCAGTTCGGTCCGACGCTGATCGTGCTCGCAGAACACAAAGCCCCGGTTTACTCGACCGCCGGGCTTTCCTTGATCACCAGCAGCGTCCGCAGATTTCCACCCGATTGTCTCGACCCGAAGATCCACCACAATAATCTGCTGCAATCGATCCTCGCCAAGATCGAAGCCAACGCCTCGGGGGCCGACGATGCCGTCATGCTAGACCTGCGCGGTTTCGTCGCCGAAACGAATGCAACGCATCTTTTTTTGGTGGACGACGGCATCGTGCGAACTCCGCGCACCACGGCCTGCCCCGAGGGCATCACCCGCGCCACCGTGCTCGAGCTTTGCGCCGCTCACGGGATCACCCACGAGGTTGCCGATCTTTCGCTCGCCGAGTTTTATCGGGCGGACGAAGTGTTTTGCACCGGCACCATGGGCGAACTCGCCGCAGTCACCAAAATCGACGGTCGGCAGATCGGCAACGGCAGCGTTGGTTCGCTCACCTCGCGACTAAGCGCCTTGTTTCGCGAGCGAACGCGGCACGAGGGCACCGTTGTCTGCGATCACCCCGAGCCGGGCGCTCGGGGATGAGTCGCGAGGCTAGTCTCGACGTCGGCCCTTGCCGCCGCCGCGGTGCGACTTCACGAGACGAATGTCGAGGCGACGTCCGCGAACCTGCACCTCGGCAAGGTGCTTGAGCACGTGCTCGGGGATCGCCGCAGGGAGTCGGACGAGCGTATGGTCGTCACGAATGTCGATGCCATTGATTTCGCTGCCGTGCAAATCGCCCTCGTGCGCCAGCGCACCGACGATGTTGCCAGGCTGCACCCCGTGCCGCCGCCCCACCTCGAGACGAAAGAAGGCCTGCGGGCCCTCGGGTCGGCGCGGACGCGACGACTTTCGCGCGATCGACTCACGCCCCTCGGTCGCCGCTTCGCGCGCTTCGTCGCGCGTGACTTCGGACGTGATCCCGAGCTCGCTCGAGCTCTCCGTCGCCCGCTTCGACACGAACAACGAACGCCCGGCCCTGCCCATGGAAGCTAGCGCCGCGGCGACATCGACGATGTCAGCGCCGTTTTCGTGAACGAATTCTTCGATCACTCCGCGGTAGGCAGCGAGATCTTGGGTGCCGAGAACATCGCTCAACTCTTTCTTGAATTTCTCGGCGCGGCGCGCGTTGACGTCCTGAATCGTCGGCAACGTCATCGGCTCGATGGGCTGGCGAGTCGCACGCTCGATGATGCGCAGCATGTTTCGCTCACGCGACGAAATGAAGAGAATCGCCTCGCCCGAGCGCCCCGCCCGGCCGGTGCGCCCGATACGATGAACGTACGACTCGCTGTCGTACGGCACATCGAAATTGACGACGTGGGTGATTCGCTCCACGTCGATGCCACGTGCAGCGACATCGGTCGCCACCACGATGTCCACTTTTCCAGCCTTGAGGGCCGCGATGGTCCGTTCGCGCTGGGCCTGCAGAATGTCGCCGTTGAGCGCCGCTGCCGAAAATCCGCGCGCCTCGAGCTTCTCGACCAAATCGACCGTCGACTGTTTGGTCCGCGCAAAGACCAACATCGCATCGAAGGGCTCGACCTCGAGCAGTCTCGTCAACGCATCGAGCTTGTGGATCCCCGACACCAACCAGTAGCGCTGGCGAATGTTGGCGGATGTCGCCGTTTTTGCGCGAACCGTGGCCTCGCGTGGATCACGCAGGTGCTTTTGCGCAATGCGCCGGATCTGCGTCGGCAACGTCGCCGAGAACAGTGCGACCTGTCGCTCCGGCGGAACCAGACTCAGGATGTGATCGATGGCATCGACGAATCCCATCTGCAGCATCTCGTCGGCTTCATCGAGCACCACGTGTTTGATGGTCCCCAGATCGAGGGTGCCGCGCTCGAGGTGATCGATCACGCGTCCGGGAGTCGCGACGATCACGTGCACACCGCGCCGCAGCGCGTTCAACTGCGGCGTATAACTTTGACCGCCGTAGATGGGCAGCACGTGCAATCCCGGCATGTGACTCGCGTATTTTTGAAATGCCTCGGCCACCTGTATCGCGAGTTCGCGGGTCGGGACCAGAACCAGCGCCTGCGGTTTCGAGCGCTTGACCTCGATCTGCGACAGCACCGGCAAGGCGAAAGCTGCGGTTTTTCCGGTGCCGGTCTGGGCCTGCCCGATGAGATCGCTCCCTTCGAGCAGAATCGGGATGGTCGCGAGCTGAATGGGTGACGGCTGCTCGTAGCCGATGGCCGCAAGCGCGCTAACGAGGCTCGGCGGCAGGCCTAAGCCGGCAAAGGACACGGGTTCTGGGTGATCGGTCATCGCGCTCTGGGTGCCAGGAGCCTTGGGAGCGATCGAGTGCGATGAGGGTCACGTCATGCAGTTCCCGCGCAAGGCTTGTCGACAGGGAACGATCGGAGTTTGGTAGCGGGGGTAGGATTTGAACCTACGACCTTCGGGTTATGAGCCCGACGAGCTGCCAGACTGCTCCACCCCGCACCAGTTGGGGCGCGGAGTATACGGGGCGCTGCCGAGGACTACAACTTGGGCCGCGTTTCTGCGGTCGCCGTCGACCAAAGCACCCTGCCCTGACGCAAGGTCAACTCGACCGGAACCGCGTGAATCTCTGCGGGTGGCGTGTCAAACAGATTACGCCCAGCACCACGAGATCGGCGTCCTTGCCCACCTCGATCGATCCACGACGCGCGCCATCGCCGAGCAGCGCGGCGCTAGTTGCGGTGTAGGCGGCCAGCGCGCGATCGAGCGACAACCTCTGCTCAGGATTCCACGCCCGATCTTCGCGGCCGTTGGGATCGCGACCGCCCGGATACCGATGCGTAACGGCGGTCTCGATTCCGGCGAGCGTCTCGACGCCCGTGACGGGCCAGTCGGAGCCCCAGACCAGCTCGGCACCATCCTCGGCCAAACTGCGCGTGCGATAGGACGTGTCGGCGCGCTCACGACCGAACATCTCCACGGCGAACACCGTCTGCCAGGGATCGGGACGACTCCAGATCGGCGTCATGTTCGGCATCACGTTGAGTTGGCGAAAACGCGGTGCATCCGCGCCATCGACCAACGAGAGGTGCGCGAGCGTATGCGGGCGACGACGGCCCGGATTGGCCTGCCGTGCGTTCTGCACCGCATCGAGTGCCGCACGGACGGTGCGATCGCCAATGGCATGCACGTGCACCTGAAAACCCAGCGCATCGAGCTTGGTGACGAGCGCATTGAGGCGCGCAGGTTCGACGAACAGCGTGCCCGTGCCCAGCCCCGGGATCGCGTAAGGCTTCAGCAACGCGACCGAACGCGAACCGTAACCACCGTCGAGCACGATCTTCACGCAGTCGGCGTCGAGCAAGTCGGCTTCGAGCGAGCCGTCTCGACCGCGCCGTGAAATACGCGTGCGCGCGTCGACGAAACGACGTATCTGCGCCTCGTCATCCACATTGCTCGGATCGAACCGTTGGCAGAGACGGACACGGGTCGTGAGCCGACCACTCTCAAGCAACGATTCGTAGGCGGCGATGGTCGCCGGATCAGCGGCGGCCTCGACCATCGCGGTGATCCCCTGCGCGTTCATCTGCCGGAGTGCCGAAAGAATATCTTCGGCACGCTCCGCGAGCGTACGCGGCGGAACCTTGCTGGCCACCAACTCCATCGCGGTCTCTTGCAGATTGCCGCTAGGCTCACCGCTCGCCTCGCGCACGATCTCGCCGTTCTTCGGATTCGGCGTCGCGCGGGTGACGCCGGCCGTATCGAGCGCGATGGAATTCACCCAAGCCTGATGCCGCGAATTATTGACCAGAAACACCGGGCGATCGGCGACGATCGCGTCGAGCATCTGGCGCGTGGGTCGTCCGCCGGGCAGAAAAGCTGCCTCGTCCCAACCCACACCCACGATCCAACTCCTCTGCGGATGCGCCGCAGCGAACTCGCGAATACGCGCAAAGATCGCCTCGCGGTCTCTCAGTCCATCGAGATTCAATTCATTGGCCGTGTTCGGTACGAGCGACGCGTGAGCGTGCGAGTCCTGAAACGCCGGTAACAACATTCGACCATCGAGGTCGATGACGCGAGTGCGTGGCGCGACGAACTGTCTTGCCTCGGCATCCGAGCCGACGTAGACGATCCTTCCGTCGCGCACTGCCACCGCACTCGCCCAGCGCCGCGCAGCATCCAACGTATAGACGGCGCCGTCGAGGAACACGATGTCGGCAGCCGCCATTTCGCTGCGCGCCGCGCCGGGCAACAGCGACAGCGCCACCCCGATGAATAAAGCGCCGGTGCCCGCGATGCGCTTCATGCGGGCTTAGATCACCCGAGAGCTCGTACGCAAAGCTCGATGAGCGTCTGCGGAAATAACCCGAGCAACACCACCGCCAGCGCATTGAGCCCGAGCGCGAGCCGCACACCGCCGTGCCGCTCAGGCACGGGCAAATCACCCGGCGAGTCGAAATAGAGGGTCTTGACGATACGCAGGTAATAGAAAAGACCGATCACCGAGACCGCCGCAGCGAACACCACCAGCGCAAGGTGCCCCGATTCCCAGAGCGCCTGGAAGATCTGCAACTTCGCCCAGAAGCCGACCAACGGCGGCACGCCGGCGAACGAGAACATCAAGGCCATCAGGATCAAAGCCAGAAACGGGTCGCGCGCGTGCAAACCCTTGTAGTGCTCGATTTCGTCCGCCTCGAAGCCGCGAGCACTCGCCAGCAGCATCGCGCCGAAGGCGCCGAGTGCCATGAGCACGTAGACCACCGTGTAATACAGCGAGGCTTCGTAGCCCTGCTCCGTACCCGCGACGAACCCGAAGAGGATGAAGCCCACATTGCCGATGGCGGAGTACGCCAGCATGCGCTTGAGATTGGTCTGAGCGACCGCGATGACATTGCCGAGCAGTGCGGAGAGCACTGCGACGATCGTGACCATCTGTATCCAGGTGTCGGCCGTGTTACCGAGCCCTTCCGCGAGCAGCCGGAACGCGAGTGCGAACGAGGCGATCTTCGGCGCAGTCGCGACGAGCAGCGTCACCGAGGTCGGAGCACCGTGGTAAACGTCCGGTACCCACATGTGGAACGGGACGCCGCCGAACTTGAAGGCAACACCCACCACCAGAAACACCACGCCCATGATGAGACCGAGGCTCGGCGGACCTTGCAGGGCGGTCGCAATTTCATTGAGTAACAGCGTGCCCGTAAGGCCGTAGACGAGCGACATGCCATAGAGCAGGCAACCCGAGGCGATGGCGCCCAGCACGAAATACTTCATCGCCGACTCGGCAGCGACCCCGGAGTCGCGATCGAAAGCGACGAGCGCGTAGAGCGACAAAGACAGCAACTCGATGCCGATGTAGAGAGTGAGCAAACTTCCGGCCGAGACGATCACGAAAATGCCGAGCATCGCCGTCAAGGCGAGTACGTAGTACTCACCCTTCAAAAGACCTCGCGTCTCGAGAAAATGCCTCGAGTACAACAACGCGATCGCCACGAAAAGCATGGTGAGCAGCTTCAGCAAGGTGGCGAGCGGATCGGCCACGTACATGCCGGAGAACAGCGTCATCGCCTTCTCCACCTGCGCGTACTGCAAGGTCAGCGCTGCACCGACGCCGATCACGAGCAAGGTCAAGGTGGGCGTCACCCGGCGGGCGGCGGCCCCGGCGAACACGTCGACGAGCAGCACGAGGCAGATCGCCGCCGCAAGGTAGATCTCCGGCAGCGCGGGGGCGAGCGAGGCAATTGAGAGGGTTGGTGTCATGTCGGGGTCGCCGTGAGTCAGGGCAGTTTGCTCGTGACGATCTGCTCGACGAGGTGCTGAACCGAAGGCTGCATCACCTCGAGCAGAGGCGCCGGCCATAGGCCGAGCAGCAAGACGCCCGCCGCAAGCACGGCAAGCACGAAGAATTCGCGACCATTCAGGTCTTCGAGCGTGGCCACGTGGTCATTACCCACCGGACCGAAAATGACGCGTTTGACGAGCCACAGCGTGTAGGCGGCGCCTAAAATGAGCGTGGTCGCCGCGAGGAACGCGTACCAGAAATTGGCCTTGAAGCTCGCGATGATCACCAGAAATTCGCCGACGAACCCGGAGGTACCCGGCAGACCGGAGTTCGCCATCGCGAACAGCACCATGAAGGCTCCGAACATCGGCATGCGATTGATGACGCCACCGTAGGCACTGATCTCGCGACTGTGCAAGCGGTCGTACATCACGCCGACACAAAGAAACATGGCCGCCGAGATCAGGCCGTGCGACACCATCTGCACCATCGCTCCGTCGATCCCCATCCCCGCTCCGGCGAGCGACCCCGTTCCGGTCGCGATATCGAAGGCCAGAAAACAGCCGAGCGTCACGAACCCCATGTGTGCAATAGAGGAATATGCGATCAGCTTCTTCATGTCGGTTTGCACGAGCGCCACGAAACCGATGTACACGACGGCTACGAGAGAGAGCGCAATCACGAGGGTGTCGAGTTCCCGCGCGGCATCGGGCGCAATCGGCAACGCAAAGCGTAGAAAACCGTAGCCGCCCATCTTCAACATGATCGCGGCCAGCACGACGGAACCGCCGGTCGGCGCTTCGACGTGGGCGTCCGGCAACCACGTGTGCACCGGGAACATCGGAATCTTCACGGCGAAGGCCGCAAAGAAAGCGAGGAAGATCCAGAATTGCTCGTCAAAGCCAAGTGGTAGTTCCTGCAGGGCGACGATGTCGTAGCTGCCTGCCTGCAGGTACATGTAGATGAGCGCGACCAGCATGAACACGGAGCCGAGGAAGGTATAAAGGAAAAATTTGAGCGTCGCGTAAACACGACGCGGCCCACCCCAAATGCCGATGATGAGAAACATCGGAATCAGCATCGCCTCCCAGAAAAAATAGAAGAGCAACGCGTCGAGCGCCGAGAACACGCCGACCATCAATCCTTCCATGATCAAAAAGGCGGCAAAGTATTGGGCGGGTCGCTTCTCGATCACCGTCCAGCCCGCGATCACGACCGGTATGGTGACGAAGGTCGTCAGCAGCACGAGCGGCAACGCAATGCCATCAACGCCCAGGTGATAGCTTGCGTTGAATGCCGGGATCCACGGCATCTGCTCGACGAACTGGAAAGCCGCAGTGCTCGTGTCGAAGCCCATGTAGAGCGGCAGGGACAGCAGGAAGCTTGCGACCGCCGTCGCCAAGGCTACCCAACGCGCAAGCGCAATGCGCGAGTCGCCGAGCGCGAGCACGAGCACACCACCCACTATCGGTAGCCAGATCAGAGTAGAGAGCAAACCTGCCTGCATCATTGTTCTCGTGCTGCGCCTTGCCGATCGATCAGGATAGAAGCAGGAACCACGCGAGCAGACCCGCGAGCCCGATCATCATCCAGAACGCGTAAGAGTAGAGATAGCCCGTCTGCACCCGACGGACGGCCCCCGCCAGCGAACCGACGAGATTGGCGGAACCGTTGACGAGCGCGCCGTCGATGAGCGCTTGATCGCCTGCCTTCCAGAAAAGGCGACCCAAGGCGCGGCTGCCGGCGGCAAAAACGTTTTCGTTCACCCAGTCGAAGTAATATTTGTTGTCGAGCACGCGCCTCAGTGGCGCGAAGAACGCGGCCAAGCGATCGCTCATCGCCGGATTCTTCAGGTAGAGATACCAGGCGGCCACCACGCCCGAGAGCGCGAGCCAGAGCGGCGGGTGCCCGACTGCCGAAAGCGCGAAGGACGCCGGATCGTGGAAATGACCCGCGAGTTCTGCGAGCACGTCGTTGACCTCGAGAACCTGAATCGCCTGGCCGAAGTAGCCACCGAACAGCACGGGTTCGACGGTCAAATAGCCGATGGCGAGCGATGGAATGGCAAGCAGCACCAGAGGCAGGGTGACCACCCAGGGGCTCTCGTGTGGCGTCCCACCGCCATG
>Ga0129333_10000244_pt1 | contig 40306 bp, 74 predicted proteins | sample CPB6_08_DNA_FD_94474 | JGI IMG/M metagenome (GOLD analysis project Ga0129333, IMG submission 94474) | Freshwater to marine salinity gradient microbial communities from Chesapeake Bay, USA - CPBay_Sum_0.6_0.8_DNA | ecosystem: Environmental > Aquatic > Marine > Coastal | place: USA: Chesapeake... | reverse complement strand
CTTCAAGCTCTTTTATCGAGAGATTGAAGGTGGAGAAATGAACGGAGAAAAAGTAATCTTTGCAATTCGTTGCCCTAATGGTTATGGCGAATACTCTGTCTTTAAGTATGTAGACGGAGAGCCATATCCTGAATGGGAAGATTCCGAAGGAATAAAGATTTCTTTTCCCAAAGTGAATGGTCGTTCTTGGCCTATGCGCCTTAGCGAATCTATTCGTAAAGGCGTAGTCCGTTATACAGGACTTCCTAGTGAAAATAATCCTAAGAATATTCAGTATTCTGAACACTATTCTGTGGATGACTTTTTGATGAATGTCAAGAATACTATGACATCCGGTAATGTTGGCGGTTACGTTAACTCCGTGATGCTTCATAGTCTTACTCTTGCCAAGCATCGTCCTTATCAAGTATGTAGTTTGGAAGCTGCAATCGACGGTTGCACACAAACGGACGATCCTGAAGACCGTGTCGCTATCGACCGGGAAGCAGATATTATTGTCCGTGAAGTTATTGCTTCCGGAAAACAAATTGATAAATTCTACTGGGAAAGCCGTGGTTTCTCGTATCGTTATCGAGACCATGACGTAGAACTGTTTAATGGTAAAGTTACACAAATGGCAGATCTTTGCGTTAAATACTATCAACAGTATGCGCAAAAGGTCGTTGAGTGGGCACAAGAAAATGCCCGTCCCGTTGAAATGGTAGGAAAACTTGGTGAACGTCTAGTTCTCCATGCTCAGGCTGATATTCGTCGTTTTCGTAGAGAAATCTTCGAATCGAATATGAATCCTGATTCCTTTACCGGTTCAATTAATCGGGACACTTGGGAAATGCTGTACGAAAAGATAGCTAATCACATTGATAATTTCGATAGAATCGAAGATCAACATGATTATGTTATTGCTTTGTTGCACTCTTCTATCAAGTTTCCTACAACTGGCGGTGTTGTCACCGATCAGATTGTAATGAACAAAACAATCTATCCGTATCTTGAACGTGCGTTCATATTTTACGGAATTGGTTCATTGTTGAAACTTGAAGTTGACAACAAAGGTCGTCAACGTGTAATCGATATTGTAGTCGATCAATGGCAACATACCGACCCTGAAGGTAATGTTACCGTATTCGATAACGCTATTGATTATCAACAGCATCACCAGTTGTATTCCGAAATTCGTCACACTGCTCCACCAATTGCATCTGTGACTTCGGACTTGCGACCACTTAACATTAAATAATAATACTTCAGTATGCATACAGAGGGCTTGGTTCCAGGATTACCTGGGATCAAGCCCTCTTATGTTACTTTTTTTTATAGAAACCGAGCTCAAATGTCAGTCTTCTTTAATATTTTTATTTTAAAGACGCTCTTAGGTGTCTTTATTGTTCTAATTTCTTTCATTCTTGTCTTGGGATATCAATTCTATAAACAAACTGAAGAAGAAATTAAGGAGTATAAACGTGAACAACGAAACTGAAATTGATTTTAATCAAGTATTTAATTATATTAAAGATAATTCTAATGTAATTGATATTCATGATTATGATAAATCATTTACATCTAAACTGTTTTATTCTACTGGTAAAACAACTAAAAAGATTATTCACTTCGTAAAACGACCAGAAACAAAAGCTGCAGTATTGCTAGCTAATTGGGCTGCAACAGCAACGTTGTTGCTGCTTATGATGATTGCAGCAGCAAATCTTGCTACGCTGTCAATTGTCGTATTTCTTTTTATTATCGAAACCTATGCTGTATTTGGTAATGTCGAGTATACTCTTGCCTATGCAAGTGCTCGTAACTATTTTAAGGTAGCAAAATGAGTCATGTTCATTCTGAAAAAGAACACCAACCAAAGTATGAAGAACTTCTTAATGAATTAATTCCTAACTTTGCTAATGAAATTGTTGCTATTCAAACTACGTTTGCTCAACAATTTGATTCACATATTAAAGTAAAACCAATGTTAATTGTGTTTGACTCTAATAATAGAAAGCCCTTGGTGGCTTTTTCTCGTGACTCTGATCCCGACGTTCAAGATGATTTTTATGTCTCTGTATCAGAATTGCTATTTATAGTTCCTTCTATTCAACCTAAAGTATTTATGCTTGTTGTTGATAGGAACTCAAACAAATATTTTGACACAGAAAAAATTTATCCCTTTATTTATCAAAATTCTTTTGTTGCATTCATTGTTTCTAACAATGTCGCTATTGCAGCAGAAGTAGAATATCAATATATTGATAATAAAGTTGTCTGGACTGATAATATTAATTATTTTCAGCCCGGTGAACTAAAAGATATTTTTGTAGAAATGCTATTCGTTTATTCTCATGTAGATGAACCTGCATTAAAGTATACTGAAGTTCTCAGTTATCTTTATGACAATGGTGTTATCCCCATGATCGTAGATGAAGAATCAGATGCCAATAAAGTGTTTGTGTTATCGAAAGGAGTTTACACAACTTAACAAAGGAAAAAATATGAAATGTCAAACTATAAATATTAAAAACAATATACCAGAAGTTGAACGAATTGAAAACAAGGATAATCCTTATGTTTCAAAACATGGTGAAACTGTGGTATATTATAAACTTGTTAAATCTAAAAACAATTATAGAAAAAGATTATCTGACTCTATAATTAAAGAAATAACATCAATGGAAGATTCTTACTCTAAGAAAGACTAACATGTTTACTTTACGCCCGTACCAACAGGAAGCTCTAGATACCATTATTCAGTCTGAATCTAATGGCATATCCAAGCAACTTGTTGTACTTCCTACTGGCGCTGGTAAAACTGTTATCTTTAGCCATCTTCCTATTGTTAGACCTAACTCTACTCCTATGCTTGTTCTTGCACATAGAGAAGAATTACTTCACCAAGCTAAATCAAAGATTGAAGCTAGTAATCCTGATCTTGTTGTAGAAATAGAACAAGCAGAAAACTATGCCAACCATGTTGACGTGGTTGTTGCAAGTATTGCAACATTGGGTAGAAATAATTCTGAGAGAATTAAAAGATTTTCTAATGATTATTTTAATTCAATTATTGTTGACGAAGCTCACCATGCTGCAGCACCTTCTTATAGAAGAGTTCTTGATTATTTTCATACTGACTTTGTTCTTGGCGTTACCGCTACTCCACAACGATCAGACTCTACACGTCTGATAGATGTATTCCAGGAAATTGTTTATTATAAAACTATCCAGGATTTGATTGAACAAGGATATTTAACTAGACTTGTTGGTTACAGAATCAAAACTAATACAGATCTTACATCCGTGGAGGTAAACGATGGAGATTTTATACAATCGCAGCTGGAAGATGCTGTTAATAATCCTGTCCGTAATGCTACTATCGTGGCTTCTTATCTTGAACTATGTCAAGAAAGAAAAACGATCATCTTTGCCGCAGGAGTACAACACGCCAAAGACTTGGCCTTATCCTTTAAGAAATCGAATATAAATTCTCAAGTTATACTTGGAGAAACTTCTTCTGAAGATCGACACAATATTCTCCAAAATTTTAAAAATGGTACTATACCAGTTCTTATAAATGTTGGAGTACTTACAGAGGGCTTTGATGAACCCTCTGTTCAAGCTATCATCCTTGCTCGCCCTACTAAATCAAACTTGCTTTATACTCAGATTGTAGGACGAGGAACTCGTATAGATGATAACAAAGACAATTGTATTATTGTCGATATATCTGATACTACCAAAGGTAAGAAGCCTATTGGTTTACCTACTCTCCTAGGCCTTCCTCCAGACTTTGATTTGAATGGTCAAGATTTACTTGATGTTGCAAAAGCTTTCAAGGAGCTTGAATACAAGTCTCCAATGAGAGCTATGCAGTGTCTTTCTCCAGATGACATTGACTTGCAATTTAAGCAAGTAAATCTATTTATGCCTGTTCCACCTAATCCAGTAGTTCTTGAATATTCTAAACTTATTTGGACTGAAATGTCTGAAAATAAGTTTAGATTAACTATTAATGATAGTGAATCTTTAACTATCTATGAAGATACTCTTGGTAGGTGGACTGTAGAATACTATAGTAATTATAAAAAACACAAGCAAATTCTTGGTCATACCAATGATATGCGTGAAGCTTTTGCTTCTTCAGATTCTTGGATTCAAGAACACAGAAGTTCTTCTTTGTCTCTCTTGGATTCAAATGCAGCTTGGAGATCTGATTCTCCAACGCCTGCTCAAGCAAAAGCATTAAAGCGTATCGGCATTGCTGTTACCGAAGAAATGACTAAAGGTATGGCTTCACAAATATTATCAAAATATTATGAAGAACATCCAAGACCAGCTTGGCTTCAAAACAAAATATCACAAGGTAAAAGATTCTAATGTCTTTAGAATATGCTCCTGAAACTTTCATAGACCATCCTTACACTGCTTATATTCATGAAACATTTTATGATCTTTCTAATAAAGATAAATCTTTTTTGTCTGCTGCTGCTAAATTAGCACAAACATCAGACAATAGATTTAAAATGGCTTGTATTGCAGTAAGAGGTGGCTCTGTACTATCTGCTGATATTAATGTAACTAAACTTCATCCAACTACACCACCAAATAGATTCAGTACTCATGCAGAGATTGGAGCTATCAATGGATGCTCTGATCCATCTGGTACAACTCTCTACATTGCAAGGTTGAAACTTGATGGCTCTACAGCCATGGCAAAACCTTGTTCTTGGTGCATGCAGTACATGTTATCCAGGGAAATATATCGTGTTGTTTACACAACCGATAATCGTTTTTCTCCAGAACATTTCTATTTGTCAAATGTTTATTGGAATACCAATATACTTTAGGAACATCACACTATGTATAAAAGATATTTTACTTCTATTTTAATTGCTTTTACTTTTTCTTTGACTAGCGTTTCGTTAGTCGAAGCTGCTTCTGGCAAAGATAGTTCTCAACTAGTCGCCAAAAACAATAAAAAAACTATTAAATATAAAAAGAAGAAAAAATCTTTTTCATACAAAAAAGTTCAAAAACTTAAGAATCGCAAAGTTGCTACTGCAACCGGTCCTGTAAAGTTTAACTTTACTCTTGATTTATCTGTTCCAAAAATTGGAGCTAACCTATCTTATGATTTAGGATATACCGGACAAGATGTCTATGTCGCTGTTATTGACAGCGGTATTGAAGCTGCTCATCCATTTTTTCAAAATCGGGTAGCATTAGAAGCTTGCTTCGCTGATACATGCCCTAATGGACAATCTTCTATGATTGGACCCGGAGCAGCAAAACCCGTGCATTGGCACGGCACTCATGTTGCTGGTATTATAGCTGGAAGCAACAATGCTTTTCACGGAATTGCTCCATCTTCAAAAATCATTGCTATTAATGTTTTTGATCCTTTGAATGGAGCTTCTGATGAAAACATTAACAATGCTCTTAATTGGATATCTTCAATTTCATCGGAATACAATATTGCTTCTGTCAACATGTCTCTTGGTGGCAGTGCAATATTTAAATCTACTTGCGATGATTATATTCCATCAATGACTCAAGCTATTAAAAATCTGAAAGATAAAAACATTGCAACTGTCGTTGCTTCAGGAAATTCTTATGCAGTTGGAATGTCTGCTCCTGCATGCATTTCTCACGCTGTAAGCGTTGCTGCAACATCTACATGGACTGATACAGTTACAGAATTTTCAAATGTTTCTCAATATACTACTTTATCCGCTCCAGGTTTAACGATTAATTCATCAAAACTTATGGGCTCATATAGTGCTTCTTCCGGAACATCTATGGCTGCTCCACACGTTGCTGGAGCTTTTGCTGTATATCGTTCTAAATTTGGAGTACAATCTGTTGATAAAGTTGTATCTGATTTTCAATCTACATCTGTTCCTGCTCTTGACAATTATAGTGGAATTTATTCTAAAAGAATAGATTTTACTAAACTATTTACTGGTCAAGATCCAGTAACAACAACTACAAGTACTACAAGTACGTCAACAACTTCGACAACTTCGACTACTTCAACAACAATTCCATCTACTACAACTACAATTCCTAATACAACTACAACTACAATTCCATCTGTAACTACTACTACAGTTACTACGGTTCCAGTAACAACAACTACTGTTGTTACTACAAATTTTGTAGCTTCTCCTTCTATTAATAGAATTAGAAAGATTGGAACCGGTTGGTATGGAATTACATTAAGATATTACGTTTATGGTAATAACTCACCATATTCTATTAATATATATTGTTATTCTTCTAACTCTTCAACAGTTGCTTATTCTACCTTTTTTAGGTATAATGGTGGCAGCTTGTTGAATTACGAGTTTAACACACCATATACGATAAATTACTGTAGAGCTACTGCCGTTACTTCAAACGGTGAATCTAGCGCATACAGTGATTATGAGGAAATTACAAACTAATGTCTGCAAGTAAATATAATTTTAAAATAAATGTATCTAATCCTAGATATATGTACCATCCATTTATAGCACCAGATTTATATCGGTAAAATTGATAAAACGAGAGCTTTATATATAGCAACTGACGAAGAGCCGTCTATCCTTATAGATGATCCTTCTAATACTTTAGCTCAAGTTTTTCAAAATAACAAAGTAGAGTATATACCATTGTCTGATTACGCTCATGCAATTGTAGATGCCTACGCTATAAATAAAAATTTACCCATTAATGTTAATGCAACTAATTTATTTAGAAATATATTTAAAGTATATTCAGTAAATTCTGTTGTCAGAGGACATTGTTTAATATATGGCTCATTAAATCAAAAAGAAGAGATTGATTACAATAATCATTCTGTTCCTTATGATTACATAATTAGCTCAACTAAAATACAAGATATTAACTACTATGGATACGAGTGATACAATATGACAAATACTATTACTGATAATAATATTACACACCAAAATATTGACGCTAAGTATAAGTCAATTATTAATTTGAACAATATAATTTATATTTCAAATTCTGAATACAACTCTTACAGAAGCTGGATTGCGCATATTTTATCTGTATTAAAAAATTACGAAAATTAATTTCGTCATGCCCGAGTGGCGGAATAGGCAGACGCAAGAGACTTAAAATCTTTCGTCCGTAAAGGACGTGCCGGTTCGAGTCCGGCCTCGGGTACCATTCTTAGACAAAAGGACATTATCTTATGCCAGAACCTCAAAAACAAATGAATTTAGCTTGGCATGATAAGGCTGCTTGTAAAGGAAAAAGCGAAATATTTTTTGGCCCATACAACGAAAGAACTGGGGCAAAAGAAAAACGAGAAGCTATTGCTCGTCAAATATGCGCTACTTGTCCTGTTTTGCAAAACTGCCGAGATCATGCAAGATCATTTTCTGAATATGGTTTTTGGGGTGGTGAATCTGAAGAAGAACGTTCTATTAAAGGTTATAAAGTAGCTAATCCAACTATCAAACGCAGATTAAGAAATCAAAAAAACAAAGCTTCTTAACAAAATACCCAGGTAGCTCAGCAGGCAGAGCAAGTGACTGTTAATCACTGGGTCGTAGGTTCGAACCCTACCCTGGGTGCTATGGATATTTATCCACCTAATAAAAATGATTTCTGCGTAGATTGTTCTGTTGATACCGTTCTCATTGGAGAATATTACATGGTCCATGATCATGTATGGTTTGAATCAGGAATGACTAAAACATCAGGAATGCTCTGCATTTCTTGTTTAGAAAAACGTCTACGTAGACAGCTTACTTCAGAAGATTTTAAAGATCTTCCTATTAATAATATATCAATAATTCGTTCTTACAAATTACTTTCAAGATTACTCAATGAAAAAGGTTCTCATGGACAATGAATTAATTCTAAAAGAAATTAATGTTATTTTAGAATCTCTTGACAATAGACAGGATCATGCTTATATTTTTGGTGTGAACACTCAAAATGAAGCAGGTGAAGATTCTGTTTCTATTACAGAAATTACCCATTATCATGATGTATATTCAATGCTAGCTGATCCAGATGTTATATCTGAAGCAAAAAAATACCCAGCTGTACTTGTTACGACAAGTGGATGGGCTGTTCAATTTACTCCAAACGAAGACGATAATATTACTCAAATTCCTCCTTCTCAACATCCTAATAGAAAACGTGTTGTTCTTAGAGCGATGTATACTAAAGAAGAAGAATTTGCTACTTGCGTTATACTAGAAGACGAAGAACCAATGTTTGACGATCAAGGCAACGGTATGCTAGCCGATGCTATCATTGCTCTTTATGATTCTAATAATTCTACTTCAACTTCAAAATCTATTGAAATTGGTTCAATTGATATTGATGACGAAGACGCTGACCTATTTTAAATTTATTTAGAAAGAAATTATTAATGTTAGGATATATAATCATAGCTATTGGTGGACTATGGGGTGCACTCACTCTTATCGGTTATGCATTTAGCGATGCAAAATGTGTTAACTGTGGTTATTATGGCCCAAAGGAATATATGATATCTGTCTCTTACAAAAAATATAAACACATAGGCTGTTAATAATAACTATTAGCGCCTTTAGCTCAGTTGGTAGAGCAACGGACTTTTAATCCGCAGGTCCCGGGTTCGAGCCCCGGAAGGCGCACTATGACAACATATCAACAACCCTATGCTAAAGATGTATATTCTTTAGAAACATTAATACTAAATTTTATTCCTTCAGCTCAGTTCGTGTATGATATACACGGACAAATAATTATATATACTGATTTAATGACTGATGAAGACGGAAATCTGATTCAGTTCAAGCATAATCCTAAGTCTATTAAAAACTCATACAACGTCCCAAAGAAAACCTTATAAAGGAGTATTATGGCAAACTTTAAAAAAGTAGAAAAAGACACTAGGACTCCTGAACAAATAGCTTTACAAGCTGCAATGAATTCTCGTTATAACATAATGACTCCGATGAAAGACGCAGCTTACGTTCGTATACATCATCCTATTACTACTCTTGATTATCATTTTTCTACAAATGATGAAAAGTTTTATTCTATGATGGCAGATCTTTATTCTAAAGACCTTAAAAATAAACTTGAATCAGAGTTTGATTATTTTCAAACTTTAGATTCAAAATGGTCTACTATTAAAGACGCAGTTAATAATTACATTAATTCATTGAACGTAGGAGAAACCACCAATGTCTGATATCAAAGAAATTACTTCTCTCGTTGACAAAACAATTTCACAAATATCTGGAAGAGAACTTGTTTCTTCTTCTGAGATGACTGATTTGCTTTTAGATATTAGACTTTATTTGATTCAACTTGAAGAGCAAACTTTAGTATGAAAACAAAAATTACTGTTGAAATAGAAGTACAAATTCCCGGAGAATTTCAAGATGACGCTCTTGCTGTTTCTGCAATTTCTCGGGAACTTGAAGAACGTTTAGACATTGGTTACGAATACGAAGACGATATGTCTGGCGAAATACTATTTAAAGATCTTAAGGTTCGTAGTTACTTTGTAACTGCAGGCAGAATTAAAACTACAAATGACTAATACTTTAAATGAATATAATGAACTCCGTATTGGAGATATCGTTGGCCATCCCATTAACAGAACGGTAATAGCCTATACTAAACGCAATGACCGTGTCGTAGGCGACGTATACGCTTCCTGGACAGCCATATGCACCAATAAAGAAGAACTTCATCCATACGTCGTATGGACCGTTATAGCGCGTCCTGAAGGCTTTGTGGCTGAATCAGGAGACTATTGTTCTACTTTGGAAGACGCCTTAAAAGCATACAAAAAACGTGGTGGCGAAAATTAAGATAATGTTTCCCGTGAGAAACATCTGCAATTTAAGCCACTTGGGAGCTTACAGTCCCCAAAAGTAAATTACTTTAAAGCGGTACCAACTACTATTTTGTAAGAGCTACGGCAAAATAGTGCGCAACTGTATTATTTAAAATAGATAGAATCTATGTGCGCTTTGTGTCTTCTGATGCTATCTCTTTTTGCTTCTTCGTAATGAAAGTACCCATAATCATAACTTTCAACCGATCTAGAAGTAAAAACGAATAGTAAACAAAGCAATATTGATGCTGAAATAATAAATGTAATCATGACCTTTATAGTAGCATATAAAAATTATTTTTTTTGACAATATACATAGATATCTGTCACATTCGGGCCGTTAGCTCAGCGGTTAGAGCAGGGCACTCATAATGCCTTGGCCGTAGGTTCGATCCCTACACGGCCCACTATGAAAAATAAATCTAAAAATAAAACAAAAAAACCCTGTGTTGAAAACGTATATTCTTTAGAAACACTTATTTCAACTTTTATTCCATCAGCTGATTTTGATTATGACAATGAAGGTCAGATCATTATTTATACAAATCTTTATACTGATGATGATGGAAACCTACTACAGAAAGTAGTTTTGTGAATAAGAAGATTGGAAAAATCAATGATTAAAGCACCAGCTCAATATAATTGTTCTATACCATTTAATTTTCAAGAATTAATGGAAGTCAGAAAATCAATTACTGATCGAATAGTTAAACTAAATCTTGAATATGATTATCCTTGTGTTCATGAAGATTTAGAAGCACTTAATTCTATTGCAGATAAAATGGAAGTTCATATTGCAACTGCTATTAATGAATGGGAGAATTCGTAATGCAAAAAATAATTACTAATGTTACAACAGTTGAATGGCTTCCTCATGTTTCTCCAAACTATTATGGTTGGCAGCTTTCAATCGGTAATATTCCAGAAAACTCTCAAATATGGCTTGGAGATAACAGAAAAGCTGAATTGTATCGTTTAGTTTCTAAAACCTTTGATTCTAACGATCAGACTTACACTGTTGTCTTTGAACAGAATGGCACTCAATTGCCACCTTTAAAGTGTGATTCTACTACGACTTTATCAGTAAAGGTATTATCTACTCTAGATTGATTATGAAAAATTTATTTATAAAATTTATTTCTATTTTTAAAAAACAACAAGAACATATTCCTGACTATCAGTTTATTGTTCATCATTGTCGTGCAACTGATCGAGTCTTTTTTGGTCCTTTTAAAAACCATCGTGAACTCGATGCGTTTTTTAGTGATCCAAAAAATGCAGGAATTCACTGTGCTGTAGAACTTCTTATTTCACCAAATGTTTCAAAAGAACAATATTGGTATAATCCAAACGATTATCTTTTAGAACATCATTCTTATCTATTTGAAAGAGAGCCCCTTAATGCCTAGGTATAATCTTAATCGTGAAGATATCACTATTATTATTGATGCTCTTGATAGAAAGGCTACTCAAGCCGGCTCTTCCAGAGAGCATAGTAGAATTATGTCTTTGAGAGATAGAATTCTTGCAAAAATTTCTAATAATAATAATGATGATGTCGATGTTTGGTCTGCCTTTCAGTCTCAAACTAATATAGACCCAATTAAATAGCACTCTTTCAAAAATCAAAATAGGAGAACTTCTATGGGCATGGATGTATATGGCAAAAAACCTAAAAACGAAAAAGGCGAATACTTTCGTAACAACCTTTGGTGGTGGCGTCCTTTGTGGGGTTATATTGAAGATAATTACCCAGAAATAGCAGAAAAAGTTCCATATGCCCACTCTAATGATGGCGATGGCTTAAACGCCGTACAGACTAAAATTTTAGCTAATAAACTAAAAGCTGATTTGAAATCTGGAAAAGTCAAAAGATATGAAACAGAATATAAAGCTTACGTAGAAAGCCTTCCTATGGAAGACTGCCAGTATTGTCAAACTACTGGCAAACGTGCTTGGAACGCTACTCATTTCGCTGTATCCGAATCTGTTAAACAGGATCCTAATGCAGAAATGAATGACAAAGGCGAATATATTCTAGAGTGCAACTCTTGTAAAGGACTTGGCAAAGTTCAACACTTCTTGAATCATTACCCTTTTGCTGAAGAAAATGTAAAAGAGTTTGCAGAGTTTTTAGAAAATTCTGGTGGATTTTCTATTTATTAATATTTAACCAGTGCATAGCACTTCAAGTGAGCTTGCTCACACACGACACCAATGATACATTGACTATGTGTAGATTAAAATTTACTGTATCATCACTGGTTAATTATTAATAACTTATTAAGGTTTAACCAGTGCATGGCATATGGGAACTTAAATGATACATCAACTGTGTATAGAGTAAAATCTATCGTATCATCACTGGTTAATTAATTTATAAAATCAACGTTAGGAAAAACATGACGAAAAAAAATATTCCACAAAACTTTGAAAACACACATCTTATTTTCTACGAGCTTTTAGCCGATGGAACAAAAGATGTTGTTTGGTTTAAAGCTGTTACTCAAGCAAAAACCAAAGACGGTAAACTTCTAGACTTCCATGCTGTTCCAGCTAGCAAGTTTGGAATTCGAATTCCCAAAAATGCAACACATTGGTGTCTTGCTGTTTTAGGTGGTAAGAAAGCTGATGTTCTTCTCGAAGATATTATTTCTGAGCGCATGACTAAAAATGAATATCATCTTTTTGATGATGTTTATGTTCATTTTAATCGTTTTGACAAAAACGTAAAATTCATGATTGGAATGTCTTCTGAAGCTTATGGTAAACTTAACGCAAAATCTAAGAAAAAGTATATCGAAATTTCCGATCAATTGAATTGAGTTTTTACAATGAATAAACCAGCTGTCTTCAAAGACTATGGTCAAGAGTCATTTACTCTTGCTCAAATAAAAGCTTATCGTGAACAAGACGAGCAAGCTCGTAAAGATAAAGATAAAAATAAAGTTAAGTCAAAAACTAATCGAATACGCACCAAGTAAGACACAGGGCGGTATACCCTCACTCTTATAAAGTGTTGAAAGGTTAGTTGGTCCACGTGGGTTCAATCCCCACCCGCCCTACTAAGGAAGTCTCATGAAAGACTTAATACCTTTTACAGAAATTCATCCTGATATACAGATGGAATTTATTGAAAAAGCTTATAACTATCTTATTGATATGGCTCGTATTGAATTTTTAGATATTCCCATGGAAGATCATCCACAGTATGAACTCGTTTGCGATGTCGCTGAAGAATTCTATACTGGAGAAAGATAATGAAAGATTATACAAAAATTTTAAAAGAGATTTCTTCCATGATAGAATCAGAAAAGAAATCAATTGAATTTAGCGCTAATGCAATATCTGAATTAATAGATACATCTATTTTGGCATATAATGACATTAAGCAAATTGACAAAGGTTTTAGTATGGAAAAAATCAATTCTATACTGATTTCTTTGGAAGTATTTGCCCAATCAGTAATTGACATATGTAATAAATTTATTGCCGACAACATTGCCAATCAAGACTTTGTTCATGTTCTTTCAAGATTAAAAGATTTGCATACTTCAATGTTAGCAAACTTAATTATTCTTAGAACAGATTCAAGTGATTTGTATCAAGATAAATTAGATTAATTTATATTTAAGCCTCTTTTTTTACAAACTATACGATTATTCATACACAACGCTGCTCTCTTCAAACTACATAGAGGATATTATGACTTATAATGATGATGATATTTTTGCTCAGAACGATGATGATATTTTCCAAGATGATCATCAATCTTCTAAGAAAATAACAGATGCCCTTTCAAGTCACATAAAATCAGAACATGGAATGGAAATAGATTCCGATATTCTAAAAGATATAGTTTCTGATAACGTTCGCGCAAAACTTGTAATAGCCATATTAGAAGCTGCAGGCAAATGGGATCATCAAGCATCTAAAACAGCTCAAATTAAAGCTGTACATTTAGTTTTAGATGAACTTACCAATAACCGGTTTTCAAAGATCTATGAATACTATCGCATAGAAGTAATACTTACTCAAAGAAAAGTTATTTCTAAAGTTCTAAAAGAACTTGTAAACGGAGACGCACAAGATCTTATAGAAATTAAAGAGAAGCTAAATCTCGATATTACAACTACTTTTCTAATTACTTATATGCATACCTTTGCTAGAATTATTGATTATGCTATTGAAAAAGATAGAAAAATTTATACCTCTTTATCTAAAGATTTAAATCTTCCAGTTGAACAATCTGTTCTATATGACGAAATAGATAATCAGGGCATTTTAACTTCTAAGGCTTTTGTTATGAATAGAATAGCTCAGACTATTAACAAAGCTTATTTATCTTCAATATGATTACTTATTTAAAACATAAATATGATGATTATTGGGAAAAATCTTTTTGGCCAAAAATTCAAGTATTTGATCAATATATTTTATTAAAAAATGATCATGAATCACAAGTAAAATTAATATATTCTTTGCTTACTGCTTTAGCTGTAGCAGAGCTTAATTATATACTTTTTGATCTTCCATTAGCTTTGCTGATGACTGTTGGTTTAATAATACATGAGATTGGTCATTATATTTATGCTAAAGCTTTTAATGCCAAACCATCATATCCATTGTTTATACCAATACCTTTTATTGCTGTTGGTATAACTCATATATTAGATATGCAAAACGAAAATATTCCTATAATTGCTTTAGCTGGAATAATACTTTCAACAATATATTTAATCGTATTATTTTTACATAATACTTTATTTTCTTTCATTAATCCTTGGATGATAGTTATATCTATTGTTATGTCTTTTGCTTTTAACTATTTTGGATCTGATGGAAAAAAATATAAACAACATAAAAACAAAAATAAGGAGTAGGTTATGCACTTATTATTGCTTCCCTTTGTAGCAATTGGGTTAACCTCTAAATACTTATCTAGACGTTTAGTCACGCAAAATGCTGAATATGATGAACAATTACAAATTGATTATATTTTTGCAAGTATTGTTAATTCAATTGACCTAGAGGATGAACCGAATGAAAAAAAACAAGTATGATGAAATTAAATTATTTTTAGATAATTCATTTTTCGATATTCAACCTGGTCCATTTGATCAGTCTTATGTACTTAAAGTACTTACAAAAATGCTGGTCGGCGCTTCTACCGCTGTATGGTCTTTTATAGAATTAAAAGATTATATAAAAGTAGCTAAAAAATATAGAGGTTATTCAAAATGAATAATAATAATCCAATTACTTCTTTTACTTTTTCTATGGCTACCGCTAATAAAAGTAAGGAAGAAATTTCTGACAAAGTCAAAACTTTAAGTGATCGCATAGATAAACTTGTTAATCAATTTACGATTGACGACATGCCTATACTTAAGCCTATTTTAAATATCACTCATTCTAAAAATGATCTTAAACGTCTAGCTAAAGCTATTGATAGAGTAGCCGACATTATTGAAATTCACGATGCTTTAGAAAGCAAGCTCAAAGTTATTGAACTTGCTCAAAGTGAACCTCATTGGTTTGCTGCAGCATTTGGCGACTTTGAAAAAGACATTGATTCTGCTATTGATAAACTAATATCTGGAGATTAAAACTATGATAGATTATTCTATTATCAACGACGAAAAAGCCGATCACGTTGCCGTTAGAGGAACTATTCGGTCTTTCAATCTTGATCACGTTACTGACAAAGATTTAACATCTTTTTTCACCAATTTATCAAAATATTCACATATAGACACTGGTCTACTTCCTTTGGATGGCACCGGTTTACTTGCTTATCGCCAAGCTGCTAATCATGCTCAAATAGTCGTTCAGCATGCTCCAGGAATTTCTAGAATTCTTTGGGGATCTCATGAGGGTGATTCTTCTGCTAAAACATATATGCTTGCACAACCATATAGAATTATTGTTGGAGATATTCTTAATGGTAATTTTTATGGTGCAAGAATATTTTATTCAATCAATCCTATAACTTCTCCTTCTCAAGAACTTTACCACGTTAATCTTCCTAACATTAACTGTCGTGGTTATCGTGGAAACGGAGTAGGTTGGGTTTGCTTGTATCATCGAGATGATTGGACTCAGATTCCTTTAGGCGAGAAAGTTTCTAGACTTATCGAACGTTGTTCTGGCTCTGAAGCTTACAACGATGCAAACATGTCTGAAACTGATGGTCCTCGTTTTTATGCAATGAACGATAAGCCTGATTATCTTACTGATCCACGACTGTGGGAAAAAAAGACTCAAGAAGAAGGATTTCTTTGGACTCTTCAAGAAGATCTTTGGATTCCTATTTTAGTTAAAGATAGAGACAATCAAGGTCAACACGATAAGAATGGTATTCCTTTAACTTTAGGAATGGCTTTAACTGGAGACTATCAGGCTTATTATACTGATAGAGAACACACAAAACCAGTAAACGCTATTGCTCGCGACGATAAAAAGTATTCTTCTCAAAATGCATTTACCATTATCAAGCAAGCATATACAGAAGCTCCTCCTATAGATTCTAATCAAGAGTTCTTAAATCCCTATCTTCAGGCTCAGCAGATTAGAGAAAATTATTCTAAAACAACTTCTGGTTTTAGTCAAGCTACTGACGAAGATGAAGATGAAGATTCATTCTTTACATGTACTACTTGCGAGAGTGATTATTCTCTTGAAGATACAGAATCTTTTACTGATAACGACGGCAATCTTCATTGTCAAGGTTGCTTTGAAGAATATTTTGTTTATTGTGAATTTCATGAAATCCATCTTCATAATGACGATGCTAGTTATATTGAAGACTACGATGCCTATATTCCCAATGACGAATTGTACTCATGCCCGGGATGTCACACTCAGTTTTATCTAGACGCAAACGAGTCTCATCCAAGATACAGAATGTTTTTACATGGTCCAACCAGCGTGTATAACTTGTGCACTGTTTGTCTTGAAAACGATCCAAGCATTCCTCAAGTTGAATGTTCTGTTTGTCAAGGTCCTATTCCTTTAAACGAAGAGTATGAAGTACCTTTTTCGCAGACAAAATATATTGACATTGTAGAAGGTCAACCTCATCTTGTTCTTAGAACTACTCACAGTCAACCTTGCTATCACAAGAATAGTTCTGATAGCATAATGAATACTTGCCCTTGCGGCAATTTGAGACAAGATCCTTCTACATCTTTGCATCCTGATGAGATTAAATCTTTTCAAGAATTTCTAGATTCTGGAACTTTTGATCATTTACAGGATGATCATTTGTTCCTACCTATAACTAGTGAATATACTGATTTTAATCCTCTTAAATTAATTGCCGATTATAATAACATAACTCTAACAGAGGCTGAGTATTCTTCTTCATGCAAGTACTCGTATGCTTGTAAGAGTTGTGTCTGCATTAATAAAGACACTTTAAAGATTGGTTTTGATCCTTCAAAATTTGATGTTAATAATTTTGAAATATTAAAACAAATACATAACAATAAACCAATTCAAGGATGATATAATCATGACAAAAGAAATAACTATTAATGATTTAGATTTCTTCTACATGCCCAATGGCCTACCTTGTTTCTTAGGAAACCGTGTTGACATTATAGACATTGTAGAAAATACTCTAAATCTTAACATGTATTATTTACTTGCTGATAAAGCTACTATCAAAAAGTATACTCAAAATAAGCCTTCTACTTGGAATTCTACCACTAAGACTCAAGAGCCGGCTAAAACTGTAGAGTATACAGAAGAAGAGCGTGAAGCTTGTATTTTTAAAGTTGTTAAAAATATGATTGGTCGAGTTGTTCAGCCAGCAGACGATTGCTTTGGCGAAACATATGTCGGCGTTCAGCAAGAAGCTTTGTATCACCTTCCTCCAATTCCAAAAACTTTAGTTAACAAATTGGATGAATTCTTTAGATTAGTTCACGCTCAACATGGTACAGAATCAATTGTTCTTCTTACTTTTGACGAGTCTAATTGGTCTTCTGAATCTTGGGGTGTTCTTGTTCCTAAACAAGAAAATACTTCAGTTCACTGTAAGTATGATCCAGATTCTGTAGTTGAACTTAAGCCTTATCATCTTTCTATAGTTGGCTCTGTTCATAGCCATCCGGAAATGTCCGCTTATGCTTCTGGAACTGACCATGAGGATCAGGCTGACTTTGACGGCCTCCATATTACTTATGGTTGGCAAAAGTCAAAAGACAATGGCGCTACTCAATATCATATTGAAATGCAAATGAGTGGTTCAGCTTATATTTTGAAACCTGAAGACGTTTTTGAAACTGATGTTTTAATTAAGGATCCTGATCCGGAGGTTGTTGCTTGGACGGAGAATGTCTCAAAAAAAGCACAACCCCCGTATTCGGGTACGGGGGTTACAGCGGGTCAGCAGTCCCAGCTAAAGACCTCAGCAACGCTGCAAACACCTTATACTCAGCCTACTGGACATAATACTCAGGCTTATCGCAATATTCTTAAAAATATTTCTTCTGATATTAATTTGCCACCAGATGCAATTTTAGTATGTGAAGTAGACGATAATGCTCTTACGATGTATTGTCCTTTGTGCGAATATACATTGTCAAATGTAGATATCAGCAATAGAATGTGTGGTGGATGCGAAGTCCATTTGTCTATTCCGTCAGATAATGTTAATGATATTGTTGGTAGTGTTTCGTATCATGAATCCAATAAATATCTATACGGAGTAAGATCAACATATTCTTCTGTTCCTGATTTTTCTGATGTATATCTATATTGCAAAGACGTAAAAGGTTCTCCTATGTTTTTGCATATATATTCTGAAGGAAAAATTGGAGTAACTGAATCTTTAGATATTGAAACTACTTTAGATAGCGCAGAAGATTATACTCTTTGTTGCAATACTCACATAGATGACATTGCAACTAATTGTTCTTGTCGTGTAACTGTGACAAACGAAGATGCTATTGATTTTGAAGAAAAGCATTCTAATTTTGATATTTATGATCAGAAATCTGAGTGCTTTGAATGCGCAAATTATATGCAAGTTACTTGTCCAATGTATCGTCAAATAATTGTTGACTGGGCTACTGACAGCACTGAAATAACTGATGGTATGATTTTTGATATTTGTGATTCATACACTTCGTATATTCATGCACAGGACAGAGAATCATACATATATGATGACGATAGACCATCTTTATACTATAATTAGGAGATAATTATAATGGAAAATAAACAATTTAGATTTGTTCTTATTGGAGCAGGCGGAATCGGCACTTGGCTATCAGCTGGTCTAGTAAGACTTCTTGAATGGAAATATCCAGGATCTGCTTTGATTATAGTTGATGGAGATTCTTTTGAAGAAAAGAATAAAGAGCGTCAAGATTTTACTAAAATTGGCAATAAAGCTAGCGTAAAAGCTTATGAGCTTTCTTCACAATTTTATAAAACAACTATAATTCCAGTACCTAAATGGATTGTAGGTGACAACTTTGAAGGTGTTGCGGACGCAGAATCTCCAAAGATTAAAGCTACAGATCTTTTAGTTGATAACGATGTTGTATTTGCTGTTGTTGATAACTTTGCTGCTCGTAAAATTATCTTTGATGCAGCTTCTAAACTAAATAATGTAGATGTCTTTACCGGCGGTAACGACGATGCATTGTTTGGAAGCATTTATCATTATCAACGACGTGATGGACGAGATGTTACCGAACATCCAGTAACTACTCATCCAGAATATGACAATCCACCAGATAAAAATCCTGGAGAACTTTCTTGTCAAGAAAGATCCGAGATTGAAGGTGGAACTCAACTTCTTGCCACTAATATGGCTGTTGCATCATTCCTATTGGGAAGAGTGCAAAAGATCATAGTAGACGGCCAAGAACCTACAGAAGCCGAGATATACTTTGATCTCGGTGTAGGTAAAGCAGAACCATACGATAGATCTGCCGTACCAGCTATGGCAGATTCAAAAGTATAATAAATAAAATAATCACCAAGGAGCATATACCATGCAGATTAATAATAGTTCAGGAGCCAATGAATCGGGCGGAGTTGCTAACGTACGATTCGGCGTTTATTCACAAGCTACTCCAGTTGCTGGAAAAACTATCAAGGAAATCCGTGATCAGTTTAGCAAGCTTTGGGGCATTCCTTCAGATGCAACAGCCTACAAAGGCAAGGATAAGCTTGATGAGAACTATGTTGTTCAATCAAACGACAATCTAGAGTTTCACCGACGCGCCGGTGAGAAGGGCTGATTTCAGCCTTTGCGCTTTGTGGGAGGGTCAATTCGTGATGTATTGGCCCTCCCACATTTAATCTATTGACCCATAATATAAGACTGGATATTATGTTACTTTCTCAAGTAAAGCTCGGAACTCCTTTAGTTTGGATTAAAACTGAAGATATATATCGTATGAACGATTATATTATTCAATCTAAACTAAGAGATTTCTATTCCATTATTCCTTCCATTGGTTTTGCAAAATATGTTGACAACCAATGGAAAGCCATTCTCGTTGATAGAATAGATGAAGATGGTTCAGTAAAACAAGTTACAACATACGACTTTGCTGTTTCCTATCATTATTTAACAACTATCCCAGAATCTCATAATTCTACTTTTATTCATAACATTACTGGTCCCGCAGAATCTGTTATGGATATGTACGCTCCCTTGTTTGCTAACTCATACAGGGCCTATCGTAGCGCATTTTATGCTGATGATTTGAAATCATTTCCTGTTCAACACTTGTTCTTTTCTACAGAAGATTGTCCTAAGAATTATTCTTCTATTTTTACTAATGTTGATTCTGAACCAATGTCTTTAAATGAAATAAAAGAAATATTATTTCACTTTAATTCAGTAAGTGATGGCGCTTTCTTTAATTCTCAAGATGTTGAAGACATTGCTAAGTCTGCATTAGGTCTTTCTGAGTCTGCTTTTATTAATCTTGCTTTAGTTTCTATATTGTCTAAATCTAAGATTAATTCTAAGTTTATATATGACTCTAAGATGAAGAATATTAAACAAAATGGCATTCTTGAAATTGTTAAACCAACTACTTCTTTTAATAATATTGGTGGTTTAGATAACGCTAAAGATATTATTTCTAGAAATGTTTGGCTTTGGAATAATCCACAAGAAGCAGCTAAGTTTGGAGTTCAACCAATTAGAAGAATGCTAATGGTTGGAATTCCAGGTACTGGCAAATCTGCAATATGTGAAGCTACTGCTAAAGAATTGAATCTTGATCTTGCTCGTACCGGAGTAAGTCAAGTTATGAATTCTTTTGTTGGTCAATCAGAAGCAAATATGCGAATTGTTTTTCAACAAATTAAAGCTATGGCTCCATTGTGTGTATGGATTGACGAGTTTGGTCGCGATATGTCTGGTGGTTCTAGTTCATCCCATGTAGATGGTGGCACCACTGATCGTGTTCATGGTGAGTTTTTGACTGGTTTGCAAGAACTTCCAGATAATGTTTTCTTGATTTGCGCTGCTAATCAACTTGAAAATCTTCGTCCAGAAATGCTACGTGCTGATCGTTTTGATAAAATTATGTTTGTTGGTCTTCCATCCTTTGAAGAACGTCAAGCTATTTTTGAGATATATTTACGTGACGTTGATACTGATCATGTTTACGATTACCATAATTTGGCTGATGTAACTGCTGGATTCACTGGTGCAGAAATTAAAGCTCTTATCAAGGAAACAAAGTTTTATGTTGTCTCTTCTCAAATGAGACCAATTGACACCAAAGACATTGTTTCCTATGCTCCAAAGATGCGTAATATTCTCTGGAACAAGAGTAGGGATATGATTAAAGATTTGTATTCAACGGCTCTTGAGCAGTGGGATTTTGCTTCCAGCTCGCAATTACAAGACGCTCGTTTGATTATAAATGGAACATATGCTAAAATATCTAATATTGACACCAAAGTAAAAGGAAATTGGTAGTTTTATGACATTTGACGTTAATGAATTTATTGGTTCTTTAGAGCATAATGCTGAATTAGCTGAACAACCACCTAAAGAATATCAAACCGATTTATATAAAAAATGGTTTAGATCTAAAACACAAAGCGGATTTCTTTCTATTAAACCTTGGTTTCAAGGAATGAAATTCAAAATTGACATCGGGAAAACATCCCCTGAAGGAAAGTTGATTAGTAGTACTAATGTTTACGTCGACGCTTTTGATTTTGCTGCTTATCTTCGTTCTATTTCTAATGGTACGGCAACCGTAAATTATCCAGCCAATGAACGTTCTGGAATACCTTCTCCTGAAGGTTTTGCTTCGTATGGTGGAGCAGATATAAACGGTAAGCCTATCAGTAGAATATTTAAAGCTCATTATTGGCAGAATGGTGAGTCCTATGACTCTAATGCTTTTGCTTGGAAGTGTGGTCATTTTGCTGCTAAAAAATCTGATACTGGAGCTTTTATTCCTGATTTGAAATCAGCTTTATCTGTTGACTTTTTAAAGGTAACTAGACAGGATGTTTGTTCTATATCATATCTTTTAGATGTATCTCTATTTGGATATGTTGCAAACAATCCAGATTGGTATGATCACTGATGTCTGACCAAAACAATCCAGATTACAGAGTTCAAATAGAATCCATTATGTTAGCTGTTGCTTCTAAAATGGAAGAACGTTTAAATGAATTTGAAATTAGACTCGAACAAATTGAAAAGCAGATTGCTACTCTTGTAGTTGGTTTTGGTGAACAAGCTGTTTTTATGGAAGCTTTAATTGGTCAAGTTGCCTTTAGTACGGATGATGCTAGAAAAGCATTTAATTCTTCTATATCTGAATCTAGAAAGCAAATGCTTGAAATTATGAGAGAGGGTGCAGATGACTTCTTGGGCTCAACAGATCCAAACCTTGCCTCAGCCATTGAAGACGTGGCTGCACAAAAGTTATTTAACGAATCCTAATAATAGCTTATCTATTCTTTTTGTAGATCAAGATACATATATTCTTGTTCACAATAACTTTTATTATCTTTCTCAAATTTATCCTTTAGTTAAAGAAGTTTATTCAGATACAACTTCTTTATTTGTCCTTCCATCTAATGATTTACTCACATACATAAAAGATGGAGATTTGAGTTTTTCACATTTTATTAAGGAGACATAATGTCATTTCCACTCCCTTCCTATGCTAAATTTAATAAAACTTATATTAATGTTTTAATAAACGATATTCAAATGATAAAAGCTCACGTTGAATATTATTCTTATTTATCAAATGATATACAAGAACTAAGAAAATTTTATGAAACATCTCGCTTTTCTGATGCTACTTCAGCTAATCATAAGTTTCACGCTCTTCCCGTTGCAGAAAAAGAAGATTTGCGACTACGGTACAATGAAGATTTTAACATATTAGAATCTCTTGAGAATAACAGCATATTTGCTTCTTCTAGAAAATTTATATATCCTTATCCTTTAGATCATTTAGTAAATAATTTTTATTCAAACATTTTACCTACTCAATCTTCTTTTGTTGTTCAAAAAATGATTGATTCTCAAAGATTTAAACCAAGAGATTCTTATGTTATTTTAAATATTGTTCCTTTTACAAAGGAAGAGTATCAAAATATTATTAATGAATGGGATTCTTCATATTCATTTGCTGGAGTTGCTCAATCTATTCAAAGCATTTCTACTATCACTTCTCAATACAAAAAAGATTATAAGTATCTAATTTCTAAACTAGAAACTTTAGAGAACGAAAATAAATTTTTAAGAGAACAAAATCATTTGTTGTCTCAACAACTTCTTAAATCAACCACCCACACCTGGATATAAGTAGGTATTTAAAATGCTATCATACAATATTGATAATTATACTTTTAATTTTTACGACATCAATACCGAAATGGAACTTATAAAAAATAACGGCATTCCCGAACTTTTTCCTATAAATTCGCTTGCTCCCGGTTTTTGTGCCATGCCTATGCAAAGAGGAAAGTATTTTACTTTTTCTTGTTTTTACAATTTTAAACAAAAGCCCACTCATATCACTGTTGCTTCTAATATAAAGCAATCTAACATGGAAACAGTGATTCGTCATGTAATTGATAATTACAATAAATTCTTAACCGATAAAATTGACTGGAACAATGACACAACGCAATTGAGCGTTTTGAAATACTCAGCAATTGATAATGGAATAATGTTTTATATTGAAACTGCTACTCTATTTGAAAGTGCAAAACAAGAAGTTCCATTTGCCTACTGTTCTCATTACAGCGATCCTTCTATTAATTTTTATTCCTCTAAATATCAATATGCCAATAAAACAAATACTCCAAATTGTTCCAATGAAACAATGACTTCTCATTCTCATGGATCTCCTGTTCCATGCATGTATTCTTCTCATTCTGCTTGTCCTTTGTATCAAAAGAATCAAACTCAGCTTCGTGTAGATTATTTCTACAATTCTTTAATAACTACTAAGCCAAATAAATACGAACTTTTGAAGACTTATTTTTCAAATTCTAAAATAGAATACAACATCAATGTAGATGATGTCCTCTTTGCTACTTTTACTTATGATCTCAATCAGCCTGAATCAGTTTTGGATGAATCTGCAATAAGTGAATATCAGCAAATAATCAACACTACTTCTAATTTAGAAAATGTTGAAAATCTAAATACTGTAACTCAAACACAAAATGAAAGTTACATTTCAAAATTTATTTCCAAAGAGGAAACTATATGCAGCTAACTAAATCACCTTGTGAATTTACTACAGATTCTTCCGTAAATCCATATTACGTTTCTTCTGTTAGTGTTATGGATAATAAGTTTATACATACTTTAAAAATGAACACTCCCATGTGGTCTGAAGATGCCTTTACTTTTCAGTATGTTAGAATTTCTTTAGATTATTTTTTTCAAAAGATCAAAGCATTGTATAGTTATACTTCTATCAATTATGATAATTCTTTTAAAGATTTAACAAGTTTTAATCCTATAGCTACTAGGTACTTAAGTCCAAATGGTTACTTTCTTGTTGAACGCCCTCCTTTTAGAACTACTTTAAGATTTACTCCAGCTAGAGCTTCTGTAGCTAGAGGTTCAGATAAATCGATAGAAAGAGATGTTTGGATTCCTTGGCAGGTGTATGTAATTGGCGTTGATTTACCTACTTCTAAACTTGATATGAGAATCTTTTTCAACAATAAACCTCTGTCTTCTCTTGAAGATAAAGTACCTTATGCATGGACTCCAAATTTATTTGCTAATGGCGGAGTTTGTTGGGGTGATGATACTGCTGCAATTTGTGAAGAACTTCGTGAGCTTGAAGCAGCAGGATCTTTAAGTAATCGTAAAATTTTTGATATTCTTTCTAACAGATATTGGAGTGGCGGATGGAATGCCGACATTATTCCTTCTGGCTCATTTCTTCCCGCATTCTTATCTGATTCAACTCATAAAGAATTTCCTGACGACAAAGATCAAGCTTTAGCTTTAAGTTATAAGATAAAAGCTGTTAAAGCTAAACATAGAAATTCTCTTATGAGATCATATGTTCAATCTTTGAATATATGGTCAGAATATTCTTTGTCCGATTTACTTCATATGATGGGATCTATATCTCCCTCAAGATATGCTTTATCTGAGCTTTACGAACATGCTCCTGTATCTGCTTTTCTTGATCATAACAATCCTACCGGAAATATTTCTAAGTTATTAGAAAATTATTTTGCCAATAGCCATAAGTTTCCTGTTTTTCTTTTTGACAATAATGATCAAAGAAAGTATTTACATGTAGATATTATGCCTTCTGATTTAGGCCTATCTGATGTTTACAATTTAAATAATTATATTTCTCAAGAATCAGCTCGAGACATGCTGGAAAAAGCAATCAACAAATATGCTCTTCCCAGCTATCATCACCCTCAACTTACTATTGATACTTCAGAGGAGCCTTTTTAATGATTCCCGATTCTAAAGTCTATATAACATCTTTCACTAGGCGTACTGATAACATTAGTGAACAAGCCTCATATTACTGTCAACCTTCGGTTCAAAATATCTTACGAGAAAATAGTCTTTTCGATGCTTTATCTGACAATTATTCTCGTACAAGATATTACAATACTTTTATTTCTTTTAAAACTGATGATGGTTATTCTGTTTCAGATTTAGGACCTATTTCATTTAAGTATCCTGAAAGTAATGAAGTTTTATCTGATGTATTTCAAGTATCTAAATTTTCAAAAGAATCTTCAGGCTTTCTTAGTCCAGGACTGATTAGTTTTTCTAAGAACGTTGTTATTTTTGAAATGCCTCCAACTCATAAGTTAGTTTCTCATATTCCATACGATAGAGAAAGTATAACTACCCAAATTGCACAAGAATCTACTGTTGACTCTTATATTCCAGTTCCTTGGCAAGTTTACATTGCTATTTTCAATAATGACTTTAGACTTGTGAATACTTATATGTATTATTCTAGAAATTCTATTATCGATTCTGGAATAAAAGAAAATTTGTATTCTCCTGCTCTTCCTAACTTTTATTCTAACGGAATGCTATGCAGACCGTTCTATGCTTCTTCTGATGATGTAAATAAATATTCTCAAGATATTTCTGGAGTTGTTGCAGCAGCTTATGATTCTGTTTGGAACAGTGGTTGGAATGCAGATCTAGTAGATACAATACTTGATACCAGTTTTACTGCTATTCAAAATGTTTCTAGTTCTCCGTCCAAACATGCTCTTTCTTGGTTTAATTCAAATGATAAAGCTGATAAATATAAGCTTTATTTAAATACGTTATCTCATATTTCTTATGGCGCAAGAACAAAAGCTTGGTCACTATACGTTCGTTCAATTGCTCATCTTACAATAGATGAAGTTATTAATACAACTTTCTCTCCACCCGCTTGCAATAAACTATGGGATCACGACTTTGAAATGATCAGAGAGACTCTTGCTGAGCAATTTTGGGCTGACAATGACCCAGAAGAATGCAATGAGGAAGATTTAGATAGTTATATTTCTGATAATTTTGTTAATCCTCGTTCCGTCAACAAATCTTTTGAACAGGTTCTGTCAGATGTATTGTATCGAAGTTCTCAAGCTGATCTTTATGCACTTTCAAATAATATTCAGCTTAGCAATACTCATGCTATTGCTACTTCAATACGCAATGCTTCCTTTGTTTAGACTTGTTTAAACTTCCTTTTTGCGATACTATATATACATAGATAAACTTACAAAAAGGTGTTTAAAATTATGGCTAAATCAAAGCTCAGTAATTACCCTACTTTCTCTAGAATAGAAGTTTCTCATATCCTTAATGTGTCTACTTTAACTATTGCTAATAGAGAAAAGAAACGGTAAATACCCTGAACCTAAAAGAGATTTAAATAAATATAGAATTTATACTTTAAATGATATATTTAATTTACAACTTATAACGTACAATCATATAGATCCTAAACCTATTATTTCTATTCTTTTTGATAAAGGTTATAAAGATCCAAAAATTGTTTCTGAAATGATTGATCAAGTACTTTCTAGAAGGAATTCAAATGTCTAACTCAAACACAGATCCAGATGATATTTCTTTCGTAGAACCTGTATCAGAGAATGTTTCAACTGATATAATAGCGGATGTTAAATCCGGTATATTTAATCTTTTTAATAATCTATACCAACACTATTCTTTCAAATATGGACCTGTTGATGGAATGGTTATGTCTATAGAGTATTTAAAAACTATAATAGATTTCTTCCAAACTACTTTGGATGAAAATAATAATAATAATAATAATAAATAATTAAAACGACTAATAGGAGACAAAATGTTAGATCCAAAGAATGTAGTTTCTTTGACAGCCGGAGTTGTGGCTGACCCAGAAATGATAAATGATAGAATAGCAAAGCTTAGAGTAGCAGTTGATTATGCGGGGTCCGAAAAGGGTTCTTCCGCTGCTTCCGGTTATTTTGACATAGTTTACTATCTCAAAGACGGAGATTCATTTGCATCAAAGAATGCTTCTTTCGTTCATTCACAAATTACTGGCAACAAAATGAAGAAGGGCTCACAAGTTCAACTAGTGGGTAGACTTGTTCAAGAGCGTTGGCAGCAAGACAATCAGAACCGTTCACGAGTTGTTATAGTTGCAGAATCAATTTCTTATGTTGGTTCCGCTTCAAAGCCTGCTTCCTCTGATAAGCAGGAAGCTACTAGCACCAACTCTTTCGTTCCTGATCAGTTCTAATGCAGGATGAATTTTCTAACGAAGAAATTGAACAATTAGTTCAATTAGCTCTTTCTGAAGATGATAATAAATTTCATCCTTCTAATGGGTTACATTTGGGGTATGCCGAAAGTTCTTTGCTAGAAAATTTAGCGTCTAAATTAGAGAATAGATTTACTCATTCAGAGTTATCTGATCTTATTAAAGATTTACGATCTGATTTAGTTGCTAATAAAATTTCTTTCACAATTAAGGATTTGCATACCCAAACTCTTAATTGTAGAAAGTGCAAAAACTTTACTCCTGCACCAAATCTTCCAATGTGGAATGTAAAGAATCCTGACGTTGTTTTTGTTTTAGATTACCCAATCTATAATAAAGAAGTTGCAGAATTCTTTTTAAACACATTGAAGTCTACAAACTTTTCTTCTGATAAAGTTTGTTTAACATACTTGAATAGATGTCCTTATCCAAAAAGAAAGTTTGAACCTCAAGAAATATTTAACTGTTCATCTTACTTACATCTAGAGCTTCAACTATTAAATCCAAAATTAATAGTATCTTTAGGCTCTGTGTCTTCTGCTTCTTTGTTCGGAGAAGAATTAACAATCAAAGATTATAGAGGAAAAATAACTTGGATAGGGTCTTGGCCCGTATTAGTTACTTATTCCCCTACTCACATTGCAAAAACCACTTCTCATTTGGTAGAAAACTTTCAAAATGACATGTCTTTTGCATATGATTATCTCTACAAGAAGGAGAAAAACAATGAACTCGCAGATTCAAACTGAAAATGATACATCGTTCGACGCTCAACTAGATGCTTTTAAAACTGTTGTTCTCAAGGATGTAAGAAATGAATCTTCTCAAGAAGAAAAAGAATACTTACTTGCGAACATAGATTTATGGCTTTACTGTCTTCAGACCACTAGAAGAGATGTAGAATTTCAATTAAGTTCTCAAAAGTCTAAAGATAAACTTGCCTATCTAGAACTTAAGGCGTCTAATCCATCAGAAGAACAGATTATAGAATACAATAAGAAAAAAGATAAATGGAAGATGGGGGCTATACGATTCCTTTCTGCCATAGAAAAAAAAATGTTATATGTAAAAATTGTTATAAAGGGTTCTAAAAATGTCTGAAATTTTTCGGTTGTACTTTAAAATCAATTAATTCTATAGAAACTGATTGGAACGAAGAAAAATCTTATTTTTTTCATCAGTACATGAATGCTTCTAAAGATTGGTTTGTATATTCATCCAAAACAATGAGAAAAGACGCAGCTTTATTTTTAGCTGATCTTTTTTCTATGTCTCATGGAAGAATAAGTCATCCCGAAAAACCAGATTTTGATTTTTGGTCTATTCCTCCAATAAATATTTTTAGATATAAATTATTAAAAAATGGTAATTATGATTTACTTTATTATCCTAATGCTCGTTATAATGATGATGGCTTCATAGTAGAAGGTGCATATTGGTCAAATGGATATATATATCAAGTAAGAAATCAAGAGTTAAATAAAGATAATTATTTAGATGAAGTTTTAGAAATTAATTTGTTTATAGATAAAAAAACTAAAACTATCTACGATTATCCTGAACCTGATCTTTCCTTTCATGATATAATTAATCTACACTGCCCTGGTAGCTCAGTGGATAGAGCAACGGACTTCTAATCCGCAGGTCGTAGGTTCGACTCCTACTCAGGGCGCATTTAATTGCCCTTGTAGCTCAGTGGTAGAGCAATCGCCTTGTAAGCGATAGGTCGTCAGTTCAATCCTGACCGAGGGCTCTCTATGAAAAAATTAAATTCACATACACTAGTTGGAGGTCAACGTTTATCTAACGTTCATGACCCATCCAAATGCATTGGTCAATATTGTACTATTCACAATTTTTCAGATCACCACATGGTTGATTGGCCTCAAAATTGGCGTATGGATCGAGGAATAATGGAACGCATATGCCTTCATGGCATAGGTCATCCAGACCCAGATGATCCTAAATCTAAAAACGAATACGAAGCAGTTCATGGATGCGATGGCTGCTGTGAACGTCAACCGACTCCTATTCTCGGTTGAACAGGGGCTAGTAAGCATTGAGAGTTAGCGAACCTTTCAGTTTCTTAGGTGGGACAATAGGCAAAATCTAAGATAGCTAACTTGTGTTTATTAGCTCTGATTTTTGTGGAGTGTAGCACTTGCTCATGGGTCTGCTAAGTGCTACACTCCACTTCTACCACTTTCAGGAGAACCACAATGAGAATAACTTATTCCGATAATGAAACAGTCGCCTATACAGCTATAGATGACAGTGCTTTTATTAAAAAGCTAACTTATAATTATCCTACTAAAATATTAGTTGTTGAGTTTAATTCAAAGTCTATTTGGGCTTATGCTGATATTTCTAAAAAGTCTTTTGATGAAATTATAAAAGCTGAATCTGTAGGATCTTATTTTAATAAAAATATTAGAAATAAAAAAAGATCTGTTCAGATAGTTAAAGTTACAGACAATGGTCTAGTTCAAGTTTCTTCTGAAAATGTGCTTTTACCCGTTAGAAAGTTAAAGATAAAATAATGGGAAGAAGAAAGAAGAAAAAAAGAACTTATTATTACGGTTATGATGATGCAAGTTATAATTATAATTCTTGGGTTCCAAGTCGTGCTTCCCATAAAGATGTTGATCAAATTGCAATTAAAGTATTTGGTTCATTAATTTCTTCTAACTTTAAAACATCACATAACAACACTCAATAGTGTATAATAGGCATTATGACCACAATAGTCGCGATACAGGGAGATAACTTTGCCGTAGTAGGCTATGACTCTAGAATATCGTCTATGGACAGTTCTGGTTATGTTTCTCAGGTTTTTACCCTTGGCGAAAGTTGTTCTAAAGTAGCTGTTAACGGCAAGTATATCTTAGGTGCTGCTGGAGATGTTAGAGCTATTAATATCCTTCATCATGTTTTTCAACCTCCCGCTCCTGCTGCTGGTTTAAAAGGAACTAAGTTAGATAAGTTTTTTACTAACTCTTTTATTCCGGCGCTAAGAGAGTGTTTTGAAAAACAAGGTTATGCCGCTCCGGACACTGACGAAAAGCAGCATATAGCTGAACAGGGATCGACAATTATGGTAGCTGTTAATGGTACAATTTATATTGTTGACAGCGATTATTCTTGGGCTTCTGATGTTAGCGGTATATACGCTTTGGGAAGCGGTTGTGCTTACGCCTTGGGCGCTTTGCATATGAATAAGTCTTTATCTCAAAAGAAAACATTGGGCATACATACAGCTAAAACTCTTGCTTTAAAAGCTTTGTCTGTAGCTGCTAAATTTGATCCACATACTGGTTCTCCTTTTAAAACTATTGTTCAAGACTATACTAACAAATAAATATTTTTTTTACAAAAGCCACTCCTTAGTAAGGAACTATCATGACCGAACATACCTTTCTTGATCCTACTCCAAAATTAAACGATAATTCTTTAACCGATTGGTATAAAAAAGAATATCAACATATGTCCGATTTATATTGCGATGGAGACGTATTTAGGCTTTCTCAAGTAAAAGATAAATCTTACTATCTTTCTGAATATATGAGAGCTTTATATGTTGTTCAGTCTCATGGATTTACTGAATTATCTAAATATTCTATAGCTCCTCATGTTGCAAGAGACATTTTACTCAACTATAATAAGATATCAAAAGATAAACTTTCTGATCCTGATTTTAAGGTTTCTTCTGCTCTTGCTTCAAAAGAAAAATCAGGAAAAAGACAAGACAAATATAATCAAGTTACTCAATGGTGCAAAGATAACGCTGGTAAAAAAGTAAAAGTCAAAGACGTTGCTGATTTAGTTGGCTGGTCTTATCCAACTGCTAACAACTTTGTGCAATCTAGAGTTGATTTATTTGTTAAGTTTTCTCGCGGAATATATACTCTCAGAAACCCAGACAATGATCGCGCGAAGGATAAACAAATAGGTGTTACAAAAAATAAAGAATCTATTGAAAGAGAAATTAAAACTGATGCGCCAAGAAAAAGGGGTCGCCCCAAAAAAGTGTAACGTTTGCGGGGTAGTTTCTAAAGACGTTAGAAAAGTTGGAAGATCTTACGCATATAATACTGATAAAAATCTTTTAGATAAGTATATGTGCTTTGAATGCACCTATGAAGTATGGCTTCAGAAAGGCGTTGCTAAATGAGAATTACAAAAGAATCTTTTAAAAATGCTATGATAAATATAGCTTATGTAATAAAAGTTTTGTTTATGTTTATATTTATAATAGCTAATCCTTCAATCTAAGTTGAGTTTTTATGCCGTACATTAATCCTGAAGATCGTCTTCATATACTTGCTGATGAAAAATCAATTAGTACTCCTGGAGAATTAAATTATTTTATTTCTACATTAATAAATTGGTATATTAATGAAAAGGGCAAAAATTATGCGACTCTTAATGAAGTCATTGGAGTTCTAGAATGTGCTAAACTAGAATTGTACAGAAGAGTAGCTGCTCCTTATGAGGACTCTAAAATTCAACAAAACGGTGATGTATATACTATATGAAAGATTATTTTAATATTGACCCAAAAACAGATAAAATTTTTATGATTGCAATTCTGTCTTTGTTGTCTCTATCTCTAGTGTTAGGAATTGTATTATGATACTTTTAATTTTGCGGACTTCCTGGTTCTGGTAAAACTACTTTAGCTAAAGAAATTGCATCAAATTGTAATTTCATACATTTAAACGCCGATGAAGTTAGATCAGATTTAAACTCTGATTTAGGATTTAGTTTGGAAGATAGACTTGAACAGGCTAGAAGAATGGGTGCTCTTGCTAGACTTCTAAGCAATCAGGGTTATTCAGTTGTAGTCGATTTCGTTTGCCCAACTGAACAAACCAGAGAAGCATTCGGGCATGCTGACAGAATTCTATGGATGTCTCGAATTGAAAAAGGAAGATTTGAAGACACCAACATTCTTTGGCAAGATCCAATTAAATATGATTTAAAAATAAACGATAAATTAACTGTTGAACAAGAGCTTGATTACGTAATATATAAATTTGGTTTATTTAATTGGAAAAAACCAACTACTCTTATGCTGGGTAGATATCAGCCTTGGCATGATGGTCATTCTGCTTTGTACCTCGAAGGCCATTTAAGAACTTCTCAAGTTGTTATAGGAGTAAGAGATACTTATCTTACTTCTGAAAAAGACCCACTTACTTTTGATCAAGTAAAAGACAACATATTATCTTCCGAAAATAATTCTTTTATTATTAAAATGCCTAATATTACTAACATTATTTATGGCAGAGATGTTGGTTATAAAATAGAAAAGATTGACTTATCTCCTGAGATTGAAAGCATTTCTGCCACTCAAAAAAGAAAAGAGCTTGGAATATGACAACTCAAAATAATTGTGCAAATTGTGCTTTTGGACATAAACCAAAAGAATACAATCCTTTTTACGAATGCCACAGATATCCTCCGGTTAGAGTAGAGATGCCAGTTCATCCTGGTTCTGCTAGATGGGATTTTCCAGTTGTAGATGCTGATAATTTTTGTGGAGAATATATCAGTGAAGCTTTATGGAAAGCAAAGAACTCTACTCCTTGGATAACTTCTAATGAAGAGGTTTATTTATGAATAAATTAGAAATACAAAAAAGAATAAAAGACAGAATTTTAGAAGCAAGAGAAAATCAGTCTAAAGAAGAGTCAAATGGTTATTCAGATTATAGCTATTGGGAGGGTTATTCTCACGCTCTTGATTATGTTGATGATCTTTTAATATTATTGGAGGATTAAAAATGAATATTGATTTAGTATGCCCTAGGTGTGAACACTTTATACCCAACGATGAAACTCCAGGTGCTTACCCCGGAGCAATTTCTCGGATAGATAATAAAACAGAAATTTGTTCTAAATGTGGAACAGATGAAGCTATGGAAAACTTTTTTGGAGATGGATTAACTCCAATTCATAAATGGCCCATAGATTCTTATGAAGATATAACCAACACTCTTCATGAAGATATCTCAACCAAATTGAAGGAGTACAATGAACGTACTTCCTGATTGGGGTGAAAATTCCATTTCTTCAACTCTACCTAATAATGTTCCCACTTATCATCAACCATCTTTGTTTGATGAAGATACCAATTCTCCTGTAGATGAATTGTATAGTGTAAGTGAACTTATGGATAAATTTCTTGCAACTATTAAGTCCATGCAAGAAGGAAAGCTTTTAGGTATTGACGTTAATCTAGCAGATTATATTAGTGGAGATACCAAACTTAAAGAAACTATTTTGTTAAAAAATAAAATAGTTTACGATCCTACTGGTCCTATACCTTTTCCTAAGATTTCTAATCCACCTGTTAATCTAAATGAACATTTGTCCAAATATAAAGACAATGGAATAGATTTAGAATTACCTTTTTGATATAATCTTTTGATGGATATTTTAAAAATTCAAATAAAAAATATTATGTCAGAATTAGCTAATGAAGCTGATAAATCCATACATGATAGCTCTGTACTGTATACTTTACTGCACCATGCTGTTAAGATATTCGATTATTCTTTAATCAATATCAATCAATTGGAATCTAAAATAGACAATTTAGAAGCTGAGGTACAAAGATTAAATCAGCTTTCAAAATACTAAAATGAAACAACAAGGAATACTAAAATGAAACAACAAGGACAACCCATTCCTGCATGTGACTGTGAATGGGAAAAAATTGCAAAACAAACAAAATGCGATAAAGAAGAAGAGGATGACGATTAATGTCAATATTTAAATCTATAGACTATTTGGCCACCGCGATTAACAATCTAGCTGGTGCCATAAGGTCTAAAAATACTTTAAACACCCAGTCTTATTATAAGCCAGATAATTCATCTTATCCTGCAAAAGAGTCTAAATATATTAAAAATAAGACTTCCAATCCAACTCAATATACTACTTCTACAATAACCTATACTGCTCCTAAAGAATTTGTTACTATATTGAAGTCTGAGCATGAAATAATAGGAGCTTTGTATAAAGCTCTTACTACCAATGATCCAGAAAAAGCTAAAAACGATCAAGTCATGCTTGACATCAAGCAGAGATGGCCAAAACTTTATTATGCTCTTATAGATGTTATATCTGCAAAAACTTTCGCTGTATATAAAGGATTTACCAATGAATGAATACATAGACGACGAATACATACTAACTTTTGAAGACGATCATGGAAATCCATGGTCTGAGTATGAAGGTTACGACGAAGTCTAGTTATGTATTTATTGATTTTTGTCCATTCAATTGTATGCGGCGTTATAGGCTGGAATTTAAGGAGTTGGTATGGAGAAATTCAAGAAGATAAAAACAACTCAAGAAGCTAAAGATAATCTTTGTAAAACTTGGGGTCCAGAGGTTCTTTTAGTTTGCTCATGCAGAGAGTGGCCTGGTCATTCTATGTGGGGACAATATCCTCCTCCCTCATGCCCAGTATGTAAAACAAAATGTCAAATCATTGTAGAAGATTGGTCGGTGGTAGAAGATGGATCATGAAGAAATGCGCGCTGCTTATTTAAGAGCTTTGAATTATATTCAAGATTTTAAAATACACGAATGCAACGCGTGTGGAAAAGATAATGATTCCATAGGAGACTATTTGTTTATAAATGCTGGCACTTCTAAATTAAGAATATGGAACTGTCAAGGATGCATTAATGAAGAAGAAAAAGAAAAGATTTTTATTTAGCAAAAAATGGTCTGACGAAGACAAACAGAATTTTTCTGATAAAAATATTTTAAAATCCAAAACTATACCTTCTAAAAAAAAATCACCTCCAGAAATATCAGAATGGGATTGATATGATATTTGGAAAAACCGTTAAAGTAGTATTGATAAATGATTCTACTAACGAAGTTATGGATACAATTAAATTTTCTAGAAAAGAATTTAATACATTTAAAAAATCAGCAAAAACCCTCGGTATTACTATTGATGAACTTTTTACATTTGCGTTAGAGGGTATCGTACAAGAAATTAGGTTAAAAAATGAAAGCTTGTTGCGTGAAGAACATGAAACCATGTAATTTTGTTGGAAAAAAAATTCAACTTATATCTACTACAGATCCGTATACCAAATTGCAGCCTGGCGATTTTGGTATTATTCGCTTAGTTGATGATACCGGTACTATACACGTAAATTGGGATGATGGTTCTAATTTAGGTTTGATTCCTGGAGTTGATAGGTTCCATATCATTAGTGTATAATAGAGTACAAATTCTTTATTTAGTTATAAAGCTATCTTAGATCACGGGTAAAAATATGAAAGAACAAAGCTTTTGGAACGAAGAAGCTATGCAAATTCCTGTATGTCAGGAACTAGTTAAAAACTGGGAACAAATTAGAGATGAAGCTCTAGAGTATTTAAACTCAAAAAATCCAGATACAATTGATGGAAAAAGTGCAACCACATTAACTTCACAAAAGGTAAAAGTTCCAGAATTTAAAGACGGAAAATTTACAGGTAATTTTACCCTTCTTTCCGATAAGGGTCTTTGGGTAGCGCAATATGTAGCAGCCAATGAAAAAAGACAAAATTCCGGAGAATTTGGTTGGCTAAATGAATATTATGAAAAAGTTACATTAAAAGAAACTTCAAAAACAATTAAAGAAAACAGTAAGTACGCAACTAGTTTTTTCAAAACTTTTAATAAAATAATAAAAGAATACGCAGACGATAATTGTTCTGCCTGTAATATCAGCGTAGTATCACCAGGCACATATATTGCTCCACATGTTGGAACTACCGGATACCTTAGAATGCACCTATGCCTAGTTAATGACGAAGGTTGTTCTATAACTGTAGGCGATCAGACAAGTAACTGGCAAGAAGGGAAGATTCTTGCCTTTAAAGATGGTGGTCCATATCCTCACTCAGTAACTCATAATGGGTCAAAAGATAGGGTTGTTATAATATTTGACCTACCAATTGATTATGTAAAAATATTTATTGATAATTCATTTCTATAAAAAAGGTTAATACAAATATGGAAGAAAAACAAAATGGAATTTATTTTCCTTTAGATAAATTAAATTTGTTATTAGATACCCCAAAAACAGACCCTAAAGAAATTTATTACTCTATAGAAAATAACTATGATACTATTTTTACGTGGGATTATTCTAAAGATAGAACAAGAATGGTTAATCTCTACGAAAGCGCAAAAAACAACCAATGGAATCCTTCTAATGATATAGATTGGAGCAAGGGTATTGATGTTGAAAAAAGTGTTCTTGGAGATCAAGGACCAATAAATACAGATAAATTTATTGGTACACCACTAGAAAAGTGGAAGCAAAAAGAATGGCTTGAATACGGAATAGAAACAAAAAAGTACACTGTTTCACAATTCTGTGCAGGAGAACAAGCTGCTCTAATGTACGCTTCCAAGATAGTCGAAACTATACCATGGTATGAAGCTAAATTATACGCTAGTACTCAAGTAGTCGACGAAGCTAGGCACCTCGATACTTTTACTAGATATTTAGAAAAAATAGGTGGGGGATATCCAGTAAATTCAAATTTTAAAAATTATGTAAATAACATAATTAGCGATTCGCGTTGGGACATTGTCTACCTAGGTGGCCAAGTTATTGCCGAAGGTTTAACGCTATCTTCTTTCAGTCATATGCATGCTATGACAAATGAAGAACTACTAAAGGATATGTTGAAACTTATCATAAGAGATGAGTCTAGACACGTGGCTTTTGGTGTGGTTAGTTTGATGGAAGCGTACAAAGATCTAAGCGATTTAGAAATTAAAGAAAGACAAGAATTTGCTTACGAAGCTAGTGTGGGTTTATTGGGTCGATTTGTGCAGATCGAAGTTTGGGAAAAAATGGGAGTTAACCCAAAAACTATAATTCCATTAGTGATAAATTCTGGAAAAAACAGATTCTTAAGACAGGCTCTTTTTACGAAGGTTGTTCCCAATTGCAAAAAGCTTGGACTTTTAGATAGAAATGATGGATGGCTTCGTAAACGTTTTGAGGAAATGGGTGTAATACAGTTTGAAGATATGGAATTAACAGATGAAGAAATATAATCAAATATTTGATTTTGATGTACATGATAAAAATATTGAAATTCTAAAAACTTTAGAAGAAGACGCTAAAGAAGTTTTCAGTAATCATATTAATTCAAGGAAAGATTGGTATCCACATGAAATGATACCATGGAATAGGTATTCTAATATTGAAAAATATGGTTTTGAATATAATAAGGAAAAAATATCAGAAAACATTTCTTCTGCAATATACCTTCTTTTAATGACAGAAGACAATCTACCTTGGTATGCAAGAACTATTACTGGTTTTATAGGTCCAGAAAATAGATATACAATATGGAACGATTGGTTGCAGCAATGGACGGCAGAAGAAGACAGGCATTCTTTTGTCATTAGAAACTATGTAACCCTAAATGGATTAATAGATCCTTTTTATCTTGAAGACGCACGCATGCATCAAGTTAGTAGTGGACTAGTTCCTGAGGGAGATTTAGTCACCCAATGGTTAACTTATACTGTTCTTCAAGAATTGGCTGGAAGAATTTCTTATAGAAAAGTTGCTCTCGCACTTGGTGACGATACTGAAGGATATCATATTATGTCTAAAGTTGCTAGCGATGAAAATAGACACTTTATATTTTATAGAGACATTTGTAAAAAGGGATTTGAAAAGCATCCGTCTGAATTCTTAATTGGATTAGCAATGGAGGGCGTTGATTTTCAATTGCCAGGGAATCATTCTGGTCAGGGCATGATAGATTTTGACATTCATTCCAGGAATATGGCCAATGGTGGTTTTTACAATCTTGATTTATACATAAATGAAATATTAAAACCTAGTGTGGATTTTTGGAAAATAGATCAATTAAAGGATCTTACTCCGGAGGCAGAAAAAGCTAGAGAAGATATTTTTTCTTACATAGATAAGACTAATAAATTTATAGAAAAAATAAAAGATAGAGCTTTAAGATCTAATTCTCGCTCAGATTCTTCTGAGCTAAATAAGATAACTCACCTACCATCCTTATTTGAAAATAAATAATAATTACTTTAAAAACATATATATATGAAAATTGGGAAAAATTTTTTTTGGCCTTAGCCATTTTTGACTTTTTTTATGTTTTTAGAAAATCTTAATAAAATATTTATAAGTATGATATAGTTATACCATGTCCTTTTCTCCAAAAGTTTTCGAAGATTTGACTTATGAATTTATAATTGATAATTCAAAATACATATATGATCTATTAGTTCAAAACAAAATACTCCTATTCAGGAACATCGATATAACTTTTGAACAACATGCAGATCTGATGAATAAAATTCATCCTCTTCCAAATCATGCAAGAACCCTTAAAGACATAGATCATTTAGATTTATTTGAAAGTTTTAATAAAGCTGGACTTCAGATTCCAGATAAAGATAATTATTTTATGACGTGGCATGTTGATGACAGCTGGCTTCAAGAATTAGTTGACATCGAATCGATTTATATGCATACCCTAGGCCCAGAAATGGCTGGAGGGCAGACTAGGTGGGTTGATCTTGAGGCTATATATAAAGAGTTAGATCAAGAAATTATTTCTTTTATTAAAGATATAAAAGTCAAACCATGGAATGGAGACGCTGAACGCGACGAGCAACGTAGGACTGAGTCTGTCTACCATGGTACTATAAGGGTTCATCCAGATACTAAAAATAACATTATTTTTTATCCTGGGATAATTCCAGCACAGGGAGATCATGATCAGCAGCAGTGGGATAATTATATACAAAAACTTTTAGATCTTTTTGAAGTTGAAGAATTTGTTTTTAAATTAAATTGGAACAAAAAAGATTTAATTATTTGGGACAATAGATCTACGGCTCACGCCGTAATGGGTGGATTTACTCTAGGTTCTAGGGTATTTAATAAAATAGAAATTGGAAAATCAAAACCAATATTTATATAGAGTTTGGTTTGAATTTATCTTAGATTACGGGTACAATATATTATTATGAATGATTTAGATTTTTGGAATGCTGAAGGATATCTTGTTAAAGAACGTTTGATATCCGACGACATGATCGAAGCTTATAGCGACCTATGGTTAAAGACGCATACCTCAATTGTTAATGGTGAAACTGTAGT